>Ga0302187_10003456_pt1 | contig 12803 bp, 14 predicted proteins | sample II_Bog_E1_3_FD_202120 | JGI IMG/M metagenome (GOLD analysis project Ga0302187, IMG submission 202120) | Peat permafrost microbial communities from Stordalen Mire near Abisko, Sweden - II_Bog_E1_3 | ecosystem: Environmental > Terrestrial > Soil > Wetlands > Peat | place: Sweden: Abisko...
CTTTCCATACCCCGGCATTTCCATGGCCGTTGCTGAGCAAACCGATATGCCGCAGCCTGATGCAATTTGCCGTACTCGCCACGAGATGCATCGATACTCATCGCTTGTCAATGAGTGCATAGGCGATTTAGCGTCATCCCAGAACCCTCTAGCTGAACTGGCCGCTTGCGTCTCTGGCGAGATGAGTTTTGCTGCATGGATTGAAGGCTCCTACCGCTTCGCTGGATATACAGGAGTGACGGTGAACTCAAGACCGCAACCTTTCGGCTGATATTGCGGGGACGTCACGGTACAACGAAGTGCTCCTCCAACGCTTAGCCTTTGCGGACCCAACTTCACCAGCTTGGATACCCTGATCGGATTCACGATCGCCGTCCACCGGCCTGCTGTCCAGTTGAACGTGTCATAGGAGGTCATGGCGTAGGTCCAGGCTTTCGTAGTCGTGTAAGCCACAAATGGTTGCGCGTAGGTCTCGCTTACAGAGGGATGGCTGTCACTACCCGCTACCGACCAAAGTTGACTGGCAAGCAGGCCAACGTTTGTGTGGCCCTTGTGCCTAAGCACCACTGCGGTCGGGCCGATGGCGAACTTGCGCGTGCTGAGCAGACCATTGGTGCCCGTCGGAATCAGAAAGATCGGGCCGGCTCCCCAGATGATCGAAGGGGGATGGACCGGCGAAAGAAAAAGGCTCTCCGTCGCATCGCTCAAGCCGGTTTGGGTCGTTCGGCTTTCTACATTCTGCTGATAGACGACTGGGATTGTAGTACGACTTAGCAAGTTCCAGTCTTTTGAAATCTGCTTAGGATAGACTGGTTGTGCCTCCATCGTGTATCGGAAGCCATCCTTCATGGGGCCGAGGTCGAAATCAAACCAGTTTTGGATGGGGACGCTGATCATTGCAGCAAGAGGATTCGTCAGCTTCTGTGCAATCTCAGCAGAGTCGTTTGTCTCCGTACCGACCGGGGCCTGTGCGGCAGTGCTGTCAGCCTTGATTGCACTTGATACCGGAGCTTGCGCAATGACCATCAACGGGGACAGGACCACAATGGCAGCCATAACCAAGCACATAACTGCGGCAGTCTGGACCTTGCATTTAGGTAGAGCGATCTCACGTACCAACATAAAACCAACTTCCGTTCTGGATTCAGCCCGCCGTCACTAGAGAGCTTTTGTTGTGCGATTTGTCCCGGTTAGAAGGTTCACGCAAAAGCACTCTGGGCTTCATCGGTTCATTGACGATGCCCGCTGATCGCAATCCATTTCGATACTCGGCCAGGACCTCACCTAGGTACCTCACAGTGCCGTCGAGCATCACGTCCGTAGATCCCGCGATATGTGGCGTGACAAAGATGCGTGGCTCTGTGAGAAGTGGGTTTTCTTCGCTGACAGGCTCATCTCTCACCACATCCAAACCAGCCCCAAAGAGGCGGCCGCTCTTGACTGCCGCCAGCAGAGCCGGTTCTTCGACTAGGGTCCCCCGACCGACATTGACCAGCACCGCGTTCTTCTTCATTGCCGCCAGTACCGTCTCATCGATCATGTTCTCGTTTTCCATTGTTCCCGGAATTGCCAGAACCACATAGTCAGCCGCCGCCACTGCGACCTTCAACTCGTGGTGTCCGTATGCTCGAACTCCAATCGGCGCATGCTCCGGGTGGTTATCGACACCCGTCAAGATCATTCCGAATCCTCGGAGCCTTTCGATCAACAGATCTCCGATTCCTCCTAACCCCACAATGCAAGCGGTCTTGCCGAAAAGCGCCCTATTCACTTGCCACTTCTCAGACAGGTTCTGTGGGGTGCCATGAGTAACCGAGAGTTCCTCATTCAGCCTGCGAGAGGCGCCAAGCATCAACAGCACCGCAACTTCCGCAACTGACTCACCATTGCCCGTCTTCGTCGTGGGGGCTGAGCCAACCCAGACACCAGCCTTCGTTGCTACATCCACGTCTACTCCCTCGTAGCCCGCAGATGCCATCTGGATCAGACCAAGCTTTGCTTGTGCTGCGATCTCTGTAGACGCGAGTCTATCGAAAGCAATGATCACTTCCAATTCCGTCGATGGAGCCTCTTCGTCTGGCTGCCATGCAGAAAAGTCGTCTTGTGATTGCTCCAACTTAAGTCGCCGTAACATCTCCAGCGCAAATGCATTCTGCTTCCCTAAAAAACCAATCTTCATGACCAACCTCACTCCTGTACCGATGCCGGCAACGCAGTCTGATGGACCAGCATCAAACCAACCTCAGTTTCCGATGCTGCCTCAGCTTCTCGATCGTTTTCCGCATGGCAGACGGACCGATGATTGAAGCCACAGCTATGCGACTCGACTTAACGCATTGGCTCGATGGCGACCTTTGCCAGCAGCCGATGACGACGAGTTTGCTCAAGCCGTTAGCTGCACGGTGCCCCTGGGAGCTCTACACAGCTCCCAGGGAGATCGCACATGAAGATCAAGCAAAAGCAAGCTCGGGCACGAGGCGAGGTGCACTTTCAGCCAGGCGGAGCAACGCAAGAGTGTTGGTTGAGAAAATCTTCTTGCGGTCTCCAGCGTCGGGAATCGTGCTGTCTACAAGATCGATGTGCAGTTTCGGGCTCATTGGAACGGGTCCGAAATCGGTGCCAAACAGTACGCGGTCAACGCCGCACATTTCGATCATGGCCTTGAGGCCGATTGCGCTTGGCCCCATGGTATCCACGTAGATGTTCGACTTGAAGTAATCCGAAGGCCTGCGCAGATTCTTATCGACCTTATTGATGGGTGGGTTCGCAATGCCTTTGTAGTTCAGGTCCCAGTTCCAATCGAGCCTGCAGATGACCGGGGCAAGGGCTCCGCCCATGTGAACAAAGAGAACCTTCAGCTTTGGGTATTTATCGAAGACGCCGCTATAGATCATGCGAGCTGCCGACAGCGCGGTATCAAACGGCCGGCCTACGGCTTCGATAAGCCTGTATTGCTGCATTTGAGCTGCGCCTATCGATACCAGAGGAGGATGAATATGAACGAGAACATCCTTGGCCTGCGCGTACTCCCATAGCCATTCGGCTTTGGGTGAGTCGAGGAAGACCTGATCTGCGCCGGCTCCGTAGCTGGTCGAAATGCTGATGCAACAAGCTTCTTTGTTCGAAATCAGCGGATCGATGACATCGCGCGTGTTCTCTTCAAGAGCATGAGCGTTGGCCATAAAGGCAACGTCATCGGGGAACCTGTCTCGAAGTGCGAAGGACTCGTCATGCAGGAACTTGAGCGTGTCGATGGTGCTTGCTTTGATGATGTGCTGGGCGAACGTCTCCACCTCGCCGCCATAGCTGTTCACACAGGACGTAACTCCACTCTTCCGCTGAATCTCCATCGAGTAATCGACGTCAACCGACTCGCGATAGAAGAACATTTCGCCTGCATTGGCCTGCGGCAACGGCTTTGTGTCATCAAAACCTATGTTCTCAACAAATTTCTGACAAAGCTTTGGGCCAAAAATATGGCGGTGAGTATCGATGATAGTCCTGGTTGTTTTGGATTGAGTCATTCGGGGTACCTCTGGCATTAGTCTTTATCAATTACGTTCTGTCGTCTGTGTCATGGGGCACGTGAAAAACGGTCTCTTCTGCTCAGCCCGCCGTTGATCGAAATCGTTGTTGCGGACAGTCGCCATGACAGTCATCCTCGCCTCCAACGACAGCCTAGAGCATCCTCATCGAGTCACTTAGAATTTACGGGCAAGCCGGAAGTAAGTATCGACTGTCGCCAACAGGCCAACGCACTCATCGGCAAACGTTGAACTCGCCCAATTCGATATTGCAAAAGCAAGCGCTCGTACGTCCTCAACCATCTGCTAAAGCCCGATCTCTCCGTTACGGATACCTCGCTAACGAGAACTCGACTCGGCCAGCGAGGTTTATGAAGCGCGCCAAAGAGTCCCACCGATGGTGAGCCGGGGCACATCCAACCCCGCCCAATCGCGCTAGTGTGGTGTCTCAGAAGTTCAAACCGGGAAAGAGTTGTCATCCCGCGTGGAGCGTAGCGGAGTCGAAAGAGCTGCATTTGCGCTTCGGACCCTATGCTGCAAATTCGAGAGAAGTGACACTGGAAAGTTCTCATGTCCTTACGCCCAATCCTTCGGATCATCCTCGTATTCGCCTTCGCGTCCCTCTCCGCCCACGCCGTCAAGCCCCGCCCCTGCATCCCCATCGAAGACGCCCAGCAAAACCTCAACAAAGACATCTGCATCTCCGCGCACGTCTATGATGTAGTCGAACTTCCAGACGGCACCCGCTTCCTCGACGTCTGCACGCCTCAAACTCCCGACGACGCCTGCCGATTCACCATCGTCAGCCTCCGCGAAGACCACGCCGAAGTCGGCGAGCTAAGGAAATACCGCGACATGAACATCCAGGTCCGTGGCATCGTCCAGCCTCTTCACGGCCGTGCAGGATTAGTCCTAAGCCACGCCCGCCAGTTCAACGGAGGGCCGCCCAAATTCCGCCCCAATCCCCTTCTAGCTCGCGGTTTTGATGCCGGTCAGCACCGTCCCGCGGTCAACGCACCCAGCCTTCACACCCAAGGCACAACCCGCTCCTTCATGAACAACCGCGATCAGGAGCCCCGCACTTCAAAGTAGCCGCGTTTACCACGTCCCCTTGGCATTTCTCCGCAACTCATCCAGCGGATACAACGTCCCCCGCCACACCACGCCATTACGCCTCAGCGTCAGCACCATCGACCGCACCAGCGCATACAGAAACACCGCCGTCGCCGGAGCAAACAACACCGCCGTCCAGACCGAAGCCTGATTCGCCTTCCGGTTCGCGGCAATCACCCCCGCAATCCCCACATAAGTCAACAGCCCCGCCACCATCGTCCATCCGCCGCTCGCAATCGCCACCAACGGCAGCAAAATCTCCACCGTCAGCCCAACAAATGCGAACGCCGCAAACCCCACCCGATACCGCAGCGCCGCAAATCCATTCTTCTCCAGCAAACTCACCATCCCCAGCGCACCATGATTCCAATGCAACCTCACCAGTCCCGGCCCAACCGCCACTCGCTGCCGATACCCCGCCCGCTTGATCTTGAACGCCAGCACCAAGTCCTCCACCACCTCCATGCGCATCCCCGCAAACCCGCCAAGCTGCTCATACACCTCGCGCCGCACCATGCTGAATCCCCCAGCCCCAAAAAAATCCCTGGTCTTCGGATCAGCCACCTTCCACAACCGCACGCTCCACTGCGACTGCGCCTGAAACGCCGCGAACGCCGCCTCCTCCACCGCGCTCTTGTACTCCAGCGTCAACGCCAGCACCACATGATCCGCCTTCGCCTCCTCGCCATACCCCACACTCAGCCGCAGCGCCTGCGGAGCAAACCAAACATCCCCATCCGTAAACAGCAACCAAGGCGACGTCGCCATCTCCGCCGCCCGCGCCATCGCATGAACCTTCCCCATCCACCCCGCCGGCAGCTCCTTTATATGGATCACTCGCAGCGTATGCTTTCCCCCCGACATCTCCGCCGCAACCGCATCCATCCGCGCGCCCGTCCCATCAGTCGACCGATCGTCCACCGCAATAATCTCGATCCGCACGCCCTCCGTCGCCAGCAGCGACCGCAGCGTCCCCTCAATCTTGTCCTCCTCATTGCAAGCCGGCACAATCACCGAAATAAGCGGCCCAACACCCAGCTCCACCCCCAACTCCGCACCAACTCCCAGGGCGCCACGCCGGCACAAATCCGGCAGCGTCCTCATCCCACGCCAACCAGCAACCGCCTGCCAAACCCACCCCGCCGCCAGCAGCCAACAAGCCCCAGCAAACACCCACCAACCAACCTGCCCCGCACTAATGCCTACCAAATCCCCGCCCCCGCAACCCCGCCACCCGGGCTCTTCTAACCACTAACCACTGACCCCTGCCTTTTCGCCCCCACCCACAAAAATCCACAAGAGAACGCCAAAAAAATCAAAGTACTCCCCAACGCCACCCGCAAATTCGTCCGATCCGAAATCCATCCAATCGCCGTCGGCGAAAACGTATCCCCGAAGCAATGAATAATAAAAAGATTCAGCGAAATCGCCGTAGCCCTTACCCTCGCCGACACCGAATTCACAATCGCCGCATTCAGCGGCCCCGTATTCAAAAACAAGCAAAACTCCGTCACCGCCAGCACCGGCACCGCCCACCCCACAGGACCGAAAAACAGCAGCGCCCCCAGCGGCAACGTCGCCGCCACACTCCAAAAGCTCAGCAGATACAGCGCCCTCTCATTCGTCCTCAGCCATCGCTGCGCCAGCCATCCCCCCACCAGCGTCCCCGCAATCCCATCCACCACGGTAATCGCGCCCATCGCCAGGCTCGCCGTCCCCACCGTCATCCCTGCCCCGCGGTGCAAATAAGTAGGCATCCACGCCGATATACCGCCCATCGCAAACGTCAACATCGCCAGCCCAAACGTCGCCGTCAAAAACGCCCCATTCCGAAACAGCCCCCCAACCGTCCCCCTCTCCGCCTTCCGTCTCCCCTCCGTCTCTCGAACCTCATCCACCGCCCCCCGCTCCGGCTCCCGGCCCAGCCATCCATAGAGAGCAGCAATCACCAACCCCGGCACCGCGCACACAAAAAAAGGAGCACGCCACCCCCACCAGCTCCCCATCTGCCCGCCCGCCACATACCCCAGCGCCGCGCCCACCGGTATGGCCGTATAAAAAATCGACAGAATCCTGTTCCGTTCTTTTTCAGGATAAAAATCCGCCAGCACCGCCGGAGCGAATATCCCAAACGTAGCCTCGCCCACCCCCACCAAAGCGTGGCGAATAAACAGCGTCTGGTAGCTGTGCACCCACGCCGTCCCCAGCGTCGCCAAACTCCACAACACCGCCCCACCCATAATCAGCGGCTTGCGCCTCAAGTGGTCGCCCAGCCACCCCGTCAGCGGAGCGGCAATCATGTACGTCAAAAACAGCGCCGTCGTCAGCGCCCCCATCTCGGCATCGGTCGAGTGCAGCTCCCGCTGTATCAGCGACACCTCCCCTGGCAGAATGTACCGATCGATATAGTTCAGCAGGTTCAGCCCAATCAAAAGCACCAGCGTGACCACCGCAGGCGTCAACCGTGCACGAGAAATAAGCGAGCCATGAATAGGAGCGCGTGAATTCAGAGACGAAGAATCGGACGGCAACTGATTGCCTCCCAGCGAAGCAGGTCAAGAGATACCACGATTATCACACCCGCTCCAAATCCCCGAAGCAGCGCGCTCTACTCCGCGAAAGCCGGCACCAATGGAAAAAGGCCACCTTGATGGGTGGCCTTTTTCATACATCCTGCGCCTTGAAGACATGCAAGCAGCGGTCAACAAAGCCTACATAAAGAATATTATAGTAAGCGATGACAAACGGTCAACCCAAGTTTACGTACGATGAAGCGAGCCTGGATCGCATCATCAAGTATCTTTCGATCGAACGGCTTGCAGCATATCTTGTCTTGACCAGGAAGGACCGCGAGCGGGCAATTCGGCTTTACGAACGTAACACGGAGCTCTCGGAGGCCTTGTACGGAGTTGTTCAAGGCTTGGAGGTCACTCTGCGAAACGCTGTTCACAACATCCTGGCAGCCGATCATGGCCAGAACTGGCAAGACGCCGTCGCGCTGGAAGCGAGCGAAAAGTCCGCAGTTGATGAAGCCAAACGCAGCATAGAGAATCGCCGGGAAACGATCACTCAAAGCCGAATCGTAGCGGAATTGACCTTCGGCTTTTGGGTACGGCTATTTTCCGCCTCCTACGACAAGACACTCTGGGGACGTTCGTTGAGAAAGATCACTCCATTGCGAATTGATAGAAGAGCCGTCTACGGACGACTAAAGGACATGAAAACACTTCGAAATCGAATTGCACATCACAACAGGATCATCGGTCATCCGAAAACAGTCGCGACTCAATACCATGACCTCATCGAGACCATCGGTTGGTTTTCCGGGGACACCAGGGACTGGGTGGAGCAAACCAATTGCGTAGGGGAAAGATTAGAGAAGAAGTTTCCCCCAAAGCCGCCGCTGCGGGACTCAACCGTGCGCGAGAAACAAGCGAGCGACTAATAGGAGCGCGGGAATTCAGAGACGAAGAATCGGACGGCAACAGATTGCCTCCCAGCGAAGCAGGTCAAGAGATACCGCGAATATCACAACCTGCTCAAAAGTCCGAAGCAGAGCGGGAATTCAAGCAAGGCCGATTTCAGCTTGCGCATGTGTATAATCCGCAGTATTAAATCTTCTAGCCGCATGGTCAGTGACAGCTTGTCGTGTGCTCTTCAAGGGGGGCAGATATGAGCTATGTCGATAAGAACTTAACTGCAGGGGAAATGGTGGTGTACCGGACTAGACTCCACTGGATTTCAGTCTTATGGAGCGTGATATTTGCCGCGATCTTCGTGATTGTCGGACTGCTATTTGCCATCCTTGGGCTATCCGACATGAAGAGCAACAGTGATTCGTTGATTATCGGGATGTCCTTGATCGTCTTTGCCGCTTTGCTCGGAGTTCTCGCGAAATTGAGGCGAAATTCCGTTGAAATGGCCGTTACAAATAAGCGCGTAATTATCAAAGCTGGTCTTATAAGTAAAAGAACAATCGAGCTGTTCTTGGGAAAAGTGGAAAGCGTGGCCGTGGATCAAGGGATTCTCGGGCGAGTTCTGGGCTATGGCAGCGTTATCGTTCGCGGAACGGGCGGCACGGCTGAACCATTCAAATATGTCGAACGCCCCGAGGAATTTAGACACCAAGTGCAGAGTCACATGGAGATGGCGACGAGATAGCTTCGGTTAGGGATGCCCGCCAGTCCTGGCAATGAGGCGGGGCGTCCCCGTTCCCAAACGAAACCCCTCGACCAGGTAGGCCGGGGGTTGACCCCCGGCAAAAACCGACCCAGAAGAATTTGAAAGATCATGCGCGCCTTGCAAGCCGCCTGGATGATCCAGTCCACAGCCGAGTTACCCGTCAGAACCGCCCGGTTGGCCGAGTATCACTTTCCTGCCAGCCTCAAGCTTTGAGTCAGAAAGATTGCCTCTACGGCTAAGAAGCCGGAGTCTTCCATGACTCTGATGGTACGCAGTCCACGACGCGATCTGTTCCTCTTTGGTCATATACCGGGCTGAATTATTGTCCTCTCGTCCGGTGATCTGAATATCTGCCTCCGAGAGGCCAGTCAGTTTCAGCCATTCGGTTACTAGAGTTTCAAAGGTCATCGGGGGAAGGTGGTCAACGTGACAAGTCTCGTATTTGAGAAACTCGTTTGTATATGGGCATCTCTGAACGCCATTTGAGAATTGGCGCTCTTTAAAGTGGAGGATCTGGGGCAAGATTGCATTGCGGAGGGCAGGACGGACGAGTTGTCGCCTGTTCTCGCCATCGACGCATTTGATGTAACTCACATCTGTTGATGAGCCGTCAGTGCGGACAATATGAAAGCATCGAGTCGTGCCGTAGTCCGGATCAAGTCCAATCTCAAGATGGTGAATGCCGCAGCCGATTTTATCCTCGGTCGCAGGGTGAAGGGCAATCAGGTCTCTCACGAAGACATCTCTATCTCCCGTTAGCGTCTCCCCCAACCGATACCCATTAAGAACCTCTCGAACGGCTAACTTAGCCGCCGACTTCGTGGGGAACTCATGATCGCCGATATTGACAGGACACTTAACTCCCCTAGGCATCCCCACTCCAATCGAAACTGTTGAAAGTGTCTCACGCGTGGGTGCCCACGGTCCCTTGCACTCGGGAACGTGGATTCGAGCAGCACCGAATCCCCTTGCCCCTCCGTACCCTTTTCGGCTACACTTGACCCCGAAATGGGTACAGCCACCATCCTCTCCGAAACCCTCTTCGGCCGCACGCGCGGCGCCGTCCTCGCCGTACTCTACGGCCACATCGGGGAGTCCTTCTATCTGCGCCAGCTTTCCCGCCGAACCGGCATCTCCCTCGGCCCCGTCCAGCGCGAGATGCGGCAACTCGTCGATGCCGGCCTCGTAACCAAAGAGACACTCGGAACCCAAACCCTCTACAGCGCCAATCAAGCCAGCCCCGTCTTCCAGGAGATGCGCAGCCTCGTCGCCAAAACCGTCGGCATCCACGACACGCTCCTCGAAGCCCTGGCCCCACTCAAGAAAAAAATCAGCCTGGCCTTCATCTACGGTTCGGTAGCTCGCTCCCAGGAAGCGGGCCACAGCGACATCGATCTAATGATTGTTGGAACAGTCTCGTTCAGCGAAGTAGTCGCCTGCTTAGGCGATGCCCAGAAGATGCTCAGCAGAGAAATCAATCCCACCGTATACTCAGCACGGGAGTTCGCGAGCAAAATTCGCGGCAATTTCCTGAAGACAGTTCTCTCCGAAAAGAAGCTGTTCCTCATAGGCGATGAAAATGTCCTTGGAGAACTGGGCAAGCAATCGGTGGCTTGAGAAGCTCGGCTCAGATCGAGCGGAGATCGAGCGTCTGCTCGCCAACGCCGACGGCCATCTCAACGACTATCGAAAAGCCGTCGCAAGTGAAATGTCCGCCGACGCGCAACTGAGTCTCGCCTACGACGCAATCCGCGCTTCAGCAACAGCCGCACTACGCGCCACCGGATACCGCGTCGTCAGAGGCGGAGGCGGCGAGCACTACCGCACCATCGAGGCCCTTGAGTTCTCCATCGACCCCAAGCGAAAACTCATACCCAGCCTCGATGCCTTACGCAAAAAGCGAAACACGGGCGCCTACGACGACTATGGCCTTGTAGCGCAAGGCGAGGCCGATCTGGCCGGCGACCTAGCCGCGCAAGTCCGCAAACAAGTCGAAGACTGGATCCGAAAGAACCACCCCGACAAAATCTAAATCGGGCGGATGGCCTGAGAGTCCCCACAGCCACCTCGCAACCAAATATTCCACCTACAAACGCATTTCACCCCGTGCTATACTTCGCGCAAATGACCAACCCCACCTTCCCCGCAAACAACCTTCCGTTCAGCGCAATCGTTGCTTCCGAGGCCATCAGCCTGGCAATGCTGAACGCAGTGGCGCAGCAACAATCCGGCGCCATCACCGCCCAGGCCGTCACCATAATGGGCGTCACCACGCTCTATTCCATCAATACCGCGGTAACTGCGGCGGAATGGAAAAAGTCTCTGGATGCGGCAATTCCCTCCGCGCCCGCCGCCCACAAAACACCGTCCATCGCCGAGACGGCCCTCGCAACAGTGGACAAGATCGCGAGCAGCGAAGCAACCCACGACACCTTGGAAAGCGCGGCGCAATTGATCGCAGTCGCCACTGCGCTCTCGGTAGTGGACGCGGCCAATTATCTCCGCAATGTGCAGACGATCAGCACAGCCGCGATGGCCAGTTCGCTCCTGATCCATCCCCACGCAACCCGCCCCGGCTCAATCGATAATCCGTCGTTGGCTGCGGTGGTGTCCGTTCTGGACCACAGCGCTGCGCAGTTTGAAAAGCTCCTCCATCGGGCAACAGATCTTCTGGCGCAGTTGCGGCCACAGCCGTCTGCGGGCGAAGCCGGAACGCCCGGAAACACAGTGCCGGACGCGGAACTGTTGAAGGCCACCGCCGGAGCTCTCTCAATAGCAGTGCACAACGCCGTGACTGCTCAACAGCAGACAAACGTCACCGCCCAGGCCTCCACCGTAATGGGGATTTCCACGCTCTATTCGATAGATACCGCCGCAACCGGAAAGGCGACGGAAGAGATTCTGGAGTCGGGCACACCCTCCGCCCCAAACATAGAGATTCCCTCTCCGGTCGCGTGATCGTAAACTGGGTGCCACCGGTCCCGGTGACCTTTTCAACCCATTATGTGTGGGTGCCCTCGGTCCCTCGCCCTCGGGGACCGGGGATCAGGCCCCGATCAACCCCTCAGATCAAAAAGGATCACTACACAAAAATTGCGTTAGACTTGTCGGACGGACCTCCCCATGCCCGACGAACCAATCTATCCGACGTCCCCCCCGCCGGCCCCCTCCGCGCCACCACCCCCCTTGTCTCTGCAAAATAGGTCGTGGCATTCTGAAGAAGCCCCACCCCCCTCCTCCGCGCCAGCCCTGATGCCGTCCATATTCGCAGCGCCATCGGCACCGGCATCCCCAGTCTTCATGGACAAGGGCCGAGCTCTCCGCCCTGTCACCTCGGGGCCATTCCTGACCAGTCCCCCATCCCTCTTCGACCGCACGCCTATGGAAATATGGACGGACCACCTCACCGAACTTGAACAGTGGGCCAAAGCCAATCAGCGAGACGCCCGCCATGACGCGGTCGCCTTCTGGGCGCTCAAAATCCCCGCCATCGTCGCCTCCGCCAGCGCCGGCATTTGCGCCCAGTATCATCTAACAAACTTCAGCCTCATCGCCGCCGCCATCGCCAGCTTCTGCGTCATCGTCGACGGCATCCAGCCCCGCGGCATGCTCCGCAATATTCACCTCCGCGCCTACCACGACATCCGAATTCTAACCAGCCACATGATGACCCAACTGCGCTCCCCAGAAGAGCGTCCTGAAAACGCCGTCCGCAAAATCATTCGCGACTCCGAACCCGAGCGCAAGCGCATAGCCGCCTACATCCGCGACGCCGAATCCGCCCTCAAATCCAGTGGAAAAGTCTAGGCTGCCCGGAGGGAGGGGCAATGCCCTCCGTCGACGCAGGTATCCGGAGTGAGCAACGGGTATCCGGAGGGACCAGAGGGTTTTCGGAGGGAGCAGGGGGTTTCAACCCCCTGAATACGATCCCTCAACCAGACCGGCTTTAGCCGCGGGCCTCTTATAAACATCTGTCATCCTGAG
>Ga0302187_10003460_pt1 | contig 12790 bp, 10 predicted proteins | sample II_Bog_E1_3_FD_202120 | JGI IMG/M metagenome (GOLD analysis project Ga0302187, IMG submission 202120) | Peat permafrost microbial communities from Stordalen Mire near Abisko, Sweden - II_Bog_E1_3 | ecosystem: Environmental > Terrestrial > Soil > Wetlands > Peat | place: Sweden: Abisko...
AGTCCAGGTTCCTCTATCGGGGCAAGGTCTGGGTAGACGCGGCAGACTTCGCTCTGGTCAAAATCGAAGCCAGCCCCGCCAAGAATCCGTCCTTCTGGATCTCAAAGACGTTCATCGACCAGAGCTTTGTCCACGCCGGCCAGTTCTGGCTCCCGGCGCGCAACCGTTCTGAGAGCCATGTCCGCGTCGGTGGCGCGGCCGTCTTCACCATCGACTACGGCGACTACCAGTTCCAGCCCGCCCCCGGAGCGCTGGCCTCCGACGCCGCCCCGCGCTATTGATCCGGCCCTCAAATAGAAGCACCGTGCCCCATCCATTTCGCAGGCATTATCGCGAAATGGGGTGGGAAACCTACACCCTATTTAACGGCCGGATCTTATAAGGCCGCCACTGCCCACGGCCCCTCCGCCGCCCTCCGCTGTGTTACCGTTTGAGTACGGCATCCCAGCCCTAGCCGGAGCTTCCGCCAGGGCCAAACTACTGCCAGAACGCAGTTTCCGGGGAGGCCGGGCGAAACCGCATGTCCCAGCAGCCGGAATTGAAATCGTCCCCGCTCCGTGCGACCCCGGCTCCATTGCCTGAGCCAGTGGTCCGGCGCGGTCTCGCATCCGGCCCCGTTCCAGTCCGTTCCCATCCCACCCAGCGCATTCCCCGCTGGCTTGAGCGTGCTGAGATGTTCCTGCGCATCATGCTGCGCATGTACGTCGGTCTCGCCGTCTGCTACGCCCCCTGGTCGCACATGTTCTGGGATCAGAATCCCATCTTCGTTCACTTCCCCACGCTCTCCATCTACGCCGCCAACGGTGCAGTGCGTGGCCTAGTCTCCGGTCTCGGCCTGCTCAACCTCTGGATCGCCCTCCGCGACGTGGTTCACCGCCGCTAGCGCCGCCTCCCGGCATTGAAGGCAGCGGGCTTCAGCCCCTCCTGGACCAGCACCAAACTCTACGACCAGCAACACACTCGCCCCGCCAAACCTGACCCAAACCAAAACCCGAAACCAAATATCGGTCACCCCCGACGTTGAAGCCTACCGGCTTCAGCCCGTACAGTTATCTTCAGCAGCGATAAGGGGCTTCAGCCCCCAAGGGAAGATCAACTCCGCCATGGAAGACAAAAAAACAGCCTCCACATCCATTCCCGGCAATGGCCCCGACAACGGCGCCCCGCCGCATCTTGATTCCGCTCCCCTGGCCTATGAGAACCCTGCCTTCCTCAACGGTCCCGATGGCCGGCTGATCCGCATCGTCAGTGAGTACATCGAGCCGCTGGCCCGCTTCCGCCACGAGCAGATTCGCGACACCATCGTCTTCTTCGGCTCCGCCCGCTTCCGTGGCCGCGAGGCCGCTGACCACGCCCTCGAACTGCTGGAGAACACCGGCTCGCGCAATGCCGCGCCCAGTGACGAGCAGCCCGCCACCGCGCCTGACATTGCCGCGGGCAAGGCCACCGATCTGCAGCTCAAGCGCGCCGTGGCTGCCGTTGAAATGGCCCGCTACTACGAGGACGCACGCCGTCTGTCCCACATGCTCACCACCTGGTCCATGCAACTGCCCACCCGCAACCAGCGTTTCGTCATCACCTCTGGCGGCGGACCGGGCATCATGGAAGCAGCCAACCGCGGCGCCTACGAGGCAGGCGGCAAAACCATCGGCCTCAACATCAAGCTGCCCTTTGAGCAGTTCCCCAATCCATGGATCACCCCTGACCTCAACTTCGAGTTCCACTACTTCTTCATGCGCAAGCTCTGGTTTGCCTACCTGTCGAAGGCTCTGGTCGTCTTCCCCGGCGGCTTCGGCACCCTCGACGAGATGTTCGAGATTCTCACCCTGGCCCAAACCCACAAGCTGGCCAAAAAGATCACCGTCGTCATCTACGGCTCGGAGTATTGGAAGAAGGTCTTCAACCTCGACGTGCTGGTCGATACCGGCGCCATCGCGCCCAAGGACATTGAGCTGCTCAACTTTGCCGATACCCCCGAGCAGGCCTTCGAGATTCTCAAGCGCGGACTCACTGAGAACTACCTCGTTCCCGAGGCCCAGATTGCCGCAGCCAACGCAACCGCCTCAGACGCGTCCGGCAATCGCGTTGCCGCCCCCTGCCACGACGAAGACCTCATGGCCGGTTGGACCTTCGACGACTTCCTCAGCCCCGAAATGGCGAAGACTCGGCGTTAGCGAGCCAGTAAGTTAGCGATTTATCGATCCGGCCCTTGAATAGTGTGTAGGCTTCCCACCCATTTCGCGATAAAGCCTGCGAAATGGATGGGGCACGGTGCGTCAATTTGAGGGCCGGATCAATAGCGGTGTTAGAACCTGTTTAAAAACTACGCATATCGTTTCAGCAGCGTGTGAGCGAAACTGATCCAGATCATAGTTTCCGACGAGGTTGGGCAGAGTTCATAGTCTTTGCTCAGCCTTCTGGACCATCCCATCCAGGCGAAGTTCCTCTCCACGATCCAGCGTTTGGGCAACACCTTGAAGGTGTGCATCTCGTTTCGCTTGACCACCTCGACATCGTAGCCAAACATGGCCTTGGCCCAGCCGATCAGTGTGCCCGTGTAGCCGCCGTCGGCGAATACCTTGACTACGGTGTCGAAGCGGCAGAACAAGCGCATCAGCACGGCGCGGGCGCCAACGCGGTCTTGAATCCCCGCCGAATGCACCACCGCCGCTAGCAGGTTGCCTTGCGTATCGACGGCGATGTGGCGCTTGCGGCCCTTGATCTTTTTGCCTGCGTCGTAGCCACGCGCCCCCCTTTTCCGGTGGTCTTGGCCGACTGCGAATCGATGATCGCCACCGTAGGAGTTGGACTGCGCCCGCCGGTTTTGCGGCCCTGCTCCCGCAAGGATTGGGTCACTCGTTCCCAACGTCCCTGCAGCCGCCAAGCCCGAAACTGCTGATAGACCGTCTGCCAGGGAGGAAAATTTATCGGCAACTGACGCCACTGGCAGCCCGTTTTGACCACATACAGCACGGCGTCTGTCACGCGCCGCAACGGATACTTGCGTGGCCTGCCACCGGCATGGTGCTTCTCCTCCGACTCGCACAACAACACTTCCAGCTTCGACCACTGCCCATCCGTCAAATCACTGGGATACATACCCAAACCCTAACCGCGCAATCTGACCGCGAATAGGACTTCCTTGCTTCCGGATACCTGGTTTTTAAACAGGTTCTTAGCAAACCAGCAAGTCAGCCTCGATAGCGAGCCAGCCGAGTCAGCAAGCCTCCCCCTCAACGCACAAGCTGAAAACTGAAAACTGAAAACTGTTCTTCCAGTACTCTCCTGGTTCCTTCGGGAATTGAACCGCTATTGTCCTCCTGTTAACCATCCATTCACTGCTCCCCGTCGATACTGGAGCTGCAAATCCGGCAAATCCTGCGGATCGGCAACCGGCGCCTCGGCCACCCCCTATGCCACGAGCCCCGGTCCAAGGAGCTTTATGCCCACGTCGACGATCTCCTACCTCTGGCGCGATCAGGCTGCGGCCAAGGGTTTCAGTACTGGTGTGTCCCTGCACAGCCACACCAATCAGTCGAAGGAAACACTCGACTTCCTCGCCAACCTGGGCAATCAGTACCCAGTCATGCGTCCCATGTTCGCGCGTCTTGAGCGCCGCTCCCAGCAGATGCATGGCGTGCGTGTGAATTACGCCGCCAGCTACTGGACCCCGCCCATGACGCCCAAGCTCGCCTACGACCTCGAAAGCCGCCAGGTCCAGAAGCTTGGCCTCGACTCCATGGTCTCCATCTCTGACCATGACAACATCAACGCCCCCATGCTGCTGCGCACCGTCCCCAGCGCGCGCCAGATTCCAGTCTCGGTTGAGTGGACCGCTCCTTACGGCGGTGTGCAGGCCTTCCACCTCGGCATTCACAACCTGCCCAGCCAGCGCGCCCAGCAGTGGATGGCCACCCTGGCCGAATTCACGGCCAATCCCTCTGACGCCCGCCTCACCGAGATTCTCATCGCACTCAACGAAGAGCCCAACGTGCTGGTCATCTTCAACCACCCCATGTGGGACCTCTACCTGGTGGGCGAGCAGAGAAGCAAGTTTCTGGTCAACGAGTTCCTGCAGAAGAACGGCGCATGGCTCCACGCCCTTGAGCTCAACGGCCTCCGCCACTGGGAAGAGAATCGCGAAGTGCGCCGCCTGGCCGAGCAGTGGAACATGCCGCTCGTCTCCGGCGGTGACCGTCACGGTGTGGAACCGAACGCCAACATCAACCTCACCCGCGCTGAGAGCTTTACTGAATTCGTCCACGAGATTCGCCGCGACCGGGTCAGCAACGTGCTCTTCATGCCGCAGTATGCCGAGCCGTGGAAGCACCGCATTCTCACCTCCACCATCGACGCCATCCGCAACTATCCTGAGTTTCCTCAGGGTTCGCGCCACTGGGACGAGCGCGTCTACCACCCCGACGCCAACGGCGCAATCCGGCCGCTCTCCGAGTTATGGCCAACCGGTTCGGCGCCACGCGTTATGCGCTTCCTCATCGGCTTTGTGCAACTGCTGGGTCAAGGCCCAGTGGGTGGTGGCCTTCGCATGGCCTGGAGCGAACAGCACCAACTCCGCCTAGCCCTCGGCGACAACGAGGGCTAGAAAGCGGCAGCTGCGCAGCAATCAACGCAGGGTGCCCCATCCTTTTCCGCGTTCTTTGCGGAGAAGGGTGGGATAGCACAACCTTCACCTGCCGCAGCCCTCACAGGCTCAAGCCCCTGAGGCGAAATCCAGAGAACGTCCAAGCCATGTCCCTGACCCGCCCGCCTCGCGTCGCCTACTTCCCCGACTCCTTCCACGAGATCAACGGCGTTGCCCATACCAGCCGCCACTTTGAAGCCTTCGCGCGCCGCCGCAACCTCCCATTCCTCTGTATTCGCGCCGGCGGCCGCACGCCCTCTTTCCTTGAAGACGGCTCCATATGGACCCTCGAACTGCCGCGCGGCTTTCTCTCCTTCGCACTCGAAAAAGACCTGCGCTATGACCCCGCTTTCCTGCGTCACTTTCCGCTGGTCGAGCAGGTCATGGAGCGCTTCGACCCTGAGGTCATTCACATCACCGGCCCATCGGAGCTGGGTATGTTGGGCGCGGGTCTGGCGCACTCCCTTGAGCTGCCCCTGGCCGCCAGCTGGCACACCAACGTGCACGAGTATCTGGCCCGCCGCTCTGACTGGTTCCTGCGCCTCTTGCCCGAGCGCCACTCCGCCGCCACCGCGCAGAAGATCGAAGACATGACCATGGCCGCCGCCTCGCTCTTCTACGGCGGTGCGCGTGTCCTGTTCGCGCCCAATCCCTGCCTCTGCCAGCGGCTCACCGCCGCCACCGGACGGCCTTGCCACCTGATGCCACGCGGCGTTGACGCCCAGCTTTTTCATCCATCCAAACGCGAGCGCGCATCCCAAGACGATGAGATCGTGCTCGGCTTCGTTGGCCGCCTCTCGATTGAAAAAAACGTTGCGCTGCTGGCTGAGATTCAGAAGACCCTCGACCAAAGCCAGCAAAAATTTCGATTCCGCATCGTCGGCCACGGTGGAGAAGATGCGTGGCTGCGCGAGCGCTTGCATCGCGCCGAATTCACCGGCGTTCTGCGTGGTGAAGAGCTGGCCCGCGCCTATGCCGGCATGGACATCTTCGTCTTCCCCTCGCATACAGACACCTTTGGCAACGTGGTGCTTGAAGCGCTGGCATCCGGCGTTCCCGCCATCGTCACGCCAGACGGCGGACCTCCGACCATCGTGCGCGACAACCTGACCGGCCGCATCGTCCCCGACGAAGGTTTTGCCGGCGCAATCCAGGACCTGCTCGACAATCCAGACAAGCTAGCCGCAATGCGCATCGCCGCCCGCGCGTATGCTGAGACGGCCAGTTGGGACTCGGTCTTCGAAGGCGTCTACAGCGCCTACGAATCCATCGTTCCCGTCCTTCAATAGAAGCATCGTGCCCCATCCATTTCGCAGGTTTCATCGCGAAATGGGTGGGAAGCCTACACACTATTCAAGGGCCGGATCACTAGGGCCTTGAGTCTAAAGTTCGCATCATAAAGAACACGGTCATTCTAAGCGAACGGGGCCCCGAACGCCTTTCAGTTCGGGGGTGGTGAGCCGAAGAATCTGCGGTTGCTCTTTGCAATGGATGACAAGAATCTCAGACTCACCGCAATAGGGTGGGATCGCAACGCCCTCGACTCCAACAAGAGAACTTAGCTACGACGCCGGGCCCACCTGCTTGCCCAGCGCCGGAGCTAGCCAGCCCGCAATCTTCTTCCCATTCACCGCTAGCAGAGCCACGCTCACCACCGTCTTCAGGAACCACGTCCTCACGCCGTTGCCTCCCAGCCCGATCAGCGCATTCACCACCGCCTTCACCCGGCTGCGCACCGCGTCTCCAATCGCCACCAGGTCCGCATACGGCATCACGTACAGTTGTGGATACTGAACCTCCGCCCGCGCCGATCCGCACAGCGGCACCAACGGAATCCAGCACACCCCCTCCGGCAGCGGCTCGCCCGCAATCGGCGGCGGAACCGATGCAGCGGTAATCTGCGCGGCGGAAAGATGCTCAAGCCCTGCCGCAATGATTGGATTGTCCGAGCGGAAGGCCAGATAGGTGTTCAGAAATCTCTGACAGTTGCGCCTGCCCAGTTGGTAATCGTGGTCGCGAAAGCCCTTCGCAAAGAAGCCTCCAAACGCGCCCAGCGTGCTGCTTTCGAGCGCCGTCGCCGTGGGGTTCTGGTCGTCTTTGGGCGCAATCACGAAGCGGCTGAACCCATCCTGCGTCATCAGCAGATCCAGCGATTCGCCCTGAAAGCGCGACTGCGCAATCAGCGCGCCGATGACGCGCGGAATTACGCCAAAGAGCGGCGTCGGTCCGGAGTAGCTGTTGCTGAAGGTCTCGGTGGTCGGGAACGGAGCGATGGAAAGCACCGCGCGGTCTGCCGTATCGGCCTGTCTCGGATTCACCCCGCCCGCCGTCTTCGGCTCCAGATTGGCCAGCAGATCGTGCGCCAGTGCAAACGGATCGTTGTCGGTCGTTCCGCCGTCCACATTCAGCGTGGTCAGCGTCGAGCCCGGCACAATCAGCCCGTTGAAGTCCGGCGGAATGCTTGTCATGCTGCCCGCCGCGCTCCATGCCGCGGAGGTGTACTCATTGGCCTCCCGCGTCAGCACCCGCGGCGCCAGCGCTACTGGAAATGCGCCCGTCGCCAGCGCCGCCTGCCCCAGCAACGGCCAGGAGCCCCCGCCCGCAGCTGGCAACGGCTCCACCAACGCGCCGTCGGCTCCGGTAGTCGCCTCGCCATACTGGAAGCGGATGCGGTCGCCGAAGTAGCAGGCATACTGCTCGGCCGACTTTGAATCGCTCGAGTAGAGCGGATAGTAAGTTCCCCGCAGGTTGGTCAGCGTCAGCATCAACGTCAGCGTCGAAGATACATAGGCGCGCCCGCCATCGCTCGTCGGCGGCTTCAGTGCCTCGGCGGCAATCTCGTCCAGCACCGTGCAGTCCAGCGCTGAAACCAACTGCGCGGATGCCGCCAGATCCCGCGCCTCCAGCAGTCGCAGAATGTTCACCCCTTGCACCCAACTGTCGTAGAGCCGGTTACCGGTGGTCACGCCCTCCGCGGCAGCCGCCGTAATGTGCGGAAACAGTTCCTTCAGTTGCACGGCCGCAATGGCCGAGCACATGCCCCCCGCCGAAGCGCCCGTGAACGCCTCAATCGATACGCTGTGTGCGGGAACCGCCTCGCCCCCAGCTTTGGCCGCTTCCCACACGTCGATCGCTTCGATCAGGAAATCCAGAACCCCCGCCGTGTAGGCTCCCGCCGAGATCGCTCCCGGCATGTTGATGGCAAGTTTGAACGCACCCATGGTTCCTCCATTTTTTCACTTGCTCCGGTTCAATTCGCTTCCTGTTGGTAGCCGATTCTACAAGCCAGTTGCGGAATAGCAAGCAAAAGCTCGTAGGTTCCGCAAAGCCTCGCTCAAGTCGATGTATTGAAGTCGTACGGCTTCAGCCGGGCCACAAACTGTGCGTTGAGCAAAGACGAACGGGCGCCACTCAAAATCTGGATTTTCGGACCTGGGAATGAAGAAATCCGGCTCGAAAAGTCTTGTAGCAGCCCCACACCGGCGTTGCCGACCCACGAGATATGAAACTGGGTGCTGGGTGGGCCATCCTTCGCGTTCTTTGCGAAGGGTGGGATCGCATATACTTTCCAATTCTTATTTGTTTTGTTTAACTTACATTTATGATTCTTTGTAGCGCACGACTTTACAGGCTGCGAAAAGATTCAGATTTTTGCTTTTTTGAAAGCGCATGACTTTATTGATCCGGTCCGCAAATACTGATACTGCGTGCGCCACCCTTGCGCCTTATCTCTGGCGCGAAGGAAGTGCACGGGGCAAGGACGGGAAGCCGGGCAATGATTGCCTACAAAGGAACAAAAATGTAAGTTCAACAAAACGAAGAACCCTTGCAGAGTGCACGCAATCCCACCCTTCGCAAAGAACGCGAAGGGTGGGGTACCCAGTTTCATACCCCGAGGGGCCGCTCAGATGCGGAAGTTGTCGGGGCGCCAGCTCTTGATACGCTCTTTGATCTGCTTGCGGGTGAGTTTCAGCTCGAGTGCCTGCTTGGCGAGTTCGACCACTTCGTCGTCGGCGGCAAAGCGCAGGGCGATGAGCTGGTCTTCGCTGAGGTTGTAGATTTGCGCGTGCCACTCTGCCGGGGCCAGGGCCTGCAGGCGCAGCCGTTCTTCCAGACGGATGACGCGGTCCTGCACCTTGAGCGGGTAGATCCTGATCTTGAAGAAGAGGACAAAAATCGAGATGGAGAGCATCAGGAACCACGCGGCGGAGATAGAGCGCTGGCGATAGAGGTGGAAGCAGGCGTAGACGAGGTTGAGGAGGAGTACGCCGAAGAGGAAGTAGTGATAGAGAGGGTCGATGCGGCCGTGATTGCTGAGATTCTGGGGAGCCTTGTCACTCATGTGCAGCCTTGCCTTCCGGTAGGTCAAAGTGATTGCCGGTGGCCTGGCTGGTGGACAGCCCAGCAACGTCGGCGGCGCTGGTGGCCTGTAAACCGGCGCTGGAGGGATTGTCCTTGGCCAGCGCGGGTGCTGTCAACGCGGCCAGGTTAGCAGGGCCGACCTGGACGGGGTGTTTTGGAATGAGGTGATGGCGGCCGCGGACCAGATAATCCACAAACAGGCCGCCGGCCAGGTAGGGGTTCATCGCCGCAATGGGGATGGCGTAGGCGGTGGTGGTGAGCGACTCGGCAACGCTCTTGTTGGAGCGGCTTCGGCTGTGGTAGCCGGGGACCTGGGAAATCTCAAAGACGGCCAGGCCGGCTTCAGGATGCTGGCGGGCGTAGCGGGTGAGCTTGTAGGCGATCTGCTTGGGGGTGGTCATGCCGGCATCAGGAAAGATGCTGCGGCTGAAGGTGCCGGGCATGTAGAAGTCGAGCAGATTACGGGCAAAGTCGGCGCAGTTGTTGAAGAGCAGATTGAAGCGGGATTGGTTGGTGGCGGCGTTCATCTGGGCGATGAGGCGGTCGTCCTGCTCGCGGGTGGTGTTGAAGCGGAAGGCGAAGATGCGGCGCTCGTAGGAGACGCCCACCAACTCGGTCCAGCCGCCACGCAGAAAGCCGCCCTCGGGCAGGTCGCGGCCGAGCGTGTACAGATGGGTTTCGCGGTAGCGGTCACGAAGGCGGAGGACGGCGTCGCGATCAACGCGGGCCGGCACATCGGCGGGGTTCTCAACCGAGTAGAGGTAGGGAACCAGCGGCATGGCGATCCAGTCGTAGCCCTTGATGCCCTGGTAGCGCGCGATGACCGAGCCCAGCTCGCCCGCGTGGCAGCGGCGCAGGGTCAGAGGCGTGGCCGCGCAAACATGCTCAAGATAAATGGCGTTGTGGCCAGTGGGATTCAACGTGCCGAAGAAGCCGTAGGGCTCTTCCATCAGCAGAGCGCCCTGGGCGTTGCCGTGCGGGCAGGCCATGCTGGCTAGAACGATCAGAGCCCATGCAAAAATGCGCGCTGTGCGCACCGGATGCAGTGAATCTGCGTGATAGAGCACCTTGTCTGTTTCCTCCAGTTGGTTTGGTTTGCTGCTCCCGAACATCCGTATTGGATGCGCGAAACGCGGCAAAGTTTGACCGTGCACAGAAGCGATTCCAGAGTACGGTGTGGCAAAGGCTTGGGGCTTGAGAGCATACACCAGCTCTTTTTGAGGGTAGACACGGTTTTGCCGAAAAAGTTGCAGGGTTCGATCAAGGTTGGTGCGCGCTCGAATCTGGTAACGTGGTAGCCGGATTCGTTCTGCGCTGTATGGTGCTGCGAAATCCATCAAAAAAACAAGAAATTGTGAGGATTGCGATGAAATTACGCGGTTTGGTTTTGCTTGCTTTGGTTTCGACGGTCGCTCTGCGGGCAGAGGTGACGGTGCCGAAGGTGCTTTCGAGTCACATGGTGGTGCAGCGGGATCTCCCGGTGCACGTGTGGGGACTGGCTGCGCCCGGCGAGACGGTGACGGTAAGCTTCCGCGGCGAGAGCGGCAGCGTGAAGGCCGGGGAACTGGGCCACTGGAGCGTGTATCTGAAGCCCGGAGCAGCGGGCGGGCCATTCCAGCTGACGGTGACGGGCGACGCGGCCGAAGACAAGCCGATGGTTCTGGACGACGTGCTGGTGGGCGATGTGTGGGTGGCTTCAGGCCAGTCGAACATGGAGTTCGTGCTGAAGAATGCGGCCACAGCCGACGCGGATCTGCCCAAGGCGGCCAACAACAACCTGCGCTTGCTGCTGGTGAAGAAGGCGGCCATCAACTATCCGCAAAGCGATATTGACAGCGAGGGCTGGGCGGTTTCGTCACCGGATTCGGCCAAAGACTTCTCCGCCGTGGCGTGGTACTTTGCGCGCGAGATTGCAGCGCGGGAACACGTGCCGGTGGGCGTGATCGACACAACGTGGGGCGGAACGCCGGTGGAGGCATGGACGCGCGTGGCGGCGCTGGGCGCGGATGCGGCCGTGAGCCCGCTGTTCCAGTCGTGGGGCAAGATGAGAGAGCGGGAGAGCGATGCGCTGCTGAAGAAATCCCTGCAGGACAAGGCGTCGGCTGAGGCCAAGGCGCAGGGCAAGCCTGTGCCCTCTGCGCCGTGGGCTCCAAAGCTGGATAGCTGGGAGCCGGGCAACCTGTACAACGGCATGATCGCGCCGCTGACGCAGTTCCCGATCAAGGGCGCACTCTGGTACCAGGGCGAGAGCAACGCAGATGCCGAGCGCGGACCGCTCTACAGCCGCATCTTCCGCGACATGATCGAGGACTGGCGTCGCCAGTGGGGCGTGGGCGATTTTCCGTTCCTGTATGTGCAGATTGCCAACTACAAGCCGGGCACGGAGTGGCCCACGCTGCGCGATGAGCAACTGAAGACGCTGGCGCTCAAGAACACTGGGATGGCGGTGATTATCGACATCGGCAACCCTGACAATGTGCACCCCACCGACAAGCTGGACGTGGGTATACGGCTCTCATTGCCGGCGCGCGTGCTGGGCTATGGGGAGCAGTTGGAATACTCGGGACCGGTCTTCCGGCAGGCAACGCCCGAGGGCGCGGCTGTGCGCGCATGGTTTGAGCACGCTGGCGGCATGGTGGCCAAGGGTGGCGAACTGACCGCCTTTGAGGTAGCAGGTACGGACGGCAAGTTTGTGCCGGCCACGGCCAAGATCGAGGGCGCGACGGTGGTGGCTTCAAGCCCGGATGTGGCCGTGCCGGTTGCGGTGCGCTACGGATGGGCCGCCAATCCGGCCTGCAACTTGTACAACGCGGCGGGGCTGCCGGCTTCGCCGTTCAACTCAACGAGGAAGTGAAGACAGTTTTCAGTTGTCAGTGATCAGTTTTCAGTTGAAGAACGGTGCGCATCTTGCGATGCGCGCCGTTCTTCTTTTGGTTTTGGAAGGGGGTAGTGGCGAGGAAGATTAGGTGTGTAGCGGGACGATGACGGTGGTGTCCTCGACCTCGATGAGGCCGGAGCCGGTGCGCTCCTGAAGTTCGGGCAAAATGGCTTCCACCTTCTCGCGCGTGTCAATGAATTTGACCAGGATGGGCAGGTGGTCGCTGATTTCAAGAATGTGGGCAGAGTGGAGGCGGTGCTTGGCGCCAAAGCCTGCCACGCCTTTGATCACCGTGGCGCCGGCGATGCCGCTGTGGAAGAGGAAATCGAGGACAGAGGCGTAGACGGGGACGCCATGGTGTTTGGCGCCGTCGCTCAGATAAAGGGTGACTTTAACGGCATTTCCGCTGGTCAGCATGGGGAGTTCCTCCGGGCCGTGCGCGGCTTGGAAGGCCGCGCGCGCGGCACGAGTCCAACCGAGGCATTGAAGCACCAATGTAGATGGGTGCGCAAGTGGGGTGTGGCGGGATGGATGCTTTGTGTCCCACCCTTTCTGCGCAAGACACCTGCCGCGAAAAGCCAGATCAGCAAAAGAACTACCGTGCCCCGTCCTTGCGCCTTTTCACTGGTGCGCGGGCGGGATGGCGAGACAGCGGGTCAGGGTTCGTGCCTGTCCCACCCATTCCGCAAAAAAGCGCGGAATGGATGGGGCACGGGACATGGTTGGGATGCAGGGTACGCGCCGCTTTCAGTGACAGTTAGATCAGGTCCGCCAGGACCACGCCGAGCCACGTTGCTGCCAGACCCAGCACGAGGCTGCCGACAGCGTAGAGGCCAGCCATGGCCACCGCGCCTGAGCGCAGAGTGGAGAGCGTCTCCCACTCGTAGGTGGAGAAGGTAGAGTAAGCG
>Ga0302187_10003463_pt1 | contig 12787 bp, 10 predicted proteins | sample II_Bog_E1_3_FD_202120 | JGI IMG/M metagenome (GOLD analysis project Ga0302187, IMG submission 202120) | Peat permafrost microbial communities from Stordalen Mire near Abisko, Sweden - II_Bog_E1_3 | ecosystem: Environmental > Terrestrial > Soil > Wetlands > Peat | place: Sweden: Abisko...
AGGCTGCTGCCACTCTTAATTTATTCATGTTCATAAAATGCGACGTTTAGAACTACCTGCTACAGGGCACTTATAAGGTGCCTATGCCCAGATCTGGGCAACCGCGCTCACTAAAGAAAGAATTTCGCGGCAAATCACACAAATATTTTGGGGTGAACAGAGTTGAAATAGGGGTAAACGGCGGCCACGGGTCGATCCTTGCCTCGGGAATAGCCGAATGGGTGAAGCGCCATCCGAAGTACCTCTAAGGCACCTTAATTTTTCAACACCCCGCTCTGTCGTACCTTCCAAAATTCTCCCCCTAGGTTTTCGGCAAGGTCCCACCTTTGGTGGGATGGAAGTCTCCTGACTCGGCCCCTTTTCGAATCTTCCTACAGACCCCATCCACACCGGCAGGCGCGCCTTACTTCGCGAGAATCGCTTTCTGATTAGCGAGGATTTGTTTCTGATTGGCGATGATCTTGGATTGGTTGGCCTCGATCGTCCCCTGGTTCGCGAGGACCTTCGACTGGTTGCCGAGCACCTTCTCGAACTTCTTCTGGTTCTTGAGGATGGCGGACTGGTTGGTCTTAATTTCACCCTGGTTGCCGAGCACCTTCTCGAATTTCTTCTGATTGGCGATGATCTTGGACTGGTTGGCCTCGATCGTCTCCTGGTTCGCGAGTAGCTTCGACTGGTTAGCGAGAATAGCGTCTAATTTTTCCATGATATTATTTTTGATTTTGTTGGCGGGATAACAATTTGCCGCCGGCACCGGCGCGGTCAAGGCGCAACACGGTTTCGTGTCGCGACTTCTCAAACGCTTTCGTGAGTGAGTTGCCGGGTTACAGGGATGCCTTGGTTTGCAAGCTTACGCCGGTAACGGACCCAATGTCCTTGTTTTTCAAGATTAACGCATGCGATCCAACCGTGATCAAGTGCCTGGGCCCTAGCGATGTCGGGTCGCGGTTCACTCTGGTAGAAATGCCTTTGCGGAAATCAACTGCAGCTCACGCACCTGAAGAAGGGCGACTTCGCCCCTGTGAAGCTCGTATGGTCGATCACCAAGGTGCCGTGAGACGGCCGAAAGCTGGGGGGCCGATAACGAGGATCGCGGTCCGCCAATGCAGCTTCGCTTGCAGCGATCGCCGAATCCGTGAGTTGTTTCGGCACCGCACGCCACCGGTAGCCTCGACCCTGTCGAGCGACATGGCGGCGCCTCCAAAATGCAGCGCTGGCAGGTGTCGCGCGCGAATTCGTAATCGACTTTCCCTGCGCAATGTTGGAGCCAATAGGGTCCGATATGCGAATGCGCCTATTCTGGTCTGCCATCATTCTTGCCGTGCTGGCCGCCGGTTCGTGGCTGCTGTGGCACCATGCGGGCAACGAGGATTTTGTGAGATTGATGAATCGCGGCAACAACCTCATGCGGAAGGGAGACCTGGATGCGGCAGCCCGGGCTTACAACAAGGCGCTCGATGCATCGCCCGAGTCGACGGACGCCAGGCTCAACATTGCAAATGCCTACCTAAGGCTAAACCGGGAGGCCGATGCGGTGGAAATGGCGAAGCAGACGCTCGCCTTGGATCGAAACAATCCTGCGGCGTATTATCTGATGGGCTGCGCCTACATGCACCTCTCGCAATGGAAGGCGGCCGTGCAGGCATTTCAGCAGTCACAGGCCATTGATACACGCGTCACCGCATTGAATTTCCAGCTGGGCCTGGCGCATGATGCCTTGGGCGAAAGGCAGGAGGCGTTGAACGACTTCCAGGCGGTAGCGTTTTACGATCCCACACACCCGACGGTGCATTATCTCCTTAGCCGGCTCTACGATCGCCTGGGCAAGACCGACGAGGCAGCCAACGAGCTTCGCCAGCACCTGCAACTCGCCGCGAAAGGGCAACCGGGGCCTTTGGACCCCGCCGCGCTCGAGCAATGCGCATACACGAAGCCACTCGAACCGTTCATTCTGGAACAGCCGGTGAGCCCCGGCATTCCCGTTCGTTTTGTCAATTCAACGGATGCCGCATTTGGGGGTAAGGCGGCCGACTACAAGGGGCCGATCGCAGTCGTCGACTACGGCCACGACGGCAGGAACAGCATCGTGGCCCGCGAGCCGGGCGGGGAGTTTCGCCTCCTCGACAACCGGCTGGGCCATTTTTCACCGCTTGGTCGCCCGATGCCAGCGGAACGTGGTGCGAAATATGGTTCTGCCTTGGTGGGGGACCTGGGAAATGACGGCTCCAGCTGTGTGGTAGTCCTTGGGGAGGACGGCTCCCGCGTCTACAAGATAACCTCCGAGGGAAGGGCCTATGATTACTCAGATTCCACCGGGCTCGGGCAGGTTCGGGCGGTTTCAGGCCTTCTCGGCGACCTCGACGTCACCGGAAACCTGGACCTTGTCACAATAATGCCGGGCAACTCCGGCCTCCAGGTTTCGCGCAACATAGGAAGTTCGTCGTTTGACACGAACGTAGATGACTCCGGTCTTCCCGGCACTCTCCCAGGCGCGACGGCGATTGAAATGGCGGATTGGGGAAACGACGGCCTCCCTGGCGTATTCGTCGCGATGAAGGGCCAGCCGCCGCGTTACTTCACAAAGAGGAGGGCCTCGGCATTTGCCCCAAGCGCGGTGTCTGACGGATGGCCGGCAGCATCGATCATTGCGGTCGGGGACCTAAACAATGACCTGGAACTCGATGTTGTTCTCGCGACGCAGGATGGCATCAAGGTGCTCCTCAGCGGCCACAAGGACCCGGTAAGCCTCCCGACCGCGGGGTTTCGCACGGCAGGCCTAGTCCTCGTGGACTTCGACAATGATGGCTGGCTTGACATCCTTGCGTACGGGCCCGACGGAATTCGGGTGTGGCGGAACGAGGCACACGCGGGGTTCCGCGACGTCACGGCCTCCCTGGGCCTCAACACGGTTGGCCCGGTCGACGGTGCGATCGCGGCCGATTTTGACGGCGGTGGCTCCAGTGACCTGATTCTCACAACGCCAAAGGGGCTTCAATTCTGGCGCAACGACGGGGGTAATGCGAATCGCCAGCTGAAGATTCACCTCACGGGTACGCGCTCAAATGCCAGCGCGCTGGGCATGCGGATCGACGTGAGCGCCGGCAATTGGCGAACCAGCCGTTTCGTGCATGCGCTTCCGATTGAGATCGGCATCGGTTCTCATTCGAAGCTGGATGCGTTAACGGTCCACTGGTCCGACTTGGCCACGACCACATTGGATGTGGCGGTCCCGGCGGTGCCGGTCGCTGTCGTGGAGCCCAAGCTGCCGAGCGGCTCCTGCCCGTATCTTTACGCCTGGGACGGCCATGGATTCCGCTTTGTGACGGATATCCTAGGGGCCGCACCCCTGGGCCTGCCGCTCACCAAGTCCAGACTCGTGCCTTCAAATCCGGAGGAGATGCTGGCGCTGGGTAACGACGAAACTTTTCCTCCCCATAACGGCGCGTACGAGGTTCGTGTTACCGATGAGCTGCGCGAGGTCCTTTACCTCGACGAGGCGCGCCTCATGGCGGTCGACCATCCTTCAGGGACGATCGTCTATAGCACGAGCAAGCTGCGGGCCTCCGGGCCCTTCCCACCCCCCGAAATCTGGACCCTAAGGCCGCTCGGGGCGCCAGTGCATGCCGTCCGGAGCGACGGGCTTGAGGTGACCTCGGAACTCGCCAGGACTGACGGAAGGATGGTTTCCCCGACAGCTTTGCGCCGTCCGCAGCTGCGCGGTTTTGCGGAGCCGTATTCGGTGACCATGGACTTCGGGGCGGTGGATACGAGAAAGCCGCTTGTGCTTGCGCTTACGGGTTGGCTTCAATTCGGCGGAGGGATGGCCAACATCGCGGCATCGATTGACCCCTCCGTTGGGCCCCCATTCCCGACGCTTGAGGTGCAACTTCCCGATGGTTCATGGCGGAAGGTGGACACCGAAGTCGGCGCCCCTTGCGGAAAGACTAAGACGATACTCGTGGACCTGGAAGGCAAGCTGCCGAACGGGGCGCACAGCCTTCGGCTCACGACATCGTTTGAAATTCATTGGGACGAAGCAGTTCTCTGCGAGCGGATCGATTCCAAAGCCACGAGGCAGCAGTCCATCCACGCAGACGCGGCGGGCCTGCACTGGCGGGGATTCAGCCGCTATTTGCCCCAGGCCCCCGCTCAACCGCTCACTCCCCAATACGACCAAGTGGTCGGCTCGCCGCCGTGGGACCGTACTCCCGCAGGCTGGTGCACAAGGTATGGCGATGTGCGGGCGCTGATCGAAGGGGGCGACGACCGGCTGGCAATCCTCAATGGGGGCGATGAACTTGCGCTCACGTTTGAGGCCAGCCGCTTTGTTCCGAAGCCTCCGGGCACGGACCGCGATTTTTTCCTGTACGCCTACGGGTGGGACAAGGATGCGGATTTCCATGTCCTTCGGGGCTGGGAAGTCGGGCCCCTGCCATTCCGCTCGATGGATGACCAGGCATATGGGCGGCAGGACCGGCCCGCAGGCCTCGACCAGGCCTGGATAGGCGACTACAACACACGTTGGGTGGGTTCGATGGTCCTTGCGCGGAAGCCGGCGTCGAATCGGCAGATCCCGTGAGTCGCAATATATTGCCGCCTGGGGACGCGCCGGATTGGGTCGTGAAATCGGCCGATTTCCCGATTTCGCATGGCGCAGCGGCCGTCCCCCTCATATCCCGCTTTAGCTGCTGCGGCACGTGACAAGGGAGCATTTCGATCTCGCGGTGGTCGGTTCGGGATTCGCCGGATCGCTCATGTCGATGGCCGCCCGGCGCCTCGGCCTGTCGGTAGTCCTAGTTGAGCGAGGAAGGCATCCGCGATTTGCCATCGGCGAATCGACGACACCCCTGACCAATCTCCTCCTGGAGGAGATCTGCGACGAGTTCCAGATGCCGGAGGTTCGTTCCCTCTCCAAGTGGGGGACCTGGCAGAATGAGCACCCGGACATTGCCTGCGGACTCAAGCGGGGCTTCACCTTCTACAAACACGATCTTGGACAGCGCTTTCCCGTGGATCCCGGGGCCGCGCTTTCGCGCCAACTCATGGTCGGCGCCAGCCCGAATGAACGCGTCGCCGACACTCATTGGTACCGCCCTGAATTTGATCGCTACCTTGCCGAACGGGCGGCGGCGATGGGAGTCGACTATCGCGACGAGACAGTGCTGCACCTCGCCGCCGAGGAACCTGGCCATGTCGTGCTCTCGGGCGTGCGCGAAGGACGGGGCATCGAGATCACTGCGGGCTTCGTTGTCGATGCCAGCGGCCCCCGAGGGTTTTTCCACCGGTTGATGCACCTTCAAGAGAAGCCTGTAGAAGGGTTCCCGCACACCCAGGCGCTCTATGCCCATTTCGAGGGTGTTTCGCCGTTGTCCGCCGCGTTTACGCCGGGCGCACCGCCTTTTCCCCCCGAGCAGGCGGCCGTTCACCACGTCTTCGATGGAGGATGGGTATGGGTACTAAGGTTCAACAACGGGAGAACAAGCGCCGGTGTCGTGGCTGTTGACGCCGTGGCCGAGCGGCTGGAGTTCCGCCGCGGACAGGAGGGATGGTCGAATGTAATGCGCGAACTTCCTTCGATAGGGGAACAGTTTGCCTCGGCGCGTGCGACGATGCCGTTTGTTTGGCTGCCCAGGACGGCATTCCAAAGTGGAAAGGTGGCCGGTAAGCGCTGGGCCCTCCTGCCGTCTGCGGCCGGTGTCATCGACCCCCTTCTTTCGACCGGCTTTCCCCTTACGCTTCTCGGCGTGCAGCGGCTTGCGCGGCTTATGCGCAGCCTTGGGATGCCCGAATTTGGGCCCGGACTCACGGACTACGCGGATACGACGACGCGTGAATTTGAGGCTACGGCCCGGCTCGTTAATGCGCTCTACGCAAGAATGGGCCGATTTGACGACTTCAAGCGGATGAGCCTCCTCTATTTCACAGCAGCGAGCTTCTCGGAGGCTGCGCGTCGCCTTGGGAAAAACTCCCTGGTCCCCGATTTCCTCCTGTGCCGGCATCCCGTCTTCGGCCCCCGCCTGAAGGCGTTGTCCCTTGAGGAACCGGGCCGCGCCAACCTGGGAGCAAGGGTGCGCGATGCGGTCCAGGCTTACGACGTGGCAGGTTTCACCGATGTGAGCCGCGACCCGTGGTTTCCAGCGTCTCCGTGGGACTTGTACAGGAATGGCGAAAAATTGGACGCGACCGATGCGGAGATCGGGGCCATGCTGGCCCGATGCGGGTTGCGATAGGTCGGGATTGTGTGGCCGAGCGAATTTAAACAATCTCAGCGATGCTCGAACGCTCCCCCCTTTGGGCCTGCATTTCACCACAAATATTTCGCCAAGTCAGCCCGCTGGAGAGTATGTGGGAAGCCCGAAATTCGCTATGAGAGGCGATTGGATTTTCGAACTTTCAAAGATCTCGCCTTCCGGCGTTTTTGAATGGGAAGTCTGGGTCACGGGTGTTAAAGAAGTGACCTTTGGCCTCAGGCACGCGCAATCCACCTAGTACGACAAATCTAAACGAGGAAACCCTTTGATGCCCACCGCCCTTTTCGGCGCAACCTCCACGTTGCGGTCCACCCCGACCCTGTCGCGAGAAGTAGCCGCTGGGAGCTGGATATGAGCAAGACCTCAAAGCAGACGGTGCTCGCATTATTGCTAATTGCGGTCCTGTTCGGGCCGCTCCTGTACCTTCGCGGAAAGCGCAGAGCCGACGCGGACCTCGCCAGGCAGCAGTCGGCCATGGATCGCTACGGAATGTCGCTCGAGGAAGTCGCTGAGGCGTCCGGGATCCACATGGTACACTCGATCCCGGTCGTGGACCAGAAATTGCAGAACATCGCGCCGATGATCGGTTCCATGGGCGCGTCGGTGTCGATTGTCGACTACGACAACGACGGCTGGAATGACATCTATGTCACCAACAGCAGTCCTGGCAGCAAGAACCACCTTTACCGCAACCTTGGGAACGGCCGGTTTGTCGACGTTGCTGAAGAACTCGGCATCGCGGACCTGAACAAGCCGGGCACCGGCGTCTGCATGGGGGCGGTCTGGGCCGACTACGACAATGACGGCTACGAGGACCTGTTTGTCTACAAGTGGGGGAAGCCCGAGCTGTTCCACAACGACCACGGCCGTGGCTTTACCCGGGTCACCGACCGGTCGGGGCTGCCCGACTGGATCAACGCGGGTGCCGCAACCTGGCTCGATTACGACGGCGACGGGAAGCTGGACCTGTTCATCGCGGGCTATTGGCCAGACGACGTCCGCCTCGAGTCGACGCCAACGACGAAGGTTATGCCCAACAGCTTCGAGTACGCGAACAATGGCGGGCGGAAATGGCTCTTTCGCAATATGGGAGACGGCACGTTCAGGGACGTCACCCACGAGGTCGGTCTGGACAGCACCCGATGGACGCTCGCGGTGATCGCAGCCGATTTCAACAACGACGGGATGCCCGATCTCTTCCTCGCGAACGACTACGGGGTATCGCAGCTGTACATCAATGAGGCCGGACCCAACGGTCGCCGTTTTAGAGAGATTGGGGAGGAGTCGGGGGTCGGACACAGTCCGAAGAGCGGCATGAACGCGAGTGTCGGAGATGTCCTCAATTCCGGCGCCCTTTCGATCTATGTATCCAACATCTCCGAGGATGGAGTCCTCGTTCAAGGCAACAACCTTTGGGTACCCCAGGCCCCGGGATCACTGAAGTACTCGAACCTAGCCTCGGCGATGGGCATAGAACTCGGAGGATGGAGCTTTGGGGCGCAGTTCGGCGACCTCAACAATGACGGGTTCCTCGATCTCTTCCTGGTGAATGGCTACGTCTCGGCCAAGTCGGAAAGCAATTACTGGTACGACTTCTCTGAAATCACGGGTGGAAACGCCAGCATCATCTCGGATGCGAAGAACTGGCCGGCGATGCGGGGCCGGAGCCTCGCCGGCTTCCAGAGGAAACGTCTCTGGCTCAATGGAGGAGACGGCCGATTCTTTGATGTATCCCAGGCCGTCGGAGTCACGGAAACCTATGACGGCCGTGCCGTGGCCCTGGCCGACCTGGAGAACAATGGGTCCCTGGATGTCATCGTTGCCAACCAAGGAGGGCCCCTCTTGCTCTATCGCAACCATGTGAAGCCGGGCCGAAATTGGATCGAGTTTGAACTTAAGGGGGGGGCCAGCAACCGCAGCGCGATCGGGGCGCAGGTGAGGGTCAAATGGAACGGCCAGAGTCAACTTCAGGAAGTCGAGGCTGCGAGCGGCTTTGCAGCCGAAAACCAACGGCGGTTGCATTTTGGACTGGGAGAGGCAAGGGCGGTCGATAGTGTCACCGTTAGATGGCCCTCCGGGCGCGTGCAGACGTTGGAATCCCCACCAATCGACACCCTGAACCATATCGAGGAACCCAAGTGAACACAGCAGTCGCCAGAGTCCCAAGCGAAACCCCGATGGCAGATGCTCCCTCGTGGCAGTCGCGATTTTTCAGCCCGAACAACCGCTATCTGCCGCCGCTGTTCATCACGTGTATCCTCCTTGCCGGGCAGTTCGAGTTTGGGGTCCTGGAAAGCGGGGGGCGCACTCTGCTCGCCATCGCCACCTCGATAGGGATGGAAATAATCCTTTCCCGCCTGGTCCTCGGGAAATGGCCGCACCTCGCCAGCGCCTACATTTCCGGGATTAGCGTCGGTATCCTTGTTCGCTCGCCGTTTCTGTGGCCCTACATGCTGTGTAGTTCCCTGTCCATACTGTCCAAGTACGCCATCCGCTGGCGTGGCCGGCACATCTGGAATCCGTCAAACTTCGGGGTCAGCGCGATGCTCTTCCTCTACCCGGCGGCCGTCGCCTCCCTGAGCATTCAATGGGGCAATACGCTTTGGCCGATGATCACGGTTTGGTGCATCGGTTCGGTCATCATTTTCCGCCTCAGGCGATTCCACATCTGCGCGTCCTATGTCGGGACCTTTCTGTTCCTTTCATGGATCCGGAGTGAGGTCACGGGCAATCCATGGCTCTCGGCCGTCGCGCCGCTGACCGGGCCAATGTATCAATTGTTCGTTTTTTTCATGATTACGGACCCGCCGACGACGGTGCGGGGATGGCGCTCTCAATGTTTGGTCGCGTCGCTCATTGCCGTCGCGGAAATGGTTTTGCGCCTTAATGGCGTGGTCGACGCTCCCTACTATGCGCTCTTCCTTGTCGGGCCGGTTGCAAATGTTGTCGACCGGGCGATTCGTTCTCAAAGTGCGCCTCCAAGCCCAGGTGTGCTGGAAAGTCAGGGCTCCGTTTCCTGAACCATCTATTCCATCCTAATTAGCTCAATGCAATTCTACGCCGAAACGTAGGTGAGTATACTTAACTGAATCCTAGGACTTGTAAGCGTTTTGAAGGTCTCAGTGGATCTATTTAGGCCGCGTGCCGATAACTGAATCGTTTCATCCCAGCATGGGTATCGAGACCCAATTACGCATCTGACACAAAAAGCCGTCGAAAATTGTGTCTCTGATCCTGAAATGGCTGCCCAAGGAGGGATCCGAGACAAAATTCTGCGAGTCTCGATGCCCTTCGAGACGGCGAGGAATTCTATCAGGAAAGCGACCATGGAAATTCCGCAGAAGCGCCGGTTTACTGGGACCGCATCGTACCTTTGGTCGGTGATTCTCAAGGTCCACTCGTGGACCGCACATTTACGAGAGGGTAGGGTTCGTTCTTGTGCGGAAATAGCTAGAAGGGAGGGTATTACGCGAGCCCGCGTTTCTCAACTTTGGCCGCTTGGGAAGATCACGCGGGAGCAACTAGATGATACCCTGACAGCGAGCAAGGGAGGGGAGGTCAGTCTTCGAGGATTGATCCGAATCGCTCGGAGTCCAGATATGAAATCAGAGGGTCCAGAACCGGAGAATGTGCCCTCAGGGTGACTAAATGACGGCTATCATGCGGATTCTAATGAGCCACAATGGCGCGTCCTATTTAGTTTCTTTTAGTTACCTTGGCGAGGACGACCAAAAAAATGTCGGCCTTGACATATATCGCAACTGACATACTAGTTTTCCATGTCTCAAGCCGACAAGCCACTCGTGTGGATGGAGGGAGAAATCAAGACTCCTCCATTCTCAGGTGAGGCCCGGATTGAGGCTGGCATGTTGCTACGGCGACTGCAGAAGGGCGAAAATATCGGCCTTCCGCATTCCCGTCCCATGCCGGACATAGGATCGCGTTGCCACGAGCTTCGCATTCGTGACGAAACCAAGAACTGGCGCATCTTCTATCATAACTCGGCTGATGCCCTGGTCATCCTAGAGGTGCACAACAAAACGACACAGAAGACTCCCCAAGCCGTCCTCGATAACTGCAAACGTCGCCTGAAGATCTACGAATCTATTCTATGAAACCTGCAAAAAAACAACGTCTCGAAGCCGCCGGCTTCAAAGTGGGCTCTGCCGATGAATTTCTGGCCCTTAGCCCGGAGGAAAGTACCTTGGTGTCGCTACGGATGTCGTTGGCCGAACAGGTGCGCAGCCGCCGTTTGCGATTACACTATTCACAGACTGAACTCGCGCGCCGTATTGGCTCGAGCCAATCTCGAATAGCTAAACTAGAGGCTGCGGAATCCGACGTCTCCCTAGATCTATTATTTAGGGCGTTGTTTGCGACGGGAGCGAAAATGAGCGATGTCGGCAAGGTAGTTGCAGCAGTTTGAGTTCATTCCGGAAGAATTACAGGGCTAGGTAGACATTCGTGGGCTCATTCCTCTTCCCCATTCAGTTCCTTATAGTTACCCACAGGTTCTTCGTTGTCGATCCTGGCGGTTTCTAAAGATCCTGTGCGTAGGACAGATATCCTCGATATGTGGCGAGAATTGCGTCAAGCGCCGCAACATGGGCTGCTGCCTGCAGGCCGAGGGCCACTTTGGCTGGAGTTTCAAAGATCAAATTGAAGGGCCTCGGACGCTGTTCGGGAGGCGGGGCTAAGATGCCTTGATAGCAGTCGGAGATGATTCCTTCGCGTGCACGGAATCCGTCAATCGACGGACGCTGGTCCCTCGGAAGCACCTTTCCGGCCGCGTCCAGTGCCGGCCTGAGCAGGCTGTCCTCCACCGTATTGCCGTGTGAATACCCGTAGGTGCCCTCGCACGAGTCGTCCGCGTGCAGCGCGATAAGACCATTAAAGCAATTCTCGCGCAGTTCGCGTTCGATGATCCCGATTTCGGGTTCCCTGGAATCTCTCCAGAATTCCCGATTCAGGTCCAAACCGGAACAGTTCCCTCTGGTTCCTCGCTCCAGGCCCACAGGATTGACTGCGGGGTATGCAAACAACTCGTATCCTGTGGCCCGGGCGGGATTCTCGAGGAGCGAGCTGAGAAAAATGCTCAAAGCGGCCGTTCCCGAGGGTTCGTCCCCATGAATTCCGGCGAAGATCCCGATGCGAACGTAGTCGTAGCTCGCGGGCGGCCCCAAAAACCGGATCCTCTCGATGCGATGTCGGTGCCCGTCGTGCATGAAGGACCCCGCGGCCTCTGCTTGGAGCGGGGGGGCGTTGTGGGCGCCGTCGAGAGCCGCTGCCAGCCGCGTATCGAGGCTCATATCTCGTACTCCGGGTCCGCCGCGCGAGACAGCAGGTCCCGGTGGCCGCGCATCAGCTGGAAGAGATTCTGCTCCGTCATTCCGTAACGCATCGCCACGTCCCTCAGGCTGTTCACGCCACCGAACGGCGTGGGCCCGTAGATAAGGGCCACCAGTGCGGCAAGTGACCGATCTCGCCCTTTGGAGGTGGGCTGGTGCACCACGTGGAAGAGGGCCGCGCTAAGACGCTCCGCAGCCTCGCGCAAATAGGCGTTTCGTTCAGGGGATCCAAAGTTCGCACTACCAGCAAAGGCGTCGGTTGGGGACTCGCCGCCAACGTGCTCCGGACCGGATTCCACCGACACGTTCTCGTATCCGGCGTGGATGGTCATGGCATGGCTCCCGATTGATGCGAAAGGCGTGAATAGCTAGGAAGGTATCTGGGAAGAAGCTCGTGCATGGTAAAGTGCATCGAAAGCCTTTCTCCAGTGGCCTGGTCGTCGGAGCATCCGTGGCGATGGCCCATCGAACTGGCAAAAAAAGGGGGGTCAACTATATTAGAATGGTATGAATTAAAACAGACGGTAATCTATTAAAAACCAAAGTGATGCAAATATGTGATTTAGGCTTGCGGGTAAATGTGAGACCACATGAATCGCCACCAAGCCTCTCGCATCAAGCCAAAGACGAATGCCCAGACTGCCGTTGGGATTCCTAGCCAGCGCAAGCCGCTCGGCATGTACAGGGCGAGGGGGGAGATTTCGGGTCCGCCGGCGTTTTCCGACCGCTTGGCTTCGAGCGGTATTCTGCGGACTTTGCGTATTGGACACGTGGTTGCGGCCGCATTCGCGGCTTCCACTTTTGCTTTTACCGCGTTGGGAGACGAGGCAAGTGCAACTGGTCCTGCCGGCGGTTCCGAACCGACGGCGCCCGCGGCCTCGGTTGCTCTTCCGACGCCTTCCGCGGTCGCCGGTCCCTCCACGGCGCCTGCCGTTCCCGCTCCGCCGCCCTCCGCCCCTCCCGGTAACCTTGTCACACTCGAGCAGTACACAGTTGGCGAAACTGAACTCGCGGACTCGACGCTTCCACAGCGTCCGGTCTCCGCGCTTTACGGCTTCGCAACGCCCTACCAAGACGTCCCGAGAAGCGTAGCACAGATCACGCCCGAGGAATTCAACAACGACATCATCAACAGTGTAAACGACTTTGCCCGATACAGCCCCTCAACGAGTCTCTTGACTGGTGCTG
>Ga0302187_10003465_pt1 | contig 12786 bp, 7 predicted proteins | sample II_Bog_E1_3_FD_202120 | JGI IMG/M metagenome (GOLD analysis project Ga0302187, IMG submission 202120) | Peat permafrost microbial communities from Stordalen Mire near Abisko, Sweden - II_Bog_E1_3 | ecosystem: Environmental > Terrestrial > Soil > Wetlands > Peat | place: Sweden: Abisko, Stordalen...
GGTAGGCTCCGGCCAGCGCCTCCCGGCCGCGGATGCACCGGGCCCGGCCGCCGTGTACGCCGTCGAACCCCAGTTCCGGCTCCTGCGGTTCGGCGAGGTGATGCCCACGGGCTGGATCCGCGAGCAGATCATCCGGGACCTGAAGGGGGGATTTGCCGGGCATCTGCCCGAGCTCGCGCCCAACACGTGCGGGGACCTGATCTTCGGGGTGAACCGCAACACCCCCGACCACATCCAGAACGCGGGAGGCGGAAGCTGGGGAGGGGCCGAGGGCGCCTGGTGGAAGGGCGAGACCGAGGGCAACTGGCGGAGCGGGAACACGATGATGCTCTGGATGACCGGCGTCCCCGAGATGCAGGCCCAGGCCGCAAAGCGCGTGGCCGAGCTCCTCGCGACCCAGGACCCCGACGGCTACATGGGCATCTACGGGCCCACGCTCCGGTTCCCGGCGGGAGACGTCGACAACGGCGAACTCTGGACCCAGACGACGATCCTCAGGGGCCTGATCGCGTACTACGAGGCGACGGGAAAGCCGGAGGTCCTGGCTGCCGTGGAGAAGGCCGTGCACCTCACGATGAGCCACTACCGCCCGGGCGCCACGGACCCGTACGGCGCCGGCACCATGAGCCACAACCTCATGTTCGTGGACGTGGTAGAGCGGCTCTACGACCTGACGGGGGACACCGCCTACCGAGACTTTGGCGTCTACCTCTACCGGGATTATTCACGGGAGGTGAAGGCGGACATCGCGCTTCCGACGCTCCTGGCGCAGGACCATCCGTTCATGGGTCACGGGGCCACGACCTACGAGGCCCTGCGGGTCCCCATCTGGGCGGGATTCGTCACGGGCGACCCCCTGCTGCTCGCGGCCGGCGAGGAGGCGCTCACCAAGACCTGGCCCCATGTATCCCCGACCGGGGGCCCGGTCTCCGACGAGATGATCGACAACAAGCCGACGGACCCCGACAAGGTCGGCTACGAGGGCTGCGGGGAGAAGGAATGGATGACCTCGGTCCTGAGCGCCGCCCAGAAGATGGGCCGCGCGAACCTCGCCGAGCGAGCCGAGGAGACCTTCTACAATTCCGTGCAGGGCTCCCGGTTCTCGGACGGCAAGGCCATGGACTACGTGACCAAGGACAACATCTTCAAGATCGACGGTGCGATCATGAACCGCTGCCTGTTCTCCCCGGCCCACGAGGACGTGGCCAACTGCTGCCCGCCCAACTTCACGCAGATCACCCCGATCTTCGTCCGGAACATGTGGATGCGGGCGCCGGACGGCCTGGCGATGGTGCTCTTCGGGCCCTGCGACCTGCGGACCCAGGTGGGGGGCACGGCGGTCCGCCTCTCGGAGGAGACCACCTACCCGTTTTCCGAGCAGGTCCGGGTCCATGTGGACCCGGAGGCCCCCGTCGCGTTCGCCCTCCATGTCCGCATCCCGTCGTGGTCGGACGGCGTCACCGCGACCTCCGCGGGCGCCGACATCCGCAGGGCGGGCGACTGGCTCCTCGTTACGAAGACATGGAAGGCCGGCGACACGCTCGACGTCACCTTCGGCGCCGTGACGGAGCCCGTTCCCGCAAACAACGGCGAGTTCTACCTGCGCCGGGGCCCGCTCTTCTACGCGATCGGGATCCCGGGAATCAGGACCGCCATCAAGGACTACCCGGTGCCGGGCTTCCACGACTACACGGTGTCCCCGGTCACCTGGGGACAGGCGCGCTTCGCGCTCCCCAGGATGCCGGAGGCCCCGGCAGGCCTCGGCTTCAAGCTGGTCGCCAATCCCAAGGCCGACGCGAAGTACCCCTATGACCAGCCTCCCTACCGCCTGGAGGGAACGCTGCTGAACCTCGACACCCTTAAGGACGAGGTCGTGGACCTGGTGCCCATGGGCTCGAGCGACGCGACGCTTCGCAAGATGACCTTCTCCGCAGCCCCATGAAACTCGACTCCCCTCCCCGCCTCCTGCTGATCGCCAACCTCTGGTCGCTCTGGGATTACCCGAGCGCGAAGCGCGAATGGTCCCTCGAGAAGAAGCTCGCCGCGGTGAAGGAGGCGGGCTTTGACGGGTTCTCGGCGGCCCTCAACAGGAACCAGGGCCGCCTCGCCCGGAAGCACGGGCTCTGCACGATCGGCTACATCTCCTCCTCCACCCCCTCGGAGTTCAGGGGCCTGATCCAAAGGAACCAGGAGGGCGGCGCCCTCCGCATCAATGTCCAGCTGGGCGACCACGACACGCCGGTCGAGAAGGCCATCCGCCTTGCCATCCGCATCGTTGAGGACGGGGACGCGCTCGGCGTCCCCTGCGACGTCGAGATTCACCGCGACACCTGCACGGAGACGCCCGAGAAGGCCTATGCGATAGCGGCGGGTTTCAGGAAGGCGACAGGCAGGCTCCTGCCCATGACCTGGGACCTGTCCCACATCGCCGTCGTGAAGCACCTGGCGCCCCCCTACTTGAAGCGCCTGATCGTGGACCCGAGGCTGATCCAGAACTCCCGGCAGTTCCACTTCCGCCCCTTCAACGGGCACCACTGCCAGGTCCCCGTCACGGACGGCGCCGGCAGGCTGTCCACCGAGTTCAGGCAATGGCTCCCGGTGCTCGACAGGATGATCGAGACCTGGCTCGCCGTGGACCAGAGGGACGAGGATTTCTTCGCATGCCCCGAGATGGGGCCGGTCCGCGGCGGATACAACCTGGCGCAGCTTCCCAACAGCTGGGAGGACGCGAAGATCCTGGCCGGGATCATCGCGGCTGCCTGGAAGCGGGCGCTTGCGCGGATCGGCTGTCCGCCCCGAAACGGGCGGCCTAATTCACCGTGATGGTCACCGGGGCCGAGGTGGTGGTCTCGCCTGCGGCATCCTTGGCCACCGCGGTCAGCGTGTAGGTGCCGGCTGCCGGCTTTGACCAGCTATAGGTGTAGGGCGCCGCGGTGACGCTCTTGAGCAGCTTTGAGCCCTGATAGAAGGCCACAGAGCTGATCGTCGAGTATTGCGACGTCGCGGTTGCCGCAAGGACGACCGTAGGCTTAGCGGGATAGACCGTGCCATCGGCGGGTGACGTGACCGACACAACGGGAGCGACGTCGTTGACGACGTTCACGGTTACCGGCGGGGAGGTTGCCTGGTCGCCCCAGCTATCAAACGCCGTCGCCGTGACGGTCAACGTTGCTGGCGCGTTCCACGACGTCCCGAAGGTGTAGGGCGCACTCGAGATCTGGGCATAGTAACTGCCATTCACGTAGAAGTTCACGAAGCTGATGGTCCCCCTCTTAGTGCTCGCCGAGGCCGTAATGGTGATGGTCGAGTTTGTGAGCAGGTTCTCGCCTTGGGTTGGAGACGTCACCGAAGCGGTCACATAAGGCGGTGCCGGGGTTGGCGTCGGGGTGGGCGTGGGAGGGGAAGTGGGTGTCGGAGTGGGCGTAGGTGCCGGCGAAATCACCAAGGTGCCTGTGGCCGATCCTACATAGACAGGGTCGACGACCGTGCCGACCACCGTGTAGCTTCCCACAGCGATCGGGTAGAGGCCGCTGCCATTGTAGGTGATTACCACCGTCAGCCCGCTGGGGACCGTCGTGGCGGTCACAATGATCCCTCGACCCGTGTAGACTTGGTTAAGACCGCTCAAGGTGACCGTCGCTACCGGCCTCGGAGAAGGCGTGGGAGTAGGAGTCGGAGTCGGAAACCGCGTCGGGGTGGGTGTTGGGGTTGGGGTCGGTATGCGCGTGGGGGTAGCCGTCGGCGTCGGTGTGGGAGTGGGCGACGGGGTGTGCGTCGGGGTCGCTGTAGGGCTGGGTGTGGGACTCGGTGTGTGCGTCGGAGTCGGAGTCGGGGTCGGGGTTGGGGTGGGTGTCGGCGACGGCGTAGGCGTGGGTGTCGGCGTAGGGGTGGGCGTTGGGGTCGGGACCGGATTCACGGAAATCGGAGAGGACTGGCCCGTGAGGCTCGAGTTCGTTGTGTCGGTCGCGGCCACGCTTTGGGAGCCGACGGAGTTAAGGGTGACCTGGAACGCCCCGGAGCCATTCGCAAGCGGCGCCGCGGCGGGAAGGGCCGCATTCGGATCGCTGCTCGATATCCGCACGGTCCCGGCATAGCCGGCAACGGTGTTGCCGGCCGCGTCGACGGCGGTGACGTTCACCGTGAACGGGGAGCCCTGGGTGGTCGATGCCGGCGCGGCAACGGTGAACGCGGCCACCGCACCCACCCCCACCGTGACCGTCCCGGACCCGAAGGCATACGGGTTCGAGGTGCCCTCCGCGAAAAGCGTCTGCGCACCCGACTTGTTGAGCGTCACCGGGAAAGCCCCGGTGCCGTTGACCAGGCCGGCATCCGGGGGAAGCACGGCTGCGGCATCGGTGCTCGTGAAGTGGACGACGTCCGAATAGCCCGTGACGGTGTTACCGTAGGCGTCCACCGCGGTCACGGTGGCATTAAAGGGGGCGCCCGAGGTCGAGGTCGGGGGTGTGCTGACGGCCAATGAGACGCCCGGGGAAGCCACGAGGAACCCGTAGGCTGCGGTGGCCCCCACAAGCGGCGATCCTGCCTGCATCAGCGTGGCGTCCTGGCCGTCGTCCGCGAAAGCGTAGAGGATGTGGAAGCCAAATGGTTGAGTCGGCAGGGTGGCGCTGAACGCCCCGCTGCCGGGGGCCGCAGGCGTCCACGCGTTCTGCCAGGAGTCCAACTGAAAGAAGACGTCCTGCGGCGTGGGCGCGTTGGGCGTGAAGAGGCTCTGCGCGCCAAAGGTGAAGCTCGGCGAAGGGTTGCTCGACTGGTTGCCGGCGAGCGCCGCGATGGTCGCCACCAGGGGCACATTCTGGACGTTCTGCTCCGTGACCAGGGTCACGGTCCCCGCAGACCCGTTTGTCACGAAGGCCGTGCCGGTCACCGGATTCACCGCGATATCCGAGGGATTGCCTCCCACGGCAAGGGTCTTCGTCGTGTTCGTCACCCCGTCGATCACCGTCACGCTCCCGGCCGCAACGTCGGCGACATAGATCTTGTTCGTGGCGGGATTCACGCACACGCACTCCGGCGTCTGCCCGACGGGCACGGTCGTTGTCGCGTTCGTTGCCCCGTCGATCACCGTCACGCTCGCCCCCCCGTCGTTGGCCACATAGACCGTGTTGGTCACCCGGTTCAGCGCGAGCTCGAACGGCCCGGCGCCGACAGGCACGGTCGTGAGGGCATTGGTGGCCCCGTCGATGACCGTGACGCTGGCGTCGGCGATGTCGGTGGCGTACACCTTGTTGGTCACCGGGTTCACGACAAGGCTGTACGGATCCCGGACGCCGTTCACCTGCGTGGCCTGGCCGGTCGCCCCGTCGATCACATAGAAGGTCGAGGTGCCGTAGGTCGCGCCGTAGACCCGGTTTGTGACCGGGTTGACGACCACGGCGCCGGCGGACACCGAAAGCGCCGTCGCCGCATTGGTCGCCCCGTCGATCTCGTACATGGGAGTTCCGCCCACGAACACCTTGTTCGACACCGGGTTCACGTCGAGCGTCTGCGGGTTGCTTCCCACGGGAACCTGCACCGCCGCCTGGGTGGAGCCATTGATCACGGTCACGTCCCCGCTGCCGGTATTCGCAACGTAGACCATGTTGGTCACCGGATTGATCGCCACCGCCGAGGGTGTCGTGCCCGCCGGTATCGTCGTCGTTGCGCCCGTGGCTCCGTTGATGGCGATCACCGCGTTGCCGAAACGATCGGAGACATAGGCGACGTTGGTCACGGGGTTGACCCTCACCAGATAAGGAAACACGCCCGAGGCGACCGAGAGGGCGGAGTTGGTCGCCCCGTCTATCACCACCACCGTCCCCGACTGCGCGTCGCACGCATAGGCCCGGTTCGTCACCGGGTTCACGGCAATCGCGACCGGGTTGGCCCCGCTGGCGAGATTGAGCGCCGTGGTGGCCCCCGAGGCGCCGTCGATCACCGTCACGGTCGAGGCCTGCGCGCTGCCGACATAGATCTTGTTCGTGGTCGGATTGACGGCGAGGGAGACCGGCACCCCAGGGACGCTAACGGCGGTCGTCCCGTTGTTCGACCCGTTGAGGACCGTGACGGCATTGCCACCCCCGTCCGCGACGTAAAGGAGGTTCGTGACCGGGTTCACCGCGAGGGCCTGAGGGGAGGCTCCCACGCCAACCGCCGTCCCGGCCCCGGTCGCGCCGTTGATCACGGTCACGACATTCGTGGAAGGGCTGGCCACATAGACGGTGTTCGTCACCTCGTTTACCGCCACCGCCGAAGGCGAGGTCCCCGCCGCAAGGGGGGTCACCGCAAAGCTCGTGCCGTCGATCTGCGCCAAGGCGTTCGCCTGGGGGATCGACACGTAGACCTGGTTCGTCACCGAGTTGAGTCCGATGCCGGAGGGATTGCCCGCCAGGGCGACGGTCGTGGTCGCATTTGTGGCTCCATTGATCACGGTCGCGCTCGAGCCCTGCGCGTTTATTACATAGACCGTGTTCGTCACCGGATTGACGGCGACCGCTGCCGGGAAGGCCCCCACCGGAACCGTCGTGGCGGCGTAGGTCGCGCCATTGATCACCGTCACCGAATTCCCCAGCGAATTCGCCACGTAGATCGTGTTCGTCGCCGGGTTCACCGCGACAGCAACCGGGCCCGAACCGGTCGACACCGTGGCCGTGGCCCCGTTCGCCCCGTTGACGACCGTAACCGACGCGCTTCCGCTATTGACGACGTACGCGGTGTTGGTCACCGGGTTCACGGCGACCCCGTTCGGGACGGATCCCACGGGCAGCGTAGCCGTGATGCCCTGCGCATGGACGGAGCCGACGACGGCCCCAAGGATGCCCGCGGTGCGCATCAGGGCGCGCCCCGCGGCCTTCAACGCACGCCACCTGTTCGCCGCGCCGCCAAGGATTATCTTCACGCTAGTATAGGTTTTGGAGACCGGGGCAAACATTGGCATAAATGCGCGGGGATGTCCTATATACCGCCAGGAGGGTGCCGGTATATCATCATGGGGCACCCTATATCGAAACCCATACGGACGCATCGCGCCCCACTCCCGCCGCGGCAAAAGGTAACCTTTGCACCCTACCATCGCGGCTCAGGAAGCCACGGGGGTCAAGTCGGTATACGCATGCTGTCTCAATAATATTACGCCTTTCCACGTATAGATGCGGTTCCACTGTCACGCATCTGACACACGATGGGGGTTTACCTGGATTATATAGCCGACGTGAGCCATCCGATCCTCCGCAGCGGAACAGGGTCGTGTTCGGTCCCTCCCTGTCCGTCAACATAAGTCCCGGCCCCCTGTCTCCCCTTTTTGGCTTATCTCCGGCCGACAATGCCGTTAGGTGACAGTGCGACGTGACGCCGACCCCTCCCATACCCCCCTCGCCCGCCGCAGGAACACGGGCAATCCGCTGGCCGACGCTCACCCAGCAGATCATGATCGGCTTTGCCGCCGGGTGCCTGCTCGGCTGGCTCGCGCCGGCGTTCGCCGTAAAGACCGAATTCCTCCGCGACATCTTCCTGAACCTGATCAAGTCCCTGATCGCCCCGCTTGTCTTCTCGAGCGTCGTGGCCGGGATCGCCGGGGGCGGGAGCGCCAAGACGGTGGGCCGCATCGGGCTTAAGGCGCTCATCTACTTCGAGGTCGCGACGACGCTCGCCCTCGGGGTCGGACTCGTGGTCGTAAACGTGGTGGAGCCCGGAAGGGGCGTCCTCATCCAGCAGGCCGCAACGGGTCTCGCGACGCTCCCCTCCGCGCATCCGGCAACACTCTCGGAGACCTTGGTCCATGCATTCCCTGCGAGCGTGGTGGCCTCGATGGCCAACGGCGACGTGCTCCAGACGGTCGTCTTCGCGGTGATCTTCGGCCTGGCCGTCGTCGCGGCCGGAGAGCGGGCGCAGCCCGTCGTGACCCTCTGCAGCGCGGTTGCGAACGTCATGTTCAAGTTCACGGACATCATCATGCGCTTTGCCCCGATCGGAGTCGGCGCCGCGATTGCGGCCACCGTTGGCCGCCAGGGGCCGGGCATGCTGGGCCATCTGGCGATCCTCGTGGGCACCCTCTACATCGCCCTGACAATCTTCATTGTCCTCCTCTTGGGCTTGGCGGGCACGCTTCTCAAGCTCCCCATACGCGCGTTCTGGAAAGCAGTTCGCGCTCCGTTCACTCTCGCCTTCGCCACCGCAAGCAGCGAGGCGGCGATGCCGAAGGCCATGGAGGCGATGACCGAAATGGGCGTTCCCCCGCGTATCGTGGGCTTCGTGATCCCCACCGGCTACAGCTTCAACCTGGACGGGAGCACCCTTTACCTTGCCATCGCCTCCGTCTTTGTCGCCCAGGCCGCCGAATCCTCGGGCGCGGCCCATTTCGGCCTGGGCCAGCAGATCTTCCTCATGCTGACCCTCATGATCACCTCGAAGGGCGTCGCCGCGGTGCCCCGGGCCTCCCTCGTGGTCCTGATCGCGACCCTGCACTCCTTCGGCCTGCCTGCCGAGGGGGTGGCGGTGATTCTCGGCGTCGATGCCCTGATGGACATGGCGCGGACCTCCGTGAATGTCCTCGGCAACTGCATGGCCTCGCTCGTGGTCGCGAAGTGGGAGGGCGAGTTCACGCTTCGCCCCCAACCGACCGAAACCTGGGCCGGTCGCTGAACCCGTTTCGACACCCTTCCCCGCTCGCCGGGACGGGCCGCGAGGTAAAGTTCCCGTGACAGGGATAGCGGGCCATTGCCGAGAGCCCCGTTGCGCCCGAGTATTGGGCCGTGCACCTGAAGCATTTCGACATCGCTGTGGTGGGCGGCGGCATCGTGGGCGTGGCCCATGCGCTGGCATCGGCGAAGGCCGGCAGGAGCGTGGTCCTGTTTGAACGCAGCATCCCGGCCGTTGGGGCCTCGGTCCGGAATTTCGGCCTCGTCTGGCCGGTGGGCCAACCGGCGGGCCCCCGCCACGAGCGCGCCCTCAGGAGCCGCGAGATCTGGAAGGAGGTCGCCGCGTCGGCGAACCTCTACCTCGCGGACACGGGCTCGCTTCACCTCGCCTACCGCGAGGACGAATGGGCGCTCCTCGAGGAATTCTCGGAAACCCCGAGCGGTTCGGCGCACGGCCGGGGCCTCATCACGCCGGCCGAGGCGCTTGGGCGCTGCCGCGCCGTGAACCCTTCGGGCCTCCTGGGCGCGCTCTGGAGCCCCACGGAGTGCACGGTCGACCCGCGACAGGCGATCCGGGCCCTCCCGGGCTGGCTCGCCTCCGCCCACGGCGTCGAGGTGGTCCATGGCGCAACCGTCAAGGCCGTAAATCTCCCGCTCATCGAAACCTCCGCGGGTTCCTGGAAGGCCGAGCAGGCCCTCGTCTGCAGCGGGCCGGACTTCGAGACGCTCTATCCGGAGGTGTTCGCCGCCGCCGAGATCACCCGCTGCAAGCTCCAGATGATGCGCACGGCGCCGCAGCCCTCGGGATGGCAGCTCGGCCCGGCCCTCTGCGCGGGGCTGACCCTCGCGCACTACGATGCGTTCAAGGCCTGCACCCGCCTTGCCGACCTGGAGGCGCGCTTCCGCTCCGAATACCCCTTCCACACGGCCCACGGAATCCACGTCCTCCTGTCGCAGACGTCCACGGGCGAGCTCACGATCGGCGATTCGCACCACTATGGCCTCACCGTGAACCCGTTCGACCGGGAGGACATCGACCGGGCGATCCTGGACTACCTGGGCACATTCGCCACCGCCCCCTCGCTCGCCCTCGCGGAACGCTGGCACGGCGTCTATCCCAGGATGACGAACGGCGAGAGCGGGTTCGTGATCTCGCCCGCGCCCGGGGTCCGGATCGTGAACGGCCTGGGAGGGGCCGGGATGACCCTCTCGTTCGGCCTTGCCGAAGAGGTCGTCGCTAGCCTTTGACGCCGGGGCGCTCGCCCGCTGCGAGCCGGCCTGCGATCTGCACCAGGGCGGCGGGGCAATCGGCGATGGAATCGACGACCACGTCCGCCCCGGCCGCCTCCAGGGATGTGCGCGCGATTTCCCGGCGCCTCAGCCGCTCAAATGAGGGCAGCGCCTCAAGCTGCGCCGGCGTCAGGCCGAGCGCGTTTCCCGAGAGCGCGACTCCGATCGTCCATGCTCCCGCACGCGCGCCCTCCAGCATGTCGGAGGGCGTGTCCCCGACCTTGACGAAGGTCCACAGCGGCACCGCCCGGAGCAGGAGCGCGTTCTGGTACATCATGTACGGGGCCGGCCTCCCCGCAGGGACGTCATCGGGGGTCACGATGGCGTCGGGGACGTAACCCTGGCGGGCCGCGGCGGCGGCGACCACCCGCATCATGGCGCGCGTGTAGCCCGTCGTGGTCCCCATGGGCACCCCCTCGCCCTTTAGGAAACCGCACAGCTCCAACGTGCCCGCAATGAGCGTGGAATGGGGCTCAAGCTGGGGGAGGAGGGCGTTCTCGAGCTCAGGATAGAGCTCGTCGGTAAGGGCCTCCGCATCCCGGGCCGCAAGGAGCGCCCTCAGGTGGTCCTTTTTCGGGAGCCCCATCCCCATGCGGAGGTCGGAGTCGCTCGCATCGAGGCCGTGGCCGACAAGCACGGACCTGAGGGCGGCCACGGGCGCAAGGCAGCCGTGGTCCACCGTGGTGCCGGCCCAGTCGAGGACGACCGCGGATAGGTGACCGGAGAGCTTTTTCATGGTTGGGGGGAGGTTCGGGGGGTGACGCGAAGGAACAGGACGAGGACCGCCGAGGCCAGGCTAAGCCCGGCAAGCACATGGAAGCCCAGGGTGTAGCCGCCGTGGTCGAGCAGCCAGCCAAACGCCGAGCCCGCGAGGACCCCCGCAAAGTAGCCGACGGAGTCCACTATGCCTGAAATCGTCCCCGCGCACTGAGGTCCCCGAAGCTGCACCGCAAAATACCCCGCCATCAGGCTGTACGGCCCCAGGCTCAGGAACCCCACCGCCCCCACAGCCGGGACGATGGCATAGAGTCCGAGCGGGACCAGGACCGGCAGGAGCACGAGGATCACGAAAAGCGAGAGGAGGCTCCCGGCGAGGAGCCACGAGCGCGCCCTCCCCGTCAGGCGTCCCATCATGACCCCGATGAAGATGATCCCGGCCGCCCCGCAGATGTCGAAGGGCGTCGACAGGAAGGCCGCGACCCGGACCGAAAGCTGAGCCCCGCCCGAGGTCTTGATGAAGTCCACGGCCCAGTCGTTGAAGGTTTCCCGGAGGAGCGTGAGCGTGAAGCTGAGCGCGCAGAGGATCCAGAACACCCTGAGCCTCAGGAGCTCGCCGAGGAGCGCCCAGCTGAAACCGCTCCGCGGCTCATCGGGGTCCTCCGCATGCCGGTCGGCCCCGTGGTCCCTCGGCAGGAAGGCGACGCAGGCGCCCAGGAGAAGCAGGAGGATGAGCGAGGGGGCCCCCATGACCACGCGCCAGCTTTGGCCGCTCCACTCGGAGACCTGGCCCGCGAGCGAGACCGCCGCGGCCCCGCCGAAGACGTAGCTCAGGCTCAGGACCGCCATCGCGAGCGCCAGGTTCCTGGCGCCAAACCACGGCGGGATCTGCTTGATCATGCTGGCCCAGGCGGGCGCCGCCCCGAAGCGGTTCAGGCCGTAGAGGACCGCCAGGACTCCAAGCGAGGGCGCGAACCCGGAAGCCATGCCGAAGACCGCGACCAGGAGCAGGGCCCCCATGAAGCACCTCCTGCCCCCGAACGTGTCGGCCAGGGGGCAGAGGACCATCTTGCCGCAGGCGTAGGCGAAGGTGCCGACGCTCGCGATGCGGCCTACCTCCTCCTTGGTCGAGTGGAACTCCGCGCGGAGGAGCGGCACCGCGACCGAAAAATTCTTGCGGCAGAGGTAGACGCCAATGTAGCCCGCGATCAGGGTGGAAAGGAGGAACCAGGAGCGGCGCGAGTCGGGGGCGGGCTGGTTCGGCACGGCGGGTCAGGCTTCTCCGAGGTCGAGCGAGAGGCGGAGCGGCCTGACGAGGTCCCTCATGGGCCCCGGGACCGGCGTCTCGTTCACCAGGGCCGAGATGGGGCGGCCCGAGGGCAGCGTGCCCTTTGCGACATACGCCAGGTAAGGCCCGTCATTGTCCAGGCTGTCTCCAAAGGCACCCACGACAAAGACCGGGCGGTCGAGGGTCTCCGACTGGGTGGCACGGACGATCTGCCGGAGCCGGGCGACCTTGCCCTCGGCATACGTCACGGGATAGGCCAGCTCGCGGGAAACGCGGCCCCCGGGCGACCGGAGCCTTATGCCATGCAAGCGGTGTGCCGGTATCCCGAGGCTGTCCGAGGCCCCCCGGACAAAGACCTCCGCGCTCGCGGAAAGGACATGCTGCTCCACCCCGTGCCCCGCGAATTCCTCGAGGATCCTGCGCGCGCCGGGATAGTAGAACCGGCGGAGAACCCCCTGGAAATGGTCCCGCGCCACGCCGAGGAGGACCTCCTCCCTGGCCCCGGCGAAGACCTGGGCCAGGAACGGGTAGGCCATCCAGGCCCCTATCCGGCCCCTGAGCCACGCATAGTCGGACATGCACCGCAGGTGCGCATGCGGGCCAGCGTAGGCGGCCGAGAGCCCCAGCTCTATCGCGACCTGCACGAGGCCGGGATAGTGGGTCCTGCCCCCCGACTGGAGCCCCTCCGAGCAGTCCCCGCACAGGATCGTGCCGTCCAGGTCCCAGAAGACGAGGAACCGGGCCCGGGGATGGCGCGCCAGGATCGCCGCGCGGGTTTCCCTGAACTCGACCAGGATCTCCTCGGGACTGTGGGGGGGCCGTTCGGGCACGGGGCTTCAGGCATTGCGGTAATAGACG
>Ga0302187_10003470_pt1 | contig 12781 bp, 9 predicted proteins | sample II_Bog_E1_3_FD_202120 | JGI IMG/M metagenome (GOLD analysis project Ga0302187, IMG submission 202120) | Peat permafrost microbial communities from Stordalen Mire near Abisko, Sweden - II_Bog_E1_3 | ecosystem: Environmental > Terrestrial > Soil > Wetlands > Peat | place: Sweden: Abisko, Stordalen...
TGGACTTCTTGCTTTGTAACAGGGCACGGCTTCAGCCGGGCCACAACAGCAACAAAAATAAAGGGTAGGGCTTCAGCCCCTGCACGCCATCTCCTTGCCATAAAAGCGCGCATCGCTTCTTCCTGCGGCCTGTTTCTCCCCTGAACAGACGCATGTTTCTGAATGAAAAGACAGCAGGGGCTGAAGCCCGTCTCTCATTTCGCTGCAATCGGCCCGACTAAAGTCGTCCCCGGTTACAAAACCTTGCCCATTCGTCCCTTGGACAGCGGTACCGGAGCTAACTTGATATTCATCTTGCGGGAAAGGGTGGGAAGCCTACACACTATTCAAGGCTCGGATCAATAGTCCCTCAGTCCCTCGGAACAGCACCTCAGCGCTCGCGTTCCACAGCCTCGGAGTAGTAGCCGGTCTTGTGGCGGATGTTGAAGTCACTGGCCGCGGCGCGCGGAACCGTTACCTGGATGCGATGGAAGCTGCGTCCAGGTTCCTGATTGTGCGGATAGTAGCCTACCAGGTACTGCGTGCGCAGGTCTTCGCTCACCTTCTGGAATGCCTGGTCAAGGTCGCCACCGGTTACGTAGAAGTACTTGCCGCCGGTCTGCTCGGCCAGCGTGATCAGAGCGTGTTCTCCGCCCAGGTCGCGGCCGGCAGAGGCCTCAATGGGCACATCGATGATCGAGTAGATCGTCACCTCGTTGCGCAGCGCCTTCTCCAGCGCCTGCGCGTAGGTAGTGCTCTGCACCGTGTCGTCGCCGTCTGAGATGAGTACCAGCACCCGGCGGCCGTCGCGCGCGCCCAGCTGTTCTGAGCCGAGCGAGATGGCGTCGTAGAGCGCTGTGGCAAAGTCGCCGCGCAGTTGGCCCAGAGCGTGATCAATCTGCGCCGGCTTGTTGGTGAAGGGTGTCAGCTCCCGCACGTTGGTGGCGAACTGGAGCACGCTCATCTGGTCCTGCGGGCGCAGAATCGAACGTACAAAGCGCTTGGCGGCAGAGGTCTCTTCGACCAGGTCTTTGCGAACACTGCCCGAGGTATCAATGGCCAGCGTGATGTTCAGTGGCAACTCCGACTGCCGCTCGAAGACCGCGATCTTCTGCGGGCGGCCATCCTCGGAGACGGAAAAATCTTCGCGGTCGAGGCCGCCGACGATAGCGCCGTTGCGGTCGGTGACGTTGACGAAGACGCTCACCAGCCGCACGTCCACGCGCAGAATGGTTTCCTGCGCCGGCGCGGCGAAGGCCAGCAGAAAGGGGAGCAGCAGCACCGCAAGACATAGGCGGAGACGCGGCGTAGCGATCCGGCTCTTCAATAGCGTGTAGGTCTCCCGCCGATTTCGCGATAAAGCCTGCGAAATGGAGGGGGCACAGTGCTTCGATTTGGAGGCCGGATCGTTAGCGCTCATGGCCGCCCTCCGGATCAATCGCAATGTGCGGTGGAAACGGTTCGCCCGCGGCCCACACCGCGCCATCGGCAAACGTCTCGCGCTTCCAGATGGGGACTTGGGTCTTGAGGGTGTCGATGAGCCAGCGGCAGGCCTCGAATGCAGCGGCGCGATGCGCGCTGGCCACCACGATCAGCACGCTGGTCTCGCCAATCTCCAGCCGTCCCAGCCGGTGGACGAGCGTTACGTGGCGTACGGAGAAGCGCGTCAGGGCTTCACGGGCCAACTCCTCCATCTGCCGCGCGGCCATCGGTTCGTAGGCTTCGTAGTCCAGCCACAGCGTGCGGCGTCCCTTGGTGTTGTCGCGAACGATGCCGTCAAACACCAGCACTGCGCCGTCAGAGCCGTGTTTCGCGCAGGCCACCAGCGCAGCCGCGTCAATCGATTCGCGCACCAGCGCCGTTACCACCGCTGCGGCAGGCTCGTCCGCAGCCGGTGAGCCGCCAGAGACGGGAGGCAGCAAGGCTACCTCATCGCCGTCGCTCAAAAGCCGGTTGGCGGGGGCGAATTCGGCGTTGATGCCAACCGCGCTGCGGCCCAGCAACTCCACCGCGCCGGGGGTGGCAGCGGCCAGGCGCGGCTCCAGTTGTCGCAGCAGGTCGGCAACCGTGGCGGGCGTGGCAAGCTCGACAGACAGGGCATCGGCGCCGAGCCACTCGCGAAAGATACCGAAGAGGAGAAGGTTGACTTGCATGATCTGAAAAAAGAATACCGCCTGCCCATTAGACGCGGCCGGCGGTATTTAGGAGGAGGAAGGTCTAGGCGCTAGACCAGCTTGTACAGGAAGGCGGTGGGCGTACCCCACAGGTTGCGGGCGCGATCCTCGTAAAAAATGGAGAACTCGATGCCGCCGATGTCTAAATCAAACAGGGGCACGCGGTCAAAGGTGTAGTCCCCGCGCACCGAGTATTCGTCGCCGCCACAGTCGATCATCAAGGCCTCGCCACTGGACAGACGCTCCGGGTGGGTGAGCAGGATGCAGGCGATGGCGAACGTGCCCAGACAGTACTCATTGCCGGCCAGCGCTACTCGTGTGCGCCGAGCTGAGGAGCCGCGGTGCAACATGCCGTTCTGCATGGCAACCACCAGGATGTCGTTCCCCTCCTGCTGTTCGGAAAGAATCTTCTGCGCCAGCTTCGTGCGTTCGCACTCTCGTAGAAATTTGTCGTTCAGTTTGCCGATGATGCGGTTGGACAGCCGGCGTTTCGTTGCCAGCGTCGCAATCACCATCTCAACGGCATCGTTGTAGGTGTTGGCCAGTGCCTGCCAGCGGGGGATGGCGAACCATGCCTCGGCGCCCTCCGGAAGCGGTCGCCGCGCCAGCTTCTCGTGGCAGCTTTGCAGGGAAGGGAAGTGCTTCCGCAAGTCCGTGACCTGTGCCTCGATCGGCCGAACGCGATAGTTCTGTGGATAGATGCGGTTGGAGCCAACCTCTTCGTCTTTGTACTTGTCACTGGCGGTGTGCTGCTGGATGGCGTTGACCAGTATTTCGGCCAGTTCGCGGCGAAGCTTCTTCTCCCCGTCCAGTACCGTTTGCGCGCTTTGCTGGTCCAGTCGCTCAAGGATCGTCTCATAGGCGTCGTGAACCGCCCCATTGAGCAGACTCTGCAGCCCCTGGTCCTGTGTCCCAGTCATATTGCCGGACAAGTGCAACGGGACCATAACGTGGGAAGCTGCACCGGAAGTTGTCAACATTGGTACCATTGCGGTCGTCTCCTGGGCTCACCTGCCCTGATCTCTGTACTGTTTATCGACACTGGAGAGAATTTCACCAGTACACACAGCGCAGCAAAGCACCAAAACAGGATTGGAAGCCGATGAGGGAAGCCAATCGGGCTCCGGTTCACTCTGCAAGGGGCGGTAATGATAGCTGGGATACCTGCAAATAGAAGGGCCGGCTGGTTGGCCGGCCCTTCTGTGTAGTTTTGCTGGTGGTCAGCTTCAAGAGACGCTGCCCGTGGTCTGGGCTTCGCTCAGAGCAGGATGAATGTCTGGCCGCGCCTTGACCAGCGGCAGGGCTACATCCAGTACGTCGTCGATGCACTCAGCGTAATGCACCTCTACGCCTTCCATCATCTCCGGCGTTAGATCCTCCTCCACGTTTTGGCGGTTCTCCGCCGGCAGGATGATCGTCCGCACACCAGCGCGGCGCGCGGCCAGGAACTTCTCCTTGATGCCGCCCACCGGCAGTACATTGCCGCTGAGGGTAATCTCGCCGGTCATCGCGGTAAGCGGACGGACGGGAGTATCGGTCAGCAGCGAGGCCAGCACGGTGGCCATGGTCACGCCAGCCGAGGGTCCATCCTTGGGAATGGCGCCCGCCGGTACGTGGATGTGCAGGTCGAGTTCCTTGTTGAAGTCCTCAGGCAAGCCGAGCCGCGCGTAGTTGGAGCGCACCCAGCTGAGAGCCGCCTGCATGGATTCCTGCATGACCTGGCCGATTTGCCCGGTCATGGTGAACCCTCCCTTGCCCTTCATCTTGTTGGCTTCAATGAACAGCACATCGCCGCCAGCCGGTGTCCAGGCCAACCCGATGGCCACGCCAGGCCGCTTCACCCGCTCGGCCACCTCAGTTTCCACGCGCACCTGGATGCCGCCTAGAAACTCCTTGATCATCTCCCGATTGACGATGAGCTTATCGGTCCTGCCCTCCACCACGCGGCGGGCCTGTTTGCGGCAGACTGTGCCGATGACCTGTTCGAGCTTGCGCACCCCTGCTTCGCGCGTGTAGTGGCGCGTCAGGTACCGGACGGCGTCCTCCGGGAACTCGATCTGCTCGGGCGTGATTCCGTTCTCCTTGATCTGGCGCGGTACCAGGTAGCGGTTGGCGATGTGCAGCTTCTCCTCCTCGCTGTAGCCTTCGAGTGGAATCAGCTCCATCCTGTCCAGCAGCGGCGGCGGCACCGTGTCCAGCTGGTTGGCTGTGCAGATGAACAGCGCCTTCGACAGATCGAACGGCACGTCCAGATAGTTGTCGCGGAAGGTATTGTTCTGCTCCGGGTCCAGCGTTTCCAGCAGCGCCGAGGCCGGATCGCCCCTGAAGTCGCGCCCCAGCTTGTCAATCTCGTCCAGCATGATCACCGGGTCGTTGGTTTCCGCCCGGCGAATGCTCTGGATGATCTGGCCCGGCATGGCTCCAATGTAGGTCCGGCGGTGGCCGCGAATCTCAGCCTCGTCGTGCATGCCGCCCAGGGAGATGCGCTGGAACTTGCGGCCCAGAGCCCTTGCAATGGAGCGGCCCAGCGAGGTTTTGCCCACGCCCGGAGGCCCCACAAAGCACAGGATCGGCCCCTTCATGTCCGGCTTCAGTTCGAGCACACTCAGGTAGTCCAGGATGCGGTCCTTCACCTTGGTCAGCTCGTAGTGATCCTCGTCCAGAATCTCCTTCGCCTTATTGATGTTGATGGTCGAGCCCGAGCTCTTGGTCCAGGGCAGGATGGCCAGCCACTCAATGTAGTTGCGCGTTAACGAGTAGTCGGCGGCCATGGGTGACATGCGCGACAAGCGCCCCAGCTCCTTCAGCGCCTCTTTCTTCACATCCTCCGGCATACCGGCGGCTTCAATCTTCTGGCGCAGCTCTTCGCCCTCGCGCTGGCCTTCATCCTGCTCGCCCAGTTCCTTCTGGATGGCTTTCAACTGCTCGCGCAGGTAGTAGTCCCGCTGCGACTGCTGCACCTGGTCCTGCACCTCCGACTGAATCTTCGTGCGCAGCTGCTGAACCTCGATCTCCTTGGCCAGGAGCCGGTTCAGAAGGTCAAGCCGCTCGACGATGGCTGGAGTCTGCAACAACTGCTGCTTTTCATCGGTGGTTAGGAAGGGCAGTGAGCTGGCTACGAAGTCAACCAGCCGGCTGGGGTCCTCGATGTTGGCCGCAATGGTCCGCAGTTCGTCGGAGAGCGTCTGCGACTCGGAGACAATCTGCTGGAACTGGGCCACCACGTTGCGGACCAGGGCCTCCAAGTTGGAGTTCGCCGAGGGTTCCGCGTCGTTCAACGTCTCTACTTCGGCAATCAGATAAGGCTCGGTCTGCGTAAACCGCAGCAGCCGCACACGTTCCACGCCTTCAGTAAACACAAAGCGGCTCTGGTTGGGCATGCGCACAACCTTGTGTACCGTGGCCAACGTGCCAACCGCGTGCAGGTCTGTGGGTAACGGAGCGTCAACGCGCGGGTCTAGCTGCGTGGCGACGATGATGTTCCGCTCTTCGCCCAACGACTCGATCAGCTGGATTGAGCTCTCACGGCCCACCGTCAGCGGCAGAACGGCGTGCGGAAACAGAACCGTGTCGCGGACCGGCAGAACCGGAATGCGGCGAATCGAGGGGGCGTCGGTCGTGGGGGAAGAAGAGAGCGACGCGGCAGGGTCTGTTGTTTGCATTGAGTGTCCTCTTGTCAACTTTCCTACATTAGACTACGCAGAAATCAAAAAAGTTTCAGAATCCCAAAACGGCGCGCTGGCCAGCTCGGTACGGCGTGGGAATCCGATGGGCTGCAATACGCAAGCGGTCGCTAGCCTGGTTCCCCTAACCTGTTGCCTTCAACCGGTTCTTGATTGCAGGTCCCGCCTGCAAGTCCAGGTCCACGCCTGCAAGCGACTGATTCCAAGTGCTGGATTCGATCGATCAAGTCTTTTGCCTGCCTCCTCAGTCCGTTCTCGGGCGCGGAGGGGTTCGCAGGATATATCGGCAGAAGTGGCCGCAATGTGAGGCAAGTCCAAATCTTGCCTTGAGGAGAGCCCGAAGCAGACACGGCCATCGGAAAGGGGTGGAGAAATCGGGAATAGGCGCTAGCGGGTGGATGTAGCGTTGCCATGCAGGATGGCTGACTCGATCTGCTCCCAGAGCTTGTCTGGAGGCTCGACTGGGGCCAGAAGCTGGCGCGCGGCCTCGGCAATGGTTTCAAGATCGGCCAGCAGCGCTTGGCAGAGGGCGCAGCCGGACAGGTGGGAATGCGCGGAGAGATCCGCGCCAGAGCCGATCAGCTCAGGTAACTGAGCCTGAAACTCGGCGCAGGACATCGTACGGGGATCGTCGCTCACGGCTGAACCTCCTGGCTGGTGGGAATGCGCAGCGCTTCGCGCAACCGGAGGCGCGCCTTGTGCAGTTGAGACTTGCTGTTGCCAATCGAGCAGTCGAGCATGGAGGCTATCTCATTATGCTCATATCCTTCTATGTCGTGAAGGATAAAAATGAGACGGTAGCCGGCAGGCAGATCGGCTACGGCCCCTCCAGCGTGAGCCGGTCAATGGCGCCTGACAGGGTCGGGTCAGCCGCGCCAAAGCTGCGGCCGGGGCCTTCATCGGGCGAGGGCTCCATGGCTTCGTCCAGCGAGATCAGCTGTAGGCCCTTGCGCCGCAGTTGCATCAGAACCACGTTGATGGTGAGCCGGTGCAGCCAGGTAGAGAAGGCGGAGTCTCCGCGGAAGGTGCCAATCTTGCGATGCAGCTGCAGAAAAGCTTCCTGGGTAAGGTCTTCAGCCTCGGTGCTGTTGCCGATCATGCGCAGGCAGAGCGAATAAATGCGCCGCTTATGAACCGCATAGAGCTCGGCAAAGGCGTGGTGATCGCCAGCCTGGGCGCGGATCAGCACCGCGTCGGCAACCGGGCTGGCGCCAGACTTCGCAGTCGCGACCGTGGCCGGTTTCGCGCTGTGGTTCTCGGGTTCGGATTCGTCCGGAAGGCTGGCTGAGGTCATGCCGTAGCTCGAGCTGGCATTCTGCGTCGCTTACAGGTCTGCGCAGAGCAGCTGTCGTCGTTAGTATAAGAGGTGATGGTGGTTTCCGGTGAGCTTCGGCGTCAATGACCGAAGAGGAGACTGACAAGCGGACCGAAGCCGAGACCGAAGCGGACGTCGCCCGAGCGCTTGGTTCACGTTGAAGGTTCCATTGAAGGGGATTGCCCGTCCCCACGCTTTTTGGGAGAACGATTGGTGCGCAGAGAGCCGGCAGAACAGTGCGGCAGTCGCAGTGGGGTGCATGAGCGCCAGGGCAGCCGTGTCTTCCGGCTCAGCGCCTGGCTGCTGGCTGCAGGTTTTGTGTCGGCGGGGTGGGGCGCAGGGGTAGCCGTGCAATCCTACGCGCAGACTACCGCGTCAACCACCGCTCCGGCCGCAGCGTGGATGGGCCGCACCATTCGCAAGATTGATTTCGAGGGCGTCGCGCGCGCACGGCTGGAACCGTTGGGGCCGCGCCTGTCGGCTGCGGTGGGTGAGCCACTCGATGCCGTCCGCCTGCGCTCCATGCTGCGTGAGGTCTACTCCACCGGGCTCTATGCCACCGTGGATGCCGAGGCGTTGGCCGATGGCGACGGTGTGGATCTTCTATTCCGTGGCAAGCCGCGCATGTTTATCGGCACAGTGGGTGTGGAAGGAGCCAAGGGCGCCACCATGAACACCCAGCTGGTCCGCGCCAGCCGCTTGACGGCCGGCACCGCGTTCAGCGAACCGCAACTTGGCCAGGCCGAGCAGCTGATGCGCGCCGCGCTGGCTGACAACGGCTTCCACGAGCCCACCTTCACCCACAAGCTCACCCCGCATCCCGATGAGCAACTGGTTGACATCGACTTTTCCGTCATCTCCGGACCGCAGGCCAGGGTGGGCGCTTTGGACGTTACTGGCGACGCCGGAATGAGCGCCGACGAGTTTCGCCGACATGCCCATCTGCGCAGCGGCGCGCATGTTGACCACGATACAGCCAACCGCGCACTCTCCGGAGTTTTGCACCACTACCAGGGCGAGGAGCGCTTCGAGGCCGAGATTAAGCTTGTTTCGCAGCACTACGACCCCGCCACCCGCCGCACCGAATATAGCTTCTCGGCCAATCGCGGCCCCGTGGTGCGCATTGTCGTCCAGGGTGCAAGCATTGGTCCAGGGCGCATCAAGCATGTGATTCCGGTCTTTGAAGAGGGCGCGGTCGACGAAGACCTGCTCAACGAGGGCGGCCGCAGGCTACGCGACTACTTCCAGCGCCTGGGCTACTTCGACGTCAAGGTGACCCACCAGCAGGAGAACAACGATGGCGCGGAGGTGATGATCCTCTACCACGTGGAGCTGGGTTCTCCGCGCCGCGTAGATCGGGTCTCGGTGGCCGGCAACAAGTACTTCGACGCGCCCACGCTGCAGCAGTTGCTTTCTGTGCGCGCGGCTGACTCGCTCGACCACCACGGCGCTTACAGTCAGGCGCAGCTCTCGGCCGACGTCGCCGCGCTCGAATCCGTTTACCGCAACAACGGCTTTGCTGAAGCCAGGGTGACGCCCGAGATCAGCGAGCCGGACCCCGTCAGGCACGGCAAGACCGCGCCGCTTTCGGTTACCTACCGCATCGACGAGGGCCGCCAGACGCTGGTTGGCTCGGTCCGTGTTGAAGGCAACCAGCATTTGGCCGCGGACCAGTTTACGCCCGTCATGAACACTACTGCCGGCCAGCTCTTTTCTCCGCAGTATCTGGCCGGTGACCGCGATGCCCTGATGAGCCTCTACCTGAGCCGCGGTTTTGAGCAGGTTGCGGTGGCCGTTACTGAGCTGCCGCAGCCCTCTGACGCAAGCAAGGTTGACGTCGTCTTTCATGTCACCGAGGGTCAGCAGACATTTGTACGCAAGGTGCTCATCACTGGCCTGCACGCCACCCGGCGCTCCACCGTCGAGCGGGCCATCACGCTCCATCCCGGCGATCCGCTCAACGAAACGGCGCTCCAGGAAATGCAGCGCAATTTTTACGACTTTGCCCTCTTCAACGAGGTCGATGCGGCGGTCGAGAACCCGGACGGCGGCGAGACGCGCAAGACCGTGCTCCTCCAGGCCGTCGAGGCGCGACGCTGGGCGCTTACCTACGGCGCCGGATTCGAGGCCCAGACCGGTACCCCGCAAAGCAACTGCGGCAGCGCCATTCTGCTCGGGCAAAGCTGTAATCCCAACGGCAAAACCGGCGTAAGTCCGCGCGGCATTCTCGATATCACGCGCAACAATCTGGGCGGGCGCGAGCAGTCGGCCTCGCTGCGCGGCACCTACGGCCTGCTTGAACAGAAGATCGATCTGCTCTTTCAGGCGCCGCACGTGGACGGCAACCGCGACTTCGGCTTTACCTTCTCTGGCGGCTATGCCAACAGCAAAGACGTGACCACCTACGTGGCCTCGCGCCTGCAAACCGGCATGAGGATCACAGAGAGCTTTACCGCGCCCGGCTCGCATCTTTCCAAAGCCAATATGCTGGTCTGGGCCTACGACTTTCGGCGCGTGAAGGTGGCGGAGGATAGCCTGCAGATCTCGCCCTACTACCTGACGCAGCTCTCCACCGCGGTGCGCGTGGCCGGCCCTTCGCTTACCTGGGTGCGCGACACCCGTGACTCCCCGCTCGATGCCCATCGCGGCACCTACACCAGCTTGCAGAACTTTGTCTCCGTCAACGATCTCGGCGCTGAAGTCGGCTTCAACCGGCTCGATGTGCAGAACTCCAACTACTTCAGCTTCGCAAGGGGCCGTTTCGTGCTGGCGCGCAACACGCGTTATGGCCAGGAGCGCACCTTCCGCTCGCCGAAGACCGTGCTGCTGCCTTTGCCCGAACGGCTCTATGCCGGTGGCGCAACCTCTCTGCGCGGCTTTCCGCAGAACGGTGCCGGACCGCGCGATCCTGAGACCGGCTACCCCATCGGAGGCGCCGGCGCGCTCATCAACTCGACCGAACTGCGACTGCCTCCCCCCACACTGCCCTGGGTGGGCACTACGGTTAGCTTTGTGCTCTTCCACGACATGGGCAACGTATTCACCAACGCCAGCGATGCCTGGGCCAGCGCCCTGCGCGCGCACCAGCCGCAGAAAGCCGCCTGCAGCGCCGCAGTCAGCGCGGCGCAGGCGCAGTTGCCTGATCCGAAGGCTCAGCCAGGGGGATCAATTGCCTCGACGGGCGCTGAGGGCAGCTGCAACTTCAATTACTTCTCGCACACGCCCGGCGTTGGCATGCGCTATCACACCCCTGCCGGGCCCATCCGGCTCGATTTCAGCTACAATCTGAATCCGCCCATCTATCCGGTCATTTTCGACTACTCGCTCTCGCTGCCGGGTTCGCAGCCGCACCTGGGCCAGGGCAACCATTTCAACTTCTTCTTCAGCCTGGGGCAAACCTTTTGATGAGCAGGCGTGGCACAGAGCGGACGACGGAGCAGAGCGCAAGATTGGCGATTTGCGCGGTGTTGCTGGCCGCCGCAGCCGCACTGCCGGCGCAAGCGCCCGCACCCGCCGAGCCCCAGCCAGTGGTGCTCGACCGCGTGGTAGCGGTGGTCAACCGTCACGCCATTCTGGCCAGCGAAATCGACGAGGAGATTCGCCTCTCGGTGCTCGATCCGGCGCAGAATGCAGGCAGCGGGCTCACCCGCAGCCGCGCCCTTGAGCAGCTCATCAGCCGCACTCTCATTGAGCAGCAGATCCGGCGTGGAGACGAGCAAGCCGCCGAGCCTTCCCAGGCCGAGGTGGATGCGCGGCTGGCCCAGATTCGCGGCGAGCTGCCCTTTTGTGTGCGTCGCAACTGCGCCTCTGCCGATGGCTGGAAGACGGTGCTGGCCACGCAGGGCCTCACCCCGGAGCGCGTCGCCGCCTATCTTCGTTACCGGCTCCAGATTCTGGCCTTCATCGAGCTGCGCTTCCGCCAGGGCATCCGCATTGAGCCCGAGGAGATCAAGGACTACTACGCGCATACGCTGCTGCCCCAGTACGCGCCCGGCGAGACCGTTCCGGCGCTCGACCAGGTGAAGGACCGCATCGAAGAGATCCTGCTGGAGCAGCGCGTAAGCCTGCTCTTCGACGATTGGCTGGCCAACCTGCGCAAGCAGGGCGACGTGGAGGTGCTGGACCCTGAACTGGAACCCGCCGCCAGCCCCCAGAACGCCACGCCCGAAGCCAGTGGAACCAAAGATAGCGAAAAAGGAGCGGCCCGGTGAGCGACGACAAGCCCCACAGTGCCGATCCTGAAGGCCAGCCCCTTGCCGAGCTGCCAGCCGGAAACCTGTCTGTAGACGGCCATCTGCCTGAAGACGCTCCCGCGCCGCGCCATCGCAGCCGCTTGCGCCGCTTTTTTCTGCGCCACGTGCCGCTGGCTGCCGCCGCGCTGGCCCTGTTGGTCGCCGCGGCCTTCATCGGTCTTTACCTGTGGATGAGCTCGGCCGGCTTTGAGCAGTTCGCGAGAAAGCGGCTCATTGCCACCATCGAGCAGGCCACCGGTGGACGGGTGGAGATTGCCTCTTTCCACTGGCGGGTTCTCGATCTTGAGATAGAGGCCGACGGCCTGGTATTGCACGGCACTGAGGACGCAGGCGAGCAGCCGCTGGCCTCGGTTGACCGGCTCGATGTGCGGCTCAGCATCCTCAATCTCTTCAGCCCGCGCATCCACGTACGCTCGTTTCAGATCTCGCGGCCCATTCTGCATTACATCGTCTATCAGGACGGCTCAACCAACCTGCCCACCCCCCGGCGCAAGCAGCGCGCCGGCAAGCCGACCATCGAGGAGTTATTCGATCTCAAGGCCGGGCAGGTCTCCATTCGCGATGGCCTGCTCCATACCGAGGACCGCGCCACCGGCTTTGACTACCAAAACCGTTATCGGCCGCTGGATTTTGTGGCTGACGATGTGGCCCTGGCCGTTGTCTATGCGCCACCCACCAGAGCGGCAGCCGAGACCTACCGCATTGAAGCCGGAGCAGCGGACGTCAACCTGACGCGCAGCGGCCTGCGCAGCAAGTATCCGCCGGTGCGCGGGCTCTTTCACGCCTCGCTTGAGCTTGAGCGCAATGCCGTGCGGCTGCGTTCGCTGCGCATCACTGCGCGCGGTCGAGACCGTGTGGAACGAACCCTCGAAGTCAGCGGCCAACTGAACGATTTTGCCCATCCGCGCTGGCAGGCTCATGCCTGGGGCGAGTTGGACATTCGTCTGGTAGAACCCATCACCGGCTACCCCTGTGCGCCGGAGGGCGTGCTGCGTCTCGATCTGGCCGCACATGGCGAGCAGGGCGGTTTTCAGGCCGAAGGGCCGGTGCACATTGACGGCGGCGCTTACGTTGGCACTGGCGTCGTGGCGCACGGCCTGCGGCTGGACGCGCGCGTTCACGCCGATGCCAGGCGTCTGCTCATCGACCAGGTGGTGGTGCGTCTGGCCCAGGGCGGCGCCATGGAGGGTGTCGTCGATCTGGCTCCGTGGCTGGAGCCTCCCACGCCGCCGAAGAAGCCTGGAACCACCGCCAGCCGCAACGTTGCGCCGCCTCCGCCGCCGATCCCCGACATTCTGATGAACGGCCGTGTGACCGCCGAGTTCAAGGGCGTCTCGCTCGACAGCATCCTCCAGATGGTGAGCCTGCCGCCCTTCC
>Ga0302187_10003475_pt1 | contig 12766 bp, 5 predicted proteins | sample II_Bog_E1_3_FD_202120 | JGI IMG/M metagenome (GOLD analysis project Ga0302187, IMG submission 202120) | Peat permafrost microbial communities from Stordalen Mire near Abisko, Sweden - II_Bog_E1_3 | ecosystem: Environmental > Terrestrial > Soil > Wetlands > Peat | place: Sweden: Abisko, Stordalen...
GTTCGGCCACGACCCAGAATCAGGTGACGGCTGAAGGCGGTACGCCTTCTTTCCTGAGCTACTCGAATCTTATCCGTTTGGATCAGATTCTCACCGACAACCGTACTCCGAAGCAGACTAAGGTGATTACGGGCAGCCGTCTGATCGACACCAAGACGATTCCTGCTTGCCGTGTGGCATTCGTCGGCTCCGAGATGCTCCCTGTGCTCAAGGGTCTGCATGACCTGTTCGGCAATCAGGCGTTTATCCCGGTGCAGCGTTACGGCGATGCAGGTACCATTCTGAACGGTGAGATCGGCTCCATCGACTCGATCCGCTTCATTCAGGTGCCTGAGATGCTCAATTGGGCTGGCACGGGTGCTGCTGTTGGCACCAACCCCGGCTATCGTGAGACGGGCGGGTTCTACGATGTCTTCCCGATCCTCGTGATCGGCGATGACAGCTTCACCACGATCGGTTACCAGACCGATGGTGAGACGGTGAAGTTCAACGTCATGACTAAGATGCCGGGCAAGGATACCGCTCAGTTGATCGATCCCTACGGAGAGATGGGTTTCTCCTCGATCAAGTGGTACTACGGTATTCTGGTCAAGAAGTCCGAGCGCATCGGTCTGATCAAGGTCGTCTGCCCGATGTAAGTTGGAAGTCCCATGTAGGGGGAGAGTAATCTCCCCCTCAACACAAGTTTGAAGTCCAGAGGAAATGATCCAAATGAGTACAACCGACCAAACCCTTACCGACACTGCCGAGACTGCTCCAGAACTGATCGATGAGATCTCCGTTCTGAAGTCTCGTGCTCGTATGCTGGGAGTCGAATTCTCCAACAACATTGGTCTCGAAACGCTCCGTGAGCGAGTTTGGACGAAGATTGAAGGCGATGCACACTCTCAGGAAAAGACAACCCCGAAACCTCTAGTCGATCCAGATAACCCGGTCAAGCCTGAGATGACTCTTCGCCAACGAATCATCGCTGAGAACATGAAGCTCGTGCGAGTTCGGATCACCAATCTGGATCCAAAAAAGAAAGACCTTCCCGGTGAGATTTTTACCGTCGCCAACGAGTATCTTGGGACCGTTCGCAAGTACATCCCGTATGGGGAAGTCACAGATGGTGGCTACCACATTCCGTGGTGCATCTACATGAACTTGAAGGATCGGAAGTTCCTCAACATTCGATCATTCAAGGATCGTCACAACGGTAATCAGATGCGAATCGAACAGTCATGGGCAACTGAGTTTGCCTTTGACATTCTTCCTCCTCTGACGACCGATGAGTTGAAGAAGTTGGCTGCTGCTCAACTGGCTGCTGGCGGAAACTAAGCAAGGTCCATTGTGAGTGTGGCCCACTGGTCTAGGATCAAGTGGGCCATTCTTATGTTGAACCAGAAAAGGAAATCACATGAGTTACGGTAGTGAGACAGATGCACAGGCACTATTCACAGCACTGACGGCTGATGACACCATTGTCGTGCCTGTGGTAGATCTTTCCTCAATCACAATTCCTGGGACTGACTGGCTTACCCCCATCACCAAACTTCAAAACACTGACATCACCACCGGCGAGATCAAGGGTACAGGAACCTTTGACATCTTTATGAGTGGCATGGCTGCTCAACTCAAAGAAGAGTATTCCAAGAATCGAATTACAGGTGCCGAATATACCAAGGCTTTCATTGCCATGGTTCAAGGCGCCATGCAGTTCTCAGTTCAATTTCTTCTGGGTCGGGATCAGGCTTACTGGGCTGCGATGCAGGCTCAGATTGCATCCGTCACTGCACAAGTTGCTTTGGCAACTGCCAAGCTCCAATATGCGGCCGTCGAATTGGAAGTGCTGATCAACAAAGCAAATTATGCTTTGACCAAGATCAAACTCTCCACCGAAGACGCTCAGTATGGAGCAGTTAAATTCAACGTTGACAATTTGCTTCCCCAGCAACTCGCAGTTGGTGCATACAACTTGGACAACATGCTCCCGGTTCAGTATGCAACGGCTGAATACAATCTGGGAACCATGCTTCCTGCTCAACTTGGATCCGTTGAACAACAGATTGCTCAATCGGAAGCTCAAGTGCTACAGATCAATGCTCAGGTGCTTCAGATCGAGCAGCAGACACTTCTCACTGAACAGCAGATTCTCTCGGTCGAGGAACAGACCGAAGCGACTCGTGCTCAGACTCTCGATACACGTATCGATGGAATAACCCCTGTCGCTGGTGTCTTGGGAATGCAGAAGAATTTGTATGCACAGCAGATCTCAAGCTACAAGCGAGATGCTGAAAACAAGGCAGCGAAGATCTGGTCTGATGCTTGGATCACGATGCTCACAATCAATGAGAGCACTCCTGTTCCCGGCGCCTTCACTAATGCCAACTTGGATATCATGCTCAACACGCTGGCTGTCAATAATGATTTCCCAACATTGGTGCCGATGCCGACTGTGGTGGGAACTGATCCTCTTGATCCAACTGGAGTTTAACAATGGGTTGGTTTACAGGTAGCACGACAGTGGAAGTCTCTAGCACGGTTTATAACCTTGCTGGAGACATTGCCACGCGGCCAAACTACCTGAAGACCACTGTGCTTGGAGCAGTTCTCTCTGATGCTGATTCCATTCCTGAGACAATTAAAAATGCATATTTGACTGGCCCTGGAATTCGTTTGCGTAACTTTGCAATCTGGGCTAGAACACAGAACCCGGTTATCCCCGGAGTAACTGGCACCTACGATACCAACATTGGATTGAATACCGGCTCAATCACCTCTGGCAACAGCATTAACAATTCTGTTCTAGCTGGTCAGATTCCTGATGGTGGTGGCACAGTCGATGTGCAGTCAGCTTTTATTGCTGGATCAGAGTTTTCTTACTGGGCTGATCAATACGTTGCCATCAACAATCCTTCGCAACTTCTTGTTGGCTATAGCAGCACTTACGATCAGACTGCAAACACGATCACCATTACCTATGCCGATCTCTCGACAGCAACATTTACCCCGGCTGGATTTGATCCTTTTGGTTCATATCTCTATGCCACCTACACGATCACGATCGCTGGTGTTTGGGGAACACCTTTCATCTTCATCTACAAGAAAGGTAGTGGCAATTCTACTCTCGATGCATTCTGGGCTGCCTCTTCTGATCTTGGATCATTTCTGCCGTTCATCCCTTATCGGATCAATAATGAAAATGTGGTTGATGCTTATCCAACTACCACTTATCCAATTGCAGTGAAAGCCATAAAGAAGGCTCTCAATGCCGACTACGATACGGTCACAACGGCAATAAATGCAAACTCATCTTTGAGTGACATCGACTATGCCTATGCTGTCTTTGGTGTTTGCCTGAACACTCAAGACAACTCGGCAAAGAAATACTTGTATGACTTTTTCGAGACGATTCTCTCTGAACCGGGAATGGTCACTCTGTCCGACTACGGCACATGGGAGGCTGAATGGCTTGCAGCCAATGCAAGTTGGACTGCATGGGCAGCTTGGGCTGCTGGTGGCATGATCGGTCTTGAACCAACAAAGATACCTTATCCCACTATGCCGATCAATTCGATTGCTGTAACCTCGAACTCTGATTCGGTCATGGACTATGACATGGTGATCTCCTGGAATTATATGTATGAGGAGACTGGAACCGGAACTCTCTTTCTAGCTGATGGCATCACTCCTGCCAATCTCGATGAACTCTGGTTGCAGAGCACTACGACTGCCAGTTATGCCGCACCTACTTGGGGAATCGATCCAACGACCGGCAAGTATGTCATGGTGAGTAGTGGTCCGGTTATGACGGATGGAATCACAATCTCGTGGCAGGTCACACCGACTACTTGGAAGCGTCTGACCATTATTGGATTGGTTCACAACAACTACATTTATGAGGGCAATGCAGTCACAATCCTTGCTTCGGATGCTCTCCTAGACTCTGCTGAATCTGGATTCCTGATTCCCTTGCACGAAGATATTTTCAGAGCCATGTCTCTCAAAGATTTTACGCAGATGACTACGGCCTGCTGTTACTTGGTTTTCAACTCCTACACGATTGTCACGACCCCGTGGTATGAGACTGGTTGGTTTCAGATTCTCTTGATCGTGGTCATTATCGTGATCGCTGTCTTGACTGTTGGTGCCGGGGCTGTAGGTGCTGCTGGTGGCCTCTTGGGATCAAATGCGGCCATAGGAGCAGCTATCTTAGGATCGGCAGCTTCAGCAACGATGATTGCCATTGTAGGCGCCATCGTCAATGCTCTTGTGGCAATGGTTGTTGTCATGATTATCAACAAGGTTGCTGTCTTGGCCCTTGGTCCTGAACTGGGAGTTTTGATCGGTTCGATCGTCTCTCTTGTTACACTTCAAATTGGATCTGGGCTGGCAGCCGGGCAGAGTTTTTCATCGATCTTCAGCAACCTGACCAAGATCACTTCCTTGATAAGTTTGACGGAATCTGTTGGTAATGCAATTTCTTCTTTCATAAAAGCTGGCATTCAAGATACTATGGGGGAGATAACCACCTACCAGAATCAAGAAAACGCTCAGTCGAACTCGATTCAGGATCAGGCTAATGCTTTATTTGGTGAGGGCACCGTTTCTATTGACCCTTCTGTCTTTGACAGCAACAACACGACTTCAAGTACATCTGGCATGGTTATGGAGCCTTCAGCCATCTTCTTGAGTCGAACTCTGATGACTGGCAGCGATCTGGCTGATCTGACCAATTCAATGATCTCCGATTTCTGCTCTCTCACTCTCAACATGGATCTGCTACTATCATCGTAAGTTTGAGGTCACAATCATGGCTCAACAGTTTAGCCCGTATTCGCCCCAAGCATCATTTTCCACTCCGGGATACACGATTGATCAGTATGGGAATCTTGTTCCCATTCAATCGTCAAATTTGAATTTCAACACTACAATGCCCAACACTTTGGGGATTGCATCACCGACTGATCTCTCTTCGATTGCAGGTTATGGGGCATCTCCTGCTGGCAGTGGTAACTTCACATCCGATCCGACTGTGCCGGGTAGCCAGTCCAGTATCTTCACTAATGGCACTCCGCAGACTACTCCTGCCAGTGGAGCACTTGGCTGGAATATCCCTACGGCTCAACTTGGTTTGGGTGCTCTCGCGGTCGCTGGCAATCTCTATGGCGCCATTACGCAGTCAAACATTGCCAAGGATCAGTTGGCTTATACCGAAAAGATTGGGAATGCGAATCTTGCCAATCAGATGAAGTCTTACAACACAAACTTGACTTCAAATGCCAATGCAGATTCGACTGTTGGTGGGTGGTCTCCGGCTACGACAGCAGCCTACATTTCCAAGAATCAACTGACTGGCAGTTAAGAGAGGGTTTCAATGTCTGTTTTGACGTGGCATGATGTAGCTCAACCTAACTTTGGTCCTGCTTCAGAAGCGGCTGCCAATGCTACCCAGGCATTGAATAATGCTTTTGGTGCGGCCAGTGGTGCTCTCTCTCAATTCAAAGATGCACAGACAACGGCCGCTGATCGAGCGATTCAAGAGCGAGCTTTGAGTTACCAAGATCCTGCTTCATTGCAGGCTGCTCTCGCAAATGGCACCATTGTTGGTCCAGATGGTGCTCATGCGGGTGTGTCTTTTCTTGGTGATCTCAACAATCAGGCTGGCACCCTTATCAAAAATTCTCTGACCCAAGCTCAGACTGGATTGACTGGGGCAGATACTTCCAACGTTGCGGCAAATACTAGTGCAACCAATACCAACACTGATCAGGCTGCCATTCTGAATCAACGTGCCAATCAAATCTATGGTGCGAATACAGCTCTTGCACCTGTGGTCTCTGGATTGGTGGCAAAGTATGCACCCAATGGAGCAATGGGAGTTACTCCTGCTTTTTCTGAATTGGATCAGAATCCTGACTTTCAAAAGTTGGCTCCAGCAGATCAAGATACCATCAAGAGTCATCTTGTCTCCGGCATCAATGCTTCTGTTGCTGGAACGAATTTTGTCTTTGGTGGTCAGGTTGCAGGTGCAGATGCACAGAACAATTTCATGGCTCAGAATGAGATTGCTCGAATCACTGCTCCCGGTGGACAATTTGGGACCGATGAATCTCGCTTCAAGGAAGCACAGAATATTGCAAATCCTGAAGTGCGTGCAAAGGTTATGGCGGCATTGAATCCAAGTTCCATTCCCACCACTCCTTCAGAGATTGCGATCAATCGAACTCTGCTTGGTGGTGTTGGGGATAGTTTTGACCCAGCAACACAACGCTTCATGTCACCGGGAACACCGACTCCTGACAAACCCATCATGGGTGCTGCTGGTCAGGCAATGACATTCGGTGAAGCAACAGCTTTTGGTAACAAAATGAAAGCTGCTAATGGCGTCTATGTCAAAGATGAACATGGAAATGTCATTACCGATAGTAATGGCAATCCAGAAGGATCTTCGGCTCAGACTCCGTACATGATGATCAACTCCACCAGAAATGCTGCTGCTCAAGCACTCTGGAATAGTGATCCGGCTTTTCGTGCTTCAACTCCGGGTGCTACGAGTTGGGATCAAGTTGCTCAGACTCCTGAGAACATCGACAAGGTTGTTAACTATACCATCGCTGATGGTCTCAAAAATGGCACTCTTGGTCAGATTTGGAAGACTCTGACACCAGATGATCTTCAAACCATCAAGGCTGCTTCTGACAATGGTGGTGATCCTTATGGAACGGCTCGTGCTCTGATCATCGCTCGGGAGAATGGAGGCAGTCTCGATACGATCGTGAAACGCATGAGCAACATGAATATGTTGCGTCAGCAAAGTAACACTGGATTGGACACTGAAGCTGCCACTAATCCACTGGTGGCAAATTACAGCAAGTGGCAGGCAGCAAATATTGGTGGAGATAAGAATGCTGCGGCTGCTTTTCTGGCTGGTGGAACTTTGTCTCCTGATCTCAAGGGAGCCGATCAAGAATCGCTGCGTGGTAATCTACAAACCATCGTAGATCGTTCACAAGCAGCGGGACATCCAATTAACTATGCTCAAGCTGCTCAGGTGCTTGCTGAATCAGGTCAGCATAGTAACTGGTGGCGTGGTCAGTTAAGTACGATCCACAATATCCTTCATCCTGATAACCAGATCTCAGTAACTAACAACAGTATCCCAAATCTGGATACCATCGATGAGTTGACAAAACGAATTGCTGATCCTTCTCTGCCCAGTCAAGCACAGGCGTATGACACTCAGAGAATGCAGCAAGGAATGACTCAACTGACGGATGCTGATTTTGCAAACAAGATGACGACATTCCGAACTTTGGAGACGAACTTCAAACAGAATCCAACTCCACAGAATCGATTGCTTTATGCAAATGGTCTCTCGAATTTGATGGGATCGAGTGCGACTCAGGCTCAAGTTGATGCTGGTAACTACAATCGCACTAACCCGACTCCGGCAGTTGTACCGACAGGTCGAGCGGCAGAGATTCTTAACAATGCTACTGCACCTGTACAGCCAACTCAGATTGGAACTCGTGCTGGATTTCCAATCTATCAAAAACCAGCACCACCGCCAGCAGTTCAATCGATTCTTGATCAGACTTTGGGATCAGGTCCATCCTCGATAAGCACTCTCCCAATAGGGGTTCATCCGGCGCTTCCAGCCTCATTAAGAAATGCAAGGCTTGATGCCATCCTTCGATCTCGCTAACTGATCTGAAAAAAGTAAAAAGGGAGTCCAAAGTGGACTCCCTTTTTGTTTGCCCAACGGTGTGCTATTCTCAGTATAAATTTAAGGGAGATACGAATGCCTCAGAATCCCCAAGCTGTGTTGGATCAGGCTCTTGGCACTTACAGCAAAACTGCTGCTTCCATGGTTCCTACCGTAGCACAAGCAAATCTGGCCTCTGATGCGATCTCACAAGCTCTGGCTAATCCCACAGCAACGATTGCACCGCCAACTCAGCAACTCCCTGATTTTCATGCAATGGTTGCCAATCGTGCTGCTGGTCGTCCGGCTCAAAGTGAGCTTGAGAATGATCTCAATACAATGCGTACTCCCGACTTCAGAGCTAAATATGGGGATGCTGCCGACAACATTCTTCAGCAAGTTACCAATGCTCAAGGGCAGTATACGTCAATGCAGCAGCAGAGTCGGTCACTTCCTGAGATGGCTGGTGACAATCTTGCTGGTGTTCTTGGTCTTGTTGGTTCATCGGCTTTGGGTATTGCCGGGGCTGGTGTTGGCTTGGTTGCTCCTGAATCTGGTGCGACCATTGCAGACAAAGCCAACCAATTCAATTCCTGGGTCCAACAGCAACAGTCTGATCCTCTTGCTGCTCATCGGACGATGGCTGAATGGCGATCGATCTATGATGCTCAGAGTGATGCTAATGCTCATGCAGCCGATCTCGCCAGTGGAGAGAATTCGACAATCGCCAGCATTGCCAATTTTGGTCGGCAAGTCATCCACAGTATCAAAAATGCTGCCAGCGATCCTATGTTGCTTGAACAAGGAACGGCTGACAATGCAGGTGCTATTCTCATCAATTATGGCCTCACTGGTGGCCTTGGAGCCTTGGCTGATGCTATTGCTCCCACTGTGGCAGGTGCAGGTGCCTTGACTGAAGCAGAGACGACTGCGGCTGAACTCTCGGGCACATATGGTGATGCTCTTTCTCAGAGTGCTCGTCTTGCTGGAAAAGATCCTCGGTTTCTGAGCTTGGCTGATAAAGTCAACTTGCATCTCTCTCAAGGAATCCAGATGGGAGGTATGGCCTACCAGTCTGCTGTCGGTGAAGTGATGCAAAAACCTTTCGATGACCTACAACAAACCTCGCAGGTCTATCGAGATGCCATTGCTGAAGGTTTGTCTCCAGAAGATGCTCGAACTTATACTGCGGGTCGAGCTGGTCGAACTGCTGCTCTCATTGCTGGTCCCTTGTCTGCCAGTGTTGCAGGAATCTCTCATCTCTCGGAACATCCCTTCCAGTTGGGTGATGTAGCAGCCGATTCCATCGAGGCGCCAAGTGTTCGACAACAGTTGACTGGATCAGCCAAAGATGTCTTCCTCAAACAACCCCTTGAAGGGGGATTGATCAATGCTGGGCAGACTCTTGCTGGCAATATCGCCACGCAACAGGATGTTGATCCCAGTCAACCGATCGATGCAAACCTCGGCAAAGCTGCTGGTGAAGGTGCTCTCTACGGTCTGACAGCGGCCGCTTCCATGCAAGGAGTCTCTGCCATTCCCCATCTTGCTTTGGGTCTTGGCTCAGGTGTGCTCGATGGATTAGTCAAAGCTGGTTCCTCTGCTCTCAAACTCACCAAGGGAGCGGCTGATGAAGCCGTGGATACCATCAATGCGGCTGAGACCTCAAAGTTGGTTGACTTCAGCAAGACTGTTGTTGCAAATGCTCCTGCTGTCTCACAAGAGATTGAAGCAGATTTGCAAAAACCAGAAACGATCCAAGCAACAAAAGATGAAGATATTAAATCTGTACGAGCCGGTGTTCAGCAATATACAGATGATTTTGCCAAAGCCTTGACCATTGATCCCTCGGAAGTTACAAATCCCGACTTACCTGAACATATCAAAGCTCCTTTGGAAGCTGCTGGCACTAATCGTCTTCAGGCAATCGACAATCTTGCTCTGGACATTAAGGATGAAACTGATCCAGCGAAGAAGAGTCAACTGATCAGTGTTCTCCATGCGATGACTCTTCCACTGGAACCATTCACGCAAGTAGATCCAAAGATCATGGATCAGGTAGTGCCTGACAGTGACACTCACAAAGTTCTGCTTCGATACCAGAAGCTCGCTCAGGATGCTGTTGGAAATATGGCTTCAGTGCGTGAAGCAAATGAGAGTGCTAAGAAGTTCTACAATGATCGTGATCCAAATACGATCGAGCCTCTCAAGGCTTCAGAGATTGGTACACCTGTTGGTCATGAAAAAATCGATGATGTAATTGCCAATGCCCATACTGCCCCTGAGAGTGGCAACCTCAAGGCCATTGATCAAGTTCTGGCCCATGCAGACGATGAAGGCGTCAAGATTACTCCAGAGCAGAGATCTTCTCTTCTTGGTTCAAAGGCAATTATTGAAGCACGGCAGTTGTTTGCTTCTGCTACAGAAAACTCTTCCAAGGTATCTGATCAGATTCTTAGTGAGACTGATCCCAAGAAAATGCGTGCTGGAACATATTCTGCTGCTCAGTATTTCAATGAGATTTATAAGCGTGTTCGCTCTGGTGATTTAGATGGAGCGAAGACCAAGCTCGCTGAGATGGGTCTCTTTGTTCAGCACTTGAAGAACAAGACCGATGCTTTTAATACGCATATCGAGGGTGGTAATCCTGATGCCCCTGGTGTGCCTTACAGAGCATTGGCGCCTGCCAGTGATGCTGATGCCGATACTCCTGATGGAGTTCGACATTGGTATCAGTCTACGGGTCATGTGGAAGGTGGCGATCCTCATGCGAGAATCAACACTCCTGGTGGTGTTGGTCTCGTTCGTGATGTGACTCGTGATCAGACTTCTCTTGCCCATGCCTACAATGGATTGACTGATGCCTTCCCTCAACTGGGGGAAAGTAAGATTGCTCCTTCACCTCTTCATCCGGCCGTTGACGGTGGTGATGCAGTAACGATTGCGAAGGGATTTGACAATGGAACTCGCAAACTCTCGGATGGTTACTCGGACCAATTCAAGGTCCAGCAAAAAGCGACTAAAGCACAACAAGCCGATTTCGATAAGGTTGCCCCCAAAGACAGCATTGTTGCCAAAAACATGGCCGAAGCAAATAAGCCTGCGGCGGCTGAACCAATAACAAAAGCAACTGCTACTCCTGTGGAGGCCGATGCTACGGAGAAGGGTACGACTGCTCCGAAGACTGCTTCAGAAGTTCCTGCTGCCATTGAGACTGCTAAAGCAGAGACTCCTGTGGTTGAACCAACTGAGAAAGAGATTCCTGCGGAGACGGTGGCTAAAGATGTAGCTCCTGTCTCAAACATGCCGGGATTTGCTGAGTCCACTGAGACATCCAGTGAACCCGATCTCAGTGATGAAAATAAGCCCATCATGCAGCGGTATTATCCCGATCTGGTGCAGGTGGTTCCAGAGAAGGGTAATCAACCTGCCAATTACTTTCACAGTTCTCTTGGTTTGAAAAAGGGAGATACACCTCCTACTCGTACTTTGGATAACCCTTCTCCTGTTGAGAGTGCTCGTGAGATTCTGACTTCCGATTCATCTTTGAGGAAAGCTACCCTTGATGGCAAAGTTCCGACTCGGTATCTGTCGTCGGAACTTGTTGAGGCTTACAAGCAGCTTTTGTCTGCTCCCCCGGTGGATGAGCGTATAGCTTTGCATGATGCTTTCAAAGTCAGTGCAAAGTCTGAAGAAGATACAGGCACGATTACCAATGATCAGATTCACAAGTTCATGAACCTCGGTGGACTGTTGACTGCCATGCATCAGAATTTGCAGGAGGCTTTGAACAAGAAGACATCAAAGGCTCCTGATGCTCCGACCATTGGTGAGTTGCTGGCTTCTGGAAAGACTACAACCAAGAAAACAGGTGAAGAATCTGCAACGGTCAATCGGTGGAAACAATACAAGGTTTTGAATCTTGTTGAATCTCGTGATGGAACTTTTGGATACAACCAGAACTTGATGGAGAATGCGGCCATGGCTGGCCTGCATTGGTTCCTGACTGTTGGCCATGCTCATCCAGAAGTGAGTGATGATGACATGGAAAAGTTGACTGGTATGCCTGTTGATAGCATTCCTGATGAGTGGCGAAAAATTCTCAATGGCAGCTACAGCGTCAAGGACATCAAGGGAGGGATCACTAACGCCATTCATCAGTTCTGGGGCACTGTGCCTCTTGGCGAGGCTGACATTGCCTATTCTCATGGCATCCCTGAAGCCATGGCTGGTGAAGTCATGCGTGGTTTGATCGATTTGAATCTCCTCAAATCGACGACAAATAAAATTCAAAATGGTTTCAAAGAGGATGGATCACCAAATATTCGAGCTTATACACGCATTGTTTCACCAGATGCATTGCCTCCAGTGTTTGAAGCTCTGAGAGCCTATCCCAGTGCTCTCGCTGATGCTGTTGTCGTCAAGCCTGAACAGGTCATGCACTTTGGCAATGACGATGTACTAAAGGCGCCTGATCGTCAAATGAACAGTGACAATCTCAACACACCTGATCAGAAGACGATGATTGATAATGCAAATGCAATCCCTCATCGGCTGAATATGCCGTATGTGAATCTTGGTTTTGCAATCGGTCGGGCTGCTCATCAAGACATGTTCGGTGGTGGAAGCGATCTTGGCACTCTTTCTAAAGATGGAAAGAGTTGGATCAACGGTGCTCCAACAAACATCGGTGATGGACAGACTCGTAGTGGAAAAAATCTCACTGTCAATGGTGCTCTCGATCATATTGTCGATGTTGTAAATCAACTTGATAATCGCTCACAGGCAACCAAGGAACCAATTGGATCTATCGACATTCACTATGAGAACAACGTAGCGATTAACGGTCGCTTACACATGCTGGGTGGGCAGACTCCTCAAGGTAATAAGGGTCTGCGTGAAATGATCATGCCCACTGCGTCCTCGCTGGATCTGGTAAACAATGAGGGGCATAAGCTGGCCTATGACCTTGCTGTAGCTCAAGCAGTTGGTGTCAAGGTAAGCACAAAATTGCCTGATGCAATCAGGACCGATCTTGAAACAGCACTTAATGGCAAGTTGACTCCTGTCTTGAGC
>Ga0302187_10003479_pt1 | contig 12752 bp, 13 predicted proteins | sample II_Bog_E1_3_FD_202120 | JGI IMG/M metagenome (GOLD analysis project Ga0302187, IMG submission 202120) | Peat permafrost microbial communities from Stordalen Mire near Abisko, Sweden - II_Bog_E1_3 | ecosystem: Environmental > Terrestrial > Soil > Wetlands > Peat | place: Sweden: Abisko...
ACGCGAGGGGTGTTCATCTCCTCACGCCACAAGGCCCCGCAGAGATCGTGGGGCCTTGTGCCTGTTCGGAAAGAAGAAGTTGGGCTAGTCGCCAGCGCTCAGAGTCTCGGTGAGATGGGCGAAGTTGAACTCCGCATCGGCAGCGCTGCGTCGGTTTGCGTTGAGTGTAAGTCGAGTCACCTGGCCCACACGCGCGAGCTCCTGGTAGGCGAGTTCCAGCATCCCGCGGACGGCCTGTGGGTCGTCCGCCTGCTCCTGCGCGAGGTAGAGCAGGTTCGTCAGGGCCTCAAGAGGGTTGTTCACGCGGTGTGCCAGGTCCGCCGCCATGCGCGTGGCTACGGCAAGCTTTTCCGCCTGCACCAGGGACCGCTCCAGCTCCTTGCGATGCGATATGTCGCGAAGGAACTGTGATGCGCCCACCACGATCCCGGCACCATCCAGCAGCGGAGAGATGGATATGGAAACCTCGACGATCTCACCGTTGCGATGCCTGCGCAGCGTCTCAAAGGGATCGACGCGCTGCCCGGAGAGCAGTCGATCGATGACGCTTAACTCTTCCTCCCTGCAGGCTTCGGGTACCAGCTCCTGCTCGGGATCGCCCAGCATCTCCTCCGCGCTATAGCCCAGCAAGCGCTCGGCGGAGGCGTTCCAGGCGGTAATAGCGCCGCTGAGGTCGTGCGCGATGATCGCGTCGGTAGACGATTCCACGATTGCTGCCAGCTGGAGGCGTGAGCGCTCCGCAGCGCGTTGCTGCGTGACGTTGCGCGCGATCATGGTCGCGCCGATGATCTCGCCGCGAGCGTTCGTCAGCGGAGAGAGCGTAAGAGAGACTTCGATCTCGCGCCCCTCACGGCTCACGCGCAGGGTCTCGTAGTGGGAGATCCGTTCGCCGCCGCGCAGTCTGCGCATCACGTCCATCTCTTCATGGTGCAGACGGGGCGGGATCAGCCGCAGCAGGGAGTGGCCGATCATCTCGTGCGCCTCCCAGCCGAAGACCGCAGTCGCCGCCGGGTTCCAGCTGGTCACGATGCTCGCGAGATTCTTCGTGATGATCGCGTCATCGGTCGAGCGGACGATCGCCTCCAGCAGCGAGCTGTAGGACTCACTGTTCACGCGGGGCAGCGAGAGAGCCACCGGCAACACGCCACGTGACGTCAGCGACGACACCGTCGACCCCGTGAATGCCGGGGCCAGGGTCGTCTTGCTGAAAGGATGGTTCGGGTCCTGCATCGGGCCTCTGGAAAGGATTCAGCTACATTTCCATGGAACACGATGCAAACCGCCGAGGGAAGCACGTAAGTCGCTAAGGACATACACATTTCGAGGTAGAGAGCCTACAACATCAGAGTGCTTTTTCCCGTTTCCCTCACTTCAGTCCAACATGCGGGATGACGGACGTCAGTTGAGGAACATCGTCGTGTAGAGTGTGTCGCGCTGCACGGGCTTGAAGCCGGCGTCGCGAATGATGCGGCGCAACTCCTCTTCCGTCGTGCAGTTGGAGGTGCCTGCCGCCTTTACCACGTTCTCCTCAAGCATCACAGAGCCCACGTCGTTGCCTCCGAAGCGGAGGCCCATCTGTAGCACCTTGAGGCCCTGCGTTACCCAGCTGGCCTGCACGTTCTCGATGTTGTCGAGATACATGCGGCTGATGGCGAGGGTCTTGAGGTACTCAACGCTCGTGGCCTCGTCCCAGCCGCGGCCGCCGAGCGCGGTGTTGTGCGGCTGGAAGCTCCAGGGGATGAACGCCGTGAAGCCGCCGGTCTCTTCCTGTAGCTGGCGCACCACCTCAAAGTGGTTGACGCGGTGCTCCATCGTCTCGCCAACGCCGAACATCATGGTCGCGGTCGTCCGCATCCCCAGCTGGTGAGCTGTCCGATGCACGCTGAGCCAGTCCTCGGTGCGGCACTTGAGGCGAGCGATGCGGGCGCGGACTTCGTCGTCGAGGATCTCGGCGCCGCCGCCAGGGATGGAATCGAGGCCGGCATCGCGAAGGCGAGCGATGGTGGTGCGGAGGTCGAGCTCCGAGTACTCGGCGATCGCGAGGATCTCTGACGCCGACAAGCAGTGCAGCCAGATCTGCGGATAGCGCTGCTTGATGCCGGTGAAGAGGCGCTCGAACCAGTCGATCTTGAGGTCGGGATGGATGCCACCCTGCATCAGCACGCCCGTGCCACCCATGTCGACCGTTTCGCGGATCTTGTCGTAGATCGTGTCGAAGTCGAGGATGTAGCCTTCCGCCGCGAGCTTGCCCTTCAGCGGCCGGTAAAAGGCGCAGAAGGTGCAGTACTCGGTGCAGAAGTTCGTGTAGTTGATGTTGCGGTCGATGATGTAGCTGACCACACCTTCGGGATGGAGCTTGCGACGCAGCGCGTCCGCCTCCATGCCAATGCCGATGAGGTCGTCGGACGCGAAACAATCAAGAGCCTGCTGGCGTGTGATGCCCATGGGGATATTTTACGCTCGCGCGAAAATGAAGCGGGTCCAGGGTCCAGGGGCAGGGTTTAGGGCCCAGAGTTCGGGGTGCGGCTACGGTCGGATGGATGCTACGGTCTTGCGGGCGTTGTGGACGAGGTCGGGCATGCCGACGCCGCGGTAGCTGTTTCCGAGGAGATGCAGCCCGGGCACGCGTGAGACGAGTTCGTCCAGCTGCGCCATGCGGTCGAGGTGGCCCACCTCATACTGCGGCAGGGAGCGGGGCCAGCGGCGGACGGTGGTATGCGTCGGGTCGGGCATGGGACCGAGGATGGCTCGGAGCTGCTGCATCGCCGCGTTGACTACCTGAAGATCGCTTGCGGTCGCGAGCGCGTCCGCAGAGGCTCCGCCGAAGAACGCACGCATCACACGAGCTCCTGAGGGGGCACGGTGGGGGAATTTCTGGTCGACGAAGGTGCAGGCGAGGAGCGGGGGGCCGTGCGGGTCCGAAGAAGCAGGTCGCTCCACTGCGCCTTCGCTGTGAGGCTGCGAAGACTCCGGTCGAGATGACACATCGTGGGTGGGTGGAACGAGGAAGCCGAAGCCGGGAGGGATCGTGAACTGGCTCGCGAGCTCGTCCGGCCAGGTGAAGGCGGCGAGGATGGCGGAGCTGGCGTCGTTGGGCAGAAGGGCGGCTGCCGTTGAATCGACGGGTCTCAGGAGCGAAGCCGTCGCGTCCACGGATGTTGCGAGCAGGACGTGGTGGAAGTGCTTCTTGGCCTTACCCGGAGTGCTGCGTTCGGCAGGCGTGTAGTACCGGACGCACCACAGCTTGCCTTCGCGTTTGAGAGAAAAGACCGGGTTGCTGCGGTGGAGGCGCTCCCCGGGGAGCTGCGCGACGAGTGCGTCGACGAGCGATCCCATGCCGCGCTTTAGCGAGGTGAAGATCGTTTGCTTGGACCGGAGCATCAACTGCACGGCCTTCTCCTGCATGGCGACGATGAGCGAGCCGTACTCGCGCTCCATCGCGACGAACTGCGGCATCACCGCACGCACCGAGAGCTTTGCGACGTCGCCTCCAAACACGCCAGAAAGAAGAGGGGCAGCCAGCGTGCGCGTGACCTCTTCACCGAAGTGGCGCGTGGTGAAGCTGGCTACCGACTCGTCCTGGTCTGGCGCATCGCGCTTCAACTCTTCCGCGAGGATGATCTCGCGGGCATAGGCCCGCTTGGCGCTATCGCTGAACAGTGGCGAGCCTTCGAGGGCGTTGAGGTCGGTGGGGACCATCATGCGCATGCCGTCGGGGATGGCCTGCAGCTTGCCATTGACGAGCACCCAGGTCTTCCGAGTCGCGTCGTTGGAGTAGATGATCTCGCTCTCAAGGCCCAGCTCGATGGCCAGTTCGCGGAGCCAGGGCTTTTCGCTCACCCAACCGTCAGGGCCGCCTTCGAGGATGAAGTCGCCTTCGGGCGTGGGGATGCGTGTGGTGTCGAGGATGCCGCCGAGGCGGTCGCTGGCCTCGTAGAGATGCCAGTCGAGCTCCTCACCGGCGCGGCGGCGCTTCTCGAGTTCATACGCTGCGGTGAGGCCGGAGATGCCTCCGCCGAGGATGGCGATTCGTTTCATAAAGGGAGATACGAGATGCTAGATACGAGATACGAGATGCGGAATACAAGAAACGCAGGGTAACAAAGGAAGAAGCTAGGAGCCAGGAGCTAGCAGCTAGAAGCTCCTATTCCGTGACGACCTTCGCGATGGCCTGTATGAGCGTCGGTGAATCGTTGAGGCTCTTCGCACGCGTGACGTCGATGCCCAAGGGCTTCGCGAAGTCGCGGAAGGCGACGTCGATGTCGTAGAGGATCTCGACGTGGTCGCAGAGGAAGCCGACGGGCTGCATCACTACGGACTTGATGCCTTCCTGCGCGAGTGCGGTGAGGGTGTCCTCGACGGAGGGGCCTAGCCATGGAGCGCCGGCGATGCCCTGGCTCTGGAAGCTGAAGACCCACTCGTCATCGCGGAGGCCAAGCTCTGCGGCGATCTCGCGGGCGGTCTGCTTGCACTCGATGGGGTAGGGATCGCCTTCGTCATGCGTGCCGTAGTTCTGCAGGCCGTCGGCGGGCACGGGCGCTCCAGGAGCATGCGCGGAGCCGATTGCGGCCTCCTCATGGTTCGCCGGGCGAATGGTACGGCACGGTACCGAGTGCGCGGTGAAGAGGACGATGGCGTTGGGATCGGTGGCGCGGGCAGCGTCGAGAGCTGCGCGCATGCGCTCGGCGAAGGCCTTCGAGAGCAGCGGCTCATGCGCCCAGCCGGGAATGAAGTCGTAGGTAAATGCGCCTTCGTCGGCCTTGTCGAGCGCACGCTTGTAGAGCCCCGTGGAGGTGCGGGACTTCTGCGGCGCCATGCACAGCACAGTCGCGTGCTTCACCCCATCGGCCTTCATCTCTGCGACGGCGTCGGCGATGAAGGGCTTCCAGTTGCGCATGCCGACGTAGACCTTGCGGCCCAGCGCTTCACTCAGCAGCTTGCCTTGGATGAGTGTCCAGCGGGTAAGCGGAGGACCTTCAGGCAGCGGCTCTTCGCGCAGGCCAATCTCGGCGTAGCGGTGCTGCAGTTCCTCGACGACGTGCTGCGGCATGGGGCGGCCGCCGGTGACGTTGGCGAGGTACGCGGACATCTCGCTCAGCACATCCGGGGTGCCGTGCGCGAGGAGGAGGATGGCGGGTTCGTTCGTGCTGGACATGCAGGAACTATGGTATCGAAGCCGCGCTTCCGGTGCCGTGACGAACCGCACAGGGTCGACAACCAGGCTCCGAAAGATGATCTCAAGAAAACGGGGCGCGGCGGAGGAGAGCCGCGCCCCGTACAAGATCTGCTGCGGCGCTGCTCTAAGGCACTACGTCCATGACGACGACGATGTCCAGCCGCCGCGTGGTTCCGCTGATGTCGACGGAGCCGAGCGAAACGGGCTTGCCGGGTGTAAGGAACGCTGTACCCTGGAGGACGGCCTGGCGGATGACGGGCTCGGTAACGCCGGCGATGGTGTTCGTTGTCTCCGCACCGGACTCCTCCACCTTGCTCTGCAGGCGGACACCGTTGGCCAGTTCGTCGAGCGTGGCATCGAAGTTCATGCCGACGTCGAGGTAGGTGAACTGCGTCTGCGCGGCGTTGTGATCGGTGGAGTAGGAACCCGTCGCGACGGGGATCTTGGAGCCCTGCTTGAGTGTGGTGCGCTGGCCACCGACGACGATCATCGAGAAGTGCTGCGTGCCGACGGGCTTGCCGCCATCCACGTCGGTGAGGGTGTAGGTGAGCTTGTAGGTCTTCTTCGGACGGTCGAGATCATGGAGCAGCTTCTCGACGATCACGATCTGGTCCGGCGGAGCGTCGACGACGACGGCGTTCTGGGAGCTCACGAGGAAGATCTTCACGCCGGGGTCGAGGATGTTGCGCAGAGCCACCAGAATCTCATTGGTCTCGTTGCCCTGGACCGAGTTCGAGAGATAGAACGTCTTCACGGTGCAATTTGTATCGAGCGTGCAATTGACGCGGTGCGGCGAGGGTTCTTTGGCCGCAGGTTTGTCCTGTGCGAGAAGAACAGGTGCAAGCGCGGAGAGCGCGAGAGCTGCGGTGCGGCGGGCGAGTGCGATCATGGCTGGTCGTTTCCTTGCTTCGTGGCATTCGTTGGCAATGTGGGTTTGGTCTGCGACGTCTCGAAGAAGCGGTTGAAGTCGGTGCGCTCGCGCTGGAAATCGAGGTCGCGAAGGTTGGGATCGAGGACGGCAAGCTGCTGCGGTTCTCCGCTGCGAACCAGCATCAGCATGTGGCGCTCTTCGCGGGTGAGAGGCACCGGAGGCGCGGGATGGCTCGGGGCACTGGCCTCTGCGATGGCGACGGGATCGCAGTGGCAGGTCGCGGGATCGGTCGTGGGATCAAGGCTCGCTTCGAGCGCCGGGCGGACAACAACGGAGCCATGGCGCAGAGTCTGATGCATAGGTACGAACGGTGCGGGCGCGATGGGCGATTCGGAGAGCGTGTCTGCAATCTGCGGCAGAGCTGCAGGTTGCGTTGAGGCAGGTTGGACGTGCGTTGCGATCTGTTGAGGCTCGCGATGCATTCGTGGAACGATTGCGCTGGCTGCCAGCACTGCGGCAGCGGCAACGCTCGCGACTGCCCATGAGAGCCGTGGCGAGGTGAGCCAAAGGCGTCGGGGCGATGCGTGTTCCTCGCTCTGCGTTTGGCGCTGGGCAAGAGTGGCCAGTACACGCTGCTCCAGATGTGCGGGCGGTGGGCTCGAAAGTTCGCGCAGTACGCGGTCGATATCATGATCCATCTGTTGTTCGAGATCGTGTGCGTTCAAGCGTAGCCTCCTTTCTTCAGCCGTTCCTTCAGCCGCGTTCGAGCTCGAAAGAGCAGCGCCCGCACGGCGGATTCACTTCGTTCCAACACGGCCGCAATCTGTGCGGTCGAAAGCTCTTCGACGCCCGTGAGCAGCAGCGCCTGGCGCTCCAGCTTCGGAAGCCCGTCCATGGCTGCAAGCACGGCCCGCAGACGTCGCGTGGCATCCACCGCTGCGTCTGCGGGCTGGCCTGCCGCCACGAGCTGCGCGAGGACCAGTTCGTCCGAGTCCGCGGGCTTCAACTTTCTTCGCGTATCGAGTGCGAGGTTCCATGCGATGCGGATGAGCCAGACGCGAAGGTCGCGCACCTCGGGCAGACGTTTGCGGTGCTCGAGCACGCGCACGAAGGTGTCCTGCACGACGTCTTCGGCCCCAGCCGCGTTGCGCACCACCGAGTACGCCACGCGGTACAGCGTCGCGGCGTGCGACTGCACCAATGCGATGAGGTCGACCTGCTCTGTCTTCACGAGGCCGCCAGCCGCCTGCGGGCGCGGCAGCGCCATCCCCGTGCCCTCCACTACTGTGCTCATCTATGGGGAAAGACGGCGCAGCGCGAAAAGCGCTCGGGAAAATTTACGTGGCGGGATGGTAGTCTGCGGCTCATGAGCAAGCAGTACGAGCCTATTCGCATCGGCGAGAAATTTGCGAAGATTCCCGACCTTTGGAAGCCGCGCGTCGTCGCGGAGATGAACGACTACCAGTTCAAGCTGGTTCGGCTGGAGGGCGACTTCGTGTGGCACTCCCACGCCGATACGGATGAGGCGTTCCTCATCGTCGAGGGCGAGCTGCGCATCGACTTTCGCGATGGCGCCGTGACGCTGGGGCCGGGAGAGATGTACGTGGTTCCGCGCGGCGTGGAGCACAAGCCGTTCGCCGCAAGCGAGGTGCGGGTGATGCTCATCGAGCCGCGTGGCGTGGTGAACACGGGCGACGGTAACACGCTGGAGCGCACGGCTGCCAATGACGTGTGGGTGTGAGGCTTTGTGTCCCAAGCGTTAAAGGAAACCCGGGTCCGAGAATCCGGACCCGGGGCACCCGATTTGTAGCTTTTCCTAGCCGTGCTGCTTGATCAGCTCCACGACCTTGATCACGTTGTCCACCGGAGTTCCGGGGACGATGCCGTGGCCGAGGTTGAAGATGTGGCCGGGGCGCTTGTTCGCGAGCGCGAGGATCTCCTTCACGCGGGCTTCGAGCACCGACTCCGGCGCGAAGAGGGTGATGGGGTCAAGGTTGCCTTGCACCGCTACGCCTGAGCCTGCGAGCTTCCAGCCTTCATCGAGCGGCACGCGCCAGTCGAGGCCGAGGACATCGGCACCGGTCTCGCTAAACGTCGGCAGCAGGGAAGCTGTATCCACGCCGAAGTAGATCACCGGCACACCCATGGCGCGGATGCGCTTGATGAGCTCGGTGGTTGGTGCGAGGCAGTAGTCGCGATAGTCGGAGACGGAGAGTGCGCCAGCCCAGCTGTCGAAGACCTGGATGACGTCCGCGCCAGCGTTCACCTGCTGCTGCGCGTACTCGGTGAGCACGGCGATGAGCTTTTCCATCAGCAGCGGCCAGGCCTTGGCGTCGGGCGAGCCGGGCTGGGAGCTGGCGTACATCAGCTTCTTGGTGTCGATGTAGTTGCGCGAGCTTCCGCCTTCGATCATGTAGCTGGCGAGCGTGAAGGGCGCACCGCAGAAGCCGATGATGCCGAGCGTGTCGCCATCCGCGCGCGGCTCGGCGAAGTGCTTCGCGACGATCTCGATCGCGCTCGCAACGTAGTTGAGTTCCTCGGCGCGGTCCGTGCGCAGGGCCTCCACGTGTGCGAGCGAGCGCACCGGCTGATGCACCACGGGACCTTCTCCGTTGACGAACTCGAAGTCGAGGCCCATGGGCGTGAAGGGCAGCAGGAGGTCGGCAAAGATGATGGCGGCGTCGACACCGAGGCGTTCGGCCGCGGTGATGGTGACTTCGGCGGCGACCTGGGGCGTGCGGCAGATCTCGAGCAGTGAATGGTTCTTGCGCACGGCCATGTACTCCGGCATGTAGCGGCCGGCCTGGCGCAGGAACCATACGGGGGTGCGATCGACAGGCTGGCGCAGACACGCGCGAACGAAGCGGCTGGAGCCTGCGGGTGCGACAGAGGCGGGGACGATGATCTCAGACAAGAGGCGGTTCACTCCTGCTGAAAAGCGTAGCATCGCCCGCCGCCGCCGGCGCGTGACGCGCCTCACGCAGGTTTACGGGAGGCGATTCCTTTAGTGCATCGCGTGGTCATAACGCTGTTTGAAGGGAATGTGCCACGTGACGCCAAAGGTGACGACGTTGGGCGAAAGCGAGTAGTTGGTGCCCAGGTTCCACATTTCGTGCTGGTAGTCGAGCTTGACCTGGAAGTTGCGGAAGACGTCGATGTCGACGCCAATGCCGGGCGACTTCACGAAGCCTCCGCTGCTGGCATTGGTGGGATTCGCGAAGTTGTAGCCTATGCTCCCTCGGCCGAAGAGGAAGTCGGCGTAGGGATGGAAGCGCTTGATGTCGTACTGCGCACGCGGGCCGAGGAGCAAGAAGTTCTCGTTGACGATGGGGCCATGGCTGAGAGTGAAGCGGGTCTCGATGCCAGGCTTCACCGGGAACTTGAAGTAGCGCGTGGCGTTCGCTCCGAAGGTCAGGCCCGTATCGCGCTGTTCGGAGTAGTCCGGTGTGACGCTGCTGAAGCCTGCGAACACGGACACGTCGGTGGTCTTGGAGGCCGTGGTGGTGGCCTGTGCGTATAGCGCTGGAGTGCATGCCGCGAGAGCGAGCGTAACCCTTGCGGCTCCGCGGAGAAGCCGGTACCGGCGCAGCATTTCGCTGCACCGCGATGCGTCGATCATCAGAAACTCCCGTCTGCCAAAGACGGCCCCGGACATCCGCGGTGTGCCGGGGCCGATCACGCTTCTCATCGTGCAAAGCGTGCGGCAATCTCATGGACGGGATGGTGTCGCGCGTGGGTTACGGTTGGCCGTTAAGCCGATTTAGTGAATGGCACGGAGATACTGCGGCTTCGAAGGAAGGCGGTAGACGACGCCCAGCGTCATGGTGCTTGGGGTCAGCGTGTCATTCGTGCCCAGGTACCAGAACTGGTACTGGTAGTCGGCCTTGAGCTGGAAGCCGCGAAGGAGGTCGACGTCGATTCCGCCACCCGCAACCTTGGCGACGCTGTTGTCATCGCGATATGCGGTGGGATTGCCTGCGTTGACGACGAAGTTGTAGTGAATGTCGCCCACGCCGATGAGGAAGTCTCCATACGGGTGGAATCGGCCGTATGGCATTTCTCCGCGAACCCCAACGAGGTAGGTGTTCTCGTTTACGGTGGGGCCATGCTGGAAGGACACCCTGCCTTCGAGGCTGGGCTTGATGGGGAAGCGAAAGTATCGGGTAAAGTCCGCCCCGAAGGTGACAGCGTTGTTATGCCCAGGGCCGTAGTCAGGCTTCAGGTAGGTGTAGCCCCCAAAGACCGAGAAATCCATCAACTTCGACGCCGTTGAGCCCGCCTGGGCATGCACTGCAGGCGAGTAGAGAAAGGCCCCGGCAAGGCTGAGCAACATTGAGGCCGCACATCCCCACATCTTCGATAATGTATGTCGTGTCATCAACATAGCGTCGCCCGTCCTGCAGACTGCTCCCATCCGCGAGAATACCTTCATCGCGGTATTTAAGCAGTCCCTATGGGATGCAGGAACAGGCTCCGTCAGATGGATGGCCCGAGCGAAGGTGGGGTTACCTTCGGTGGGCCGAAGAAGATACACTCCAAAGAGTTGGCCTTTTGGCGACTCCGCAACGCACTGAAACCACGCGGTGTCCCATAGCCTCTGAACTCCAGTCCAAAAGAGACGACACGACATTTATGCCGAATTATCTGGAACTTCCTATTGGTGCGAAGGCGCCTGACCTCGTCAATGCGGTGATTGAAATCCCTTTGGAGGGCATCAGCAAGTACGAGTACGACAAGGAACTGCACGTCTTCCGCCTGGACCGCAATCTGTTCTCGCCGGTGCACTACCCGGGTGATTACGGATTCATCCCCAGCACCCTGGGTCATGACGGCGATCCGCTCGACGTGCTCGTGCTCGTCGATACGCCCAGCTTTCCCGGCTGCATTCAGACGGTGCGCCCCATCGGAGTGCTCGACATGATCGACCAGGGCCAGGGCGACGAAAAGATCCTCGCTGTGGGCGAAGGCAATCCGCGCTACGACAACATCAACTGCTTTTCGGAGATATATCCGCACATCCTCAAGGAGATCACGCACTTCTTCTCGATCTACAAGGATCTCGAAGGCAAGCGCGTTGAGGTGAAGGGCTGGAAGGACGCAGACGTCGCCAAGGCCATCATCGTCGAGGCCCAGGAAGCGTTTATCGCCAAGAAGGCCGAACTGGCCGCGAAGTAGTTCAGGCGCGGCGCGGGGCGAGTTTGCCGCCTACCATGTATACGATCGCACCGGCCGCACCGACCAGGGCAGCAAAGAGCAGCGCGGGCATCCCCGCCACGTGCTCTCCATGGGCCGCCCATAGCGAAAACAGCAATACACAAGCGGGGCCGACGCCGATGGCGAAGGCCCCGAACTTGCCTCCGGGCACACGAAACGGCCGGACCAGCCGTGGCTCCCTCCGCCGCAGCACTGCCAGCGCGACAAACTCCAGCATCAGCGCGGCGCCATACAGCACCAGGTCGATGGAGATGAGGCGCTCGAAGCTGAAATTGAGCGCCAGCGCCCAGATCCCCGCGCAGAACAGCACGCTGACCCAGGGCACACCCTTGGAGGTCTCGCGTGTGAGCAGCCGAGCGAACAGGTTGGGCTTGCGTCGGTGTGCCTCTGCGTCAAGGGCTGCGTCCCGCGCCACAGCGAAGGGCACGCGCGTGATGCTCATCATCAGCGGATTGAACATGCCCACACCGTTGATCATTCCGCCGAGGACGACGGCTCCTGCCAGCACCGGACCGGCCATCGACCTTGCCGCGTCGGTCCAGGCTCCGGTAGTGAAAGCATTGGGCGCAAGGCCGGCCAGGCCCACCGCGAGCAGAGGAACGATGTACGTGACAGCCACCAGTACGACCGCAGCCAACATCGCGCGCGGATAGTTGCGCTGCGGGTTCTCCACCTCCTGCGCGACGGTCGAGGCGTTGTCCCAGCCCATGTAGTTCCACACGGTGACGGAGGCCGCGGTCGCGAGGTCGCGTGAGCCGACGGGTTGCAGCAGGGCTCCATGGCCGTGCCCATGCCAGCGCCACAGCGCGAAGCCAATCAGCACCACGAACGGTGCCAGCAACACCACCATCAGCACGACGGAGCTATCGCCCACGGCCTTGGCGCCACGCAGATTCCACAGCGTGCATCCGAGAACGACGGCCAGCTCCCAGCCCAGGGCACGATGGCCCGCAGTCCATGTCGGCGCGAAGCGACCGAGGTAGGTGACGAAGATGACCGGGTAGATCGCCATGTCGAAGACGCTGGCGGCCATGGAGAGCCAGGCCTCCTGAAAGCCCCAGAATGGCCCCAGCGCGCGACGCACCCAGACGTAGTAGCCGCCCTCATCGGGGATCGCACTGGCCAACTCGTCGACCATCAGCGCGACCGGCAGGCTCCAGATCAGCGGCACGATCGCCAGTAACAACAGCGCTCGCACATAGCCCGCACCGCCGAGGATGTCCTCAAGCCCATACGGGCCGCCCGCAACCATGAAGTAGGTCGCGCCAATCAACGGCAGCAGACGAACACGATCGGTGCGGGCAATACGCAATCTCTGGAGACCTCGCGGATAGAGTTGGGTGGCCGGTAATGCTGACTACGGATACTGACCTGCAGCGCGGAAACGCCGCGGGGGAGCCGGATTTCGGGAGTGCTCGATCGAATGTAGCGGAAAACGGCCCGGGCTTTCACCAGAATTGAGTACGCCGCGGAGCCTACCGGGCCCCGCAG
>Ga0302187_10003483_pt1 | contig 12748 bp, 10 predicted proteins | sample II_Bog_E1_3_FD_202120 | JGI IMG/M metagenome (GOLD analysis project Ga0302187, IMG submission 202120) | Peat permafrost microbial communities from Stordalen Mire near Abisko, Sweden - II_Bog_E1_3 | ecosystem: Environmental > Terrestrial > Soil > Wetlands > Peat | place: Sweden: Abisko...
AGCGGGGGAATGGATTCGACCTCGATCGTGTGTATGTCGGATCAGATTCGTTTGTCTCAAGGTGCGGGCGTAAACGGCATCCTCGATACGGTCTCTTACTTTGACCCTGGCGAACCGAACTGGAATGAGGAACCGTATGTTGCGATCAGCGAAGCGAGGCGCGGAAAGAAGGGATTCCACATTCAGTCTTCATTGGCAGACAGGAGGTTTGAGACGTACGATCCTGCTCTCGGCCGCCGCCTGCTGCCAGGCGCAGACCGCGCCACTGAGAACTTCGACCGTCAGATCCTGGCCCCGATGCAAGCCGGGAATCACCGGGTCATTCTCTCCGGACTTGGAGGAGATGAACTGTTAGGCGGCGTTCCAACGCCGATGCCGGAGCTGGCAGACTACATCATTTCCTTTCAACCAATCACACTCCTGCGGCAGGCGACCCGATGGTCTCTCGCGCGGCGAACGCCTTTGACGCAAACACTGTTGGGCGCCGCTCGAACTGCGATGAGGGTCTACCGAGGGCCGCAGTTGGTTCCCTGTCCTCCGGACTGGCTCGAACCTCGAATCAGGAAGCTGCTCAACGAGAAGGACACGAAAGAGACTTCGCACAATTCGCGCTTCCGGGGTCTTCCGTCAGCCCGGATCAATGAGCAAATGTGGTGGGCCCTGGTCGAAACTTTGTCTCACAGTTGTCCGAGCATCCTGTCCCGATTCGAATATCGCTACCCCTACCTCGATCGCGATCTTGTGTCTTTCCTCTTCCGAGTGCCGCGAGAACAACTGACGCGGCCCGGGCGTAGGCGTTCTCTGATGAGACGCGCGCTGCGATCCCTGGTTCCGCCGGAGATCCTTGAGCGGCGACGCAAGGCACAACTTTCGAGGACGCCGTTGATCGCGTTCTTCAATTCACGCGCCGCTCTCAAGGAGCTTTGCACAGATCTCCGTACGGCGGACATCGGCTTGATCGATCAGGCCACTTTCGCTCGATCGATGGAGCTGGTGACGAGTGGCAAACAGACCACTGAGTGGGGGATGCTGTTGCGCGCCATCCTGTTCGAGTTTTGGTTGAGAAGCAACACCGGCCTCGATTGCCGGAACCGCTCCTGCCCGATCACGAGCGGGGATGCGCTCGACTAAAGAGATCCGGGACGGCTAGGTTGCATCTGACCATGACGTAACGGAAATTCAGCAAGAGAAGGAGTACAACCATGCGATATACCAAGCCAGCTGTAGTGAAGGTCGTCAACGCTCTCTCAGCAATTGAGAGCCAGCAGTCGGAAAACCCGAGCAAGCCGAGAGCCAACTTCGTTGACGGCCTGCACGCCTGCACGATCGGCGCGTACGAAGCCGACGAGTAGGAAATTCGGCCATGTGACCGCGAGCCGGGCAAGTCATTTGTCCGGTTCGCATCACCTTGAAGACTGTCGCCGATATCGACTTCTTTGCTCCAGAGAATCCACCAGGCTTTGAGGTAGCCGCCAGGCCGTCCTCCGCTATTGCGCGGCGCCAGAAGGAGGGGCAGCAATGCCCTCACTTCGGTCGCTTTCCTTCTGGAGCTTGAGAAGATCCCGCCATCGTGCGTAGCGGCCAGGATCATCCTGCGCCGGGTCTTCATGACCCTGCAGCCAGAAACGATACCAATCAAGATTTCGCTGAAGGGTCGACAGACGTGCAAGCGGATGATCCGGCGAGTGGTCTTCATTCGGATAGTAGTAGAACTCAACGGGCCGGTGCAGCCGGTTCAGTCCGGTGAACAATTCGAATTTTTCCGCCAGAAGGCGCGGTGGCGCAAGCGGGTCGGTGAATGCAGGCTGCTTGTTGCCCATTTCCTCCATCAGCACAGGCGTGTGGATGCGATCCAGATCGAAGGAAATCGAGTATTTGATCCAGTTCGACAATGTTTCACCATATGGCGGTCCGCCGTACATCGAATCCCACGATCTTAGCGTGGGCCCATCATGCCGGAGCCAGTATTCGCCCAGACTATATTCCACATTGTCGGCAATGGTAGCTGCGCGATAGTGGGTGGCCGAGTGGGACAGAATGAATTCGGTGTACCATCCTGTCCGGCTGAAGCCGATGATTCCAACTCTGCTCCTGTCGATGATCCCGCGGGCGTCAAGCATCGCGATGGCGCTGTCCCAGATATCCATATTGAAGGCCGCTTCCGCAATACCCCCGGGACCTTGAAACCCGGGATATCCCTTTGGGTAGTAGGTCTCCTGAGTCTGCGGTGAATCGAATGGGGGTGGGATCATTCCGAGATACAGGATCCCCGCGTCTGCAGTCGGTTGGGGCGCAAAGGAAGGTGAATCTCCCAGACTGCATCCGAATCCCCTGGAGTAGGGCTTTGTCTGAATCACAAGCGGATACCGGGTACCCTCAATGTAATCGGGCGGAATCAGGAGGATTCCATCCACATCGAATCCTGTCGACGTTTTCCAATGAAGCTCCCGGCTTTCGGCAATTTTGAGATGGCCGAATTGCGGGTTAAATTTCGCGAAGACGTGGGTTTCCTGGGAGCCCAATGTGCCCTCAAACAACTCGGGCGGCGTGCGGAAATCCGAGTGGCCGCTGACAAAGGAATGTCCATCGGTCGCCAGCTCAGAACTCCTTTCTAAAGGAATTTCATAGGAGGCTACGGGCTGCCACTGATTACCTTCCCGGACCAGGCGCGTCGCATTTCCTATCTTCGACACGCGCACCAGCATATCATTGTTGTCTTTCCAATAGAGAGCTCCTTCCCAGGGATAAGCAAGTTGTGAAGCCACAACCTCAACGGATCCAGTGGCCGGCTCCACCCAGAATAGGTGGCTCCCACTGGAATGACCGAGGCTGCTGTCCTTCATCTGATCCGCTTCCATTGAACTTCCAATCAGAGGCTGGCCTGCAACCGTAAACGACTTGCCATCCTGAGACCAAACGGGCGCACTTAAGACAAATGGGCTCTTTAGAGGAAGCGACGACTTATGCGTAGCCAGATCGTATAAGACGGTCAGATAAAATGCGTCAGTGCGGCTCGAATTGCTTACGAGCTTTTTATATCCACTCGCACGCCATTCTTCCGGCATCGTTCCAGTGGTCTCAAGATATTCGAACAGCAGAAACCGGCCGGATGGAGAAAGGGCGATATCGAGACCACTATTCGGAAGGTAGGTAAGTGCATTCATCGGCGCCCCACTCAGGGGAGACTTTATGACGAGTAGTTCCGGGCTCGACCATCCCCGACGCAATCGATGCATTGCGAACAGCTGGCGTTCAGGCCAGACGGTGCCGCCCTCCTCCTCAAAGGGAATACGATATCCGCGAGCACTTTCATCCGCGCTAGGCCCGCGCATCCTTTCTTTTCCGGCAACATCCACACCATAGACGATGGCATCGCCGTTCTTGCTGATCGAAAACTCTCGGGCGTTGGGGTTGAGGACAACAAGCCTCGTCAGAGCTTTGGATTCCACGTCAATTTCGTTGATCGATGCCGCGCCATTGTGCACCATGAGGTAAACCAGATGCCGCCCATCCGGCCGCCATTGCAGCTGGCTGATGCCCGTGCCGCTGAGAATTGGGCCTTTGGTCTGATCTGCGTCCTTGCCTGGTGGCCAGCTTTGGACGTAAACCTCAATGTCGTTTTCGTTCGTCGCGAGGTTTGGTGCCCGAACCGGGTAGGCGATGTGGCGTCCATCCGGGCTGATTTGTATCGAACTGTGCCAGGAAACGTCATCGTGCAGCAAATCGCGAATCGACACGCAATCGCTTGGCACGATCGCCCGCGTCGGTTGTGCCAACAGAGCGCTTGCCCAAGCCAGAATACAGACCACGTTCAGTGCGTATTTTCCCACTGCCATATGCCACCTGTTTTAGGAGTCAGCGACCTTAAGCTCCCGACATCGAAAGAACCGAGGCGGAGCAGCCCAAGCATCGAATTACGGAAGGAAGGAACATCAAACTGCGATTGATCACGGCTCAGTAGATGAGCTTCAGTGCAAATTGCATTGACCGGGGACCGCCCTGCTGGTATTGCGAAGCCAACGTGCCCAGACTCTGATTGAGCATCTGCGTCGCCTCCCCAAACGTTGCGTCCGTCAGGTAGGGATCCACATAGCCAAAGTTGGGGTGGTTCAGCAAGTTAAATGTCTCCGCCCTAAACTGCAGCTTCAGCTGGTCATGCAAAGGAAATTGCCGTCTGGCGGCAACATTAATTTGCGCTTCACCAAAGCCGCGAGCAAAGTTTCTAGGCGCGTCTCCGGCATTGTTCCCACCCGGGGAAGAAAATGCGGCCGGATTGATCGCGCGGCCTCCCGGGTACTGCGATCCGTACAGGTAAATGGGCTGGTTCGGAACGATATTCAAGTTGCCGAAATACACGCTTCCACTCGCGGGATCAGACAGGAAGTTCCCCTGCAACGTGACCGGGAAGCTCGAACGAGCGACGATGCGGCCATCGAATCCCCAGCCCGTCAGCATATCCCCTGCCAGCCTACCGTTCCTCATCGCCGGCAGGTCCCAACTAATCCCGCCGGTGAAGGAATGCCGGACATCAAAATCCGAATTACCTCTGATCAGTGGCAGAGCCTGGTAGTTCGAACCGAAGTCGAGACAGTGGGACCAGGTGTAGGAGGTCAAAGCTTGAAGTCCCTGGGCAAGAGTGCGCTGGAACTGAACTTGCAGAGCCTGATAGTTCGAGGTCAAATTCGCGGGGAATTGAACGACCGTTCCAAAATCGGCGTTCAGCGAAGTCAACGAATAAGCACGCTCGCCAATCAGGCGGCGTCCATTGCTTCCAACGTACGTCATCGTCAACGCTTGATCCTTGTGAAATGCCTGCTCGACACTGGCGTTCCATTGCAATGTGTAGGGTAACTGCAAATGAGATGGAAATGCGTAAATCGTCGCACCTGTGTATGGGGATCCTGTCACCCCGGTGGGGAAGTCCATTTGAGACGAAGTGATCGGCAGAGGAACGCCGGAATAGCTTGCATACCCGGCAAAACCGATTCCTTCAAACCCCATGGATGCCACCTGAGCATCTGTGTCATAAAACACGCCTCCGCCCGACCGCACAACAGTCTCCCATCCGGGCGTAGCACGAGCGGTCCAGGCCAGCCCGAGACGCGGCGCGAGATTCAACCACGTCGTCCTCCAAAGTGCCGTACCGCGAGGGGCAAGTTTGAGCGAACTCGGATCGCTGAAGTTTCCCTGCACCGTGTACGCTTCCTGACCATGTGCTTCTCCTGGAGGCGGATCTCGGTCCCAGCGAAGCCCCAGCGACAGGTTCACTGTTGACGACACGCGCCATTCGTCCTGGGCAAAGAGAGATGTCTCAGAGAAGATTGGTGTCGCACTCACCTGCTTCTCAAGGAACAGGTAATCCACACTATTGTTGAGAACTGAATTCGTGCTGAAGAATTCTGCAGCCGGCGATGTTGCAGGCGGATTTGTGGGTGCAACGATGCGGCGGTAGTCAACGCCGATCTTGAGATGATGGCTTCCAATCAAGTAGCTCATGGAATCAACAAGATTCCACTGATGGAGCGAACTGTCAGCATTTGAGACGTTGAACACCGCACTCCCGACGCCCGTCACGAAGATTCCAAAGTAAGGAGATGGGTTCGCGTACCCTCCCAGGCCCAATTGATCAGCCAGGTTCACTGGAGTTGAAGAGCCGAATGAATCGATGCTTCCAATCTGAGATGACTTGCTCTGTCCATAGCCCAGACGAAGCTCATTGTCCATCCTGGTTGAGAGGTGGCTTGTTGCACCGAATGTATACGTACGCGTCCTGATCTGCTGCCGTGCCACTTCCGACAGGCTGCGCGCCTCTGTGGAACTTGGCGTAATTCCATACCTGAAAAACAGTGCAAGCTTTGGTGTGATGTTGTGATCAATCCGGATACTGCCGGAATCGATCTGGCTCGGCACCGAATAGGCCTTGATAAATTGGGCAAGGCCGGGGTCCGCCTCGCTTCCATAGTCGAGCCCGGTTGCAATCGGAAAAGCATTCAAGATCGGCTGAAGGGCCGACGGAGCCTGATCCCTCATGTATGAATCGGGAACATAGTTGATCGAAGCTGCCTGCGGCTGGGTCAGCCGCAGACCCTCATACGACATGAATAGAAAAGACCTTCCCCTTCCGTTGTAAACATGTGGGACAATCAGCGGTCCACCGAGCGTTGCTCCAAAATCATTCTGACGAAGCGCTGCCTGTGGCGCACCATAGAGGTCGTTAAACCAGTCGTTCGCGTCAAAGAAATTGTTGCGCAGGTAATCATATGCGGTGCCATGAACTTCGTTTGTTCCGGATCGGGTAACCAGGGAGAACTGACCCCCAGGGCTGCGTCCGTATTCGGCCGAATAGCTGGAGCTTTCCACTCGAAATTCCTGGAGCGCATCAACGGATATCAAACTCTGAGTCGTCCCGAGAGCGGTCGAGGACGGGACTGAACCGCTTGTCGCCGCAGTTTGCGTCCCATAGCCATTTCCCGCTGAGAGATTTCCTGAGACGCCATCCACCAAATATGAATTGGATTCAGTCCTCTGCCCGTTCACGCTGAAATCACCCGAAACAGTGGCCGAGCCGCCGGATTGCGGGCTCTGTGTCACAACGCCTGGGGTCATCGAAATCAGATCCTGAAAACTCCTCCCGTTTAATGGAATATTCTCGACAAATTTTCGGTCAATGACCGTGCTCACGGCACCGTCCGTTGTGTTAATCAACGATGTGCCTGAGTCGACGGTCACGGTCTCGGAGGCAGCTCCAATCGGCAGCGTGAAGTTCAATGCCAGAGCGCTTTGCACGTTCAGGATGATGCCGGGTTTGATGATCGTTTTGAATGCTGCCTTCGAAACCTGAACACGGTATTGTCCAGGAGGGAGAATCGAAACTGTATAGATTCCTGCACCATTTGTCTTGCCGCTGTAATGCAATCCTGTCGCCTCATTCAGAATTTCGATGTCGGCATCGGGGATGACCTTGCCGGAGGGGTCAAAAACAACTCCACTGATGCTTGCATCAGTGGATTGGGCGAAAGCGATTGTCGTTGTGCATAGTATCGCCAGCATCAGACAAAGGGCAAAAAGATATTTCAAGCGAAGTCTCCTCAAGCGGTCGCAAAAGTCAGTGCTCATTTCCCTAACGGAAGCGGTCAGAGGAATTGCTACCGCGATTGTGACGGACTGATTTTGGACTTGTTGGTAGGCCGTGGATTTAAGGGCCTTCTGGACAGAAACGAAAGTACGCGCACGGCACATATGAAGGTGGGCGAATTGGCCAAGAGCAACCTAGACAGTGACCAGAACTCGGGTATCAGCCAGAGAGACTGTCTTGTTCTTTTCCAAGGAACTTAGGTCAATTCTCAAATGCGCCGAAGAGATTCAAGCGCACGAATCACCTCAAGTGAGTTCGTCAGCGCTACTCGCCCAACTCTCTGCTCGAATCCCTGCTGCATTCTGTCGAAAGCCGCGATCACGCGCATGGCACACTTCTTCCCTGCTGGTTTCAGCGTCAGCAGGAATGCGCGGGCATCGGTCTGATCGATTTTGCGCTGCACGAGGCCCTTGGCCTCTAGCGAAGAGATAGCATGGCTGATGTTCCCGCGTGTCGTAGAGAAAGTCTCGGCGAGGTCCGAAGGCTTGATTAGGCGTGGCGATTCGAAGAAGATGGCCGCGAGGACCAGGCCTTCCATGAATCCTAGGTCATCTGCGGCAAAAGCTTCTGCCGCTACGCGGTCGAAGTGCAGTGCCGCGCGTTTTACCGTGAACATGGGACTCTCGCGGAGGAAGGCTTGTATGCGCATCATTGGAAGAACTTAGTTTATCCAATCAATCATTTAGCACAAGACAAAAGTATAGTTGACTGAACCCCGAAGCCTCTCCATGATCGCTCAGAGGTTCCATTCCTGTGACCGATCGAATCTTCCCAGATGCTCTACCGCAACAACTCTTCCCTACTTCACATGTCCCTAAAGGGCCTGTCCTCTTTTTTCGCGACCCCATTGCACGAATTCAGATACTTCGTCCACGAATCGGAGGTTCGCGGATGATGAACCTCCGATGCTCGCCCCTGCTTCTTGCCGTCATGTGTACGCACAATGCCGCCGCGCAGCAAAGCGCTCCGACATTCGCTCCCGTCAGCGCCACGGTGACAGTTCTGGGAAGCGCGGCCCCGATCAGTTTCGGAGAATCAGCTCGTACCGTCGTTGTTCTCGATACGCAGCAACATCCCCTGGGATTTGAGAGCACTGAGGATTATCTCCGCACCGATGCCTCGATTGACATCCTGCAACGGGCTCCGGCAGGTGTGCTATCGGATATTTCGGTGCGGGGAGCTTCGTTTGAACAGACGCTGGTGCTGCTCAACGGACTCCGCTTGGATAGCGCGGAAACATCGCACTTCAATCTTGATCTTGCCGTGCCGTTGGAAGCGCTAGGTAGCATCGATGTCCTGCACGGCGCAGGGTCCACACTCTATGGGTCGGACGCAATCGGTGGCGTAGTCGATTTCACGACCTGGAAACCGGAGGCCAATACTCTGCGCCTGCGCGCGGGAACCGGTAGCTTCGGCGAGAATCAGCAGGCAGTTCTTGGAGCGCTCATCGGGAAGCACTGGAGCGAAGTCGTCGCCGCAGACCGCGAGTTCTCGACCGGCTTCATTGCCGACCGCGATTACAGGACAGAGAACGCAAGCGCAGACACACGGCTTGCCTCAGCGCTGGGAACAACGGAATTGCTCTTGGCAAGCGACGATCGTGCGTTTGGTGCAGCACAGTTTTATGGAGACTATGACTCGTGGGAGCGAACCAAGGGCTGGTTCGCAGGCTTAACGCAGCAATTCGATTCGCATGTGGAAGCGGCCATGGGTTATCGCCGCCACTCAGATATCTTTCTTCTGGAACGGGACCAGCCTACTGGTTACAAGAATCAGCATGTCGACGACGGTTTCGAGGGATCGCTCCGCGATCGGCATGAGATCTTCATAAATACGACCCTGCTGGCTGGCCTCGAAGAGACGACCGATCACATTGAGAGTACGAACCTGGGCGAACATGGGCGCAACAGGGGAGCGGGCTATGGCGAGATCGAGTGGCGCATTCCCGGTCGAGGATCAATTTCCGCTGGCCTCCGGGAGGAACTGTTCAGCGGCGGCCTCTGGGTGTCGAGCCCGACGGCGGCAGGTACACTCTGGCTGCCATACTCCTTCAAGCTGCGAGCCTCCGCGGGATATGGATTTCGCATCCCGACATACATTGATCTCTATTACAGCGACCCGACGACTCTCGGCAACCCCAATCTCAAACCGGAATCTTCGTGGAACTTCGAGGGTGGCTTGGACTGGTTTCCGGCCACACGTTTCTCATTTTCTCTCACCTTTTTCAACTCGCGCCAGAAGGATACGATCGACTACACGCGCGCATCGTCCTCCGACCCCTGGCAGGCAAGCAATCTGCCTGGGCTGCACTTTGCGGGAGCGGAAAGCGAAGTGGAGTGGCGGGTGAACCGCACGAGCCAAGTCAAATTCAGCTGGACGCTCCTTGCCGGAGCGCAGAGCGCCCTCCATGGGTTCGAATCGGAGTATGTATTCAACTACCCAGTCAACGATGCAAGAGCGGAATGGAGGTGGACTCCGATGTACTCCCTGCTTTTCGAGTCGCGTCTCGGAGTCGTCCAGCGATACCAGCAGACGGCATATCCGGTGTGGGATGAATCGCTGGCCCGCGAGTCCGGCCGCGTTCGGCCCTATATCCAGATGACCAACCTTTCCAACACCGGCTATGACGAGATTCAGAATGTGCGCATGCCGGGACGCAGTTTGGTGGGAGGCGTCGAGATCGCATTCGTCCACAAACGATGAAGCCACCCTCTAAGTCCACGTTTTTGCTTGAAAATCTCCGACTTCGCCCATTGGCAATTCTGTCTAAACCGACAACACCGTCAATGATGGCCTAAGAATAGGGAAACATCGGAGTAGCGCAATTAAGCGGACAGCGGAAGAGATCCAGCAAGTTCATCCCAGCACATCAGGGATCGTGGGCGAAGTAGCGATGTTCGAGAACGGGGCGATCGCGGCGGACTGTGCCGCGCGCCTGATCTATTGCCAGGATCGTGGCGTGTTCGAAATCATCGCGCCGCTCACGACGAGACAGGATATCGTAAGCAAAATAAAGGAGCTCATGAATGAGTTGGAAGAAAGGAAGGTCGCAAAGAGCAAGTCAAGATTTTTGAACGGCTGAAGATTCTCTGAGTTGATATGATTTATCCATATCTCATAATCGGCGTGCTGCATGTCGGAACCGAAGCAACATCATTTCGTAACCAAGGCATACCTCGAAGGGTTCGTCCCTGAGAACGACACACGGCTGTTCGTGTACACACGGAATAAGCCCGGTTTCTTCCGCGCGAAACCCAGCAATATTGCAAGAATCCATAACTATTATTCCCAAAAGCGTCCCGATGGGACGGTCGATAACAAGCTTGAAACGGCCTTGGCGACACAGGTCGAAGGTCCCGGCATTGAGGTGATTCGTCGCTTGAATGCAGGTCAATACAACATCTCCGCGTCTGCGCGCGGAAAGCTCGCATTCCTTATGACGATCCAGGAACTTAGGGTTCCGTGGATGCGTCAGAATATGGAAAATGTGATGAAGTCAGTCCAAGAGCGAATCATGAACAAGATGATCGACCGACCAGGGTTTCTTGAACAACGGCTCATCGAAATGAAAGAGGAATCGGGTCGTGAAAATACCGTGACCGCGGATGACCTCCGGGATAGCATTCGCTCCGGTCAGATCGGTTTGGCGCCTAATCCAGGATCGAGTTTGTGGGCCATGGGAGCCGTTGCGGAGAAGACTACTGAGATCTATTTCGGGATGAGGTGGACAATCCTTGAGTCGAAGACGGCGTCGTTTGTAACGAGTGACTGCCCTGTGCATAGGTTCTATTCAACCACCGCGCCGGAACGACCATATTTCGGGCTCGCCGATGATCGTGTCCAAGTGAGGTTTCCAATATCACGCCAGAGAATGCTCGTTGCGGACCACGACCTCAAACGCATTGAGATATGGAACAAATTAATAAATCGTGGACTCGACCGTATCGCCGAAAGGCGCAGGGCCGCTGCATCTGAAATTCGGCACCGAGAAGTAGATGCGGCTGAAGTGGAGCGATTGAACGCGCATACGATCGCTACGGCATCCAGAATCATAATGTCTCCTGAAGATATGCCGGCTATTCCGACGTTGTTTCAAGGAGAGTGCCAAAACATTCGATCCGAGGTCGATGAACTCCCTGGTGGATTGATTAGGATGCAGACTGTCTATCCTGATCGAAAAGGTTAGCGCTCTGGCATTTGCACTGGCGCGGGGATAGCAATATAGACCCCCACGCTATGATCGAACGCTACACCATAAAATTCGGCCCGGCGGTCAGCCAGATGGAACTTGAGAAGGCGCTGAACGAATCCGGTGACACGCCTTCTCAGACAAACATTCACAAGATGAATGCGCGGATTGAGATTATCGCGGACTTCGAAGACTTGAAGCGGATCAGCGAACTTTTGAAAGTGTTGGAAAAGAAATCGCGCACCCTCTACAATCTTCGGTAGAGGATTTATGGTTCTCACATATAAATGCAAGAACCCGAAGTGCAAATCATTTGGGATCGAGCTTCCGGACATCCAATGCTTCCGTTCGAGCAATGGTAGAGGTCGCATATGTCCCAAATGCGGGGAATTGATGGTACAGGCGAAGACGATCAATGTCTCGTCGGAGCCCCGTACATCACGGCGAACCCCTAGTCGGCCCACAGCTGGTGGCGGACGGCGTCCTGCAAAAAAGCGTGTGAAGAAGCGGGTTTCATCGCGTTCATCTGGGCGCAGGTAGCAGTCGAAGCGAATGGTAGATCATCGCTTGTGAGTTGCGCTTATTCGAATAGATGGCATGATTAGAGAAACCTACCGCATCATTCCATGCCCGCCATCGTTAAGGACAAAAAGCAATACCTCATTTCTCTGGTGCGCTCAATCATCGCCCAGGAACACCAGCTAACGCTTGACGATCTCGCCCAACACCTTAACCGCGACTAGAGCATCATGATCGAACGGCACTTTCTCTCCGGCATAGTCCGGAAGCTCTATGCCGAACATGCTGGGCGCGCAGACCGCCAAACCCTCAACCTTGGCATCGAGTCGCATGATGACTTGAACGATGCGTGCGTATATCTCATTCAGGGATTGGCGAACCAGGGCTTGGAGTTGCCGAAGATTCAGTGGATTGAAGCGTACGTAACGGACCCAGTTCTAATCCTAATTCCTTTCGCGTGAAAATTAGGAACGCCGCCCGCACACTTCGAAATTGATTAAATTTTTGTTCTGCGTCTGCGCGATTGTCCTCGTTGGGCTTCAAGGCCAGCACAGTATCTATGAATGCCTTAACCATACTCGAAGAGATCTCGATCGTCTTCGTATCTGCAATGATCATGACCGCACTGCCCTGGGCTGACAGTTTGTACCAATACTCCTCACACCGATCAATTCCATCACTCCACGGCCACCCGTTCAAATATGCGGTGACAGTTCGCGCAAGCGCAGCGTCGGCCTCCGCGACCGTTCGAGCCGCTTCAATGAAGATCTCTTTTTTCATCTCCCAATGGCGTTGGCGATTCCAAACTTGGTCGTCGATCTTGGCTTCGATCTCCTTAGTTGTATGGGTAAGTTGGCGCGTCTGCTCCTTGAGATCGTTGAAGTCTTCCTTTGTCGCGGTGTTCT
>Ga0302187_10003484_pt1 | contig 12747 bp, 12 predicted proteins | sample II_Bog_E1_3_FD_202120 | JGI IMG/M metagenome (GOLD analysis project Ga0302187, IMG submission 202120) | Peat permafrost microbial communities from Stordalen Mire near Abisko, Sweden - II_Bog_E1_3 | ecosystem: Environmental > Terrestrial > Soil > Wetlands > Peat | place: Sweden: Abisko...
CAGCGGGGCGACCGGCACCCCCATTGCCAGCGCGATCGGCCCGACCGAGGCGATATAGCTGATCGTGCCCGGCAGGCTGACCGAACTGAGCGACACGAGGATCGCCATGATCAGCCCCGAAACGCACGTCCCGGTGGTCAGCGGCACGCCGTACCAGTGCGCCACATAGACCACCACAGCCAGGTTCATCGCCGGGCTGGTCGCGCGAAACAGCGCCACCGCCAGCGGCATCACGAATTCGGCGGTGGCCCCGCGCACGCCCAGCCGGTCGCACGCGCCCAGCATCGCGGGCAGCGAGGCGAGCGAGCTTTGCGTCGACAGCGCAAACACCTGCACCGGCAGCAGATTGCGTGCAAACCGCCCCAGCGGTTGACGCGCGGCGATCGCCGCAAAGGGATAGGCGGCCAGCCACACCACCGTCCCCGATGCGGTGACGATCACGATATAGTGCGCCAGCGCGCCCACCGCCGCAGGCCCGCTTTTGGCCGCGACCGTCAGGCTGAGCGCCAGCACGCCGAGCGGCGCCAATGCCAGCACCCAGCCGATCACCACCAGCATCGCACCCGCCAGTGCGGCAAACAGCGTGGCCAGCGCATCGCGCTGCACCGGCACCAGCCGTGTCGTGGCAAGCGCAAACACGCTCATGAACAGGATCAGCGGCAACATGCGATCGCCCGCCGCCGCCTCGATCACATTGCTGGGCACGATCGAGCGCAGATAGTCGACCACCCCCGGCAGGCTGGCGGGCACACTCGCCCCAAGACTGGCGCGCAAAGCGGCGGCGGCACTGGCGGGCACCGGCACCCAGTGCAACAGCAGCGTCGGCACCGTCAGCGCAACTGCGCCCGAAAACACCAGTTCGGCCAGAAACCAACCCAGACTGCGCCGCGCCATGCCGCCCGCGCTCGCGGTGCGCACGGTCTGGAACACCCCGGTAAAGATCAGCGCGGCGACCAGCGGCACGATCGTCGCCTGCAACGCGCGCAGCCATAATTCGCCCACCGGCCCTGCCACCGCCAGCACCGCCGGCAACCGCGACGGCGCCGCAAACGCCAGCGCGAGCCCCCCGCCCAGCCCGATGGCCAGCGCGGCGAACGTCCACCCCGCCGGAATCTGCGCGATGGGCGGCAGAACGAGGCCACCGGGGCTATCAGGCGCGTTGCCTTGATCGTCGTGTTGGTTCATGCGCTGGTTAGATTACCCGTGTATGGGGCGGTGGCAATCGCCCTGTGGCAGGGGCACCAAACGGATTTCAAAAGGGTTTGAGCATGGGGCGCAAGTTCTTCGGCACCGACGGTATTCGGGGCCGCACCAATGCAGGCGTGATGACCGCGGCCACCGCGATGAAAGTCGGCCAGGCGGCGGGCACCTATTTTCAGTGCGGCGAACACCGCCATCGCGTGGTGATCGGCAAGGATACCCGCCTGTCGGGCTATATGCTGGAAAACGCGATGACTGCGGGCTTTACCAGCGTGGGCATGGATGTCGTGCTGCTGGGGCCGATGCCGACGCCGGCGATTGCCCTGCTGACCCGCGAAATGCGCGCCGATGTCGGGGTGATGATTTCGGCCAGCCACAATCCATTCGAAGACAATGGCATCAAACTGTTCGGCCCCGACGGGTTCAAGCTGTCGGACGACGCCGAAGAGGCGATCGAATCGATGCTCGAAGACGACCTGCCGCTGGCCGCCGCCGAAGAAGTCGGCCGGGCGCGGCGCATCGACGATGCGCGCGGGCGCTATATCCACGCGGTCAAGGCCAGCTTGCCGCACGATGTCCGGCTCGACGGCCTGCGCATCGTGCTCGACTGTGCCAATGGTGCGGCCTATCAGGTGGCGCCCTCGGTGCTGTGGGAACTGGGCGCCGAAGTCATCGCCATCGGCGTCGAACCCAATGGCAAGAACATCAATCTCGGCGTGGGTTCGACCCATCTCGACGCGATCAAGGCCAAAGTGCGCGAAGTGCGCGCCGATATCGGCATCGCGCTCGATGGCGATGCCGATCGCCTGATCGTGGTCGATGAAAAGAGCCATACCGTCGATGGCGACCAGATCATGGCGCTGATCGGCAGCCGCCTGGCCGAACAGGGCCAGTTGCGCGGCGGCGGCGTGGTGGCAACCGTGATGTCGAACCTCGGCCTTGAGCGCTATCTCAACGCGCGGGGCCTCGATCTGGTGCGCACGGCGGTGGGCGACCGCCACGTGCTCGAACGCATGCGCGAAGGCGGCTACAATGTCGGGGGCGAACAGTCGGGACACATGATCCTGACCGACCACAGCACCACCGGCGATGGCACGATCGCCGCGTTGCAAGTGCTGGCCGCGCTGGTCGCCAGCGGCAAGCCTGCCAGCGAAACGTTGCACTTGTTCGACCCCGTGCCGCAATTGCTGCGCAATGTGCGCTTTGCCGGGGGCAAGCCGCTGGAAAACGACACGGTCAAGGCAGTGATCGCCGAGGCCGAGGCGGACCTCGCCGGCAAAGGCCGCCTGGTCATCCGTCCGTCGGGCACCGAACCGGTGATCCGCGTGATGGCTGAAGGCGATGATGCCAAACAGGTCGCCACGCTGGTCGAGAAGATCTGCGCCGCCGTGCGCAAGGTGGCCTGAACCATGCTGGAGATGCGGCCCGATTGCGAACGTTGCGGCACCGACTTGCCGGCCGAGGCGCCCGGCGCGTTCATCTGTTCGTTCGAATGCACGTTCTGCGCCGAATGCGCCGATGCGCTGGATGATCAATGCCCCAATTGCGGCGGCGATCTGACCGATCGGCCCACCCGCGCCAGGGCCCTGCACGGCAAACACCCGCCCGCCACGCAGCGACGCCACCGGGCATGATGGTGCGGGTGCTGTCGATTGCCGGTTCGGATTCGGGCGGCGGCGCGGGCATCCAGGCCGATATCAAGACGATCACGCTGCTGGGCGGGCATGCCATGACCGCGCTGACCGCCCTGACCGCGCAGAACACGTGCGGGGTGACCATGGTCGAGGCGGTCAGCCCGGCGATGGTCGCCGCGCAGATCGATGCCTGCGTGTCCGATATCGGTGTCGATGCGGTCAAGATCGGCATGCTGGGATCACCCGAAATCGCTGCCGTGGTGGCCGACCGGCTGGCCGCACTGGGCGTGCCGGTGGTGTTCGACCCGGTGATGATCGCCACCAGCGGCGCCGTGCTGGCCGATGGCGCGACAATCGCCGCGTTCGAACGCCTGATGGCGCTGGCCAGCCTGACCATCCCCAATGTCCCCGAACTGGCCGCGCTGGGCGGCGATGCAGCGATGCGCCGCCGGGGCATCGCCTATCTGGCCAAAGGCGGCGATGCCGAGGGGCCCGACGTGATCGACCGGCTGATCGTGCCCGGCCGGCCCGACCGGGCGTGGACCGCCCCGCGCATCGTCACCCGCCACACCCATGGCACCGGCTGCACGCTGTCGAGCGCCATCGCCACGCGGCTGGGCGCGGGTGCACCGCTGGATCAGGCGGTGGCCGAAGCCCGCGCCTTTGTCCGCGCCGCGCTGATCGCGGCACCGGGGCTTGGCCAGGGGCACGGCCCGATGGGCCATGCCGCGCTGAGCAGCTATCAGTCCCCGGTTTCCAGCGCGTAGAAGTCGACGATCCGCTGCCAGCCTTCTTCGGCGCTGTCGACGCGATGGAACAGCTCCAGATCATCAAAGCCGATCATGCCTTCTTCGGCGATGGCGTTGAAATTGATCACTTTGTCCCAATAGTCGCCGCCGAACAGCAGCACCGGGATGGGCTGCATCTTGCCGGTCTGGATCAGCGTCAACAGCTCGAAAAATTCATCGAACGTGCCGAACCCGCCCGGAAACACCGCCACCGCGCGCGCGCGCAGCAGGAAATGCATCTTGCGCAGCGCGAAATAGTGGAACTGGAACGACAAGTGCGGCGTGACATAGCGGTTGGGCGCCTGTTCGTGGCGCAAGGTGATGTTCAGCCCGATGGTTTCGCCCCCCGCCTCGCTGGCCCCGCGATTGGCCGCCTCCATGATCGAGGGGCCCCCGCCCGAACAGACGACGAAGTGCCGTTTGCCTTTTTCGATCACGTTGCTGCCGGCGGCCAGGTGCGCCAGTTGGCGCGCCTGATCGTACCAGCGTGATCGGTCCACCATGCGCTGCGCAGCGGCCAGCGCTTCGGCTGTGGTCGCGGCATTCCGCGCGGCCTGCGCCGCCTCGGGCGTGGGGATGCGCGCCGAACCATAGACCACCAGCGTCGAGGCGATCCCCGCCTCGTCGAGCAGCATTTCGGGCTTGAGCAGTTCGAGCTGAAACCGCACCGGGCGCAATTCCTGCCGCAACAGGAAATCGGCATCATGAAACGCCAACCGATAGGACGGGTCCTGCTGCTGGGGCGATGTACGGGGATGCTCTTCGGCAAACCCCGCTTCCTGTTCAGCCTGATAAAAGCGCTGATGCGACAGCGAAGACGGCGAGTGGGGATAATCGGTCATGTCGGCCCATGTGGCGCTTTGCGGCGCTTATCGCAACTGCCGCTTTTCCAGTTTGCGCGCCAATGTGCGGCGATGCATCCCCAGCCGCCGCGCGGTTTCGGAAATGTTGAAATCGCATTCGACCAGCGTGGCGTGGATATACTCCCATTCCACCGTCTTGATCGAGCTCTTGCGACCTTCGACCGGGACCGTGGGATCGCCCCGGTCGCGCCCGAACGCGTCCTCGATATCGTCGGTGTTGGCGGGTTTGGCCAGATAGTGCCCGGCGCCCAGCTTGATCGCCTCGACGGCGGTGGCAATGCTGGCAAACCCGGTCAGCACGACGATGCGCGTTTCGGCATCGGCCGCGTGCAGCATCTGCACCGCAGTCAGCCCCGAGGCATTGCCCAGCTTGAGATCGACCACCGCATAGTCGAACCCCTGCCCCGCCATCAGCCCGGCCAGCTCGTCGGGACTGGCAACATGCCACACCGCATAGCCGCGCCGTTCGAAGCTGCGTCGCAAGGTGCGGGCAAAGGCCGGATCATCCTCGACGATCACCAGCCGGGGCGGATTGCCGGTCATGCCGCCAGCGCCTTGAGCGGGATCGCCAGTTGCACTTGCGCGCCCCCGTCCTCGCGGTTGCGCACATCGACTTCGCCGCCCAGCTTGCGCACCACATTGCACACCAGAAACAGCCCGAGCCCGCCGCCCGGGCGCCCCTTGGTCGACGCATAGGGCCGCCCGATGCGCGCGATCATGTCTTCGGAAAAGCCGGGCCCCCTGTCGCGGAATGTCAGCAGCAGCGTCTGCGCATCGATCGCGGCGATCACTTCGACCGCATCGGGCGACACATCGAGCGCGTTGTCGATGACATTGCCGATCACCTGGCGCAGCGCCGGGTCGGACACGATCGGCACGTCGCGATCGATGCGGTTGATCAGCCGCACCGCGCCGCCGCTGCGCGTCGCCCATTCCTTGACGAAATCGCGCACGAACATGTCGGCGCTGGTCACCGCCGGGTTTTCCCCGCGCGCCTCGCCCGCCGACAGCAGGATGCCGCTGACGATCGATTTGCAGCGCGCCAGCTCGGTCTCCATCTCGCGCAGTTCCTCGACCAGATCGGGTGTGTGCGCGAACGCGGGATGGGCGAACCAGTCGCGCACCAGCACCGACATCGTCGCCATCGGTGTGCCCAGTTCGTGTGCCGCGCCAGAGGCCAGCAGGCCCATCCGCACGATATGGTCTTCTTCGGCGGCGCGCTGGCGCAGCGCGGCCAGCGCGGCATCGCTCTGGCGCCGGTTGCGATCGATACGGATGACAAAGAACACCAGCAGCGCCGCCATCAACGCAAAACAGACATAACTGCCCGCCAGATAGAGCTGCAGGGGATCGACCAACAGCGCATGCGGCAACCCCATCGGCACATAGCGGAACGACAGCAGCGACACCGACATCAGCGCGATGGCGCCAACGATCCAGCTCCAGTTCGGGGGCAGCAGGATCGCCCCGATCGCGATCTGCAACAGGAACAGCCCGGTAAACGGATTGGTGATGCCCCCGCTCAGATAGAGCTGCCAGGTCAGCGCGATGACATCGAGCATCAGCGCGCCGATCAGTTCGACATAGCTGTACCCTTCGCGTTCGGGACCGATCACATGGGTGGCGATGTTCACCATCGCCAGCAGCGCGGGGATCGCCACCAGTTGCGTCAGCGGCAGCTTGATGTCGAGGACATGGCTGACGAACCAGATCGTCAGCAACTGGCCGACCACGGCCATCCACCGCAATTGCACCAGCAGCGCCATGTTGCGCGCACTGGCGGGGGGAAACAGGCGACGGGGGTGGGCAGGTTCGGTCGGCATCAGCGCCGCCGCATGTACACCACTGTTCCCGCAATGGCCATCGCACACATGGCAAACCATGTCAGCGCATAGCCAAGATGGTTGTTGGGAAAGGCGATCACGGTCAATCCCGGCACCGGCGCGTCGCCGCCCGGCGCGGGCGTTTCGGTCCAGGCATCGATGAACAGGCGCGGATCGACCCGCACTCCGCGCCGGGCCGCGATGGCGGCCACATCGCGCGAATACCAGCGGTCACGTTCGGGGCGATTGGCGCGCAGCCAGGTGCCACGGGGCTCGGTCGGGCGCAGCAGGCCCTCGATCCGCACCGCGCCGGTCGGCACTTTGGCACGGGCGGTATCGCCATGGCTGCCTTCGGGCAGAAAACCGCGATTGATCATCACGGTCATCCCGTCGTCACCCGCCAGTGGCACCAGTTCCCAATAGCCGGTGCCGATGCCCGAGGTGCCGGTGACCAGCGTGGTGCCCTGGGGCTGGAAATGCCCGGTCATGGCCAGGCGGCGATAGGCAAACAGCGCCAGATCGCCCTTGGGCAGCACCGCCGGATCGATCGGCGCGGCATGCACCGCCGCATCGGTTTCGGCAATCAGCCGCAATTTGCCGCCCAGGCGATAGAGCTGCCACACGCCGAGCGCGGCAAACAGCGCCGCCAGCACCAGCAGGACCAGCGCAGGCCCCACCGATCGGCGGCGCGCGCCGATCATGGCAACTCGTTCATGGAATGGGGCATCGGCATCATGTTGTGGTTGAGGTGATACATCACCCACAGCGATCCCGACAGCACAATCCCGACCAGGATGACCGTGAACATCAGCGCCAGGAAATTCCAGCCGCCTTGCGATTTGGTGTTCATGTGCAGGAAATAGATCATGTGGACGATCACCTGCACCACCGCAAAGCCCGCGATCACCAGCGCGGTCAGCGTCTTGTCGCCCAGCGCGCCGGTCATCACCAGCCAGAACGGGATGGCCGTCAGCACCACCGAGGCGAAAAAGCCGGTGGCATAGTCGCGGATCGAAAAGTGCGGCGCATCATCGTGATGCGCATCGCCATGGCTGTCGGTATGCGCAGCGCTCATCGCAAGGTTCCCATCAGATAGACAAAAGTGAACACCCCGACCCACACCAGGTCGAGAAAGTGCCAGAACATCGACAGGCACAACAGGCGGCGACGATTGGCCTCAATCAGCCCATGCTGCGACAGTTGCACCAGCAGCACGCCCAGCCAGACCAGCCCAAACGTGACGTGCAGCCCGTGGGTGCCGACCAGCGTGAAGAACGACGACAGAAACGCGCTGCGCTGCGGGGTGGCGCCATCGGCGATCAGGTGCGAAAATTCGTACATCTCGATCGACAGGAACGCCGCGCCGAACAGCGCCGTGACGACCAGCCAGAACTTGACCCCGCCGACGCGGCCTCGCTGCATCTCGATCATCGCAAAGCCATAGGTGATCGATGAAAACAGCAGCATCGCGGTGTTGACCGCCACCAGCGGCAGCTCGAACAAGTCCTTCGGACCCGGCCCTGCCGCATAGTTGGCGCCCAGCACGCCGAACGCGGCAAACAGCATGGCAAAGATGAGGCAGTCGCTCATCAGGTATATCCAGAAGCCGAGCTGCGTGCTGCCGCCTTCGGGATGGTCGTGTTCGTTGAGATCGTAATACTGTGCGGTCAGGTCTGCGGTGCTCATGGCATCAGGCTCCTTCGGTCAGCGCGAGCTGCCGCGTGCGTTCGGCTTCGGTCCGCGCCACCACGTCCGCCGGGATGTGATACGACCGGTCATAGTTGAAGGTATGCGCGATCGCGGTCATCAGCAGCGCGGCAAGGCTTGCCCCTGCCAGCCACCAGATGTGCCAGATCATGGCAAACCCGAACACCATGCTGATCCCGGCCAGGATCACACCGGCGCCCGTGCTGCGGGGCATGTGGATCGGGCGGAACCCTTCGAGCGGCCGCGCCACGCCCTGGCTCTTCATTTCGGCCCACGCGTCCAGATCGTGGATGATCGGCGTGAAGGCAAAGTTGTATTCGGGCGGCGGCGAGCTGGTCGACCATTCGAGCGTGCGGCCGCCCCACGGATCGCCGGTTTCATCGCGCAGCGCCTCGCGGTGCAGGATCGACACGGCAAACTGCACCAGCATCGCGCCGATGCCGCAGGCAATCAGCCCCGCGCCGAGCGCGGCGACGATGAAATAGGGTTGCAGGCTGGGATCATCGAACACCCGCATGCGCCGCGTGACGCCCATCAGGCCCATGACATAGAGCGGGGCGAACGCCAGCCAGAACCCCGGCACCCAGCACCAGAAGCTGACCTTGCCCCAGAACGGTTCGAGCTTGAACCCGAACGCCTTGGGCCACCAGTAGTTCATCGCCGCAAACGTGCCGAACACCACCCCGCCGATGATCACGTTGTGAAAGTGCGCGATCAGGAACAGCGAATTGTGCAGCACAAAGTCAGCCGGGGGCACCGCCAGCATGACGCCGGTCATCCCGCCGATCACGAAGGTGAACATGAACGCCACCGTCCACATCATCGGCAATTCATAGCGGATGCGGCCGCGATACATCGTGAACAGCCAGTTGAACATCTTGGCCCCGGTGGGGATCGAGATGACCATCGTGGTGATCCCGAAAAAGCTGTTGACGCTGGCGCCCGAACCCATCGTGAAGAAGTGGTGCAGCCACACCAGATAGGACAGCACGGTGATGACCACCGTGGCATAGACCATCGAGGTATAGCCAAACAGCCGCTTGCCGCTGAACGTCGAGGTCACTTCGGAAAACACGCCAAAGATCGGCAGGATCAGGATGTAGACTTCGGGATGGCCCCAGATCCAGATCAGGTTGACGTACATCATCGGGCTGCCACCAAAATCATTGGTGAAGAAGTCGGTCCCGACATAGCGATCGAGGCTGAGCATCGCCAGAACGGCGGTCAGCACCGGAAACGAGGCGACAATCAGCACGTTGGTGCACAGCGCGGTCCAGGTGAACACCGGCATGCGCATCATCGTCATGCCCGGCGCGCGCAGCTTCACGATCGTGGCGATCAGGTTGATACCCGACAGCGTGGTGCCAACGCCAGCGATCTGCAGCGCCCAGATATAATAGTCGACCCCGACGCCCGGGCTGTAGGCCAGCCCCGACAGCGGCGGATAAGCCAGCCAGCCGGTCTGCGCGAATTCACCGATGAACAGCGAGGCCATCACCAGCACCGCGCCCGCCGTCGTCATCCAGAAACTGAAATTGTTCAGGAACGGAAACGACACGTCGCGCGCGCCGATCTGCAACGGCACGACAAAGTTCATCAGGCCGGTAACAAACGGCATGGCCACGAAAAAGATCATGATCACGCCATGCGCGGTGAACACCTGGTCATAGTGGTGCGCGGGCAGGAACCCGTCGTTGCCGTTGAATGCCACCGCCTGCTGGGTGCGCATCAACAGCGCATCGGCAAACCCGCGCAGGAACATCACCAGCCCCAGCACCATGTACATGATGCCGATCTTCTTGTGATCGACGCTGGTGAACCAGTTCTTCCACAGATAGCCCCACAGCCGATAATAGGTCAGCACGCCGAGCAGCGCGATGCCGCCGACCGCCACGCCCGCAAAGGTCGCGACGAGAATCGGCTCATGATAGGGGATGGCATCGAGCGACAGGCGCCCGAGCAAAGGGGACCAGGTCTGGTCTGGGTTGGTCATCACGGGTGTCCTGATCACGAAAGGGGACGGCTGCGAACCAGCAGCGGGGCGGCGTCGCGGGCAACCGCGGCGCGCAAGGGACGATTGTCGGCGCACCAGTCGCGTACAAAACGGCGCAGGCTGGCATCGGCAAAACCGGGGTTGGACGACACGACCTGTTCGTGGCCCTGCTCGTCATAGGTCAGCGCGGCAACGTTGAGCAGGCCCGACTTGCCGGTGCCGCCCTTCGCATCGATCGCGGCCATTTCACCGCTGCACAGCTTGCCGGGGCGAACGCACATGTTGACCACCGCGTCGAACAAGTCGGGCGCGACGTTGGCATAGTGGATCACCGGGACTTGCTCGCTGGGCTTGTCGAGCGCCAGATAGGTCGCGCGGTCGAGCCCGGCGCCCGCCTTGCGCACGCCCGCAACCCAGGCGTCGAAGCCTTGGCCGGTCACGCTGCGGGTGACAAAATGCATGTGGCTGAAGCCGGGCCCGCTGAAATTGGCCGACAGTCCGTTGAACGTGCCGGTCTGGTTGAACACCGCATGCAGCTTGGTTTCCATACCGGGCATGGCATAGATCTGGCCCGCCAGCGCGGGGACATAGAACGAGTTCATCACCGTCGACGAAGTGATGCGGAACCGCACCGGGCGCCCTTCGGGCAGGACCAACTCGTTGACCGTGGCAATGTTCTGTTCGGGATAGATGAACAGCCATTTCCAGTCGAGCGCGACCACTTCGACATCGATCGGCCGGGTGCCGGGTGCCACCGCGTGGGTCGCATCGATCCGCGTGAGCGGGCGATAGGGATCAAGCAGATGCGTCGCCAGCCAGGTGATCGAACCCAGCGCGATGATGATCGCCAGCGGCGCCGACCAGATCACCAGTTCCAGCTTGGTCGAATGGTCCCAGTCGGGCTCATACGCCGCCGCCGTGTTGGTCGCGCGATAGCGCCAGGCGAACAGCCCGGTCAGCGCCATCACCGGCACGATGATCAGCAGCATCAGCGCAGTCGACACCACGACCAGATTGGCCTGTTGCCGCGCGATATCGCCGGCCGGGTTGAGCACGACCCAATCGCAGCCTGTCAGCAGCAGGCCGAGCGGAAGGACGAGAGCGGCACGCAGCCGACGCGAGGGTTTTGTGAACATGACCGCGCGCATAGGCGCGGGCCAGGGGGCAATCGATTGGACATTTTGTCCCAGCTCTTGACCTTGATCAATGACTCTGGGAGGCAATGGCAAATCACAAAAAACGTACGAGAGCGAGCCATGACGTCCAAAGGATACGAAGCGATTGCCCGGCTTGCTTCCGGCGACCCCGAACGGTCCGACCCGGACCATGGGCATGGCGTTACGCCCGGCGATATCGCCATTGGCGTGATCATCGGGCGCACGTCCGAATTCTTCGACTTCTTTGTCTATGCGATCGCTTCGGTGCTGGTGTTCCCCCGGCTGGTGTTTGCCTGGTTGCCGCCGCTGCCCGCCACGCTTGCCTCGTTCGGCGTGTTCGCGCTGGCGTTCCTGGCGCGTCCGCTCGGCTCGCTATGGTTCATCGGGCTGGACCGTGCCTATGGCCGGGGGTTCAAGCTGACCGTGGCGCTGGTGCTGCTGGGCGGATCGACCGCCGCGATCGCCTTTTTGCCGGGGTATGAAACGATCGGACTCGGCTCGGCCGCGCTGCTCGCGCTGTTCCGGCTGGGCCAGGGCTTTGCGCAAGGGGGCACCTGGGACGGGTTGCCCACGCTGCTGGCACTCAACGCGCCCGAGGGCCGGCGCGGGTGGTATGCGATGATCCCGCAACTGGGAGCACCGCTGGGCCTGATCGTGGCCAGCCTGCTGTTCGCGTTCTTTACCTCGTCGCTGACCGCAGGCGATTTTCTCGACTGGGGCTGGCGCTATCCGTTCTTCGTGGCCTTTGCGATCAACGTGGTGGCGCTGTTCGCGCGACTGCGGATCGTCGAATCGCCGTCGTTTGAACGGCTCTATCAGACCCGCGACATCGCTGCCGAACGCCCGTTGCGCACGTTGACCAACCAGTGGCGCACGATCGTGCTGGGCGCGTTCGCCCCGCTCGCCAGTTTTGCGCTGTTCCACATGGTCACGGTGTTTCCGCTGTCCTGGGTCACGCTGTTCACCCCCGAATCGCCCACCCGCTTCCTGATTCTCGAAGCCGGCGCAGCCACCACCGGGCTGGTCGCGATGGTCGCCTCGGGGCAATTGGCCGATCAATTCGGGCGGCGACGGCTGCTCGCCGGGTCGGCGGCGGTGATCGCGGTGTTCAGCGGGTTTGCCCCGCAATTGCTCAACCAGGGCGAAACCGGCGAATTCGCGTTCATGATCGTCGGGTTTCTGCTGCTCGGGCTGTGCTTTGGCCAATCGTCGGGGGCGGTTGCCAGCGAATTGCCGCTGCGCCACCGCTATACCGGCGCGGCGCTGACCGCCGACCTTGCCTGGCTGGTCGGCGCAGGGTTTGCGCCGCTGGTGGCGCTGTGGGCGTCGGCTCGCTTCGGGCTGCTCGCGTCGGGCGCCTATCTGCTGTCGGGCGCGCTGGCTACGTTGCTGGCGCTGTGGCTGAACCGGGAATTGGCGCGGAATCACTGACCGGGCCGGGCTCGTGATGCCCGCTGATCGAATCGCCATCGCCGCGCCGCAGCACGGCGAACACCAGCGCCGACACGATCGTCACCATGCCCAGAATGACAAAGGCATGGTGCACGCTGGACAGCATTTCGGCCTGTTCGGTGGCGCGTGA
>Ga0302187_10003486_pt1 | contig 12743 bp, 13 predicted proteins | sample II_Bog_E1_3_FD_202120 | JGI IMG/M metagenome (GOLD analysis project Ga0302187, IMG submission 202120) | Peat permafrost microbial communities from Stordalen Mire near Abisko, Sweden - II_Bog_E1_3 | ecosystem: Environmental > Terrestrial > Soil > Wetlands > Peat | place: Sweden: Abisko...
GTCAGATCGGGAAAATACCCCACTGCGAGGTCGATTTCACCCGCATCCATCGCGTCGGCCAGGATCTCCGGATTGCACGAGACCGCTTTCACGCGTGCGTAAGGGGCAAGTTCAGCAAAGCGTTGCATAAGGCTTGGCAGGAATTCGAGTTCGCCGATATCGGACAAACCGATCGTAAAGGTATCGCGGCTGGTTGCCGCATCGAACCCCGATCGCGCCAGGATATCATGCCGGATCAACCGCAACACGTTGCTGACAGGCTCGCGCAGCGACATTGCCAGCGGCGTCGCATTCATGGTTCCATGCGATCGAACGAACAATTCGTCACTGAACACATCGCGAAGCTTCGCCAGAGAGGCGCTGACAGTTGGCTGGCTCAGTTGCAGCCGTTGCGCAGCACGGGTGATCGTCGGCTCGTCCAGCAAGGCATCCAGCACGAACAACAGATTCAGATCGAGACGACGCAACTCCACGCTATTTCCTTTCGCCTCCCGGCAGCCGATCTTGTTGTCAGCCTTGCGTCTTATTGAGCCTTTGGGCGCATCCCCAAGGGCGTGAATTATATAACCCCTGATAGTCACTATTCCCAAAGCTTTGTGGAGCGCGGGTCACCCCCGGTCTATCCCTGCGATGCATGATCGATGCCGTTGGCCGAACGCCCCACGAGAGTGAGCAGGATGAGGACATACGCAGATCCTGGTGAGTTTTGACAGCGACATTCTGGAAGCAGTCGCGGCCCAAAGCCATCGGATTGTCCCCACACCGCGACGATCGCCGCGCTGGACGAGATCAGAAAAAATTTGGGTAACAGGAGAGTCGAATGAGCGTGCGGAGCCTGGAAGACAAGATCGTTGCAGCAGGCGGCGATCCGTTGGAAATGATGCGGCAATCCCAAATCGGAGCCTACGTCTTCCCCTTGCCCGGAGAATTCACCAACTGGCGCGACGAACAGTACTCCTGGCGCGAAACCGCCGTTCTGTTCGACCAATCGCACCACATGACAGATCTCTATGTCGAAGGCCCCGATGCGCTTCGGCTGTTGTCGGACATTGGTGTTAACAGCTTCAAGAATTTTGCACCCAATCGCGCAAAGCAATATGTCGCCTGCAATTACGACGGGCAGATGATCGGCGATTGCATCTGTTTCTACCTTGCCGAAAACAAGGTCCTGCTGATCGGCCGCCCGACGGTACAGAACTGGGTCGAATTTCACGCCAAGACCGGCAAATATGACGTGACGACGCTCAAAGATGTTCGCAATGTCGAAAACAACGGTCGTCGCCTGACCTTTCGCTATCAGGTCCAGGGGCCAAACGCCGCCGAAATCCTCGAGCGTGTGCATGGTGGCCCCCTGCCGTTGATCAAATTCTTCCACATGGGCGAGATTACCATTGCCGGTCACCCTGTCCGCGCGCTCAAGCACGGCATGTCGGGTGAGCCGGGGCTGGAGCTCTGGGGGCCTGCCGAATTCGGCCCGGAAGTCCACGCGGCGCTGATGGAGGCCGGCAAGGATCTGGGCCTGAAGGCTGCCGGCGGACGGGCCTATGCCACCAGCATGCTGGAAAACGGCTGGATCCCCTCACCCATGCCGGCGATCTACTCGGGCGAGGCAATGAAGCCCTATCGCGAATACCTTCCGGCGAAGGGCTTTGAGGCGATGGCTTCGCTCGGCGGCAGCTTTGTCTCGTCCCGCATCGAGGATTATTACCTGACGCCCTGGGACATCGGCTATGGCAATTTCGTCAAGTTCGATCATGACTTCATCGGTCGCGATGCGCTCGAGCGCCTTTCCGGGCAGCCGCACCGCAAGAAGGTGACCCTCGTGTGGAAAAACGAGGATGTCATCGCGGTGCTCGCGTCGCAGTTCAACCGGGACAAGCGGGGCAAATATCTGGAATGGCCGGCCTCGAACTATGCCACCCTGCCCTACGACAAGGTGCTCGACGCAAAGGGCGATATGGTCGGGCTGTCGACCTATTCCGGCTATAATGCGAACCTTGCCGAATGGGTTTCGCTGGCGATGGTGGACGACGCGCACGCCGCGCTGGGCACTGAAGTCACGCTCATTTGGGGCGAAGAAGACGGCGGATCATCAAAGCCCGTGGTCGAACGCCACGTCCAGATGCCCATCCGCGCCACTGTCGCGCCAGCACCGTACAACGCCACCGCGATGGGCGCGTATCGCGAGGCGATCGGCCACGCCGTGCCGGCATAAGGCCACGCCCCTGAGATGAAGGCGCCGCGCGGCTGCGGCGCCTTCCCCCTCGATGACCTTCAACCCCGGCGGTTCGACACGACGGCCGGCAGGGCGGGCGCGTGCCTGCCGCACAGATTGGACGATGCCGATGACGACTGCCACCGCAACCGCCCCGAACGCGATCTTGCCCACCCATCGGCTGGCCGACCAGTACTCGCTCGAGATGACCGCGAAGGATACCGCCAGCCTTGCGGAAGCGGCCCCGCTCATCGCGCCTGGTACACGCATCTCGGTCACTTTTCTGCCGGGCGAAGAACCGGACGCGCGCATCGCGGCAGCGGCGATGGTGCGTCGGCTGGGCTTCGTTCCAGTGCCGCACATCTCGGCCAGGCGCCTTGGCAGTTCCGCCGAACTCGAAGCCTATCTCGAAGCCCTGATCGCACAAGCACAGGTCAACGAAGTGTTTGTCGTCGCGGGCGATCCGCCCACTCCGCTCGGCCCGTTCGAGGACGCACTGGCGGTGATCCGCAGCGGACTGCTGGCCCGGTACGGGATCGGTCATGTCGGCATTTCGGGCTACCCCGAGGGCCATCCCGAAATCGGCCATGACAAGCTGCGCAAGGCGATGCTCGACAAGCAGGCCGAACTGCATGCCCAATCGATCGACTATTCGATCATGACCCAGTTCGGCTTTGACCCGCAACCGGTGCTGCACTGGTTGGCGCAGATCCGCGCGGACGGGGTGCATGGCCAGGTTCGCGTCGGCGTGCCCGGCCCGACCTCGATCAAGACGCTGCTGCGGTTTGCCACCCGCTGTGGCGTGGGGGCATCGGCCAGCGTGCTCAAGAAATACGGGATTTCGGTGACCAGGCTGCTTGGCACGGCGGGGCCCGATCGCTTTGTCAACGCACTGGCGAGCGGCCTTCAGCCCGACCTGCATGGTGATGTTGCGCTTCACTTCTATCCGTTCGGCGGCCTTACCCGTACCGCCCAGTGGGTCGCAGAGTTCGCGCAGACCGCACGTGGCGCCACCCGATGATCCACACCACCAGACCAACGCCGCAAAAACAGGCGTTCAGCCAAGCACAAGTGGAGCCGAATTCCGTGTCTGAAAGCCATGTCCTGACGTTGTCCTGCCACGATCAACCCGGCCTGGTTGCCAAAGTCAGCGGCACCTTGTTCGCGGCTGGCGGGAACATTCGCGAAGCGCAGCAGTTCGATGACCCCGAAACCGGGTATTTCTTCATGCGGACGGTTGTCGATCTGACCCGCGAACAAGCGCAAGGCTTTGCCCGGGATTTTGATGCAAGCGCGCGCGAACTGGGCATCGAATGGTCGATCCGACCGCTGTACCAGCGGCGGAAAGTGCTGATCCTGGTTTCGAAATTCGACCACTGCCTGGGCGATCTGCTCTATCGTTCGCGTATTGGCGAACTTGATATGGAGGTGGTGGGCATCGTATCCAACCATCCCAGCGACGCGCTGAACATCTCGCTGATCGGCGACATCCCCTTCCACCACCTGCCGATCACCAGGGACACCAAACCGCATCAGGAAGCCAGGATCAAACAGATCGTAAACGAAACAGGCGCCGAACTCGTCGTGCTTGCACGCTATATGCAGATTCTGTCGGACGATCTTGCCCGTTTTCTGAGCGGGCGCTGCATCAATATCCACCACAGTTTCCTGCCGGGATTCAAGGGCGCCAAACCGTACCACCAGGCGCATGCGCGCGGTGTCAAGATGATCGGCGCGACGGCCCATTACGTGACCGCCGATCTCGATGAAGGGCCAATCATCGTGCAGGATGTCGAAGCGATCACCCATGCCGACACGCCCGATGATCTTGTGCGCAAAGGTCGCAACATCGAACAGCGCGTACTGGCGCGGGCAGTGCTCTACCACCTTCAGGACCGCATCCTGGTCAATGCAGGCAAGACTATCGTGTTCAGGGACTGAGTTTGTGGCCGATATCATGTCAGGCGCGGCGATGGCGGCCACTCTGGTCGCCTCGCTTGAAGCCGAGGTCGCACACTTCAGCGCGCGCCAGGGTTTTGCTCCGACGCTGGCGGTCGTTCTCGTCGGGTCCGACCCGGCCAGTGCAATATATGTCAGACGCAAGATCGCGCAGTGCGCAAAAGTCGGCATCCGCTCGATCGAGCACCGGTTTGACGCGACATGCACCGAACGCGTGCTGCTCGACATCATTGCCGACCTGAATGCCGATCCCCAGGTGCACGGCATTCTGGTGCAACTGCCGTTGCCCGCACAGATCGACAGTCACAAAGTTCTAGACGCAATCGATCCCGCGAAAGATGTCGATGGCTTTCACCCGGTCAATGTCGGCCGTCTTTCGAGCGGGACGGGCGGCTTGCTGCCCTGCACGCCAATGGGCTGCATGATGCTGCTGGAAAGCGTGGTTGCCGATTTCAAAGGGCTGCAGGCTGTCGTTATCGGCAAATCCAATATCGTGGGCAAACCGGTTGCGCTCCTGCTGCTGGAACGCGAATGCACTGTCACCGTTACGCATATCCATACACGCGGCCTGCCGGACATTGCCCGGACCGCCGATATTCTCGTGGTGGCGGCCGGATCGCCCGGTCTGGTTCGTGGCGACTGGGTCAAACCCGGGGCCATCGTGATCGACGTCGGCATCAACCGGCAGGTTCATGACGATGGAACGGTCGCGATCCTTGGCGATGTCGCGTTTGAACAGGTTCATCATGCCGGGGCAATCACCCCGGTTCCCGGCGGTGTCGGCCCGATGACAATAGCCTGCCTGCTGCTGAACACGGTCAAGGCGGCAAAGCAACAGTCGCCGGTTTGACATGGAACAGCGACGAGCGCTGGCGCACAAATCATCACCAGGCCATCAGCGCCGCATGTCGATCTGCCACATTGGGGTAAATCGCTATGAAGTCGACGCCGCCATCGGTGTGCATGACCATGAGCACGGGCGCGTTCAGCGTCTGGTTGTCGATGTGGCGATCGAGACCGATCCACCGCAGGCGGACACGTTGGCCGCCACCTTCGACTATGCCGAGATCGCGTCGATCATCGAACGGGTTGCACGCAGCCACTGCGATTTGATCGAGACCTTTGCGGCACGCGTGGCACAGGCGTGCCTGCGCGAACCGCGCAATCGCTATGTCGAAGTCAGAGTCGAAAAGCCACCTGCACTTCCCAAAGGGACGGCCTGGACATCGATCGCGGTGGCACGCGACCGATGTGGATCGGGCAACAGCGGGAAACCATGAAGCCCTGACTTGCACAGCAGCGGGTTGGAAGCGCCGCTTTGCCCGCCGATCGCCAACGGAATACCGATCAGACGAGTTGATACAGGATCAAGGCCGTACCGACGAGCCCGCCCAGATAGGCAAGCGTGCGAATTCCGATTATTCCAAGCAAGTAAGAGACTGCATGAACCAGTCTTGCCACGAAGAAGACCAGGGCACCTGCTGCGGTCATGCCGTTCGAGATACCGACAGCGTGCGCAACCAGCACCGCGATTGCGAACGGCACGAGGTTTTCAACCAGGTTGCGATGGGCCCTGAGGCCGCGACCGGCCGCACCGGTGGGCTCAGCGACCGCGTCGCGATTGCTCGACAAGCCAGCGGTGCCGACCTGTTTCTGGTAAAGCGGAAGGTAGATAAGCGGCAAGGCCAGGCAAAGTGCACCGCTTGCGGCAAGGCATGCCAATTCCGTGTTCATGATCAATTCCATCTATTGGCTGTTGGATTTGAAGGAAATTCATACTTCACGATCGGCTCGGTGGGGCTCCGGGAATTGACCGGTGGCGGCCCTGTCCATGGGCCAGGCTGTGGCTTCAAAGGCACCGGATAGACTGGCTCTGGAGGTATCAGCGCCGTGGCATCGGCTTTCCGCGCCCCTCGGGGCCAGCATCGGGCCAAAGCAGGCCTGCCCCCGCGATGACCGCCATCCCACTCGATGGCGTCGATGCGCTTTGTGGCAAGCGAAGCATGGCAGAAGACCACCTCCACCCCTTCGCCGTCAGAGCCCGAGGTCGCTGAGACCGGGATGGTCGTCGGGCCTGCGGCCAAGCGGCCAATGGAACAGACGCTCGGCGGCATCGATCGGCAGGTCATTGATTGACGCGTGTCGATGGGTCATCAAACCGTTCTCGTCGAATTGCCAGTTTTCATTGCCATAGGACCGAAACCACGATCCGGCCTCATCATGCCATTCGTAGGCAAACCGCACGGCGATACGGTTGCCGGAAAATGCCCAGACTTCCTTGATCAGCCGGTACTCCTGTTCCCTGCGCCATTTTTCGGCGAGGAACGCGACAATCTGATCGCGTCCTTCAAGGAACGTCGCGCGATTGCGCCAGCGGCTGTCGACGCTGTATGCCAACGATACGCGACCTGGATCGCGCGAATTCCAGCCGTCTTCGGCGCCGCGCGCCTTTTGGGCGGCGCTGGCGGCATCGAACGGCGGGAAAGGGGGGCGTGCATCGGTCATTGTGTTATCTCGCGCGTGGTTTGTTCGGCCAGTCCGGGGGAGACTGTCGTTGCCGGTATCGGTTTGGCTCGATTGGCCGACCGTGCCTTCTGGTCTCAAGACGAACGACAACCGGCTTTTGCGCCAACCGCTGTTTGCAACTCTGCATTACCATACCCGTGAACGGGGCCCTTGGATACGAGTGCACAACCTTGGGTGCGATCGGCGCATTGGTGCCGGCGAGTCCTGGTTGGAATGGAGTCTAGGCGGCATGGACAAATTCCGCAGCCCACGGCTGGAGGCCAAAGCCGCCAGTGCGAGGAGGCGAGGTGAAGGAATATCGGCTATATTTACCTGCGGTGGCCTTCGGCTCAAGCCGAGCCGACGCTGCAATGGCGGCTTTGGGTCCAGCCCCTTCGGGGTTGCCCTGTAAAAGGCCCCCGCGGCGTCGCTCAGCCTTGATGGAGGCCGACTCCACCTGCGGCTTCGCTCCCCCTTGTCGCACTTGGGCCGGGGCCTTTTACAGGGCAACCGTGGCGTTGCGGAACTTGTCCACGCCGCCTAGGGCAGCAGGACGATCTTACCCGGCGCATGCGCACCGCTCGCAAGAAGGTGTTGCGCCGCAACCGCCTCTTCGAGCGGGAAGGTTGCCGCGACCGGAACCTGCAAGGCGCCCTGCGCGGCAAGGTCTGCAAGTTCCTGGAGAATGCGCGTATCCTGACGGGCATAGACCATGCGGACTGTCCCGCCATAAGCCGCGATCGAGGCCAGCCTTGCCGTTGGCTTCATGGCGCTGGCGGCCGTCGCAAGAGCGTCCTTGCCCGCGCAATCCAATCCGACATCGACACCGCCAGGCGCCAATCCGGCCAAGGCTTCGGCAAGGCCGGAACCATAGGCGAGCGGCGTGATGCCAAGCGAGCGGAGGAACCCGTGTTTGGCGTGCGAAGCCGTGCCGAACACTGTCGCACCGCGCAGCTTTGCCAACTGCGCGGCAAGCGCACCGACACCACCGGATGCGCCATGCACCAGCACGGTATCACCGGCGCCGATGCCGAGCGCAAAGACCACTGCGCGATGCGCCGTCAGGCCGGCCAGCGGCAAGGCCGCGGCGGCGGTCCAGGGCAGCGTGGCGGGCTTGCGCACCAAGGCCTCGACAGGCACCGCCATGAATTCGGCATAAGTCCCGTGATGAAGGATTTCCTGCCGGACATAACCGAGCACCGCATCGCCCGGGGCGAACTCCTGCACCCCGTCGCCAACCGTTTCGACCACCCCCGCCATGTCCCAGCCGGGTGTGACCGGAAACCAGGCATCCATGATCGTATCGCCGTGACCCGCCTGCAGCGCGAGATCGGCCGGGTTCAGCGCAGCCGCCCGGATCCGCACCAGCACGCTGTTCTGGCCGACCCTGGGCATCGGCAATGTGCGCGGTTCAAGCACTTGCGGGCCGCCATAGCGGCTGTAGACCATCGCCCGCATCAGTCGGCCCCTGCAACCGGCAAATCGAGATCGATGCGGTGTTCGACAATGCGCCAGGCGCCATCGACCCGGATCAGCCTTGACCGGTAGTACCCTGCCTCGATCGGGGTCACGGTTCCCTGGGCGCCGTGCGCCTGCGCTGGCCAACCTGCCGCGGGGCGATCCGCGCCGAGTGTGTTGTAGACAATGAACTGGGCGTCGATCACGGCTTCGTCACCATCGATCGTGACGATATGATCCATCGTTGTGTGATGGCTGAACCCTCGCGCCGGATGTGGCGCCATCATGTTGGCGACTGCCCAGGCAATTTGCTCGCGACCGACCAACCGCCCCAGTGGCTGCGGATCACCGCTGTTGAACCAGGCCATTTCGACCGTGCCCTGCTCGACAAACAAGGCACTCATCGCCTCTGCGTCCCGCCGGTCGGTCGCGCGGACATAACGTGCCAGCACCTGGCTTACGGCTGCTTCATCTGACATCGACGGCTCCTTTAATGTATCAATGATTCGCACATTAAACGATGGCTGGAAAAATGCAACCATCATCGATACATTATGGCGATGGAGATGACAGATGATTGATTTGCGGTTCCCGACCACCCTGCAGATGATGCTGAGCCTGGCCCTGGCCCAGCGTGAGGGCGATCTTGTGCTCAGTTCGGCGCAGCTTGCCGAAGGGGCCGGTACCAACGCGAGCCTCGTGCGCCGTCTGCTGCCGCAACTGGCAAAGGCAGGACTTGTCACGGGCACCAAGGGGCGTGAAGGCGGAGTCAGGCTGGCACGGCCTGCATGCGAAATATCGCTCGACGCGGTCTACCTCGCCGTCATGGGCGAAGATCCGCTATGGGCAGCCAGGCACAATGTTCCCCACCGTTGCCTGGTCAGCAACAACATGGCTGACTTTTTCGAACGGCTGACACGTGATGCCCAAGCCGCACTGGAGGCTTCGCTCGCGCGACGAAATCTCGCCGACAGTCTCGAAGAGCTTCGGGTTATCGAAGCGAGCGCGGAGGCGGCATTGCGGACTGCGGCCCGATCGGGGTAATCGCGCAGGCGCCGACCGCGAACAATCAGTCTGCACCAATGTCGGGCGCGACCAGGCCATCGGGTGCCATGTCGGCAAGGACACGCGCGGCGGTCCAGGCGGCCGGAAAGCCCGCGTACGGAGCGGTCTGCACGATGGCTTCCCCGATCTCGGCCAAAGACAGGCCGTTGGTCAGCGCAATACGAAAATGGTTTTGCAACTCGGTGATCTGACGCAGGGCGATCAGCGCGGCGATCGTAACCAGACTGCGCTGCTTGCGATCCAGGCCGTCTCTGCTCCAGACTTTGCCGAACACGAATTCGAGTGAAAGATCCGCGATGGCGGCTTCGGCGCCAACGCCCTGAGCCCGATCCAGCATTTGCGCGGCTCTGTCCGCCCCTCTCAGTTCGGCGTAGACCCGCATACCTTGCGCATGGTGCGGGTTCACGCCGACTGCGCGCCCAGCAGGGCCTTTGGCTCAAGGTAGGCCTGGAGTCCGAAGACGCCATATTCGCGGCCGATCCCCGATTGCTTGAACCCGCCGAATGGCGCGGCAGGGTCGTGCGGTGCGCCGTTTATGACAACACGGCCGGCCTCGATCCGTTTCGCCACCGCAGCAGCCCGATCCACGCTGGCGGATATGACATAGGCTTGCAGGCCATAGGGCGTATCGTTGGCTATCGAAATCGCCTCGGCCTCGTCTTCATAGGTCAGCAGGCACAACACCGGGCCGAAGATCTCTTCCCTTGAAATCCTCATGTCATTGGTGACATTCGCAAAGATGGTCGGCTTGACGAAATACCCGCCAAGACCGTCGGGGTGCCCCTCCCCCCCGGCGACAAGCGTGGCACCAGCCTCGATGCCCAGCCGGATATAGCGCTGAACGCGATCATACTGGGCCTGGCTGACCATCGGCCCGATGGTCGTCGCGGGATCGCGCGGGTTGCCGGCCACGATTGTTTTCAGCGCATTCCTCACGGCGGCGATCGCCTCGTCAAAGCGCGACGCCGGGATGAGAATTCGGGTACCGGCCACGCAGGCCTGCCCGCTGTTGGCAAATCCGGCCTCCAGCGCGATGGGCATGGCCTTGGCAAAGTCGGCATCATCCAGGATTATCGTCGGCGACTTGCCGCCAAGTTCCAGGGTCACACGCTTCAACGTATCGGCGGCAGCGCGAACAATCGCTTTGCCGACCGCCGTGGAGCCGGTGAACGAGATTTTCGCAATGTCCGGATTTTCGGTGATTTCTGCGCCGACGACATCCCCTCGGCCGTTGACGATATTGAAGAGGCCCGCGGGCGCGCCCGCTGCATGCAGCGCTTCAAGCACGACGTGTGTCTGTGCTGCGCTCATCTCGCTGGGCTTTATGACGGCGGTGCACCCGGCGGCCAGCGCATAGGCGAGTTTGTTGCAGATGAAACCCGCATTGCTGTTCCACGGCGTGATCAACCCGACCACGCCGACCGGTTCCATGATCACCTCTGCGGTGCCGATCGGTTGCGTCAGATCGAAACCTTGCAGGGCGTGGGCCGCATCGAGGAAGCTGCTTGCCGCATGACCTGCCATCCACGTCGCGCGCGCGATCGGGGCGCCATATTCCAGGATGATCGCATCACGCAGGGCGTCTTTCCTAGCGTCCATTGCCTGGTGCAATCGGCGCAGCAGGTCAATGCGATCCGCCTTGCTGCTGCGCGACCAGGCCGGAAAGGCCCGTTTCGCTGCGGCGATGGCCGCCCTCGCATCGTGGACATCCCCCAACCTGACCTGCCCGAAAACGTCTCCGGTTGTCGGATCATGCAAATCGAACAGTTCGGTTCCGTGCGGTGCGACGAAACGGCCGTCGATATAGATGTGGGCGATCTGTTGCATCTGTCGCTGTCCAGGTGGTTGCGTTGGCGCCACATGTAGGACTGACAAATGATCATGATAATCTGTATAGTGCGCCATGAGATGATGCAGGAATTTGGATAATGCGAAAAATAGGCATCGTGGAGCTGGAAGCTGCCATCGCAATCGCCAGGCGCCGCAGCTTCCGCGCTGCGTCTGCCGACCTCGGCATTTCCCCGACAGCGCTTAGCCAGATGATCGCAGGTTTCGAGGCCGGACTGGGCGTTCGGCTGTTCAACCGAACCACCCGCAGCGTCTCTCCCACAAGCGCGGGTGACCAGTTCCTTGCCGCTGTCGAACCGGCCGTGGACGCGATCAATCATGCACTGGACACAGTCAAAAGCCATCGGGACGAACCCGCCGGCACGTTGCGGATCAACAGTTCGGTTGGCGCGGCCCGGCGCATTCTGTCACCGATCATCCTGGAATTTGTTCGCAATTATCCGGGAATGCAGGTGGACTTCGTGACGGAGGATCGCCCGATCGATATCGTCGCAGAAGGGTTTGATGCGGGCATACGGCCCGGCGATCTTGTGCCCGGAGACATGATCGCCGTCCATCTTGAGCCGATGCAACGATTTGCGGTGGTCGGATCGCCCGCCTATTTCGCGAGCAAGCCGGTGCCCGAAACGCCGCGGGATCTGGCGCAGCACACCTGTATCCGGGCCAGGATGCCAAGTGGCAAAATGTACCGCTGGGAATTCGAACAGGACGGCCGGGCCTTTGCGCTCGATGTGCCGGGGCAGCTCACTCTCGATGATGCCGGCCTGATGCTGGAAGCCGTGCTGGCAGGATCAGGCCTGGCCTATCTGGCCGAATGGTGGGTCCGCGACAGCATCCGCGATGGCGGGCTTGTGCGTGTGCTGGACAGCTTCACACCCTCGTCGGCTGGGCTTTGCCTCTATTATCCAAGCCGTCGCTATCAACCCGCCGGCTTGCGCGCCTTGATCTCGTTCATTGGCGAGATACGTCGCAAAAGCCAACCGATCGCCTGATGTACGCGGCCCCGTGTCCATCCGGGATGTGTTGCCCGGTCACGCTTTCTCGTGCGCCGCGACCAGCCGATCGAGTTCGTCCCTGGTCTGTTGCAGGATCGGGGAGTTCCAGTCCTTTGCCGTTGCAAGGTAAATGTCGGTAAATGCCCCTTCTTCGTTGAGCGGAACATACCGGACATCGTCGCTGCGCATGCGCCGCACCGTCGCCGGCACAATGCAAACGCCCGCTTCTGCGGCAACCAGACCCAGCGCACCGAACACATCCCCCAGCGCGGTCTCGCGTATCGGCACAAAACCTGCCCGTTCCATCATCCGTACGATCGGATCGGATCGGCGGCCCACGGCGGGATCATGATAGCGAACAATGGTTTCCTGGGCGAGGTCGGCGAAGCGCAAGCCCAGGCGATCGGCGCTTGCCAGCGGGTGGTCCCGCGCCAGCGCCACGACATAGGGTTCACGGCGAATGACAATCTGGTCGATCTGTTCGTCCTGCACCGGTTCACGGCCCAGACCGACATCAACGGCGCCATTGCGGATGCCGAGGATCTGCTCTTCCGACGACATCACTTTCAGATCGATGTCGAGTTGCGGATTGAGATCGCGCAGATGCTTGATGACCGGCGGCAGATGGCCGTAGAGCGCGTAGACCTCGAACCCGATCCGCAGGGTCTGGCGCCCGCCGCGACCAAATCGCACGGTGT
>Ga0302187_10003489_pt1 | contig 12731 bp, 12 predicted proteins | sample II_Bog_E1_3_FD_202120 | JGI IMG/M metagenome (GOLD analysis project Ga0302187, IMG submission 202120) | Peat permafrost microbial communities from Stordalen Mire near Abisko, Sweden - II_Bog_E1_3 | ecosystem: Environmental > Terrestrial > Soil > Wetlands > Peat | place: Sweden: Abisko...
AGTCAACCCGCAAGCCTTCATCCACCGTAACCCTGGCTCACCGCCGGGGACGATCAGGTATGCACCGCTGACGCCAAATGCTCGAAACTGGGAGCGCCAAACTCAACTGGATGAATTATGCGGGCTAGCGCGGCGCAAGGGATCGCTGACGCTCGTCCGGGATGGCAGCGCCTGAAAACTGCCTGATCGTAAAGCCGTAGGGCCGCCCATCTGGCCCTACGGCTTACGGCCTTTCCGTTGCATCGGATTTCTTATTTGGCGCCGATCCGCAAACGCGGATCGGCGGTCAGTGGTCGCGATAATGCTTGCCAAGAAAGGGAGAATGGCGAAGAATCATCGCCATGCGTACCGACCTCGACCATCTTCCTGCCACGAAGCAGCGCGACCTTGAGCGCATCGTCGAGGTGATTTTTGACGAGTTCCGCCAAGCGATTGAAAACGCGACCGGCCCTCGCAAAGGCGCCCGTATCTTGAAGGTCATCCTTTTCGGCAGCCACGCGCGCGGCGATTGGGTCGATGCGACCTTGTCAGCGAACCAGTACAAATCTGACTACGATATCCTCGTCATCGTCAGCCAGAAGGAACTGACTGACCGCGCGACCTACTGGATGAAGGCCGAGGAACGACTAATCCGGGCCTATACCATCGAGAAGACGCTACGGACGCCGGTCAATTTCATCGTTCATTCGCTGCATGAGGTGAACGACGGACTGGCACACGGCCGCGTTTTCTTCATGGAGGTCGCCAATGATGGCATCGCCCTTTACGAGGCGGACGACCGGGCACTGCATGACCCCAAACCCAAGACGCCGCGACAGGCGCTGGTGGCGGCCAACGAATATTTCGAGGAGGGCTTTCCGTCGGCAATGAAACGCTTCGAGTTTGCGAAGTTCGGCATCAGCAAAGGCTATTTGAAGGATTCGGCGTTCGATCTGCACCAGACAGCAGAGAGGTTATACTCCTGTTTGCTGCTTACACTGACGTTCTACGCCCCTTACAATCACAATATCGCCTTTCTGCGCTCATTAGCCGAAGGGCTGGACCGGCGCCTATTCGGCATTTGGCCAGAAGACAATCGTCGCGAGCGGGCGATGTTCCAGAAACTGAAGGAAGCCTACACCAAGGCCCGCTATTCCAAACATTATAAGATCAGCGAAGAAGAGCTGACCTGGCTGGGCGCGCGGGTCGAGGAATTGGGCCGTGTCGTGCATCAGGTCTGTTCGGAACGCATTGCTGCTCTGGAAGCCGCCCTACGCGGTTAGGGGCGGCACCTCCCCAACTTGCTGATCGCCTTCGCTTCTGGCATATTTGTCGTCACGAGGTGGAAGGACTGGCGGCCATCTCCGGGATAATCCTGCCAGGCATCATGTAGGTTCGGCCACCACGGTCGGGCAGTTGCTGTAAGCCGCTTGGTCGGCACGCAGCGGACACCGCTTGCACATCCGCGCCTGATCGCGCGGACCGCCGGTGTGCGAGCTGCAAATGACACCCCCTTTCGACGTTTATGCGCGCGAAGTCGTCATGACGCGCGTCGGCCATCTTGTCCGCCGCAAACAGGGCGAGGTTGAACGCATCACGCGCATTCTGCGCGGCTGTTTCGATCCAGACCAAGTACGGTCACCCCGGCCCGGCCAGATCAAGCGGATCATCCTGATCGGTCCTTATGCGCGCCGGTCTTGGTATGAAGACCGGCACACGATCGCCTTTTCCGATTACGAGTTCTGGGTCATCGTCAACCATCCGCTGTTCAAGGACGAACGCTGCTGGCAGCGCGCCCGGAATGTCATCGACCGCGAACTTGGCAACCGCTGCGCTGTCGATCTTGAAATCTATTCCAAGGCCGACATCCGCATCGCCAGGATTGAGCGCGATACCTTCATCCTCGACCGGATCGAGGCAGGCATCACCCTCTACCGCGCCTCTCGCGATGCGCCGCTCCTTGCGCGCGAAGGCCGGGAGGTGCGGCCATGACGCCCTCCGAGACAGACGCTGCGTTCCAACACCTCTATTGCGCCGAACACGGACGGCTGTTGCGCTATTTCAGGAAGAAGGTGGGCCCTGATGAGGCACCCGATCTGGCGCAGGAGGTGTTCATGCGGCTGCTGCGCAGCGGCGTGTTCGACCAGCTTGAGACTCCGAGTGCCTATCTGATGCGGTGCGCCCGCAATCTGTTAATCGATCGCGCGCGCCGAAAGATGCGGGAACAAGGCATTTCCTGTGCCTTCGAGGACGGCCGCGATGCGCCCCTTCCCCCGGAGCAAGCGTGGCGGATCGAAGAAACGGACGCGCGACGGATCTATCGGAAGGCTTTTCTTGCCATGCCGCGCCGGACCAGACGGATCTTTCTGATGCATCGGTTGACCGACAAGACATATCGCGAAATCGCAGAAGAGCTGGGAATTCCCTACAAGAGCGTCGTCCATCACATGATGCGCGCGTTGGCGCGGTGCCGGCGAGCGATGACCAGCATAAACGCGCCATCCCGGTCGTCGGCAGCCAATGCGGCCAAATCGTCAAGGCCGGGTTTGCCGAACGCGGTACCGTAAACGAACAGGTCGCGACGCCATCACCGCCGACATGCGCGACGCGCTTTCCAAATCCGGGGCGCTCTCCGGCCCGGCCATCACCATGCAGAGCCTGGCCAACAAGGGGCTGAACCGCGCCGAAGCGCGTTTGCCCGACAGCTACGACAAGGGCGACATCGTGCGCTTCACGCGCGATTATGCCGACAAAGGCGTGTCGCGAGGGGCCGCCTACCGCGTCGAGAGCGTTGACCTGGCAAAATCCGCCATCACCCTGAAATCCGAAATCGGCCAAGCCGTTGACTGGCGATTGCGCCAATCGGGCACGGGCCATGTGCAGGCATTTACGCCCCACGCGCTGGAATTGAAAACCGGCGACAGTATACGGTTTACCCGCGACGACCGGGAGGCAGGCCGGATCAACGGTGCGCGCAGCGAGATCATGGCGATTGACATGCAGGCCCGCACAGCCACCATCCAAAACCCGCGCGGCCGAACCCAGACCTTGAATCTGGATTCCGCCCGTGACCAGCACATTGCTCATGCCTATGTCGAAACCGCCTTCGCCGCCCAGGGCCGCACCGCCGATCATCTCCTGATCCACGCCGACAGCCGGGCGACGAACCCGATCGACCAGAAATCATTCTACATCGGGGTTTCCCGCGCGAAGGAATCGGTCGCCATATATACAAATGACCGCGCCAAGCTGGTATCGGCCATCAGCGAACGGTCAGGGCAAGAGCAGACCGCCATCGCACAGCCCAGCATTCCGACGCCTGTTGCCGAAAAGGGCTTGGGCGCTGGCTTGGGATAAATTCTACCACCAGGTTGCCCGGACGACGCCAGTTGTATAGCGTCACCTAACAGTCAACGATTACGGTGATGGCTATGAGTGCAATTGCTGGCATCCGCTTGAAAAGCCCGGCCCATCCCGGCGTTTTCATCAAACATGAGATCATTGAGCCGCTGGGCCTTTCGGTCACAGCGGCGGCGGAAGTGCTGTGCGTGACGCGCGCGACTCTTTCGTGCCTGCTCAATGAGCGCCAGAGCCTGTCCCCCGAAATGGCGTTGCGTATCGAAAAGGCCTTTGGCGTGTCGATGGACACCCTCGTACGGATGCAAAGCAGTTACGACATCGCGCAGACCCGCAAGCGGGCGGCCAAGATCAAGGTCAGGCCGTTCAAGGGCAATCCGATTGAACCGCACGTGGCGGCATGAACGGCCATGAATTATCGAGTGGAATGCCCTGAATGAACGCCGTTGAAATTGAAGAAGCGGTATCCGCGCTGGCCGAACGTCCATTTGACGCGGAGGAATTTCCGTTCGCGTTCCTTGAAGCCTTCGGCAACAAGGAAACGACGATCAAGCGCCTGCGTGCCGCCAAAGGTTCCACCAATGCATCGGACCTTCCCGGCGCGGTCCTGCAACGCAGCAATATCCATATCGCCGTCGCCTCCCCTGGCGAAGTGTCGGCAGCATACGCCGCACTGAAAGCCAGTCCGGCCACCACCAAGGCCAAGGCGCAATTCATCCTCGCCACCGATGGCGACACCTTCGAGGCGGAGGATTTGGCCAGCGGCGAAACCGTTGCCTGCCCTTACGCCGACTTCCCCAACCATTTCAGCTTTTTTCTGCCTTTGGCGGGCATCACCTATGCCAAAGAACTCAGGGAAACAGAGTTAGACCGCAGGGCGGCCAACCTCCTAAAGAAGCTGTATCTCGAATTACTAAAAGACAATCCCGATTGGGGAACGTCCGAGCGTCGGGCCGAGATGAATCATTTTATGGCCCGGCTGATTTTCTGTTTCTTTGCCGAAGATACCGACATTTTCCATGGCGATGGACTGTTCACCTCCACGATATGCCGGATGACGGAAAAGCACAGCGCGAACACTCATGAAGTGGTCGGCGAAATTTTCCGCGCGATGAATGTGCCAACAAAGCATGAAGGTCATCTTGACGACCGGTATAGACGGGCGGCGGGCATTCGCTCCTGGGCCAATGCCTTTCCCTATGTGAACGGCGGCCTGTTTTCAGGTGGGCATGACGCGCCACGTTTCACCCGTAGTGCCCGCAGCTACCTGATCCACATCGGCAATCTGAAATGGACAAAAATCAATCCGGACATTTTCGGCTCGATGATTCAGACAGTAGCCGACGATGAGGAACGTGGCGCACTGGGAATGCACTACACTAGCGTTCCAAACATCCTGAAAGTTCTTAACCCACTCTTTCTGGACGATTTACGCGAGAAGTTGGCCGAAGCCGACAATAACCCGCGAAAGTTGTTGAATCTGCGTGGCCGTATGGCAAAAATCCGCGTGTTCGACCCTGCATGCGGTAGCGGTAATTTCCTTGTCATCGCCTACAAGGAAATGCGCGAGATAGAGGCCGAGATTAACCGGCGGCGCGGCGAGGCTGATCGAAAATCGGAAGTCGATCTCAAGAATTTTCGGGGAATCGAACTTCGCCCCTTTCCCGCCGAGATTGCACGACTGGCGCTGATTATCGCTGAATATCAGTGCGATTTGCTCTATCGTGGTCAACAATTGGCCCTGGCAGAGTTCCTGCCCCTCAATGCCGAAAACTGGATTACCTGCGATAACGCATTGCGGCTCGATTGGTTAAGCGTCTGCCCTCCGACTGGTCGAGGCGGAGGAAAAATTTACGCCGATGACCTGTTCGGTGCACCACTGGACCAACCGCAGGTGGATTTCGCCAACGAAGGCGGTGAAACATACATCTGTGGAAACCCTCCCTACTTGGGAAGCCAAGATCAGTCGCGAGAGCAAAAAGAGGACTTGTCGAGCGCTTTTGCTGGCGCGATCAAATCAACGAAATCCGCCGATTATGTATCAGGTTGGTTTATCAAAGCTCGACGATACATCTTGGCAAATGAAGGCATTTTCGCTTTCGTAACAACTAATAGCATCTGCCAAGGTAGACAAGTTGCTCTTTTTTAGCCCGCCATTCTTGGCAATGAATTAGAAATTCGCTTTGCAGCACCATCATTTATATGGAAAAATCTTGCATCAAACAAAGCGGCGGTATTTGTCTCAATAATTGGTGTCGGCCCAAGATCCACTAAGCCGAAATTGTTATTTTCTGGAGATCAAGTTAAAGCGGCGAACTTTATTGGCCCCTATCTTGTACCAGATCATACCACAGTCGTCGCAGCCTCGCGCAACCCCCTTTCTGATCTTACCCCAATGACCAATGGATCGATGCCCAACGATAACGGTGGATTGCTTATGACCCCCGATGAGCACCGCGCGCTCGTCGCAACGCACCCCAATGCCGCTGCATTCTGTAGGAGATTTCTAGGTTCCCATGACAGTATTCAAGGCGACATGCGGTATTGCCTCTGGATTTCAGACGACGATGCATCTGCTGCCAGCGTTATTCAAGAAATAGAAAGAAGGGTAGAACACGTCCGAGAGCATCGGGCAAGTAGTGATCGTACTGAAACCAATGCTCTTGCGGCAATTCCTTACGCTTTTGGAGAACGACGCCACCAAGATGGGCGTGCGCTTTTAGTTCCTCGCCACAGTTCGGAAAGTCGCCCTTACCTTCCCTGCATTGTCGTTTCGGATGATACCATCATTGGAGATAGTGCCATTGCGATGTATGGCTTTACGATTCCAGACATCGCAATATACTCTTCACGGATGCATCTTGTTTGGGTCGCCACAGTTTGTGGGAAGATCAAGGACGATTATCGGTATTCCAATTCCCTCGGTTGGAACACCTTTCCCGTTCCCACTCTGACGGACAAGATGAAGGCCGACCTAACCCGGTGCGCGAACGATATCCTGCTGGCACGAGAAGCGCATTTCCCTGCCTCCATCGCCGACCTTTACGAAGTCAAAGACGGTGAAAGTAAAATGCCCGCCGACCTGCGCGAAGCCCATGAGCGCAACGACGAGGTGCTGGAACGCATCTATATCGGGCGGCGCTTCCGCAACGACACCGAACGGCTGGAAAAACTGTTCGACCTCTATACCAAGATGACCGCATCGGCAGGTGCCGGGAAGAAACGCAAGGCGGTGACGGCATGAGCAGCCTCACCGACATCGAAAAGCGATATTTCGAAAGCCTGCTGGGCATGGCGAGCGGCTATGTGCTGGACTACACAGACCAGACGTTCGCCGAGTTTTTCAAACGCCACCGCGTCGCCATCCACGATGCCAAATATCAGACCTATGGCAGTTCCAAGGCCAAGAAGCTTCGAGCGTTTTGGGAGCAGGAAGCCGATGCGATTGTCGGCAAGGTCCTGGCCGAATTGCTGGATGCCTGCGAAGCAATTGACTCGCTGAACGGCCAGCAATCCGATGCTGCCGTTCTCGCCAAGGCGCGGGACATAGCCGCGCGGCTCGAAGGGAAACCCTCACCATCGCAAAAACCTGCCGCGCAGACCGTCGATGACTTTCTGCACAGCGAATTCACGATCCCCAACATCCAGAAACTGCCCATCGAGGCCCAAGCGGTGCCGATCATCGAAAGTCGCCTGGCCGAGGCGCGCGTTGCGATGGGTGCGGGCGCATATCTGGCGACAGTCCTGCTTTGTGGCAGTGTTCTTGAGGCCGTGTTGCTTGGCGCGGCACAGAAGCAACCGGCGCGTTTCAATCAGGCGGTAGCCAGCCCAAAAGCAAAAGATGGTAGCGTGCGACGCCTGCACGAATGGAGCCTTGCCCAATTCATCGACGTTGCCAGCGAGATCGATTTGCTCAAGCCGGATGTGAAGAAGTTCGGCCACGGCTTGCGTGACTTTCGCAATTATATCCATCCATATGAACAAATGGCATCCGGTTTCACACCGGATCAACATACAGCCAAGGTTTGCTTTCAGGTTTTGAAGGCGGCGCTGGCCAGCGTCGCGGGGGAAAGATAATGGCAATCGACAGGAAATCCGTTCCATCCGTCTCGGTTTCCTATGCACAAAGCGGCGCATCCACCAAGGCCAATGCCTATGGAATGCGCGCCATGCAGGAACGAGCTTACGAAAAGCGCGGCGAGCAATATCTGCTGATCAAATCGCCGCCCGCGTCGGGCAAGAGCCGAGCGCTCATGTTCATTGCGCTCGACAAACTGGCGAACCAAGGATTGCGCCAGGCGATCATCGTCGTGCCAGAAAAGAGCATTGGCGCGAGCTTCTCCGATGAGCCACTCAGCAAGTTTGGCTTTTGGGCAGATTGGATCGTCACCCCCAAATGGAATCTCTGCAATGCCCCGGGTGAGGACGGCGGCAAGGTCAACAGCGTCGGGGCTTTCCTTGAAAGCGACGACAAGGTGCTGGTCTGCACCCACGCCACTTTCCGTTTCGCGGTGGAGAGGTTTGGGGTAGAGGCTTTCGACGACCGGCTGATTGCGGTGGATGAATTCCACCACGTTTCCGCCAACCCCGGCAACAAGTTGGGCCTGCACCTCGCCGAGTTCATCGCGCGCGACAAGGTGCATCTCGTTGCCATGACCGGCAGCTATTTCCGTGGCGACGCCGAGGCCGTTCTGTCCCCTGGCGACGAGGCGAAATTCGATAGCGTCACCTACACCTACTACGAGCAGTTGAACGGCTATGAATGGCTGAAACGGCTGGACATCGGCTATTTCTTCTATTCCGGGGCCTATGCCGACGACATCCTCGCCGTGCTGGACGCGGATGAGAAAACCATCATCCACATCCCCAGCGTCAATTCCCGCGAAAGCACCAAGGACAAGATCAAGGAGGTAAACCACATCCTCGACGCCCTTGGAACATGGGAGGGCGTTGACGACGCTACCGGCTTCCAATTGGTGAAAACGGCGGCAGGCCGGACGTTGCGCATCGCCGACTTGGTGGACGACGACACCAACAAGCGCGCCCGCGTCCTCGCCGCGCTCAAAGACCCGGCCCAGAAAAACAACCGCGACAATGTGGACATCATCATCGCCCTAGGCATGGCGAAGGAGGGCTTCGACTGGATTTGGTGCGAACACGCGCTGACCGTCGGCTATCGCTCCAGCCTCACCGAGATCGTCCAGATCATCGGTCGCGCGACCCGTGACGCGCCGGGCAAGACCCATGCTCGCTTTACCAACCTGATCGCCGAGCCGGATGCTTCCGAAAGCGCGGTGACGGAGGCCGTGAACGACACGCTCAAAGCCATCGCCGCAAGTTTGCTTATGGAGCAGGTGCTGGCCCCGCGCTTCGAATTCAAGCCGAAGAACCCGGCCACCAGCACCGCCACACCCGGTTTCGACTATGGCGAGGACGGTTATCAGCCGGACAAGTGCAATGTCGGCTTCCACGAGGAGCGCGGCGTTTTCCAGATCGAGATCAAGGGGCTTACCGAACCAAAATCCCCCGAGGCCAGCCGCATTTGCCGCGAGGATTTGAACGAGGTGATCGCCACCTTCGTTCAGGACAAGCCGACGATGGAACGCGGCCTGTTCGATGAGGAGCTGGTGCCGGAGGAGCTGACCCAGCTTCGCATGGGCAAGATCATCAAGGACAAATACCCCGAACTGGACGAGAAGGACCAGGAAGCAGTGCGCCAGCACGCCATCGCCGCCCTGAATCTCACCCAGCAAGCAGCACGCATCGCCGCTGGCGACGCGGGTGGCGAGCCAAGCGGCAACACGGCCCTGATCGATGGCGTGCGCAAGTTTGCCATGGACGTGCGCGAACTCGACATCGACCTGATCGACCGGATCAATCCGTTTCAGGAAGCCTATGCCATTCTCGCCAAGACCATGAGCGAGGAGAGCCTGAAACAAGTTGCCGCCGCCATCGCCGCCAAGCGCACCAACCTTTCGCCCGAGGAGGCGAAAGACCTTGCCCAGCGCGCCGTCCGCTTCAAGAAGGAGCGCGGGCGGCTACCCTCCATTTCATCGGCCGATGCCTGGGAAAAGCGCATGGCCGAGGGCGCGGCGGCATTCGTGCGATACAAGGACGAGGGCCGTTATGACTGACCTCAACCTTGATGAACTTCGCGATGAACTCGCCGATTTCGCACAACCGCAGAAGAAGGGCGGGCGCACACCGCGCGAGGAGCGCATCATCGCCGGATTCGAGGAAGTGCAGCGTTTCGTGGACGACCACGGCCACGCTCCCCGCCACGGCGAGGACAATGACATTTTCGAGCGCCTCTATGCCACCCGGCTGGATCGGCTCCGCGCCTTGGAGGAATGCCGCACCTTGCTGGCCCCACTGGACCGGCAACGGCTTTTGGCCGTGGCTACCGTCAGTGACCAGGGCGACGAGATCGGCGACGACGAATTGCTGGCCGAACTGACCGGCGCGGCGGGCGATACCAGTATCACCGAGCTTCGCCACGTTCGCACCGCCGCCGAAAAGCGCGCCGCCGAGGAAGTCGCCAACCGGGATCCTTGCGAGGATTTCGACCGCTTCAAGCCGTTGTTTGACGCCTTGCAGGCCGACATCGAAAGCGGCGCACGCATCACCCAGCCCATCCGCAAGGATGCCGGTTTCCTGAAAACCGACATCCGGGAAGGCGAATTTTTCATCCTTGGCGGCCAGACCGCCTATGTCGCCGAAGTTGGCGATCCCATTAAGGCGCCTAACGGCGAAAGCGATGCCCGGCTTCGCGTCATCTATTCCAACGGCACTGAGAGCAACCTGTTGCTCCGCTCGCTGCAACGCGCGCTATACAAGGACGATGCCAGCCGCCGAGTTTCCGAGCCGAGCGCCGGGCCGCTATTCGCCAGCCAAAGCGAGGCCGACGATCTCGCCAGCGGCACCATCTATGTGCTGCGCAGCAAATCGGACAATCCCGTCGTCGTTGCCAACCGCGAGGTACTGCACAAAATCGGCGTCACCGGCGGCGATGTTGCGAAGCGCATCGCCAACGCCAAACTGGACCCGACCTTTTTAATGGCGGACGTGGAGATCGTAGCCACCTACACCCTCTACAACATCAACCGCGTCAAACTCGAAAACCTGATCCACCGCATCTTCGCGCCCGCGCAATTGAACATCGAGATCAAGGACCGTTTCGGCAACCCGGTCGTGCCGCGCGAATGGTTCCTGGTGCCGCATTTCGTGGTCGATGACGCGGTGGAGCGGATCAAAGACGGCACGATCACGGGCTACATTTATGACCCCCGCGCTGCACGGCTGGCGCTGCGAGACTGCGAGATTTGACCGAGGTTCGCGTCGGATGCGGTGAATAGTCTTAGGATGTGAAGCGACTTGGCCTATTCGCCCCACGCCTTCGGAGGCTTGACCTCAACTGACCGGACGTTCGTGGCCCGGATATTGGCCACCTTGTCATCGGCGAGGGCACGCACTCGTTCGTCTGCCTCACGCGAGGCCGCCCCGTCGATCAAGCGCTTCTGCAATCGAACTATGTCGATGTCTCGCCATACAACATAGGCCATGCGCGCGGCGCAGAGGGCAACGAGGCCACCTACCATGCCAGCGACGGCCCGGCGGACATTTTCTGGCCACAAGGCGGCGTCGGCTGTGCCGATCACCGAAAGCGTGACCAGCCCGGCCAGCGCGACCGCGTTGATAGCAATGATCCAGCCATATTCGGTCGTCACGATTACAATGGAGGCCGTGAGATCCTTGCGCTTTTCAGGGTCGAGACTCCTCCATTCGAGTGCGGGCATCCCGCGATTCAGCCGCACAAACACGGCAGCGACCATGATGGAAAGGGCCACGATGAGGGGCTGAAACGCACCGTAGAGGCGCGCAAGGGGAACCGCCCAGGCAAACAGTCCGGTCGCGAGGAAGGTAACAACAATGGTCGTCGTTCGGGCCATCAGGCCGTTATCTTTCCGTCCTTGACGAAGCGAGCATACACCTCTTGGAGCTGGTCGGCGACGTTATCAAACTCCAAAAGGTTGCTGCCCTCATGGGGTAGGTGGAACGGCATACGGGTTCGCAGGATGGCATCGCCATCCCTGATCTGGCCATCTTTGCCCTCAATTTGTACCTGGGCGTCCGATTCGTCCGCAAGATCGTTTGCAATGGCTTGAAACTTCTTGCGCGATTCCTCAGTCCGGCGACCCCGGACTTTCACTGACGCTTCGACAGCAAGATACTCCTCGGGACCAAGGCTTTCAATGAGTGACTCAGCCTTCTTGTCGCCAAACAGCGCCTTCACGATGGGAACGGCTTGTTGCATCTGGGCGAACTTGTCCGCGATGCTCCGGGAGGTCTTGACCATTCGCGTCTCGGTTTCGCCCTCAAAATTGATGACCTGTGGCGCGGACTTTCCGGCGATCCGGAGGTTGCGTATCTCGCCAATGTCGCCCGCTGTCGCTGTCTTGTCGAACTCGGCATTCAGGGTGAACGGCAAGGTTGGGTCCACGACCGCGCCGCGCGATTTGAGCAGCCAATCGAGATACAGCCGCACCAGTTCGGGCGTCATCGAGTGTGTTTTCACGAATAGCATATGATTCCCGATGGCGAGCCAGTACGCCAGCCCCCGGACAAACTGCGATCCCTGCGGTGCTTCCCGCTCGTCGAGGTCATAGATGGTGGCCGTGGTCAGGTCGGACAGCTTCACTTCGGAAGGCTTCATGTTGAGAAGCGCTTGCAAGTCCTTAGCTTGTGCAAGGCACATTTCTCCAAATACCGCGCTCGACAAGTCCGCAACTTTGTTCAGGAATATCTTGCGGCTATCGCCACTGCCAAGGTCGAACACGCGATCTTCCGGTCGTGCCCAAAGGGCAGCGGAGCCGTTACTGGTATTCAATGCCTCCCGGCAAAGTTCCTCCAGCGTCTTTCCCTTCAGAGCCGTCGCGTCCGCTTCAAAGCAACGATAGTGTACCATCTGGTATGTTGTGCTCATTGCTCAACCGCTCCAACGCATTCGATCATTGGCTTTATTGCCTTGCGCGGCTGAAATGCCAAGTAAACAACGACCAGCAGCGGTGCGTGACGTTCGGCCCAGTCTTCATCGCTCGTCCAACGGAACAGTGATTCCCATTTTCGCGCAGGCAAGCTGCAATCTCTGACACGGGATAGGGCGGGCACGCCCCCCTCTGATGAGCGTCGCCAGCGGCGCGGTCCTTCCCTGTTTCGAGGGAGAAAGAAGCGCTGCCTCTCTCTCCCTGCAAGGTGCCGCTTTGGGGCCTGTAAATGCTGTTTCAAATTTCCCCACATGTGCTGGCGCAAAAATCCCCAGCGCGGATATGGTGATCAGCCATTGAGATGATCGACAGCTCCATGTTTTGGGGGTCTACCACGGCGCTTTGGTGCGG
>Ga0302187_10003503_pt1 | contig 12701 bp, 10 predicted proteins | sample II_Bog_E1_3_FD_202120 | JGI IMG/M metagenome (GOLD analysis project Ga0302187, IMG submission 202120) | Peat permafrost microbial communities from Stordalen Mire near Abisko, Sweden - II_Bog_E1_3 | ecosystem: Environmental > Terrestrial > Soil > Wetlands > Peat | place: Sweden: Abisko...
TGCCGTCACCATTCACCACCACCGCCCGCGTGCCGCCCGTGCCCACATCCATTCCAAGAAACAACATGCGCGTTCTCTCCCATCCACGTAAATCGCTTTTCCCGGCGCTGTGAGCATATCATCACCGCCGGCTCAGAAGACAGTCATCCGCGCCCTGCCGCATCTCGGCGTCGGCAACCGGGAGGCGGCTGAATCCACACAGCCGATAACTCGCGCAGACCATCCGTATCAGGACGTGGGCCTGTCCATCCAGGCAACTCCCAACGCCTGCGCCGACGGCCTGCACCTGTCTTCCAAGGTTGAGCAGACCAGCGTCGCCGACCAGAAAGCAGCTCTCAGTCCACAGGACCCGGTCGTCAATCAGACCGTGCTTGACGCCACGTCGAACCTGGCGCTCGACAAGTCGCAGGTGCTGGGCTCGATTGAGACGGCCGCCAGTGGCCACAAGCAGGAAGTTGCCGTCATCGCGGAGTTGGTGAAGTAGCCGCGGCTTACCCGGCCTGTCGCGGCAGCAGCACCCGCGGAAACGAGTCGGGCGCATCCGGGTCCCATGCGCCATGCGACAGGCCGACGATCCACAGCTGCGCGTGGCCTGTGTTGGCAATGGCGTGCGCCGCTCCCGGCTCCACCTCCAGCAGCACCGCCCCTGCGCCCGAAAAATCACGCACCGTCACCGCCGTCTCCGCGCCGCGATCCCATGCCGCCCGCCATGCGCCGGCGTGCAGCACCGCAATCACCTCGCGCCGCCGCGCATGAAAGTGGTTGCCGCGCACGCATCCGGGCAGAATCACTGCAATGTGCGCATCGTCAATGCCGGAGAGAAACCTGAGCCACCCCGTCCCGGTCTGAAAGCTTGCGCCGCGCCGGTCGCCGGTGTCGGGCAGAATCGTAATACGAACTTCCGGTTCATTCATCGCAACCCCGGTCGATCAAGTTGAGCTCTGGATTCAAGACCAGGCAGTTGCCGATCAAGCTCCGCTCCTCACTTTGCTGCGATCATAGCGGACTGCCAATCGCACCTGCGCCCGGGCAAATCCCTCCCGTTCTGCATTCAGGCCCCAATCGGCAGCACTCATCCTTCAATGTGAGACGATGGCCCGAACTGTGATCTAAAGCACAGGCCCGCACCCCAATCCGGGCGAGAATAGTTTCGTAAGGTCAGCCCCTCCCTCCGGCTGGCCCCGAGGAGAACACCACCCATGAGCGACCTGGCCCCACTGGCTGAAGCCGTTGCCGTTGATCCACTCGTCGGGCATCCCGCCGATTACCACGTCTTTCACAAGTTCATCGAGCGCTGCAAGCATCTGCCCGCGCTTTCCACCGCCGTTGTGTGGCCGCTGTCCGATGTGGCCCTCAAAGGCACAGTTGAAGCCGCCCGCGAGGGACTCATCGAGCCCACGCTCATCGGCGACGAAGCGCAGTTAAAGGCCCTGGCCGCCAAGCTCAACCTCGACATCAGCGCCTACCCCATCCTCGATTGCGACTCCGAGCGCAAGGCCGCCGATCTGGGCGTGGCCATGTGCCGCTCCGGCAACGCGCTGGCCATGATGAAGGGCAGCCTGCACACCGACGAGCTGATGAAGGCCGCCATGAAGGCCGACACCGGCCTGCGCACCGCCAAGCGTATCTCCCACGTGTTCATCATGGATACGCCGGCCTACGCGCGCACCCTGCTCATCACCGACGCAGCCATCAACATCACCCCCGAGCTTGAAGACAAGGTCCACATTGTGCAGAACGCCATCGACCTGGCCCACGCCCTGGGCATTCCCGAGCCCAAGGTAGCGCTGCTGTCGGCTGTCGAGACCGTAAATCCCAAGATCAAGTCCACGCTCGACGCCGCGGCCCTGTGCAAGATGGCCGATCGCGGGCAGATCACCGGCGGCATCCTCGACGGGCCGCTGGCCTTTGACACCGCCGTCAGCGTCAAAGCCGCCAAGATCAAGGGCCTGGTCTCGCCGGTCACCGGCCAGGCCGACATCCTGGTTGTCCCCGATCTGGAAAGCGGCAACATGCTGGCCAAGCAGCTGGAGTACCTGGGCGGCGCGCAGCTGGCCGGCATCGTTCTCGGCGCCCGCGTGCCTACCATCCTTACCAGCCGGGCCGATTCAGCGGAGACGCGCCTCACCAGTTGCGCCGTGGCCGTGCTGCTGCACTACGCCACGCATCCGCAGGTGAAGGTCTAGGGAGCTTGTTGAAATAGTCCTGGGTGCCCCGCCTTTGAAGGGTACGGGCTTCAGCTTGAAGGGTACGGGCTTCAGCTTGAAGGGTACGGGCTTCAGCTTGAAGGGTATGGGCTTCAGCTTGAAGGGTACGGGCTTCAGCCCGTACATCAAGTTCTGCCTTTTCAGCAGCGGGCTTTAGCCCCCGAGGGAATCAAAAGCCAATTCGAGCTGTCCTGCCCTGGCAAGTCGGCGAGGCAGCCACGCAGCACTCGCTGCCTCGCTCGCCTTTCTGCGAAACTGGATTCGTGGCTCACTCCAAACCCGCGCTCATCTTCGATCTCGACGGCACTCTGACCGACTCCATGCCGGGCATCGTCGGTTGCCTGCGCAAGGTCCTCGACGCATGGGCCATCGTCGACGCCGGCCCCCTTGATCGCTTCGTCGGCCCGCCCGTCGAAGAGTGGACCGCCGAGCTGCTTCCCCATGCATCCGAAGAAGCCCGCATCGAGCTGGCCCGCGACTACCGCGCCTGCTACGACCGCGAGGGCTGGAGCAACAACTCCGTCTACGCCGGCATCCCCGCCATGCTCGCCGATCTCGTCAGCCAGGGCTTCCCGCTCTTCGTCTGCACCTCCAAGCAGCACCATTTTGCCCTCCGCATTCTCGACCTGTTTGAGCTCTCCGGCTTCTTCACCGCCGTCTACGGCGACAAGGCCGAGTATGCCAGCCACGCCAAGGCCGATCTGCTGGCGCGCCTGCTCGCCGAGCAGGGCCCCGATCCGGCCGCGGCCTGGATGATCGGCGACCGCATCTTCGACATCGAGGCAGCGCGCGCCAACCACGTTCGCAGCCTGGCAGCCGGGTGGGGTTACGGCCCGGCCGAGGAGTGTGCCCAGGCGGATGCGGTTGCTGCCACTCCCGCCGCAGTGCTCGCTCTCGTATCGTCCCATCCGCTCGCGTGCGCCACCGGCTGCATTCCCGGCGCACTTCCAGCCTGAAGACTCGACGCTCCTGAGCCTCGGCGCGCGCATCCAGGTTGCCGCATGGGAAACCCTCGCGCACGGCTCGCATCCAACCCTTTGCACGGTGACAGGCACAGCGGCGCCCTTTCCGGACGCAGTCCTGCGACCTTTTCCGGCCAAGGAGCACTCCTCAATGTCTACCCATACCCATGAAGATTCAAAAGCGGCCAAGATCAACGTTCCAGACGGCTTCAACCCCGAGCAGGTAAAGGATCTTTCCAGCGTCCTGAACGCTCTGCTGGCCGATGCTTTTGTTCTTTACCTCAAGACCAAGAACTTCCACTGGCACATGAGCGGCCAGCACTTCCGCGACTACCACCTCCTGCTGGATGAGCAAGCCGCCCAGATCTTCGCCATCACGGACGACATTGCCGAGCGGGTGCGCAAGGTCGGCGGCACCACCATCCACTCCATCGGCCATATCGCCCGTTTGCAGCGCATTGCCGACAACGATCAGGAGTTTGTGCCGGCGCGGGATATGCTGCTGGAGCTGCACGGCGACAACAAGGCGTTTGTCGACAGCCTGCGCGCCGCCCACGAGGTGACCGACAAGGCCAGCGAATATGCCACCACCAGCCTGATCGAGGTCTGGATCGACGAGGCCGAGCGCCGCGCCTGGTTCCTGTTTGAAGCCACCCGGTAATCGCCGCCGGCCTGCCCGGCCCGCGCTGCTGGTGCGCCCCCTGAGGCGTGCCTGGGCCGGCAACAACTGAGATCACCCCACGCCTTGCCAACGCCACGGTCTCTCCTCCATGGGGCCGTGTCGTTCTTGTGCGGTCAATACCATCTTGCAGCGAACCTGCTGCATTCTCAACCCGTCGGGCGTACACTCAAGACCTCTTCTTCCTGAATTCGGGCACTTTGCTTCAAGCTCTCTCATTTTGTTCCGATGTAGAAAGAATGCTGACGTGACGGGATCAAGCGTTCCTGAAAGGCTACTTGCGTTCAAACCCGGAGAGCGGCGCCAATCCAGCCCGGCACGGCTCCCCGGATCACCACACAGACATTGAGATTTCGGAATGCTGACCCACTCCACCCAGAACGGTGACAGGTTTACTCCCGATTCCCAGGACGCAGCGAATCTGCGCGCCCTGATCGAAAGCAGCCCGGACCTGATCTGGTCAGTGGATCGCAACTACCGCCTCGTGACGTTCAACACCGCCTTCGCGCACCGCATGGCCACGCTCTTCGGCGCTCGAGCGCAGGCCGGCAAGGGCCCTGACGATCTGTTCCCGCCCGATTTGGCCGCCCTGTGGCCGCCCTTGTTCGAGCGCGCGTTCGGGTCGGGTCCCTTCCGTGTGGAGTTCCCGCCCACCGGCGACCCGATTCTTGACGTCTCCCTCAGCCCCATCGCAACCGCCGGCGAAATCACCGGCATCGCGCTCTTCGGCAGAGACGTCACCGCGCGCAGCGGCGTGGAGCGCGAGCTGCGCGAAACCGCCGCCTTCCTGGAGGAGACGCAAAGAGTCGGCGCGCTCGGCTCCTACGTCTTCGAGTTTCCCTCCGGCCGCTTTGCAAGCTCCGAGGTTCTCGACGAGATCTTCGGAATCGACGCCAGCTACGACCGCTCTGACGCGGGTTGGGTTGCGCTCGTCCATCTCGATGACCGCGCCATGATGTCCGACTACTTCGCCACGGAAGTCGTCGGCAAACGGCAGGACTTTGACAAGGAGTACCGCATCGTCCGGCCTCGTGACCAGGCCGTCCGCTGGGTCCACGGCATCGGCCGGCTCGAGTTTGACGCCGGCGGGAAGCCCCTGAAGATGCGCGGTGTCATCAAGGACATTACCGCCCGCAGGCTTGCCGAACAGGCCATCCTCGACTCCCGCGAGTTCACCCAGTCCACCATCGATGCCCTGTCCACCACCATCTGCGTACTCAATGAGAAGGGCGTCATCATCGCCGTGAACCGCACCTGGAGGGCCTTTGCCCAAGAGAACCGGCAGCAGCGCAGCGACTCCGCGCCAACTGCGTTCCCGCTGTTTGGCGAGGGCGTCAACTACCTGGACGCTTGCGACGCGGCCTCCGGCACTGACGCTGCTGAGGCTTCCGCCTTTGCCGCCGGCATTCGCTCCGTGCTCGATGGCAGCGCCAAGCACTTCTCCCTGGAGTACGCCTGCCACTCTCCCGACGAGATGCGCTGGTTCGTCGGGCGGGTCACGCGCTTTGATGCCAGCGGCCCGGTGCGAGCGGTCGTTGAGCACATCAACATTACCGCCATGAAGCAGGGCGAGGCCCTGCTGCGCCAGACGGCCGACCGGCTGAGCCTGAGCGAAGAGCGCTATCGCTGCACCTTTGAGCAGGCGCCGGTGGGCATTGTGCATACCTCACCGGAGGGCGTCTTCCTGCGCTGCAACGCGCGCTTCGCAGAGATCATCGGCTACCCGCAAGACGAAGTGCCGGGGATGAGAATCCAGCAGGTCACCACGCCGGAAGATCTACCGGAAAGCCTCGAGACCTTGTCCCGGGTGTCCGGCGCCGGCAAGAGCTTAACCTGGGAAAAGCGCTACGCGCGCAAGAACGGATCGCTCGTCTGGGTAAGAGTGACCGCCTCCGCGCAAAGGGACGACCGGGGAAATCTGGTGCACCACATCGCCCTGGTTGAGAACATTGATTCGCTCAAATCGGCCGAGCAGCAGCTGGCCAGCGTGCAGAGCGCGCTGCGCACCAGCGAGGCCCACTACCGCACCGTCTTCCAGACCAGCCTCGACGGCATCTGCATCTGCCGGCTGGAAGACGGCCGTTATATCGATGCCAACAAGGCCTTCCTCGACATGGTCGGCCATGAATGGGAGAGCCTGATTTGCAGCACCTCGCTCGACCTCAACTTCTGGACCGATCTGGGTGACCGCCGCAGAATGCTCGACGACCTGGAGCGCAACCTCAGCCTGCGCAATCGGGAGACCGAGTTCCGGCGCCGCGACGGCAGGCGCATCTGGCTGCAGATCTCGTCGTCACACATTGAAGTGAGCGGCATCAAGTGCATTCTCAGCGTGGTGCGCGACATCTCGATCGCCAAGGCCAGCGAGAAGATGCTGCTGGCCGCGCAGGAGGAGCTGCGCCTCAGCGAGGAGCGCTACCGCACCGCCTTCCAGACCAGCCTGGACGCCATCAACATCAACCGCCTTGACGACGGAAGCTACGTCGATTGCAACCACGCCTTCCTGAGCATGATTGGCTACACACGGGACGAGGTCATCGGCAAGACCTCGCTCACTCTCGACATCTGGGGCAACCGGCAAGACCGCGAGAGGATGGTCGCTACCGTCCTTCGCGATGGCAGTTGCCAGAACCTCCAGGCGCAGTTCCGCACCCGCAACGGCGTGCTCCGCTGGGGCCTGATGTCGGTCTCGTTGATTGAAATCGACGAGGTCGCCTGCGCCCTCTCCATCACCCGCGACATCACCGAAGCCAAAGCCACCGAGGAGCGCCTGGCCGCGGCCGCCGAGTCGCTTCGCCTCAGCGAAGAGCGCTATCGCAAGGTCTTCCACACCAGCCTCGATCCCATCACCATCAATCGTATCGACACCGCCCAGTACCTCGACGTCAACGAGGCCTTCCTCAACGCCATGGGCTTCACCCGCGACGAAGTCATCGGCAAGGTTCCCTCCGATCTCGGCATCTGGACCCATGCCAGCGATTTGGAAGAATTGTCCGCGCGCCTGACCGCCAGTGGAGAGTGCCGCGACCTCGAGGTCGAGTTCAAGCGCAAGAGCGGCGAAACGGTGTGGGGCCTGATGTCGGCTTCACGGATTGAGATCGAGGGCGTTACCTGCACGCTCACCATCACCCGCGACATCACCCGCGCCAAAGCCGCTGACGACGAGATCCGCAACCTGGCCTTCTATGACACGCTCACCGGCCTGCCCAATCGCCGCCTGCTGCTGGAGCGGCTGCACCAGGCCGTCACCGCCAGCCGCCGCGCCAGCCGCATGTGCGCGCTGCTGTTCGTCGATCTGGACGACTTCAAGACCCTCAACGATACCCTCGGCCACCAGACCGGCGACCTCATGTTGCAGGAAGCCGCGCACCGGCTGGCCGGCTGCGTCCGCGAAGCCGACACCGTGGGCCGCCTGGGCGGCGATGAGTTTGTCCTCCTGCTTTCTGACCTGAGCGAGACGCCTGAAGCCGCCGCCGCGCAGGCCAAGGCGGTCGGTGAGAAGATTCTGGCCAGCATCGCCCTGCCTTACCTGCTGCACGGCCGCGAGTGCCGCTCCAGCGCCAGCATCGGCATCTCCGTTTTTGGCCAAAAACAGGACAGCGCCAGCGACCTGCTGCAGCACGCAGACATTGCCATGTACCAGGCCAAAGCCGCCGGTCGCAATACCCTGCGCTTCTTCGCCCCCGAGCTGCAGGCTGCCGTCAATGCCCGCGCCGCCATGGAAGAGGATCTCCGCCAGGGTATCCAGACCGGACAGTTTGTGCTCTACTACCAGCCGCAAATCGATCGCAACCGCCTCTCTGGCGCCGAGGCCCTCATCCGCTGGCGGCATCCCTGGCGCAACATCCTCCCCCCGGGCGAGTTCATCCCCCTGGCGGAGGAGACGGGGCTCATTCTGCCCCTCGGCAAGTGGGTGCTTCAGGCGGCGTGCGCGCAGATCGCCGCATGGTCTGCGCGCCGCCAGTCCGCCCGCCTCTCCATCTCCGTCAACATCAGCGCCCGCCAGTTTCACCAGCCCGATTTTGTCAACCAGGTTCTCTCCGTGCTTGAGACCAGCGGCGCCGACCCGCGGAATCTCAAACTCGAACTCACCGAAAGCATGCTGGTTGAAAACATTGAAGACGTCATCGGCAAGATGACCGCGCTGCGCTCGCACGGCATCCGCTTTTCTCTCGATGACTTCGGCACCGGCTACTCGTCGCTCGCCTATCTCAAGCGCATGCCCCTCGATCAGCTCAAGATCGATCGCTCTTTCATCCGCGATATTTTGACGGAGGAGAGCAGCGCAGCCATCGCCCAGACCGTTATCTCGCTCAGCCGCGCCATGGCTCTGCCGGTCATCGCCGAAGGCGTCGAGACCGAGGAGCAGCGCGAGTTCCTCGCCCGGCTCGGCTGCCACGCTTTCCAGGGATACCTGTTCGGCCGCCCCGAGCCGCTGGACCGCTTCGAGCAGCAGTGGCTGCCGGCCGCGCGCGATGTCACCTCCGCCGTCAGCTGAGAGTTGCAAACCATAATGCGGAGTCAGTCAGTCTTGCGCGGCGGTGCGTTCTTCACATACTTGTCAAACCAGCGCAGCATCTCGTAGACCAACTGCTCGTTCGACTCCATGGCCGAGTACCAGTGCGGCTCATGCGGCAGCACCACCAGTCGCGCCGTGCCGCCGGTGCCGCGAATCGCCTCATACAGCTTCTGCGACTGGAGCGGCGTTGTGCCCGGATTCGCATCCTCGCCGCCATGCACAATCAACAGCGGCGTCTTCAGAGTATTCGCAGAGAAAAACGGCGAAACCTTCAGATAGACATCCGGCGCTTCCCACACCGAGCGCCGCTCGCTCTGGAATCCGAACGGCGTGAGCGTCTTGTTGTACGAGCCGCTGGTTGCCGCGCCGGCGCGGAACAGGTTGGAGTGCGCCACCAGGTTCACCGTCATCAACGCGCCGTGACTGTGCCCGGTCACGCCAATCCGATCGGGGTCCACCACGCCCAGCCGCACCGCTTCGTCCACAGCTGCCTTGGCATCGGCCACCAACTGCTCCAGATACGTGTCGTACGCTTTCTTCGGGTCGCCGATGATCGGGAACGACGCGTCATCGATGATGGCGTAGCCGGCCAGCAGGAGCAGCCGGTATTGGCGGAGCCGGGTGAATGTTTCCTCGGAACCAACCACCTGGCCCGCCTTCGATGCGTCCGCATAGTCCAGTGGATAGGCGTACAGAATCGCCGGTACGCGCGTGCCTTCCTTGTAACCGGGCGGCGTGTAGAGCGTGAACGAGAGGTCGAGCCCGTCGGCGCGCTTGTACTTCACCAGCCGCTTCTTGATCGCGCGCACCTCCGGCGTGGGATCGGGAATGTGGGTGATGGCGACGCTCGTCGAAGCAAACTCCGCCTCGCCCGCCGCGGCGTCCGCCCGCTTGCCCAGGCTGCGCAAAAACGCATTGGGCGGATCGGCAGGCGTCTGGTGCCAGGTCACAAACCTGTCCTGCCCCGGTCCCGCAAAGGAGACAAAACGATCATAGGCACTCTTGTCGCTGCGGAACAGCCGCGCCGATTTGAGCGTGCTCAGGTCAAGCCGGTCAAGGAACGGCCGGTCTCCATCGGGCGACGCGCCAAAGCCCGACAGGTAGATCGCGTTCCCCTCCTGGCGGATCACGCGGGCGCCGTTGCCAAGCTGGCGCAACACCGGCTCGCCAGGGTCCGCATAGTTCTCGTCCATTGACAGATCCCAAAGCAGCCGCGGCTTCGCGGCCGGGTCATCCACGTTGACGATGTAGGTCTGTCGCCAGCGCCGGTTTTCGTCTAACTCGTTCAAAAGCGCGGTACCCGGCTTTTCACCCCAGAAAAATCCCGCATAGCGCTCCGCGGTCCGCGCAATCTCCACCGCCGGCGCGTCAAACGGAGCCTTCTGCATCATCACCTTGTCGCGACTGGGCGCGTTCACGTTCCAGTCGCCCCCATCCAGCGCCTCGGCCCACACCAGCGTGGCCGCGTCTGTGGCACGCCAGGAGAAATCCCGCGGCCCAATCGGCACGCCTTGCACCGGCACGCGGTCCTCCAGCGGCAGCCAGACAACCGTATGCGCCGCCACCGCGTCCGGGTTGCTCACGTCCCACACCGCAACGTCCCTGGGAAACCGGTCGTACGTGGTCACATAGGAGTAAGGCTTGTGGATGGCCGCAACCAGAATGTGCTTTCCATCCGGCGCCGGTTCGAGCGAGTCGAAGTTCGCCGGCTTGCCGACGGGCATAATCGCCGCTGTCGCTGCGTCCACCAGCGCAATCTGGCTCGCCGCGTAGTAGTCGAACAGGTCCTCGTCGTGCTTGTTGCCCAGCGTGTCGCGATTCTCATAGGTGCTGCTCTGCCCGGTCTGGCCGTTGGTCTCCTGAATACTGGGGCCGATGGGCACAACCGGCTCCGGCGGCGGCGCGCCCATGCCTGCGGGAACCAGCTTCACAAGCAGCGTCTTCTGGTCCGGCATCCATTGCAGCTCATCGCCAAACATGGGGTTGAGCCGCACGCCCGGCACCGGGTGCAGAGCGCCGGTCGTCCCGTCGCCAATCCACAGTTCCACAGAATCGGTCGCAATGTTGGCAAACGCAAACAGCTTTCCATCCGCCGACCAGACCGGCTGGCCAGAGCATGCGCCTGGGGGCAGCGCAACGGGAACCGTTGCCCCGCCGGCAACCTGCGCCAGCTCGTAGCCGCTGGCGCAGCGGGTAATCCCATAGCCGCCCGGCGTGTCGTGCTTGCTGTGGTTGCGCGGCTCCACGCGCACCCCCGCCAGACGCAGAAACGGCGTCGCCACCCGCGCAATCGACGGAAACTCCTGCCACGAGACCAGCAGCATCTCGTCCCCTGCCGGACTCATCACCGGCACCGGCGGCAGCGGCGCGTGCATCACATCGAGGATGTTGCTGGGCGGCTGGTTATACCCCGACGGGCCCACCGCATCGGTTTGCCCCCCCATCGGCAGGGCGCCTGCGCAGAGGGCGAGCGACGCACCCAGAAAAAAGTCCATTGCCTTCCGGATCCGCATTGCTTCCCTCCGCAAATTGGGTTGCTCTAGAAGTTGAAAACCACCCCGCTGGTCACCCGGCCGAAGTCGGTCGGTAGCCCCGCAATCCGGTAGGGTGTCCGATTCTTTCCCTGCGCCAGGGCATAATACGCGTACTGAAAATCCCCTTCCACGCGGAAGGCCATATGCCGCGTGAGCCGGCTATCCAGCCCGCCACCCATCATTCCGGTAAACGATGCTGTCTCGCCCTGAGACCCATTTGCGCCCCAGTTGTTGTTGGCGCCGCCCACCCCGCCCAGGCCCTGGACAAAGACCGTCTCCCGGCCCAGCCGATGGCTGAACTCGCCTCCGCCTTGAATGAAATAAGGCTTCTGCGGCCCGCCCAGGTTGGTGCCGGAGTAACCGGAGACGTCGATCTTGAAGCGCAGGTTGTGCCAGGAGGGGAATCCAACTGCCGCGTCCCACCCATTGAGCGCGTGGTGCGAACCGGGCACGCCGTTGAGCGAGTTGGTAAAGAAGCTGTACCCGCCGTAGATCTGGTACTTGGGCGGCGTCTCCGGCTGGGCGCGTAGCATCGGGCCAAGACTCAGAACAACAAGCAGGGAGAGAAATCGGGAGGTCATCAGCGCCTCGGGACGTGGGGTCCCTCCATCTTATCTGCTTGATTTGGCTTTGGGAACAGCGAGCTGGCCAGCCTCGATCGCCAGCCGGCTTGCTGACTTGCCGACCTGCTGCGCATCAGTCCATCGACAGGCTCAGCTGGTGCCGCACATCCGCGCCGCGAATCCAGAAGATCACATCCGTGGCGATATTCGACGCGTGGTCCGCGATCCGCTCCAGGTTGCGCGAGACCAGAATGCCATTCATGGCCTGCTGCGTAAACTGCGGCTGCTCCTGGATGAGTGCCAGCAGGTCAAGATGCGCCCGCCGGTTCATCCGGTCGATCTCGTCGTCCATCTCGCGTACAGTGTCGGCCAGCCGGGCATCGCCCTCCAGCAGCGACTGCACCGCCGACCGGATCATCCGCCCGGCAAAGTCGCCCATGGCCGCAAAATCGACCGGCAGGTCGATCTCCCCGTGCTTGAGAATCTCCTTGGTCCGCCGCGCAATCCCCATCGACTGGTCGCCGATCCGCTCCAGGTCGCCGTTGATCTTGATCACCGCCAGAATGAAGCGCAGGTCGATGGCCATCGGCTGTTCCTTCGCCAGCAGCTCATACGCCATCTCGTCCAGCTCGTGCTGCGCCGAGTTGATGGCCGTCTCATTCTGCTTCACATACTGGCACAGGCCCTTGTCCCGCTGCAGATACGCGTCCACGGCCGACTCGACCGCCAGCTGCGAGAGCGCCGCCATGGCCAGCAGCTTGTCTTTCAATTCGGCCAGTTGCAGTTGAAAATGGATACGCGGCACTGCGGATTCTCCCTTATCTATCGATTGTGCATCATTGCATGTTAACGCACGACGAATTTCAGCATCGGCACCAGATCGGTCACCGCTTCGGAGCCGCTCTTCCCGCTTCCGTCCCCACCCGCAGCACGCGCCGCAGCCGGCCCATGTTTTACGCTTGAGAGATGGCCCCTGCACCCGGCACCGCCTCGGAAACACTCTCCCTCAACCCAGCCGATTGTGAGCCCCGCCAGGTTTACAAGCTGATGACCGGCATCATCGTTCCCCGCCCCGTCGCCCTGGTCTCCACCATCGATCGCAACGGCGCACACAATCTGGCCCCCTTCAGCTTCTTCTCGGGCGTCGGCTCCAACCCGCCCACGGTGCTGTTTTGCCCCGTCGTGCGCTCCCAGGCCCGCCCCGGCGCAAACGGTGAACCCGAACTCCGCAAAGACA
>Ga0302187_10003504_pt1 | contig 12696 bp, 10 predicted proteins | sample II_Bog_E1_3_FD_202120 | JGI IMG/M metagenome (GOLD analysis project Ga0302187, IMG submission 202120) | Peat permafrost microbial communities from Stordalen Mire near Abisko, Sweden - II_Bog_E1_3 | ecosystem: Environmental > Terrestrial > Soil > Wetlands > Peat | place: Sweden: Abisko...
GTCGCCAACGCCGACGAAGTTGTGGCGTTGATCGAGGGCGGACCAAAGGACCTTCCACGGATCGAGTGGTCTGAGTGAGTAGCACTGCGCCCCAACACCTGGTGGCTGGGAGAGCGGGGGCCTTGGTGGGAGTCACCCTTCGTAGAAGATCGACGGATTGAGGATCTGGCTCCCCCACAGCAGATCCCGGTCAGCTTGTGCCAGGCGGGCCCGGTCAGCGGCGTCACTCCACTCGTCCCGGATCACCGCCACGACCCGATCGACGATCTCCTGGGCCTCGCCCCGGTCGAGGAGATAGAGGTGAGCGGCGTCCACAAGGAGCGCCAGCCGGGAACGCCGCTCGCCGTCGGGACCGTAGGCCATGGCCTGGCTCGCCTCACCCGTCGAACGCAGTTGGGGGCACACGTCGTAGGCGGGGGTGAGCGTCAACTGCTCGGTTCGTCCGTCCCAGAAGGCAGCGTGGTTGCGGGCGTGGTCATCGGTGTTGCCGACGCAGATGTTGAAGGCGATCCGGGAGAAGAGTTCCCGCAGCGTGGACGCCGCATCGGTGAATCGCAGACGGATCGCCTCACTCAGCCCTGTATACGTTGCATACCTGGCCCAACGTTCGTCGAGTTGCAGAATGGTCAGCGCGCTCACGGTCAGCCTGCGTTCACCCTCACTCGTGCTCCGATCGAATCGATCGACGAGGAGAACGTCAGAATCCAGGCAGTGGACGACTTCGGCGGGTGCGACGCGTAACCCGGCGCGACGGGCGAGGTCCATGGCCGCCCCCTCGGCGTTGACGACCGGGTAGGCGTCCGAGCGTTGAGCAAACTTGGCGATCAGCTTCCGGCCGTCCGGGCCGGTGAGGAGAGCCTTCGGACGTGCTCCACCCAGCGACGAACCGTGGAGAAGCGCCAGTTCGAGGTCAGTGCTCAGGGGTAGGCCGGCCTCCATCAGATCGGCGGCCGTCAGCAGCTCCTCCAAAGGAGCGTGGGTGATGCGCGGCTCGTACACCGTGGGACTGGCCTGGAAGTCGAGCGCCCCGAACCGGTCGGTTCCCGATTCGAGGAGGTAGGTCAGAAGCCCGACCTGTTCTGCCGCCTCAGCCCCCAGACGGCGGAGGATGACCCGCTGCCCCCAGCTGTCGGGACCTGAATCGGCGATGCACCCTGGAGCCCGCATGCCGTCCAGTGGATAGAGGGTCGCATCGCCGAGGGGAAGCTCGGGGAGGAAGAGTGGCACCCGCTCCGGTCGCTCGAGGTAGCTGCGGCCGTAGATGAACGTGACCACATCCCCGACAAGATCCAGGCGCCCGGCCACAACCGGTTCGCTTCTCCCGGGTAGCCACACCCAGACGAATGCCTGGTCGTGTTCAGAACTCATTTGAGGGTGGGTCGCGACGGTCGACGATCCTGCCGGGCAGCAGCGCGAGCCGGTCCTCCTGGCGGTGGAGGATGGCCGGAAGTTCGGCTGGATCAGGAGCGAACAGGCTGACGCCGACGAGGCTGGCCACCTCGAAGGCGGTGCCGATGGCGACGGTCGGGTCCCCGTGCTCCACCTTGCTGAGGGTCTTCTCAGTGATATGGGCACGGTCGGCGAGATCCCGGGCTGTCATGCGACGGCTCCGGCGCGCCGCTGCAACCTGCAGACCCAGCACCCGGACGGCGTCGAGTGTCTGGGGTAGATAGGCATGGGTACGCTTCACTCGGATCACCTCAGATCACATTATAGTACGTTTAGTATCGATAAAACGTATTATAATACTAGCTGTGATCGGCTCGGCGGACAGAAAGGGATGGACTGATTCGGCTGGCCGCCTTGCAACCAGCGATTCGCTGGGACCCCTGCCGGAGTCAGGACTCCATGGCGCTGAGGAGTGAGAACCGGAGCTCCTCTTCGTAGACGGCCACCCCTCCTTCCCGCATGGCCGGTGCCAGCGGCGGGTCCCACGGCGTGTCGGGTAGGTCCCCCTGCAAGGGCACCCGCCCGCGCCGAATCGCCGCTGCGGTCCGGTAGGCATCGGCCGTCATCAGCCAGGGGGTAGTGCCAGCTCGGTCGGCCAGCCAGGCGGTGATCGCCAGTCCGGCGCCGTCGAAGTCGGCGTGCTGCCGACAGGCCGCCCCCCCGGCTCCGAGTCGTCGGATCAGGGTGACCACGGCGACACTCGGGCGTCCCGAACTGCAGATGATCGGTGGCCCGGTCCATCCTCCCGAGGCGGCGTCACTGATAACCGAAGGGTTCTCCACCACGTAGAGGTGAACCGATCGGTCCAGGGCGTCCATCGGCCACCTCCGGAGCTGGGCCAGGGTCACCACGGCTGGCTCGCTCGCATCAGCACAGTGGCGCAGCCAGCGGGCCAGTTCCCCAGCGCCGGTGGGACGAAGGCCCAACACCGTCACTGTGGACGAGGAGGGATCGGGGACCACCCCCACCTGCTCCCACAGCTGCCGCACCGCTTCGGCGTCTCGCGGACGCTGGACCCCGACGCCGAGCGCGAGCCCGTCGAGGACCAGCCCCTCCAGCGCCCCACCCCGATCGAGAGCATGGGGATCGGAGAGCTGGTCGTCGGCGAACGATGCCAGGGAAACCGTCCCACTCACCGGTAGGGCCCGCAATACCGTCACCGCCTGCTCCAGGCGTTGACGGAAGACCCGCTCGCCGTTCTCACCCCCCCGAACCCCGGCTCGGCGGAGCTGGTCCACCCACACCAAGGCGCCTTGGCCAGGGCTCAGTAGGGGAACCCCTTCGATCTGTTCCCTACACCACGACCACAGCCGGACCCGCTGACGTCGTTGCTCCTCCCGGTCGGCCCTTCGGTTGCCGAGGGGACCGACGATCCCCTCGACCAGACTGCGCAGCTCGTCGCCATCACCCAATCCGAGCACGGCCACCAGCGTGGCCACCCGCACCACCGCTCGTCGTCCCGGCAGTCGATCTTGGCCGAGCAGGTCGGCGATGGCCCCCTGCTGCTCTTCATCCAGATCACGGACGGTGACGGCGGACACCGTGGCGCCGTCGGCGAAGCGGCGGGCCAGCTCGGCGACCAGCGGAGCCAGGCCGGCCACCTCGAGCCGGCGGGTGGCTGGATCCACTCCGGTCACGCCGCCGGTGGTTCGATCACCCGGCGTCGCCCGTCCCAGGTGAACCGGGTAGAGACCAGAGGCCCGTCGCCGTCCGGTGGGTGCAGATGGTGGATGGCGATGCCGCTCAGTGTGGCGTACTGGCACCACTCGTGATCGCTGGTGAAGACGGCGTCGAGGTCCCAGTCGGTGAACGTCCCGAAGAGCATGGCCCGGTTGGCCGCGTCCACGCCGGCGAACAGCTCGTCGAGGAGGATCAGCCGGGGGCACCCGGACGGCCGGCCCTCCTCGTCGGCGTAGTGGGCGGCGATGGAGGCCAGCATCGGGAGGTGGAGGGCGATCGACCGCTCCCCGGTGGAGAGTCGCTGCATCCGCTTGGCGGTGGCCGGCTTCCATCCCTCCCAGTCGCGGTGCGATAGCTGGAGGGTGAACCGGTGCCAGGCCCGGTAGTCGAGCGACTCGCGGAGCCGGGCCTCCCAGGGGGCGTGGTGCTCGAGCTCGGCCCGAGCCTGGTCCACCCGGGCCCGCACGAACTCCTGGAGGTCCCGCCGCTCGCTGTCGGTGACCCGGTCCTTCAATAGCAGCGAGCGCGCCGTCCGGACCGCCGTCGGCTGGTCGGGGTCGACCTCCCAGTCGAGGCGCACGGCCACCCCAGCCGCTGCCGTCCGCACCACCGACAGCTGCTCGTTGATGCCGGCCACCAGGCGGTTGGCCTGGCGGATCCGGTTGGCCAGTGACCGCCGGATGCTGCCGGCCAGGGTCTGCTCGAACAGGCGCTCCTCCTCGGCGGCCAGATCGGCCTGGCCCTCGGTCAGGTCGGCCTGGAGCTTCCGGTGGAGCGCGAGCACAGACTGGCGGAACCCGTTGACGCTGGCTCGGAGCACCCACCAGTCGTGCTCCCCGAGGTCGCGGCTCAGGTCGGCCTGGCCCGACACCGCCGACCTCGCCGCGTGGAGGGCGTCGTCGACGTGGGACGACGCCCGCTGGGTGGCCGTGCTGTCGCCACCGTCTGGGAGCTCGACCGCAACCGCCCGTGCCGCGGCCAGCACCGCGGTCACACCGTCGAGCGGGCCATGGCGCCCCATCTCCGCCTCCTCCAGGACGCCGTCGCCGGCCAGGGCCACGAAACGTAGGTGGGCCGCGTCGCGACGTTCGCCGGCCTCGATGCGGTCCTGCTCGGCCTGCTCTACGGTGGCGGTGAGGACGCCGATCTGCCGGACCAGGGAGCGCCGTAACTCCTCGAGGTCTTGTCGCTCCCGCTTCTTCGTGCGGGCCTCGTCCTGGAGCTGCTCGAGCTCGGCCAGGACCGCCTTGTGCTCGACCCCGGCCGTTGCCTCGAGGGTGGCCAGCCTGACCTTGGCATCCTGGGCCTGACGCCTCGACCGTTCGGATGTCTCCTCGGCTGCGGCGAGCAGCTCGGTGGCCTCGGCGTGGGCAGCCACACGGTCGGAGAGGCGAAGCTCGGCACCGGCCAGCTCGTGGCCCCGCCTCGCCCAGGTGTGGACCGTCCGTTCCAGATGGAGGAGCTCCTCCTCGACCCGGTCGAGGTCGTCCGGGTCGGTGGGCAGGCCGTGTCCGGCCGCCACCGAGGTCAACGACCGCAGCGCCTCGCGCACCGATCCCTCCGCCGTGCGGAGCCGGCCGGCGGAGGCTTCGACCCGGGCCTCGGCATCGACGACCCGTTGGGCCGCCACCTCCGCGGCCCGGACGGCCTGGCGGAGGGATACCGATGGGGGAACGGCGTCGAGATGGGCCTCGGCCGCCTGTCGCTCCCGGTCGAGGTCGTCCCGGGTCCGTTGGACCCGGTCGAGTTCGGTATCCACCTGGTCCAGGGCCGCGGCCACCTCGGACAGCCGTTGGAGTCGTCGGCGCTCCCGGGCGGCGGCGCCGAGCAGCATCGCTGGTCCGACCGGGGCCCGGCCCACCGCGCTGCCCAGCCGGAAGGAGCCGTCCGCCGCCATCAGCACCTCGGGGCCATCGCCGGTGGCGGCCGGACCGACGTGGGGATCCACCGGGATCGACGCCAGCACGGCAGCCACCCGATCAGAGGCCACGGCGGCGCCGGTCAGGGGCACCAGCAGGTCGGCCAGGGTCGACTCTCCGGCCTTCCCCTGCCCTCCGGGCGCCAGTTCCAGGTCGTGGGCGGAGACGTCGATCACCCCATCGGGCGACACCCACGCGTCGAGCAGCCCGGAGGCGGCCAGGGCGGCCTCCACCCCGTCGATCGCCACTGCCTCTACACCGGGCGCCAGCTCCACCAGGTGCCACAGCGGGGCCCCGGGCCGGCCGTCCCGCTCGTCCCTCCACAAAGGGGCCTCCGGGTCGGGCTTGTGCCCGGCCTCGAGGCTGGACCGCTCATCGAGCAGCGACGACTGACGGTCGACGATCTCCTGGCGCACACCCTCGAGATCCCGGACCGCGACCGCGTACCCGGTCTGGACGTCCGTCCGCAGTTCGTTGACCACCGCCTCGACCCGATCGGGTTCGAACGGCGGGAGCCCGAGGGCGTCCACCACCTCCTGGGTGTCGACGGAATGGGAGGCCCGGGCCCAGGCCGCCAGGTCAGCGTGGTAGGCCTCCGAAGCCGCTCGCTCTGCCGACCGGGCATCGGACAGGCCGGTCACCGCGTCGTCGTACACCCCCCGATCCTCTTCCAGCCGCTGCTCCTCGAACCGCCGGCGCATCACTGCCTCGCCGTGCCGGCCAACGGCTTCCCGGACCTCACCGATGTGCTGGCGACGGCCGCCGGCCCAGGCCAACCCGAAGGCCAGGCCCGCCTCGGCGTCGGCCGCGTCGGACATCTCCTGGCGGAGATGGTCGGCGCCCAGACTGCTGGCCACCTGGTGAACATCGTCGGAAGCGACGGTGAGGTTGCCGGCGGCCGCGCGGAGCTGGTCCTGCGCCTCACCGAGCTCGCCGGCCCGGGCGGCCTGAGCCTCCGTCCGCTCGGTCACGGCGCGGAGGTCCCGTTCGGCCTGCTCACGTCGCTGGCGCTCCTCGGTGCGCAGTTGAGCGAGCTCGACGCCCTTGCGGTAGGCCTTGCTGGCGTGGCGCGCCTCCACCTCGACCTCGATGTCCTCCAGCCGGTCGGTCAGCACCGCCAACTGCTGCTCGGCCGTGTGGTCGCTCCCGGTGGCCTCGGCGAGCGCCGATCCGGCTTCGCGCTCGGCCCGGGTCACCGCGTCGCGTCGTGACTCCGCCTCGCGCACCTCGTGGGCCACGCCGGCCACGACGGCCCGGGCATAGGCGCGCTGGCGTCGGGCCAGCGCCGAGACTGCGGCCACCTCGGCCTCGAGCTTCCTGAGTTCCTCTTTGCGGCGGTCGAGCCGCTCGAAGCCTTCGGCCACCGCAGCCAGCTCGTGCTCGTCGATCGGAGGCAGTGCGTCGGTGAGGACTTCGGACAGCTTGACCAGGTCCAGGTTCTGGGAGAGCTTCTCCTTCCGCAGGGCCAGGAGGGCGGTGATCACCGAGGCGTACCGGTCCTCGCTGAACCCGGGGAAGAGGACCTCACGGATGGCGTTCCGGTGGTCGGCGGCGGTGGAGTTGACCTGGCCTCGCACACCGAGGGCGGCCTTCAGGGCCTTGCCCGACAGGGGCTCTCTCGACTCGTCGAGGAGGTGCAACTCGGTGCCCACCGCCTGGGTGGTGGTGAAGAGGGTGGTCTCCACCTTGCGGGCCGAGGCCGAGGCCCGCAGGCGTGCCCCCACGGTGAACACCTCATCGTCCTCCCGGCGGAATTCGACCCAGGCGAAGCCGGTCCGCCCCGGGTCGTCGCTCCCCGCCATCACCCGCTCGTACAGACCACCCCTCGACTTGGCCGAGGAGGTCAGGCGGCTGGGCGAGGCGTCGCCGTCGAGCAGGAAGGGCAGCAACAGCTCGAGGGCCATCGACTTCCCCGAACCGTTGGGTCCGCGCAGGAGCAGCCGACCCTGGTGGAAGGTGAACGTCTCGTCCCAGTAGCGCCACAGGGCGATCAGGCCGGCCCGGGTGGGCGTCCACCGCCCGGCCGGGGTGGCCAGGGAGACCAATTCGGGTGATGCGCCCATGGTCGTCACACGTACTCCTCGAAGAGGCTGGGTGAAGCGGGGGAGGTGACCGGCTCACCGACGCGGTAGCGGGCGACGGCAGGCAGGCCCACCACCGTGCCGTCCTCGTCCCTGCGCACCAGGCCGAACGACACCAGGAGGTTCACGGCCTCCTCGGCCAGCAGGGCAGGACCATCCCCCTCGCGCTGGCCCTTGGCCCATCCGGGATGATCGGCCAGCACGTCGGCGACGGCGCGCCGCAGGGCGGTGGGGCTCAAGGTGCCGACGGTGCGGCGACCGCGGGCGTCAGGGGCAACCAGTCGGTCGATGAGGAGCAGGGCCAGCTGGTAGGCGTTGCCGACGGGAGCGGGGAACTGCAGGTCGGTGGCGACCGCCTCGGGGTCGACGGCCAGCACCCCCTCGGCCCGTTCCTCCAGCTCGAAGCCGGCCTCGACCGCCCGTTGGCGCAGCCAGGCCCGACCCGACGGGTGGAGCAGGTAGTCGTGCTCAGCCTCGCTGAGATCAGCCAGAAGCACCACCGGGTCGTCGAAGACGCGGCGGGCGATGCTGTGCCGGGTCCACCGCAGGCGCTGCTCCTCGGGGGCGGTACCCGGATCCTGGGGCGTGTCGCCGTAGCGAGGCTCGGCCAGCAGGAGGGCGATGGCGTCGACCGGGTCGGCCGTGTCCCCGACTCGGCTGGGGGCATTGGTACTGACGAGCAGGCGGTGGAGGCGGGCGGTGTCGGCGGCCAGGATGGCGTTGGCCCGCTCGTCGTTCTGGAAGGCTTCGACGGTGCCGGCGGTGGCCCGCACCACCCCCCATTCGCCCAGCACCAGCAGGGCGTCCACGAATGACGACCGATCCCCGTACCGGCTGGTGTCGAACCCGGCCTCGGACGTGAGGGCCTGGGCCAGCAGCCCGATGGTGGTCACCGGACGGCGGACCAGCTCGGCGCAGACCAGGCAGAGCAGCTGGAAACGACGCCGGTCGAACGGAGCCCGGGCGCCCCTCGGACGACGGAGGGGCCGGGTGGGGTCGGGTCGGGCCGACCGCTTGGACAGCCGGGCGAAGCCGGCGCCGATGTCGACCGTCAGCTCCCAACCGCAGCTGGTCTCGAACCAGTCGGCGAGCCACTCGTGGTGGCGAACCACCAGTCCGAAGCGGTCGGGATCGGAGCCGACATCGAGGATGGGATGGCTGAGGAGCTCCCTGACGGCCCTGGACCGTTCGGCCGCGTGCTGGCCGGCCAGCGACGCGTCAGGCACCGGCGGCCTCGACCGGTAGGCCATCGAGCTCGGTGGCGAGGACTTCCGGTCCGTCGGTCAGGGTGATGGATACGCCGAAATCGGGACTCCCGAACCGGCCGTTGTCAGTCTCGATGGCGACCAGGGTCCCATCGGTGGGCGGCCACAGGCTGATCTCCACCGAACCGTCGATGGACAGGGCCCGCCGGCTGCCGTCTTCCGTTTGCGGCGCATCGAGACCGGTGGCCAGCAGGTCGAGCAGCTCGTCGAAGGCGTCGACCGGCAACCGGCCGAACGAGGAGAGCGGGACCCGTCCCCGAGTGGTGAGCGAGGCCCGGAGGTCATCGTGGGCGGCCAGCGCCTCGGCCTGCCGGCGCTGTCGCCACGCTCGGTCGCGGCTGGGATCGTCCACCCGCGCCGCCCGTCCCCGGAAGGACAGGGAGCCGCTCGAGCGCAAGGCGGGGGCGACGTCCACCGGACCGGCCTCCGCCCATCTCGTCGACGGTGCCCGTTCCTCACCGTCAACGGGGAGGAGATGGGCGTGGCGGGCCGGCCAAAGACCGAAGGCGGCGCTGAACAGGGCCTGAGCCTCATCCTCGCCGGACGCCGTGGTGAACCATCCGGCCAGCGTGCGGAAGTCATTGGCGACCGACACCGATCGCCGCTTGTTGTCCCACCGCCGTTCGAGGACGCGGAGGAGCTCAATGATGGCGCTCCGGGCGATGTCGAGGAGCCCTTCGATCCGGGCGACGCAGGCGTCGGTCGGAGCGAACCAGGCGCGGAGCGCCTCCCAGTGTTGCTGGCGTCGCCCGATCCAGGCCGGCGCCGGATCTCCGCCGGCAACAGGGGCCAGGTTGGCCCCTCGCAGTGCCCGGTCGAACAGGGTGGCCACGCCGGCTTCGGCCAGTCGCTCGATGGCCACGGCCAGACGCTGCTGGGGCCCCTCCACTCCGTCCACGTACTCCTTCAGGTAGGACACAGTCTTGGCTTTGACGTCGCCGAACACCGAGTCGTCGGCCGCTTCCTCGCGGAGCAGGCGCTGGAGGTGCCCGTTGAACTGCCGCACACTGACCAGCAGGGACGAGTGGTGACCCTCGATCTCGGCCAGTCGGAGGTGGATCCGGGCATCGAGTGTGTCGGTGGACGGTTGATCGAGGAGGTCGGCCAGCTCACCCAGTCCGTCGCCGATGGCGTCGAGGACCGCCGGTTGCAGGCCCACCGCGTGCTTGAGGCTGTCGAGGGCGTGGAGGAGGCCACTGATCCCTGCCTCACCCTTGGGCGTCAGCGACCACTGGAGGTTCTTCCGCTCGAATTCCTCCGGGGTGGTGTACACGGCCCCGTGGTCCTGGGTGGCGTCGAGCAGGCCCCATCCGACCAGGGCGGCCAGAGCCCGTTGGAGCGAGGTGTCGTCCACCCACTCCTCCCACCCCACCGTGCGCAGGGCCCCCCGAACCTGGTCGAGGTTGAGGGCGGGGGCCACGATGGCTGCCTGGTCGAAGGCGGACATGAGGCCGATGTGCAGATCCCGTAGCTCGGTGGTGGTGAAGCGGAACAGGTCGGGATCGACTGCTCGCCACGGCCGCAGCTGGCTCATGGTGGAACGATAGGCGTCGGGTGTTACGGCCGGTTACATCCTTCGAGCAGCGGAGCAACGTGTGCCGGTTGTCATCTTCTGGCTTCGTGTTCTGGCTTCGTGCCCGCACGAACATCGTGGCGCCTCTTGGCCAGTCACCAAGACGGGCATGGTGGCACGGACACGGCCGTGTCCCTGTCCGTCGATCCCATTCACCCGGCGGCCGCGACTTCCGGTGCTATTCTGTATTCGTGGCACCACGAACAGCGAACACCTCAGGATTGCACGAGGCGCTTGAGCAGGCTGGGATCTCCCCAGTCTGCTTCGTTGGGCAAGGTGTCGAGATCGCTGGTACGCCCTTCGCGGTCACAGAACTCAAGGCGGTTCGCGAAAGCGACGCCCGCCTCCTTGCTCTCCAACACGAGGGCGATGGAGGAGCGACAATTATCGTCGCTGACCGGATTTCAACAGCCGCGAGAGAAGAGCTGAGTCGGGCAGGCCTGGCGTGGTTCGACCGAAGGGGGCACCTCTGGGTCAGGACGCCCGGCCTCTTCGTCAATGCCGAAGTGTCCTCAGGGTCGGTGGTGCCTTCCCGAAGGGTCGTCAGCGTCTTCAGAGGAACAGGTCTCGATGTGGCCCTGGCGCTTCTCGTCAACCCGGAAGAGCCACAGGGGGTGCATGCCGTTGCCCGACAGATCGATCGCTCTCCGGGCCGGGTGTCGGAGATCCTGACCGAGCTCCGGTCCCAGGGTCTCGTCGGCACGGACAACCGGCCGTTCGTGCCCGAGTTGTTCTGGGCCGTTGCCGAGGAGTGGAAGCCCCGTTGGCATCCAATGCCCCAAGCTCCGCCGCCCGAGCCACCCGAGCGGTTCCGACTGAGCGGGACCCTCGGTGCCGTCTCCCTCGGTGTACCGGTGGCCGCCGGACCGGCGGGGGGGTGTCCCAGGCTCTATGTTGCCGACGACACCGACCTGGCCACTGTGGTGGGGGCCTACGGCGCCCGGTCCGGTTGGACGGGATCGGAGATCGCAGTGTGCCCGTCCCGGTATGGGTTCACCCTGACGTCCTCGACCAATCGGGACGGCTTCCTCGTGGCCAACGGCCTGATCATCGCCCTCGATCTCGCCCAGGACCGGGCTCGTGGGCGCGAGATTCTCGAAGGCTGGAACCCTCAGGAGACCGTCCGTGTCTGGTGAGCTCCACTTGGCGAACTCCGGGGTGGCACCGCTTGTCACCTCTCTGGCTGCCTTGGCCGAGGCGGTGCCGATCGGCGAGTTCGCCGTGATCGGCGGTCTGGCTGTTCTCGCTCGACTCCAGGGTGCTCATCGGGTGACCTATGACCTCGACACTGTCGCCACGCAGCACGGCGACGAGTTGACCGCCGTTGAGACCGTCATCAGCGTGAAGGTGTCGACGGGCTCCTGCTGGGCACGAAGATCGACTGCATTGCCGTCGGAGACGTTCCGGCGAGTGACATCGCACCAGACCTCCTGCCAGAGGGGGAGGCAGACCGCATCTTTGTTCTGGCTCATCGTTGGGCCCTCGACACTGCTGAGGACCTCACGCTCATCGCCGAAGAGGGCGGAGAGGTGGTGGCCGAGGCTCGGTGCCGAATCGCTACCCCGGCAAGCCTGGTGGCCATGAAGCTCCAGTCCGCTCCGAAGCGCCGGGCCGCGCGAGCGGAGAAGGCCGGAGGGGACTACCTCGATCTGTTCCGTCTGACCTCGCACCCCGATATGACCCGATCCATCGCCGAAGCCTTGCGCCAGGCTCCCCACGACCTCGGATCCTGGTGTCAACGGGAGATCAGACGGTGCATGGTCGATGAAGCGGACCGGACCGTAGGGACCATTGTCCGATCCGGGGTGGGAGAAGCCAACACTCCGAGTGCCGATCAGATGCGGCGCACGGGGCAGTCTCTCGGAGACTGGCTACAGGGGGAGAACTGAGTGATTCGGAGCTTGACTTGGAGGGGTAGCCGAAGGCCGGAAGGCTTTACCCAAACCTTCTGATCAAACCTTCTGACTCGGTCCTTTCAAGGGGTGCAACAGTGGTCAAACCTTCTGATTCGCCTGCCTGCACGGAACGAATTTAGCCAACGAAAAAGCCAACAATTGGGTCTCAGGGCGTAGCATCGAGTCCCAACCCATTTCACGGTCCGAAAATTACACCCCATCTGACCTGCATATTTGGGACAATTTGGGACTCGCTGGGACCTCCTGAAACGACCCTGGGGCGCGCTACGGATCAGAAGGTTGGGGGTTCGAATCCCTCCGAGCGCACCAAAAGTCCAGGTCAGAGCGTTGCATTGATAGTTGGGTCAGCAACATAGCCAACAACCCCGGCAGTGCTCACCGAAATAACCTGGTTGAGGCCAATAAACGGAGCCGACAAAAAGCCAACAACCGATTGCGACACTGCTGGATCGCCTAGGACAGGCTGGGCCTCGATGCGACAACCTGATTCTGATTTTCGATACAGCCTCCCCGGATCAGGGCCTTGTAGCCGAGCGACGAAGGCCAGCGACTCGCAATACCTTGTCAGCCGGGACTTCAAGGAGGTGAGCTTCGATACCAGCATCTCCGACAGCCACAGCCGCCCTCGCCCCGTCGATTCCATCCTCGACAAGATCCTTCGTTCCATCAAGGGAGTTCTTCTGGAGTACTGAGTGCACGACAGGATTGTGGCCGACCAGTCCGACGATGGCGAAGACAATGGTGACGGCCGCCAGGAAGATCCAGCCTGTTGTGTAGCTCGTGTGCGGTACGAGGTGACCGAACAGGATGGGG
>Ga0302187_10003509_pt1 | contig 12686 bp, 13 predicted proteins | sample II_Bog_E1_3_FD_202120 | JGI IMG/M metagenome (GOLD analysis project Ga0302187, IMG submission 202120) | Peat permafrost microbial communities from Stordalen Mire near Abisko, Sweden - II_Bog_E1_3 | ecosystem: Environmental > Terrestrial > Soil > Wetlands > Peat | place: Sweden: Abisko...
CGACCAGATCCATCGCGCCGCCCATGCCCTTGATCATCTTGCCGGGCACCATCCAGTTGGCGATGTCGCCCGTTTCCGACACTTCCATCGCGCCCAGCACGGTCAGGTCGATATGCCCGCCACGGATCATCGCAAAGCTGGCGGCGCTGTCGAAATAGGCCGATTGCGGCAGTTCGCTGATGGTCTGCTTGCCAGCGTTGATCAGGTCGGGATCAACGTCTTCGTCATAAGGGAACGGGCCGATGCCCAGCATGCCGTTTTCCGATTGCAGCGTCACCGTCATCCCGGCGGGGATGTGGTTGGCCACCAGCGTCGGGATGCCGATGCCCAGGTTCACATAGAACCCGTCCTGCAATTCGCGCGCGGCGCGGGCGGCCATTTCGTCGCGGGTCCAGGGCATCATGCGTTCTCCCGTGCGCGGGTGGTGCGGAATTCGATCTTCTTGTCATAGGGCGCGCCGACGATCAGGCGCTGCACATAGACACCGGGCAGATGGATGGCGTCGGGGTCGAGACTGCCTGTGGGCACGATCTCTTCCACTTCGACCACGCAGATCTTGCCGCATTGCGCGGCCGGCACGTTGAAATTGCGCGCGGTCTTGCGGAACACCACGTTGCCGGTTTCATCCGCCTTCCACGCCTTGACCAGCGCCAGGTCGGCAAAGATGCCGCGTTCGAGGATGTAGTCCTGCCCGTCGAAATTCTTTACTTCCTTGCCCTCGGCCACCAGCGTGCCGACGCCGGTTTTGGTATAGAAACCGGGGATGCCCGCGCCGCCTGCGCGCATGCGTTCGGCCAGGGTGCCCTGCGGGCAGAATTCGACCTCAAGTTCGCCCGACAGATATTGCCGTTCGAATTCCTTGTTTTCGCCGACATAGGACGAAATCATCTTCTTGACCTGCCGCGTGCGCAACAGCTTGCCGATGCCTTCGTTGTCGATCCCGGCGTTGTTCGAGGCAAAGGTCAGGTCCTTCACGCCCGCATCGCGCACCGCGTCGAGCAGCCGTTCGGGCACGCCGCACAGGCCAAAGCCCCCGCACGCAATCAGCAATCCGTCGCGCAACACGCCGTCAAGCGCGGCTGCGGCGTCGGGATAGAGCTTGTTGGCCATGAATCTCTCCCATCGAGTTGGCGCCATCCTATGCGCGTCCATCAATCGAAAACAGCGATACTTTTTTATGAAATCCGATAAGACTTGGGCATGTCTCGATTGGCCATCTATCACTTCGACACCCTGCTGTGGATTGCCCGGCTCGGCACGTTTCGCGCTGCGGCGGAGCGGTTGAACACCACCCAGCCGGCGATTTCGGCGCGGGTGCGCGAGATCGAGGATCAGCTTGGCGTCGCACTGTTCCGCCGCGAGGGGCGGGTGATGGTGCTGACCGCGCGTGGACGCGATTTGGTGCGCGAAGTTGAACCGCTGTGCGCGGGGTTCGAACGCGCGCTGACCAGGGCCAGCGGCTTTGCCGGGGTGGCCGGCGTGGTGCGGGTGGGCGCGGGCGAGATTGCCGCCGCGGGGTGCCTGCCGGGGTTTGTGCGCGATGTCGAACGCGATCTGCCCGGCGTCACGCTGGAGGTGGAACTCGATCTGACCACGCGCATGGTGCAGCAATTGATGGCGGGGCGCAGCGATCTGGTGTTTCTGGCCGGGCCGGTGGCCAATCCGGGCATCCGCACCGCGCCGATCGGCGCGGTGGCACTGGTGTTTGCCGCCAGCGCCGCCACGGCAGCGACGATCGCGCCGAGCCGGGACCCGATCCCGATCTGGGCGCTGCCCGCCAGTTCGCCGCTCAACGCGGTAACGCATGAATGCCTGGCGCAGACCGGGGTATCCGCGCGTGCGGTGGCGACGTGCGACAACGTGCGCACGCTGATCGATATCGTGCTGGCCGGGTGCGGCGCGGCGGTGATGCCCGAAACGATGGTGCGCGCCGATCTGGCCAGCGGCGCGCTGGTCGAAGTGGCACCGCGCCCGCGCCGTCAGTTGCAGTTCGAAGCCGCGATCCGCGAAACCGAACGCGACCCGCTGGTGCTCGAACTGTTCCGCCGCGCGTCGCTCTTGCAGATCGATCCCTAAATCAACGGGATGGCCAGCACCGCCGACAAGTCGGCCAGCGCCTGTTCACCACTGGTCACCTTGATGGCATGCATGCCAAGCTGGCTGGCGGGTTTGCAGTTGATGCCCAGATCGTCGAGATAGACGCAGGCCTGCGGCGGCACGCCGAGATGATCGCACATCATCGTATAGATGCGTGGATCGGGCTTGCGCACGCCCGCTTTCGAGCTTTCGATGACATGTTCGAACCGCGCGAACACTGCCTCCAGCGCATCGGCGCGGTCGCCGCTGCGCGCCATGCCCGCGCCATGGCCGGTGGGCACATTGTTGGTGATGCAGGCCAGGCGATAGCCCGCCTCGGCCAGGCGATCGAGCGCGGTGACCATGGCCGGGCGCACGGCCCCTGCCAGCACCGCCAGCACGGACGCGCCGTCGAGCGGATGGCCGAGCGCCTGTGCCTCGGCAGCGAACAGCGCGTCGAATTGGGCGGCATCGATTTCGGCGCGTTCGAACCGGGCCCAGGCATTGCTTTCGGGATCGGTGGCGTTGACGCGGCGGATGAAATCGTGCGGCAGGCCGCGTTCCGCCTCCAGCCGGTTGAACGCCTCGAACGGCGAACTGGTGATCACCCCGCCGAAATCGAAGACGACGGCCTGAAACCGCTGTGCTGTGGCCATCTTGCCTTCCCTTGTTTCAACGACTTGTCTGGTCCATTTTCTTCTTAATGGCTCGCTTAAATGGGGCAAGGGGTCAATAGTCGCGGAATTGACCTGGATCATGGCCGACTCGATTCATCCGGCGCAAGTCCGTGACAGACAACGAAGGAGGATCCCCATGCGCTCCATTTTGTGCCCCGTCGATAATTCCCCGACGCTTGATGATCGCGTTGAAACCGCGCTGGCGCTGGCGCGGGTGATCGGCGGTCATGTCACGTTCCAGATCGCCACGCCGTTTGCCGAACTGGCCTTGTGGGAACCGTTTGGCGGGGCCGCGCTGTCGGCCGAGGCGATCAACCAGGTGCGCGCGTCGGACGAACGGCTGGCCACCGACCTCGATGCCCGGCTGGCGCCGCAGGACGTGGCTTTCGATGTGGTGGTGGTCGATGAAGGGCGGATCGAGGGCGTGGCCAGCGCAGCGCGTTTCACCGACATTGTGGTGACCAGCCTGGAAGATCCGACGCTCGAAGAAATCGGCCTTGGCGTGCGCGCGCCGGTGCTGGCGGTACCCAAGGGCGCGCCGTTGCTGGCATTCGACAAGCCGGTGGTGGTGGCCTGGGACGGCGGGCATGAAAGCGCGGCGGCCTTGCGCGCGTCGATCCCGCTACTGCGGCTGGCAAGCGCGGTGCATCTGTTGACGGTGCGCGAAAAGGGCGACGATTATCCCGCCGCCGATGCGGCCAGCTATCTGTCGCGCCATGGCATCCATGCCGAATGCCACGAGGCAGAACCCACGGGATCGATTTCGGCGACAATCGAGGCCTTTGCCCGCGAGATCGAGGCCGGGCTGATCGTGATGGGGCTGTTCGGCAAGAGCCGCCTGCGCGAATTGCTGCTGGGCGGGGTGTCGCGCGCGCTGCTCGACCGGTCGGTGCTGCCGCTACTTCTCGCGCACTGACGTCGTTCACCGAATCGCAATTGACGCAGGCGGGGTAGCCTGCCGATGCTGGGCGCGGTCGTGACACCATCACGCCGCACACAGCAGAGGAGGCCCCCCGCCATGTCATCCCTACACCTGACCCGATCGCTGATGGCCGTCGCGCTGATTGCGCTGACCCCGGCCATGGCTGCCGCCAAAGGCAGCGGCGACGATCACCCCGCCGTCTCGCCCGCGCAGATCGCGGCGGCCGTGGCCGATTCCACGCGCGAGGCCGACAACCGCGCGCTCGATGAGGGGCGCAAGCCCGCGGCGGTGCTCGCCTTTGCGAAACTGCGGCGCGGCGACGTGGTGGCCGATTGGGGTGCGGGCGCGGGGTATTACAGCGAGTTGCTGGCCGATGCGGTCGGGCCCAAGGGCGTGGTCTATGCCATCGGCATTGCCGCCAATTACCATGCCGACGCCTGGGCGCCGGTGCTGGCGCATCACGCCAATGTACGCCCGTTGTTCGTACCGGGCGATGCGCAGGCGCTGGCGCCGAACAGCCTGGATGCGATTTTCGCACACCTCGAATACCATGATCTTTATTGGACATCGGCCAAATACCATTACCCGACCCGCGATGTGGATGCGGTGGTGCGCAACTGGTTTGCCGCGCTGCGTCCCGGCGGGCGCGTGATCGTGGTCGATCATGTCGCGCTGGGCGCAGATCCGCGCGAAACGGTCGAGAAATTCCACCGTATCGATCCCGCGCGAGTCAAGGCCGATTTCGCGCGTGCGGGCTTCGTGCTCGAAGAAGAAAGCGCCGTGCTGCACCGCGATGATGATCCGCACACCGTGCCGGTGTTCGACGCAAGCGTGCGCGGGCACACCGACCGCTTTGTCTTGCGCTTCGTGAAACCATCGTGAGCCGCCGAATCGGGTAATGGCAAGCGATTGCCGGACGAGACGCAGCAAAAATTGCGACGCATGCAAAAAATGCAAGTTATCCGTATCATTTCGCACTTGCACAAATTCCGGGTGCACTGCATATAGAGCCTGCCTTTCAGGCATCCTCTCCCAAACTTTCAAGGCCCGGCCGGCAACGGTCGGGCTTTTTTTTTGGGTCGGGCTTTTTTGACCGGGCTGTTTGGGGCAAGCGGATGGTGCCCGGTTCACCGCAAGTTTGCCCGGATCTTCGCAACTTGACGAAACCCCATGCTTTGCGTATCCGCCACCGCCTGATTCCCGAGCACGGGGGGTAGCTTTGCGCAGATTCGCCTGCGTGCCGATGCCGATCCGCGCCTTTCATTCGAACCTAAAAGAGCAGAACCATGAAGCGCACCTTTCAGCCCAGCCGTCTTGTCCGCGCCCGTCGTCACGGCTTTCGCGCCCGCACGGCGACTGTCGGTGGCCGCAACATCCTGCGCGCCCGCCGCGCGCGCGGCCGCAAGAAGCTGTCGGCCTGATCCAGCCGGTGCTGGGGGATGAATCCCCCGCGCTGCGCAGCCCGATGCGCCTCGGCGTGATCCGCAAACGTGCGGATTTCGTCGCGGCCAACCACGCAGTCCGGGTCGCAAGGCCCGGATTTGTGCTTTTGGTGCGCCCTGGCGTGCAGGCGGTCGATCAAGTGCGCTTTGGCGTGACGGTCACCCGCAAGATCGGCAACGCGGTCTGCCGCAACCGTATGAAGCGCCGGTTTCGCGCGCTGTTGCGCGATATTTTGCCGACGCAGGGGATTGGCGGCGCCGATCATGTGCTGATCGGTCGCGAAGGCGGGGTCGAACGCGATTTTGCGCTGTTGCGCGCCGAGCTTGAGGCCGCGCTGGCACGGGTCGCTGCCGGCAAGGGCGATCCGCCGCGCAAGCCACGGCCGGGCGGCAAACGATGATCCGGCGGGTGCTGATCCTGCTGGTGCGGGCCTGGCAGATTGGCCCTTCAGCGGTCATGGCGCCGACCTGCCGTTTTGCCCCAAGCTGTTCGGCCTATGCCATCGAGGCGCTGGAACGCCACGGTGCGTTTAGGGGTGGCTGGTTGACGTTGAAGCGGCTATTGCGCTGCCACCCGTGGGGTGGCAGCGGGTTCGATCCCGTTCCCTGACGGCATCGGGTGGGGTGGCCAGGTGGCCCCCGACCAGTTCCCAAACCGATCAAACCCCGTACCGACCAAACAATGTGAGGCAGAGTGGAAAATCAGCGCAACATGATCTGGGCGGTGGTCCTGATGGGGATCATCCTGATCGGCTGGGATCTGGGTCTTCGCTATTTCTACCCCCACCTCGGGCAAAAGCCGGTGATCGCCGCCAGTGCCCCGGTCACCGGCCCCGGCGGGGTGATCCATACGGTCCATACCGCGCCGGTGGGCGCCGATGCGATGCCGGCCAAGCCGACCCGCGAAGGCGGGCTGCAGGACCCGACCGATCTGCTGGCCGAAACGCAGGGGCTGAAGTCCGCATTGGCCGCGCCGACCCGCGTGGCGATCGATGCGCCCGGCGTGAAGGGTTCGATCAATCTGAACGGCGCGCTGGTCGATGATCTGACGCTCAACAACTATCGCGAAACGGCCGAGCCCAACAGCGCGCCGGTGCGCCTGTTTTCGCCCGCCGGGACCCCGGCGCAGCATTTTGCGCAAACCGGCTGGGTCGGCACCAACGGTATCGCGACGCCTGCGGCCAACACGCTGTGGCAGGCTGATGGCCGTCGGCTGACCCCGGCCACCCCGGTCACGCTGACCTGGGCCAATGCCACCGGGCAGACTTTTGCAATCAAATACGCGATCGACGCCAATTACATGCTGACGGTCCAACAGAGCGTGACCAACGCCGGGGCCAGCCCGGTGACGGTGCAGCCGTTTGCGCTGATCAACCGCACCGACCGCACCGCCAGCCTCGATTCGTGGCAGATCCATTCGGGCCCGATCGGCGCCTTTGACGGCGCGGTCAGCTTTGCCAACAAGTACAAGGATGTCGCCACCGCGGGCGAAGTGACCCCGGCGGGTCAGGCCAACTGGATCGGGTTTACCGACATCTATTGGCTGTCGGCATTGGTCCCCGATGCGGGTGCGCATCCGGCGGGCAGCTTTCGCGCGCTGGGCGGCGGTCTGTTCCGTGCCGATCTGGTCTATCAGCCGGTGACGATCGCGCCGCATCAGACGATCACCCTGCGCTCGCGCATCTTTGCCGGGGCCAAGCAGAACAGCGTGCTCGAAGCCTATGAAAAGCAGGGCATCGCCAATTTCTCGCTGGCGATCGACTGGGGCTGGTTCCGCTGGTTTGAAAAGCCGATCTTCTGGCTGCTCGACGGACTGTTCCACGCGGTCAAGAATTTCGGCGTGGCGATCATCCTTCTGACGCTGATCGTACGCGGGCTGATGTTTCCGGTGGCGCAGCGCCAGTTCGCCTCGATGGCGGCGATGCGCGCGATCCAGCCCAAGATGAAGGCAATCCAGGAACGCTACAAGGATGACAAGCAGCGCGCGCAGCAGGAAGTCATGGCGCTGTACAAGGAAGAAGGCGTCAATCCGCTGGCCGGGTGTCTGCCGATGTTCCTGCAGATCCCGGTGTTCTTTGCGTTGTACAAAGTGCTGACGTTGACCATCGAAATGCGGCACCAGCCGTTCGTGCTGTGGATTCACGACTTGTCGGCGCCCGATCCCAGCCACGTGCTGAACCTGTTTGGCCTGTTGCCGTTCACCCCGACCGGCTTTTTCGGCATCGGCGTGCTGGCGATCCTGCTCGGTGCGACGATGTGGCTGCAGTTCAAACTGCAACCGGCGGCGATGGACCCCTCGCAACAGCAGGTCATGGCGCTTATGCCGTGGATGATGATGTTCGTCATGTCGACGTTTGCATCGGGCCTGTTGCTGTACTGGACCACGTCGAACCTGCTGACGATTGCACAGCAGCGCTATCTCTATGCCCGCCATCCGCAATTGAAGGCGCAGGCCGACAAGGATCAGACCGACATCAACCGGGTGGTCAAGCGCGACAACAAGAAAGCCTGATCATGGTATCACCCACCGGCCCCGATGCAGAAGGGCTGCGCCTGATGGCACTCGAAGAGCGCGCCCGCGCGCTCTTTTCGGGCCGTGTCGAATTCCTGAAATCGGCGCCAGCGCTGAAATTCCTGCCCGATCCGGTCGAGCCGGAAATCGCCTTTGCCGGGCGGTCCAATGTGGGCAAGAGCTCGCTGCTCAACGCGGTGACCGGGCGCAAGTCGATTGCGCGCGCCTCGGTCACGCCGGGGCGCACGCAGGAACTCAACTGGTTCGAAGTGGGCGAACCGACCGTGCTGCGGCTGGTGGACATGCCGGGCTATGGCTTTGCCAAGGCCCCACCCAAAGTGACCGAGGCCTGGCGCAAGCTGGTGCGCGATTTCCTGCGCGGGCGCGTGGTGCTCAAACGCACGCTGTTGCTGATCGATGCGCGCCACGGGGTAAAGCCGGTCGATCTCGACATGATGACGATGCTCGATGAAGCCGCCGTCGGCTATCGCATCGTGCTGACCAAGGCCGACAAGATCCGTTCCGACGAACTGGCCGCTGTCCACGCCGCCACCGAAGTGGTCGCGCGCAAGCACATCGCCGCCTATCCGGGGGTGATGATCACCTCGGCGGAAAAACGCCTTGGCATTGCCGCTCTGCGCGCGGCGATCCTGGAAGATTCGGAAATCTGATCAGCCCATCTGATCAGCCGACGCCGACTGCGTCGGGGCGGTCGTCGGTCTCGCTGGTGGCAAACCGCAGCGCCCGGTCGAGCCGGTCGGGCCGCGCCAGATAATAGCCCTGGACATAGTGGAACCCGGCCAGTGTCGCTTCGAGCAACTGGCCTTCGGTCTCGATCCCTTCGAACACACATTCGACTTCGAGCGCGCTGGCCAGATTGCGCACCGCCGCCATCAGCCGGCGCCCGGCCGGGTCGGTCAGCCGCGTGGCAAAGCTGCGATCGATCTTGACCAGATCGATCGGCAGTTCGTTGAGCCGGGCCAGACTGGAATAGCCGGTGCCGAAATCGTCAACCGCGATCGCTGCGCCTTCGCTGCGCAGCCGCGCCAGCGCCGCGCGAGCAACCTGAAAATCGGGGATCAGACTGGTTTCGGTGATTTCAAGGATGATCCGGCGCTGGCTGCCGCGCAGCGCGGCAATACGCGCAACCAGCGCGTTGATCGTTTCGGGATCGATCAGATCGGCGGCGGACAAGTTGAACGACAGGCGCAGATGATCAGGGATCAGGGCCAGGTCGGCCAGTGCGCGATCGAACAGTGCCAGCGTGACCTGCCGCGCCATGCCCAGCCGTTCGGCGGTGGCGATCAGCATTTCGGCAGGCACCGCGCCCACGCTCGGCGATTCCCAGCGGGCAAGCGCTTCCAACCCGCTCAATTGCAGGGTGCGGGCCACCACGATCGGTTGATAGGCCAGTGTCAGCTCGCGCGCCAGATCGGCGGTCTGCAGCGCGGATTCGAGCGACTGTTCCGACCGGATCAGGTGTTCGAGCGCTTCGGAAAAGCGCACAATGCCGCCGCGCTGCTGATTTTTGGCATGGTACAGCGCGAAATCGGCGCGGTCGAACAAGTCATGCGCCTTGTCGCCGGCTTCGGGATAGGCGGCCAGCCCGCACGAGCAGCCGATGCGCACTTGTGCTTCGCCCAGATCGAACGGGGTCTGAACAAGCTCGACCAGCCGCGCGGTGATCGCTTCGGCAGGCTCGATCGCATCGGTGATGATCAGCCCGAATTCGTCGCCGCCCAGCCGGACCACGGTGACGCGATCGTTGGCCATGGCGCCGAACCGTTCGCCCAGGATCGCCAGCAGCCGATCGCCAAAGTTGTGCCCGAGCGTGTCGTTGACCGGCTTGAACCGGTCGAGGTCGATCACCCCGACGGCAAAGCGGGTGCCGGGCGCTGCGCTGGCCAGCAATATGTCGAGCCGGTTGAAGAAATGGCGCCGGTTGGGCAGCCCGGTCAGCGCGTCGGTGTGCGCCAGCAGCGCGTTTTCCGCGCCCAGCCGCTGGGCCTGGCTGCGTTCGGTGCGCAATTCGAATTGCGAGCTTTCCAGCAGCACGAACGCGGCAAAGCTGTCCGATTGCACCTTGAGCACCAGCAGCCCGACCATGGCGATGTCAACGGCCATCACCACCACTTCTGACGGCCCGCGCAGCACGCAGTAGGGCAGATAGAGTCCCAGCACCGACAGCGTGACCGCACGCGCGGCACGCGGCGCATAGGTCAGGCAGAATATGCATCCGATCACGGTGATCGCCACGAACAGCGTGATATGGGCGTGTTCGTAGGGCCCGCCATAGCGATCGAGCGTGATGGCCCAGGCCACGAATGTCAGCCCCACGCTGACCGAGAAGTATTCGGCGCGGCGGATGCTGGTGCGCGCCTGTTGCAGCATCTCCACCGGTGTGGTCTGCGGCGTCGACCAGTGTATGATGCGCCACAGCGCCAGCATTATGCCGACCACCGGTACCCCGATTGTCAGCGATGGCGGTGCAATCCGCGCATAGGCCCAGCCGACGGCGGTCGCGTTGATCGCCAGCAGGACATAGAGCACGGGCACCTGCCGCGACAGGTTGCGATACTGCGCCAGCGGCAACAGCCTGGCGCTGACCACTGTTTCGACATCGTCGTCTGCCGTGGCGGGAACATCTGTCATCAAGGGTTTGTCGGATCGCCGGATGAAGGACCCGTCGGTCAATCGGACAGGCAAAGGACCATGTAGCGTTTGCGCATGAAGGGAGTTTGCAGATATTTGGTTGAAATATTGGCTTCGCAGCAGCGGGAAAGCCTCTATCACCCGCGACAACAGGAGCGTGTCGTGACGATGAAACTGGTGATCGGCAATCGCAGGTATTCAAGCTGGTCGTTGCGGGCCTGGCTGGCCTGCCGCCAGGCGGGACTGCCGTTCGAGGTCGAAGTGGTGCCGTTGTTCGGACCCGACTGGGATGCCGTGCGCCGCACTCTGCCCGCGCTTGCACCCTCGGCGGGCAAAGTGCCGGTTCTGTGGGATGGGCAGGCGGTGGTGTGGGACAGCCTGGCCATTCTGGACTATCTGGCCGATCGGGTCGGGCGCGACCGGTTCTGGCCGCGCGAGACAGCGGCGGCGGGGCTGGCGCGGTCGATCGTGGCCGAAATGCACAGCGGGTTTGCCGCGCTGCGCACAGCGCTGCCGTTCAATCTGGGACGCAAGGGTGAACCCGTGGCGATCGATGCGGCGGTGACCGCCGACATCGACCGCGTGCTGACGCTGTGGGCCGAGGCGCGGGCGCGGTTTGGCGAAGGCGGGCCCTATCTGTTCGGCACGTTTGGCGCCGCCGATATTGCCTTTGCCCCGGTCGTGCTGCGGCTGATAAGCTATGGCGTGGCGTTGCCCGGCTTTGCGCAGAGCTATGCCGCGATCATCGACGAACACCCGTGGATTGCCGCCTGGCGCGCCGAAGCCGCCGCCGAGACCTGGCGCATCGACAGCTATGAAAGCCCCCTTGCATGAGTTTTGACGTGACCGACCCGGTCTGTTTGACGGAACGCCTGATTGCCTGCGACAGCGTGACCCCCGCCACCGGCACGGTGTTTGCCGAACTGGCGGCGATGCTGGAACCGCTGGGGTTTGCAGTGCACCGGTTCGTCGCCGGGGAGGCGCCCGATGGCCCGGTTGAAAATCTGGTCGCGGTGCGTGCGGGGCCTGCCGGCAGCCGCCATTTCGCGTTTGCCGGGCATCTCGACGTGGTGCCGCCGGGGCAGGGCTGGACCACCGCGCCGTTCAGCCCCGAACGGCGCGGTGATCTGCTGTACGGACGTGGTGCGGTCGATATGAAGGGCGCCATTGCGGCGATGGTCGCTGCCGTTGCGCAGATCCCCGCCGAGGCCGGAACCTTGAGCTTTCTGATCACCGGCGATGAAGAAGGCCCGGCCCGGTTCGGCACGGTCGAAATCATCGCGCATCTGCGCCAGACCGGGCAATTGCCCGACTTGTGCCTGGTGGGAGAGCCGACTTCGGTGCACCGGCTGGGCGACATGGCCAAGATTGGACGGCGCGGGTCGGTCAACATGTGGCTGACCGCGCAAGGCGCGCAAGGGCACGTGGCCTACCCGCATCTGGCCGACAACCCGATCCCCCGGCTGGTCGCGCTGCTGGGCGAATTGGATGCCTGGCACATCGACGATGGCAGCGACTGGTTCCAGCCGTCGAACCTTGAACTCACCGATCTGGCCGTGGGCAACCCGGCGACCAATGTGATTCCGGCCGAAGCGGGCGCGCGGCTGTCGATCCGCTTCAACGATTTGCAGACGGGCCAGGATCTGGTCGCCAAAGTCACTGCCATGGCCGAACGCCACCGCGTGGCGGTGCGTGCGGTGATCTCGGGCGAGGCGTTTCTGACCATGCCGGGCGCGTTTTCGACGCTCGTGGCCGATGCGGTTGCTGCCGAGACCGGGATCACCCCCGAATTGTCGACCACCGGCGGCACGTCGGACGCCCGGTTTCTGCGCGCGCTGTGCCCGGTGATCGAATTCGGCCTGTCCAACGCGACGATGCACAAGAAGGACGAGGCCGTGGCGATGGCGGATCTGGTCGTGCTGAGCCGGATCTATGCCCGCATCGCGCTAGCGAGCCTTGCGTAGTACGATGTAGACCGCGCCCGCGCCGCCGTGGCGCGGGCTGGCCGGACGCACCGCCGCGATCCGCCCGGCATGGGGGCTGTGTGCCAGCCAGTCGAGCAATTTTGCGCGGATCGCGCCGCGTCGTTCGCCGCGCAAGTCATGGTCGCCATGCGGGCGCGGCTTGCCCGCGATCAGCAGGATCACGCGCGATCCCATCGCCAGCCCCTGGCCAATGCCGCTGATCAGGCGCGCGTGCGCAGTGTCCAGGTTCATCCCGTGCAGATCGATGGTGGCATCGGGCACGATCGCGCCCGAGGCGAGCTTGCGGTCCCAACTGCCGTCCAGCCCGTCGCGGGTCAGTGGGCGGGTGACCGGCGGCGGCAGCGGCGGCGGGGGCGGCGCCGGAACCCGGCCGCGTACGCGTTTGGGCGGAGCCGGCGGTTCGGGTACCGCGACCGGCGG
>Ga0302187_10003512_pt1 | contig 12683 bp, 11 predicted proteins | sample II_Bog_E1_3_FD_202120 | JGI IMG/M metagenome (GOLD analysis project Ga0302187, IMG submission 202120) | Peat permafrost microbial communities from Stordalen Mire near Abisko, Sweden - II_Bog_E1_3 | ecosystem: Environmental > Terrestrial > Soil > Wetlands > Peat | place: Sweden: Abisko...
AAACTGCTCTAGAAAGATGCTCAATCCGGCGGCGGATAAAACGGCAGCTTGTCGTTCTTCTCATTCGCCCGCTTGATCGTCGCATCGTCCATCAGCAGCGCCGGCGCTATCACCGTCGTCGGCACATCGCCAAACGAGTTGGCCACAAACAGGTCCTTGCCCGCCGCTTCCACGCTCGAGCGCAGCGCCCGCTGGTCCAGGTCGTCCAGCTCCGCGCCCCGCACCAGCTCGCGCTTGCCGTCCACGCCGATGCGATACAGCAGCCGCGGCGCATCGCCGCCCATCGTCTCCACGTAATACACGCTCTTCAGCTCGCGATCGTGGCCCAGGTCCAGCAGCTTCTTGTTCAGCGCCTCATCCGTCAGACCATCCGTCGCCGTCACCTTCATCACGCCGATCGACGGCCGCGCAGCCCCCGTGATCCCCGCGCGCCCGTGGCCGTTCGACTGCGGAAAATCCTTCACCGGCTCGCGCCCGACCAGATAGTTCTCCAGCTTGCCTGCCGCGATCAGCTTCACCGCCTGCGCCGGCACGCCGTCATCGTCCACGGCATACGCGCCCAACAGCCCCTTGCCGTCAAACGTCTTCAGGCTCGGGTCATCCACTACGTCGAGAAAATCCGGCAACACCCGCGCATGAAAGCTCGATGCAAACGGCCCATTGGTGCGCGCCTCCGTGCCCAGCTTGGGCCGCGTCGCCGTCACGCCGCTGGCCACCAGCGAGCGCATCATGTCCGCGCTCGCGTCCGCGCTCAGCAGCACCGGCCCGTGATACTCCTCTTCCACCACCGGCGCCTTGCGCAAATCCGTCAGCGATGCAATCAACCCCACCGCATGCTTGTCAAAAGCCGCTGCCTCATCCAGATCCTTCAGCGAACTCCCCGTCGACCCGTACGACCGGTCCAGCCGCATTCCATCCGCTGCCTGCGTGCCCACGCCGATCCCCTCCTGGTACTCGGCCGCCGACTTGCGCACAATCGTCCCTTCGCTGTTCACCAGCCACGTCGTCGTCACGCGCGCATGGAAAGCCGCCGACGAATACTCCACATCGTGCTCGCCCGCCTTCACGCTCGCATCCGTACGATACAGTCCGCTGGTCCGCGCCACGCGCTCGGTCCACGCCGCCTCGTCCACCTTCAGCGCCTCCGGCTCGGCCAGTGAAATCAGCGGCGTCTCCTTGCTGAAGTCGTCCTGCTGCGGCGGCGTCTGCACCTGTTTCAGCTCCGACTGCTTGGCCGCATACGCCGCCAGCGCGCTCTTGTAGGCCTGGTCGGTGGCCGACCAAAGCGCACTCCGCAGCGCCACCGGATCGTCGTCGAGCGCAGCCAGCTGCAGCGCTCCATCGCCCCGTCCGCCCGAGCTGTCCGTCTTCGCGTCGCCCACCCGCACCGTGATACGCGCCACGCGCTGGTGGCTGTGCTGCCCGCCCTCGCTGGCGCCAAACTCCGCCTTGGTCTCGTAGTCGTCCACATCCTCAATCCTGTATTGGATGAAGAACGGCTTCGCAAACCCCGGCAGTTGCAGCTGCGTCATGCTCCGGTCCAGTTCCACGAGCATCGCCTTCAGCAGCGGATCTTTTTCCGCATCCGCGCGGCCCGCCGTGGCGGGCTGCGCCGCGCTCAAGCCCGGCGCAAGCATCAAGCAACCAAGTATCCCCACACCAGCAATCGTTCTAAAAGGAAGAATAAAACTCACCATGCCTCCATCTGCCCTGGTCCCTCAGTCCCTTGGTCCCTCGTCCCTCAGTCCCTGTCAGTCACTTCGGTATCGCCAAGATCGGCGGCCTTGCTGTCCCCTGCGCCTGCTTCTGCGTCTCCATCTCGCTCACAAGCATGGCCGGAGCCACCGCGCTCACCGGCACCGTGCCACTCTCCGCGCCGCACTCGCCGTTGAACACCTCGTCCTTGTCGCCCGTCGCCACGATCCGCTTCAGCGCCGCCTGCGGCGTGCCCACAATGCTCACTCCGCGCACCAGCTCGTCCGGCCGCCCATCCACATACACGCGATAGACGACCAATGGGATGACTTGAAACGCCTGCGGCGAGCTGCGCTGCGTCACCGCAAACCCTGAAGAAATGTCCTCGAAGTAGAGCCCGTATGCCTTGCCCTGCTTCTTCGCTTCTTCAATCAGCTGCTTCTTCAGCTCGCTCTCCGGCTCCGTCTTCGTCGAAGTCACAATCAGGTTGCCCTGACGCCCGGTGGGCATGCGCCCGGTCTGCGCGCGTCCGTGGCCGTTGGAGTTGGCAAAGCTCGCAATCGGCAGCCGCGACATCAGAAACGTCTTCAGCACGCCGTCGTCGATCAGGTCCACCTTGCGCGCCTTCTCGCCCTCATCGTCGTAAAGATAACTCCCGCTCAGCCACGTCGAGCCAAACTTCGTCCTTGTCGGGTCATCGGCCACGGAAAGAAACGTCGGTAGTACCTCTTTGCCAATGTCCTTCGTGAACGTCTGCCCTTCTTCATCGCCGCGCTGGCGCTGGCCCTCGAGCCTGTGCCCCAGCACCTCGTGGAAGAACACCGCCGCCGCGCGTCCGCTCAAGATCGCCGGCCCATCGAACGGCTCCGTCACCGGCGCCTTGCGCAGCGCCTCCAGGCTCGTGCCCAGCTCGCGAATGCCCGCTTCCATCGCCGCCTGCGCAGGCAAACCATCCGCCGTCTCCGCCTCAAACGTCTGCGCGCGGAACAGGTCCATCCCATCGTCGGCGCGCGTCACCGCAAACACCACCAGCCGCGCCGCCAGGTGCGGCGTCACCACCTTCGCGCCCTCTGACGATGCAAAATAATCCGTCTCGTTCTGCACCGTAAACATCACCGCGTTCGAATACACGTCAGGAAACTCGCGGAAGATCTTCGACAGCTCCGCCACCCGCCGCTCCCATGCCGCCTTGTCCACCACCGCCACCGGCGCGGGCTTGCCGATATACGCCTCCGGCGTCTCTTTGCTGAAGTCCGGCGACGAGTCTTCTTCTTTCGCCCGCACCTCGGCCTCGGTCTTCACCCGAAGGTAGCTGTCGATCGCGTTCCCGTAGCCGGTGTTCGTCGCCAGCCACAGCGTGCGCTCCAGCGCCACCCGGTCGTCTGTCAATGGCATCTCCATGCTATTGACGGCCGAGGCGCGATGCGTTCCATGCGTGTTGTCGAGCTCGGGGCTGCCCAGCCGCACCTGCACGTCGGCCACGCGAACCCGGTTTTGCGAGCTGTCCACCACCGCCCCGTACTGCGCGCGAATCGACACAAAGCTCGCATCGCTCACCGCGTAGCTTAAAAAGTACGGCGGCAGTTGCTTGTCGTCGCCGCCTTTGCCCAGCGTGGTAAACGCGCGGTGCAATTCCGTCGTCATCGCGTCCAGCAGAACCGGCGTCGAAGCCTGTTGAGCGTGTGCTGCGGGCAAGGCGACGACTGCGGCAAGCAGGACAAGTGAAGCGAGCTTCCACGCAAGCCGCCCACCGGTGGACAATGTTTCTTGTGGCATAGGTTGGGAATTCTCAGGTAAAAGCATCTGTAGCGAGAATTGTCGCAGAGTCACCCGCCTCAGAGGAAAATCACATGACGTTCGCACCCCGCTGGCCGGCCGCTCTCTGCCTCCTGTTCCTGCTCGCCTGCCTGCTTCCCAGCCCCGGTCGCGCCCAGCAGCCGCCCGCGTCCACCCAGGCCGCGTCTGCCCAGCCCGCGCAGGCCTATACCCTCCCGCCCGCAAAACTCGCCCAGGCCATCGCCCTCAACCGCATTCGCAACATCCTGGACATCGTGTACGGCCTCTGGGGCGTGCTTTTCCTCTGGCTCGCATTGGCCACCCGCGCCGCCGCCGCGCTCGACGCCTGGACGCAGCGCCTCTTCGCCCGCCGCTGGGCCCAGGGCCTGCTCTTCTTTGCCGTGGGCATCTGCATCGCGACGCTTGCCACGCTGCCCCTCGACCTCTACGCCCACCACGTCAGCCGCGCCTACGGCATCTCGATTCAGGCCTGGTCAGGCTGGCTGGGCGACCAGGGCAAGTCTCTCGGCCTCACCCTCCTCATCGGCGCGCCGCTGCTCCTGCTCTTCAACTGGATTGTCCGCCGCTGGCCGCGCCGCTACTGGTTCGGCGCCTGGCTGGTCACGCTGCCGCTCATGGTGCTGTCGTTCTACGTCGCGCCGCTCATCGAGCCCCTCTTCGACCACTTCGAGCCGTTATCGCAGAACCACGCCACGCTCGTGGCCAGGCTTGAAACCGTCGTTGCCCGCACCGGCACCCACATCCCGCCCGATCGCATGTTCCTCATGAAGGCCAGCGAAAAAACCAACGGCCTCAACGCCTACGTCATCGGCATCGGCGCAACCAAGCGCATCGTGGTGTGGGATACCACCGCCGGCCGCATCCCCGACGACGAAGTCCTGTTCATCTTCGGCCACGAAAGCGGCCACTACGTGCTCAACCATCTGCCCAAAATGCTCGCCGGCATGGCCGCCGGCTTCTTCTTCCTCTACTGGATCTGCTCCGCATTCGCCGCCCGCCTGGCGGATCGCTTTGGCGTCCGATGGGGGCTTTTCAGGCCGGAAATGTTTGCGGAGCCGCAGCCCCCGCTCTGCACCCGCGCCGGTTTCGTCGTGCTCCTCTTCGCCATCACCCTGGCCAGCTTCATCCTGGAGCCGGTCAGCAACTCCATCAGCCGCCACTTCGAGCACCAGGCCGACGTCTACGGACAGGAGGCCATCCACTCGCTCGTCCCCGACCCGCAGAAGACCGCGACGGCCAGCTTTCAGGCCCTCGGCGAAGCCTGGCTCGAAGATCCCAACCCCAGTCCCCTCGTCGAGTTCTGGGAGTACAACCACCCCAGCGTGAAGACCCGCGCCAACTTCGCCGCCCACTACAACCCCTGGGCCAACGGCGGCCACGGCGAGTTTTTTGACAAGTAGCGTCCTGCGCAAGAGCCGTTACCAAAATTGAAGCTGTCATCCTGAGCGAAGTGAAGGATCTGCGGTTGCCCTTCGGGGTCCGTGTTCGCCTACAACCGCTCCGTGCCCCACCCATTCGGTCGCCGCGGCGACCGAATGGGTGGGAAAGCACAAGCCCCAGGCCCATCCCTCACTGCCCCACATCCCCATACGTCGGATACGGCGTCGGCTCCGCGCTGGTCGGCATCCCCTTCAGCGTCTCCAGGTCCGCCAGCACATCCGCCCACGCCTGCGCGTCCTTCTTGGTCGCGAACGCCACATCCAGGTCCACGTAATACGCCTCGATATCCTCCTTGATCCCCGGAGGAATCGGCAGCGCCGGCTGCCGCGTCAGCATGTGCAGCAGGCGCGCATAGGTCTGGTCGGTCAGCGAGTAGCCGCCGGGCCGCACCGGACTCCCCGTATCCAGATCGCGATTGGTCAGCGGATGCCGCGGATCACGCGATTGCCTCGGCCCCTCGGCAGTCGGCTGCAACGGCGCTGAAGCAGGATGCTCGGGCGGAGTTGCCGCCGGCCGCTCCGCCGTCGCAGCATCAACCTCCCCTGCCGGTGCGCGCGGCCCGCCCGGCTGCGTGAATCCGGCCAGCACCCTGCGCAGCGCCGCCGTCGACAGCACCACGCTGTGCATGTACTCAGCCTCCGTCGCCTCCGTCGGCCCCTTCACCGCGGCCAGCTTCAGCGGCCCTATCTTGGGCAGCACGAACAACAGGCCCGCCAATGTCCATGTGCCAATGCCGGCCTTGCGCCGGTAGGCCTGCCAGTTGTTCTCCGTTGCCACCCGCAGCGCCTCCTGCTGCATCGTGATCGCATCCGGCGTCGCCGGGTCCGCCGGTTCGTGCTTGCGGTGCAGCAGCGTCACCGCATACGCAATGCGCGGAATAAACGCGCGCACCGCGAACCGATACGCCCGCACATTGATCCGCCGTCCCCGCTTCCCCGTAAAGTCCTCGCGCATCCCATAGGTCTGGTAAAACGCCAGCGCCAGTTGCGCCACCGGCACCCCCAGCCCGATATGCCGCAGATAACGCGCCGGCGCCATGCGGTGGTGCGCAATTTCATTAATGTCGAACGCAAACTCGGTCTGCACATGCTGGTGCTCGCCCTCGGCATAGTTCACCACCGGCCCATACTGCGCCCCCAGCTTGGGAAACTCCACCGGCACCGCAATGTTCACCGCCGCAGGGTGCCCCACCGTATCGCCGATATAGTGCGACAACGCCCCCACCGCAAACGCCAGCTCATCCGCATTCGTCGCATTGCGAAACAGGTTCACAACAAAATAGCCGGACCGCACGTAGTGCGTCAGGTTGGAATAGGTCTCATCGCCAAACGGGTAATAGCCAATGTCCTGGATCACGCACCCGCCATACGCATAGGCCCGCGCCTCATCCAGCTGCGCCGCCGTCAGCGTCGGATAGCGGCTCAGCAGCAGCGGAACAATCGAGTCCTTCCACGTCAGGTCGATCAGCTGCTCATGCGTCAGCAGCGAATAGGCATGCGCGTCGCCGCCCCACGGCAACAGGGCCACCAGCACCAGCAACAGAAGCGCGCGAACTCCCCTCATGCCGGAAATCCGCCCCTGCAAATCCGGAGACATCGAGTTGTTCATCGTACCGTCCATCTCTTCACCGTCGCAGACTCGTCCCGCACCCGTCTGCGCTCAACCGCACAGCCCGCATGCCTGAAAGTAAGATGTACAGTTCGCGAACTTTGCCGTATCCGCGCCCCGTCGCCGCGGCCCACCCCATAAGATGAAGATGTGAACGCCACAAGATTCGAATTCCGTTTCCGCGTCGTCCTCATCACCGTCCTCGTCACGCTCGGCTTCTGGGCGCCTTGGATTGAATGGTTCGGAATCGGCCGCCGCATCTCCCTGCTCGAGTGGCTGGCGCTTGAGCTCAGCCGCACCGGCCTGGTCACCTTCACCATGGCCACGCCGCTGGTCATCGTGCTCGCCTCGCTCATCGCCGCCAAAGGCGCCCTGCTGCGCATCTGCGGCACAGCCTGGCTCGGCCCGGCCACCGTCAACCACGCAGACATGCAGGGCGGCGCGGTCATGGCCGCCGGGCCCTATCGCTACGTGCGCAATCCCCTCTATCTCGGCAACTGGTGCATGATTGCCGCCATGGCCTTCATCATGCCGCCCACCGGCGCGCTTTTCGCCTTGGTATTGCTCACCATCTTTCAGCTGCGTCTCATCTTTGCGGAAGAAGCCTTCCTCTCCGCGCAGCTCGGCGAGCCCTATCACGCCTATCGCGCCGCCGTGCCGCGCCTTGTCCCGCGCCTGCGCACAACGCTGGCGGCAAGCAGTGCACAGCCTCACTGGCTCCGCGCCGTCCTCGCCGAGCTCAACCCCATCGGCGTCTTCCTCACCCTCGCCGTTTTTTCCTGGAGCTACAACCACTGGCTCATGATTCAGGCCATCCTGGTCAGCTTCGGCCTCTCCATCGTCGTGCGCGCGCTCATGCCCGCCGCTGCCAGTCACGCCGCCTGAACTGTCTCCGCGCGCCGTCCCTTCAAGCGCCCCAGGTGCGTCCACTGGAACCCGGCCGGATACTTCAGTCCGTAGCCCAGCAGCCGATCCACGCCAATGTGGTTCATCCAGATCAGCGCGTACGGCAGTAGCGCCGGACTGTGCAACAGCAGCGCCGTCACCGCCAGCGTCGCCGGCGTCACGTAGCTGTGAATCGCGTTATACATCCGCGCTCCCAGCTCGGAGCCGCCCAGGTAGCCCAGCATGCTCAGGTCCGGTGCCAGCCACAACGCCGCGAACAGCCACCAGCTCGCCCCCGTGCGTGCGTAGAACACCGCCGCAAGCGCCGCCGCCGCCAGCCCCTCCAGCCGCAGAATCGAACGCACAAAACCGTTCGCCATCAGACCCGGCTCAGCCGCGGACCGGTGCGCCGCTCCATTCATCGTTGCATCGTGTGTGGCCATACCTGATCCGATGCCCGCGCACCGAACGCCGATCAAGAATATTCCTGCGCCGCGCCCAACAACGCATCTGATCACGCAACAAGAGCGCCACCCGCAAAAAAGCGAAAAGGAGAAGAGCTCTTCGCCCTTCCCCTTTTCGCCTTGGAATGCCTGCTTGCGCGCGTTACTTCTTTACCGGCGCAATCACGTCCTTGGCAGCCTTGGCCACGCGGAACTTGACCACGGTCTTGGCCTTGATCTTGATGGCCGCGCCGGTCTGCGGGTTGCGGCCGATGCGCGCCTTGCGCTCCGCCTTCACCAGGCGTCCGATGCCCGGGATTACGAATACGCCGTTCTTCTTGGTTTCCTTGATGGCGGTCTCCGCCAGCAGGTCCAGGAAGGCTGCGCTCTGCTTGTTGGTCAGTTCCAGCTTCTCGGCCAGGTGCCGCGTCAGAGCGGTCTTGGTCAATCCAGTTGCCATGTGTGTACTCTCCTTCTCGGCCAGCCCTCGGGGCTGCCTTCTGTTGCCTGGGTTACCGTCGCTTTTGGCGTTCCGCATGGAGGGAGTGCGACTGCGGCAACCTGCACTTTTCCCCTGTATTCATGCGGGTTCCGACAACCCCGTCGTTCGTTACAATGCGACTTTGGGTGGGGTAAAGTCAACCCAAAAACCGTGATTTCCACAAGAAATTGCTGATTTTTTCGGGATTTCCCCTGTTTTTGCCCATTTTTGTCCGGTTTTGACCACCGTCGCCGCTCCCAGCGCGCCCAACAAGGGCGTTCTGCATATCAGCATCCCGAAGGGAGCGCCCCCTTTCAGCGGAGGCAGCAACGCGCCTGCGAGCGGAGGGAGCAGTGGCCTTCAGGCCACTGAACAAGCCCTCATCATGCGGCCTTCAGGCCCGGGCCCGCCTCGGAATTCCGCCCGGGGCGACCGCCTCAATGCAGCCCGAACAGCACCTTCCGCTTCGGCCCGAGCGACGCCGCAATCGGCGTATTCAGCGCGTCCACCAGCGGCGCCAGCAGCTTGAAATGTTTGATCACCGTCTGCGCAAACTTCGGCTCCAGCGCCGTCTCCGCCGGCAGCGTAGCGCTCAGCCCCCACTGCTTCTGCTTGATCAGGTCCATCGCCGGATGCTCAGGCGGGAAGCCTTTCGGCGGACGCGTCAGCGCCTCGCCCTCAAACTCCGTAAGCGTCCTGCGCACCGCGGGCTTGTCGAGAATCTTTCGGAATTCGACATGATTGTCGAGCAGCCAGTGGCGGATCGCCGCCAGTTGCTCCTTCTCCGGCATATACGCGCCGGCGGCAATCACCACGCCCTTGGCGCTCACCTGCACGTAATACCCCGCGCCCGAGGTCTTGTCCAGCCCCGTGTGCGTCCACCACGCCGCCACGTGCGTCTTGTAGGGCAGCTTGTTGTTGCTGAAGCGCGTGTCGCGATAAATCCTGAACAGAGATTTTTCGGCGGGCCTTACATGGCTCGGCGCAAACTCCAGCATCGCATCCGTCACCTTGCGAATGACCGCGAGCATCGGCTCCTTCAGCTCCGCCTCATAGACAGCCTTGCGCGACTGGAACCAGTTGCGGTCGTTGTTCTTCTCAAGCCCGCGCAGAAACTTCACCGCCTCCGGCCGAAAGTACGCCGGCGCAGACGCAGCAGCATTCAACTTCTTAGCTTTAGAAACCATGGCAATCAAGAGTGTAGCGCGAAACACCGCGACGGATCTCCGCAGAGGACCACGCTTTGAAAGGAGCGCGGCTTCATGGCCTACGGAAGAACCGCGGAGAGGCAAGAAGTGTCAGGGCCCGGCTTCAGCCGTGCCGTAAACGCGCAATCAAGAAATGAAGGGTACGGGCTTCAGCCCGTACATGAAAGCCGCAAAATCAGATGGGCTTCAGCCCCCGAGGGAATGCGCAATCGAAGGTCCGGTGCCCCATCCATCGAGCGCTTTTTGCTCGATGGGTGGGAAAGCACTCCCCCGCTGCGAGCGAAAAGCGAGTCCGCCGCGGTGGACCCCACCGCAGGTGGTCACCGAATCACCTTCAACGCCCCCCTGAACAGCCCATCGAAATCCCCAGCCAGCGCCGCGTCCTTGGCCACAGCCTGCTCAATCGCCTTCTCCGCCGCCGGCCGCTGGTAGCCCAGGTTGGTCAGCGCCGAGAGCACATCGTCCACCGCCGCGCCCTGCACGCTCGACTGCACCGGCGCAACCGCAAAGTCGTCCAGCTTGTCTTTGAGCTCGACCACCAGCCGCTCGGCAAGCTTTTTGCCCACGCCGGGAATGCGCGTCAGTTGCGCATGATCCTGCCCGCGGATGGCCTGCACTGTTCTCTCCGATGAAAGCCCGCTGAGCATCTTGATGGCCAGCTTGGGCCCCACGCCGCTCACCGTGATCAGCCGCTCAAACAGCCGCTTCTCCACGCGATCCAGAAACCCGAACAGCGCAATCTGGTCCTCGCTCACCTGCGTATGGATGTGCAGCGAAGCCTCCGCACCCACGCTGGGCAGCGCGGTAAACGTGGGCACACTGATCACCACGTCGTACCCCACACCGGCGCATTCCACAATGGCCTGCCCCGGCTCCTTATGAATCAGCTTTCCCCGCAAGTGAGCGATCATCGGTAGTTATACCGCGATTCTATCTAGGTAACTTAGAGCCTTCTCGACGCTTCCGTCGATTTTCAGTGCCGAACGGCGCGCCAGCTTGTAAAGGTCAACGAGAAGCCCCGCGAGCTGCTTCTCATCGACTGTGTCGTAACCAAAAGAAGGATCCTTTTCAACGGATACACTCAAGACATCTTTGTCTGGATTTAAGGATTCATTGCCGACAATTGAGATCAAATCATGCCCATCATGCCGACGAGGATCGAACTCAACGAGAGAAAACACCAACTGCTCATCCTGACCTAGCTTAGTGATCGAGACTTTGGCCTTAAGGTTGCCTTCAAGTGTCGTAGAAAAGGCTGTCGTCTCTGACACGTCCAGGGCGGTATATGCCTTCATAAGCATCCCGCTGACGTCCCAAGCAATCTTTCCCTCTCGAGTCCTGTCTATGAGCTTTCTTGCTAGCTTCACAGCCTCGGTAATTTCGATTGAAGAGTTCATCGTTCCGCTCCCTCCGTACGGCTTTGTACCGACCCTGAAATACCGCAAAGCGATTCATGTATCTGATGGCAACTCTTGAGCAGTTTCCCCATTTTCTGCGGGTTCTCCGGGAATCCTTCAGATGCAAGCCAGACGCTGACCTTTCGCAAATTCTCCACGCAAAGCTCAGTTGAAAACCCTTCTGGCAGGTAGGCCGCTCGGTGGCCACCGGCGATAATCAGCAGATGAGAAAGATGGTTGGCCGCTTCAATCGCCTTTTCCTTCTGTCTTCCCTGCACTGCCGCCAGGAGTTCCCTGGAATCTAACGCTAGCCGAGAGAATTCATATTCCGTTTCTCTTGCTCGAACCGTCCTCACTGCTTCTTCGGCCGCCTTCCTTGCCCCTTTAGCTTGAACCCATGCCATCAAGCTGAAGACAACTCCGGCGATGCTTGCTATCGTTCCGGCAATCGCCAACAACCAGTTCCAGGCGCCCAGCGTCATTCATGCTTCTTTCAAGCGGTACCAATAAACGCATTCTACGCCGGTTCCGAATTGACCGCTATCCCAAAACCCCCACCCGCTTCGCCACCCGCTCAATGATCTCCAGGGCCTGATCGAGCTGCTTCTTCGTATGCTCGCTGGTCAGCATCAGCCGTATCCGCGCCTTCCCCTCCGGCACCGTCGGGAACGCGATCCCCGTTCCCAGCACGCCCTCGTCAAACAGCGCCCGCGAGAACTCCATCGTCTTGCGTCCGTCGCCGATCATCACCGGCGTAATCGGCGTCTCGGTGGCCGGCGTCGTCACTCCGCCCACGTTGAACCCCGCCAGCCGCAGCTCGCCCTGGAAGTAGCGCGTATTCGCCCACAGCCGCTCAATCCGTTCCGGCTCAGCCTCCAGAATGTCGAAGGCCGCAATGCATGTGGCTGCCACGCTCGGCGGGTGCGACGTCGAAAACAGAAACGGCCGCGCGCGATGATACAAGTAGTCAATCAAATCGCGGCTGCCGCACACATACCCGCCCAGCGCGCCAATGGCTTTGCTCAGCGTGCCCACCTGCACATCCACCTTGCCGTGCGCGTTGAAGTGGTCCACGCTGCCGCGCCCGTTGCGCCCCAGCACCCCTGAGGCATGCGCGTCATCCACCATCATGATCGCGCCATACTTCTCCGCCACCGCGGCCAGCGCACCCACCGGCCCAATGTCGCCGTCCATGCTGAAGACGCCGTCGGTAATCACCAGCTTCTTGCCCGGCTCGTTGGCCAGCTCCTGTAGCAACTCCTCGCAGTGCGCAACATCCTTGTGCCGGAAGACCTTGATCTTGGCCCGCGACAGCCGCGCGCCGTCAATAATGCTGGCGTGGTTCAGCTCGTCGCTCAGGATGAAATCTTCCTTGCCCAGGATCGAGCTCACCGTCCCCGCGTTGGCCGTGAACCCGCTCTGGAAGACCACGCACGCCTCCACATTCTTGAAGCGCGCAATCTTTTCTTCCAGATCCATGTGGATGCGCATGGTTCCAGCGATCGTCCGAACCGCGCCTGAGCCCACGCCAAAGGCCTTGGTCGCCGCCAGCGCCGCCTCAATCAGCTTGGGATGATTCGCCAGCCCCAGGTAGTTGTTGCTCGCCAGGTTGATCACCTGCTTGCCGTCGTAGTGGCACACCGGCGCCTGCTGGTCGTCCAGAATGCGCAGGTTGAAGTGCGTCCCCTTGGCGCGCAGCTCATCCAGCACGGCGGTCAGGTGGGCAAGC
>Ga0302187_10003517_pt1 | contig 12667 bp, 10 predicted proteins | sample II_Bog_E1_3_FD_202120 | JGI IMG/M metagenome (GOLD analysis project Ga0302187, IMG submission 202120) | Peat permafrost microbial communities from Stordalen Mire near Abisko, Sweden - II_Bog_E1_3 | ecosystem: Environmental > Terrestrial > Soil > Wetlands > Peat | place: Sweden: Abisko...
CGGTGATCAGACCGCAGTTGCCGACGGGCAGTGCGACCACCGAGACCGACTTGGAGACATTCCGTGCGAGCGAGCCGACATGCTTGGTGCTCGGCGAGGCGACTGGGCTGGTCGTCGCGCTCACGCCTGGCGCGGAACACCCCGCAAGCGCGACGGCGACCACCAACAGGCCGGCGGCGGTCACCACCGTTCTCAGAGCTGCGGAGTCGCGCGCGCGTCGAATTCGCGATTGCGGAGTGGTGGTCGGTTGGTTCCCAGTCAATCGTCGCATCGCAGCGCTCCCGGATCGAGGTGAAAGTCGGCTGCGTCCAACGTATTCAGGGGGCGTAACGGCGCCGTAACGCCACGTGACGGCGGCGTAGCGCCACGTGTCGGCGGCGTAACGCCGGGTGTCGGCCCAGCCAGACGGGCGAAGTCAGGCCAGATCTGCCGCCAGGCCAAGGTTGAGATCCGCGCGCATCTCAATCAACCGGATCGCGTGGGCGTCGAGCAGTCGGTCCTCGTCGGACCGCAGCTCGAGCGGCGGGACCGCCAGCGCGCCGCCGTCCGCCCCTTTGGTGACGAGGATGCTCATGCAGCGGGTTGTCAGTTCATATTCGCCGGTCCTGGGGTCGCCCGAGCGAACATGCGTCACCACGTGCATGCTGCGGGGACCGGTGTGGATCAGGCGTGACTCGATCTCCACGAGGTGCCCGATATGGATCGGCCGGTAGAAGTGAACGCCGCCCGAGTAGACCGCGACGGAATCCTTCTTGCTCCATGAGGCAGCGCAGGTGCTCGCGGCATCGCTTATCCAGCGAAGCACAGTGCCGCCGTGGGCGTTGCCGCCGAAGTTGGCAACGGATGGCGCCGCGAGGAACCGAAACTCGATCCTTGGCGTGGTACCCGCATCGCTGTAGACCTGGCGACGCATCTCGTCGTGGATGGTGGCGCGTGCCGCGATGCGCAGTTCCGCACCATCCGCGAAATCGAGGTCTTCGACAGTCTGGGGCACCCATTGCGGGACCTTCGTCGGCGTCCCGGCCGCATCCACCGCGACCATGATGATGATGCAGTGCGTCGACGGCTCGAATTCGCCCGCCTTCGCATCCGCTGACGAGACTTCGACCCGCACGTGGATGCTCGTGCGACCGGTGTGGATCACGCGTGCATTGGCTTCAACAAGGTCACCCGGCCTGATCGGCCGCGTGAAGTGGACATTTCCGACGTACGCGGTGACGCAGGATAGGCCCGACCATCCGACAGCGCAGGCGTATGCGGCCTTGTCGATCCATTCGAGGACGCTGCCGGCCTGAACGGTCGACCCGTCAGCAACGGCATCTCCCGGTGCGGCGAGAAAGCGCAGCGTCACGCGATCTCTCATGCTGGAAACACTCCGGTCGCGCCCGTTGCGACCTTCGGTGCCCGGGCACGCGTCAGTTCGAGGATGTCCGCGTCGGGAAAAACCCGACAAAAAAAGCCGGCCGTGGCAGCCTCACTTCCCGCCATCAGTTCTGCGGCGTAAATCAGGTCGAGGGCTCGATGCCCTCCCCATCTCTCGAGGATCAGTTTATGACCACAGAATCGACGGGCGCTCCCAGGTTGGCAAACGGGGAACTTGGGCCCAATGTGCGAGGGATCGGCGATTGCAGCGCAGGCTATGCGCAAAGCTCTGAGCCAGGTTTGCTCCGGCGGCCAAGTCGAACTGCGTCAAACCCGCGCGAACTCTTGTCTCCACGCGAGATCGCGCGCGGGACCGACGAGTCGAAGGGACATCACGTGCACTCGGTCCAATCCCTGCGACAATCCGCGGTGACATTCGCTGTCGATGTTCGCCCTTCGGGCCGACGTGTTTCGGGGCCCAGAGCATCGCCACCATCGATTTTCGCGAATTGGACGGAGGGCGCCGGCGGGGCGGAGCGTTAGGCGCCGACCCCGCCGGTGGCCTCTCGAGCCGGTTCGGATATGGAGGCCACCACGGCTACTGCGAGATGTCGATGCAGTCGAGCTCGGCGAATCCTCCGTCGTAAGCGAATTTGATCGTGTTCGAGCTACCCGAGTTCAGGTGCACGGTTATCGTCTCGTAACCGTCGGTGTTCCAGTCGCCGGTGACAGGAAAATCGACCACGACGGGAGTGCCCCCATTCACGCTGACGCTCTGGATGCCTTGTGAGGTCCAGTCGGCCGAGTAGCTGATTCGTACGGTGTAGTTGCCGCTCACGGGTGCGGAGACCCCCGTGAAGCTGACCGCGCTATCCGAGTAGTTGATGTAGCCGACGTGCTCACCCCCGGATGCCCGCGAACGTGCCACAGTCGAAGCATCGGTTAGCGTCGCGTTCTCGGCCTCGTACCTCGTCGAGTTCGGCCACACCTGGATTTCGTCCAGTTCGGCATAGGTGCCGTTATAGGAGATCTTGATGCTGTTCGTGCCCGCATTGAGGCTCGTCGTGAAGTCGGCCCACGCTCCGTGTCCCCAGTCCGCGGTTGCCGGTTCGCTGAGCGAAAATGCGGTCCCGCCATTGACCGATACGTGCTGGCTGCTCGTCGCACCAGTCCCGTTCGAGTATCGAACCCGCACGTTGTAGGTGCCGGCATTGGTGACAGTCACTGTAGAGAAGTTGACAGAGCTATCGGAGTAGTTGATATACCCGACGTCCTCCCCACCCGACGCTGCACCTCGAGTTATCGTTCTCGCATCCGTCAAGGTGGCGCTTTCGGCTTCATACGACTTCGCGTTCAGCGGCATCGAGTTACTGACGACGTCGTGCTCGCCGACACTGTTCGGGATGCTCGTCACCTGTACCAGGAGGTTTCCATCGAGGCTGTAGGCGGTGCTCGAACTGTACCCGGCAAAGTCGGTGATGGCTCCACCGACGTCTATCGGTGCCGGGGTCAGGGCCCACGAGCCGCTACCAAGATCGGTGTTCGTCATGAAGTCTGACTTGTACTCGCCATCCGATGCCTCGAGCCTCAGCGCGCTGACGACGAGTGTGCCATCGGCGCCGCCGACCGGCGCCCAAGTCACATGCGGGGCGCCGAACAGGGTTGCGCCGGTCGACGCAACGACCTCCGTACCCAAATTGCTTGCGGTGCCCCAGCTGTCGCCGTCGGTCGACGTCCGCGAATAGATCGGCACGTTAGTAAGACCAACGACCTCGTAAACGGCGAAGTAGCTGCCGTTGGGCAGCAAGGTAACCGAGAACATTCCAGGTCGATCGTTATCGTCGGGCACGGCCACGACATTCGACTCGGACCCCCAGGTCGCGCCACCGTCGGTGGAGATGCGCTCACCGATGGCTTGCAGGATGCTCGTCGGCTCGGGCGAGCCACCCGATGTGAAGGTCTTTTCTCGCTCGTCCGAATAGAACACAACCAGGCGGCCGGTTGAATCGACGATCAACTCCGGCTCCCAAATCGCGGTCGTCGTTGAGGTGGGGCTGGGGTCGTAAACGGCCGGACCGCCGCTGTCAATAGTCGAGCGATACGACCAGGTCGAACCGGCATCAGTCGAGTCATAAAGAACCAGATTCGTCGAACTCTGATTTTGCGGTTCGACGTTCCCGGCGAGAAGTACCGTGCCCTCGGGGAGGGTACCGACCGCTTGCGGGAGCTCGTACAACGACGGCTCCTGTCGGTTCCCGTAGCCGTAGTGAGTGTCGGCCACATTAGTGACGAACGACCAGCTCGCACCGTTGTTCGTGCTCTTATAAATCGGAAAATAGGCGGTCGTCGCCGTGACGTTGTCTTCGAAGGTGGCAAGCATCGTCCCATTGGCGGAGCCGTTGTGCCTCAGGGTGATCACCCTGGTGTAGTCGGCTGGCGTGGTAGTGGTGGATGGGTCGGAGTAGATCAGGCCATTGGCACCGTCGACCGCTTGCGCGGGCACGGCGCCCAGTAGCGTCGCCGCGGTGAGCGCCACAGCGGCGGCGATCGCCACGATCGCGCGGCGACCGCCCGGGCGTAAAGCTAGTCCAGACATCGATCGTGCTTCCTTTCATCATTGATTGGGTCGTACAGATCGGGTTGTGCAAACGGTCCACGACTCTGGTTCAAGCAGGAGCTCCAGTCCTGACGTGGTGGTGGTGTACGCGTCGAACTCACGCGGTGCGACATCCTGCGCTTCGTGAGCGCTCGCACGACCACCGTAGGAATCCGCGGTCATCACGGTTGCGGCGGTCACGTCAAGGTCGGCGTATCCCTGCGCTTCGATAACCACGCGGGCGGGAGCTGACGCACGGTTGGTGAAGAAAAAGGTGAGTTCCTCGGTGCCGTTACCCACGTCTTTCGAGGTGCACGCGAATGCGACGTCGTCGACGCTGGGACGTCCTTGAGGCGTCTGCGAGGTGGACTCGATTCGTGCATCCAGCACCGTCGCGCCCGCCTGCGTCGCGGCCGACGCGAAAGGATAGAACGTGGTCATGCGCCACGCATCGCCTCCCGGCTCGGTGCGGATGGGCGCGATCACGTTGACGAGTTGGGCTTGCGCGCCGATCTTCACGCGGTCGGCGTTGTTCATCATGGCGATCAGCAGGTCGCCGACGACGATCGCGTCGAGCGCGCTGTAGTCGTCTTCTATGAGCCGCGGTGCCTCGCGGATGCCAAGGTCCCGATCGTCCTGGTTTGAGATGTACCAGACGTTCCACTCATCTAGGGAGAGGTTTACTCTTTTGGTCGAATGACGTTTTGCGGCGACCGAATCGACCGTCGCGGCCACGTCCCGAATGAAACCATCGAGCTGCGCACCGGACTCGAGAAACGAGCGCCGATCTCCGTCGCGCTCCTGGTAGTACGCGTGCAGCGAGATGTAGTCGACGTAGTCGTAACACTCGCCCAGCACCGTGGACTCCCAGTCCCCGAATGTGGGCATATCCCTGGATGAACTTCCGCAGGCGACCAGTTCGATTGAGGGATCTACGGCCTTCATCGCCTGCGCCGTCTGCGCCGCGAGACGACCGTATTCGATCGCGGTCTTGTGTCCCGTCTGCCACGGGCCATCCATTTCGTTGCCGAGGCACCAGAGTGAAATTCCGTAGGGCTGGTTTCTGCCGTTGCTCCTTCGCAGGTCCGACCAATACGTTGCGCCCTCAACATTGCAGTATTCAACGAGGTTCGCTGCGTCGATGATGCCCCTGGTGCCCAGGTTCACGGCCATCATTGTCTCCAGGCCCCGGCGCTCGGTCCACGGCAGAAACTCGTCCACTCCGACCTGGTTTGTTTCCACTGAACGCCACGCGTAGTCGACGCGGCGCGGCCGCAACTCCTTAGGGCCGATTCCGTCTTCCCACTGGTAACCGGACACGAAGTTCCCGCCCGGGTACCGCACGAGCGTGGGGCCAAGCTCATCCACGAGCGCTTCGACGTCCGTGCGAAAGCCGTCGGGGTCAGCGAGGGGATGCCCCGGCTCGAAGATCCCGGTGTAGACGCATCGCCCCATGTGCTCGACGAAGCTGCCGAACAGGCGCCGGTCGATAGTGCCGATCGTGAATTCCCTCGAAATCACGATCCGCGCGGAGGGTTCGCTTGCCCCGCTCATTCGTGAATTCCGTCGAACGGCTGGGTCGCGACGATCACATCGGTCGTGCCCACCTCGTTGGGCACTGTGGTTGCTTGCACCAGGCGCTCCCCGTCCCGTGTGAGCAGCAGGGTCTGGCTGTACCCCGCGAGCACGCTGCTCGCCGGGTCACCACCGGTCGGCAGAGGCAGATCGATCGTCGTCCACGAGCCGCGCCCGGAACGGGTGTTGACGAGAGCCCTGTCGACCAGCCGATTCTCACTGTCATAAGAGAACCGGCCAGTAACAAACACAAATGATTCGGCTGCGCCGGGAGGCCTGGTCCAGGTCAGGTTTGGTGTGCCGGACAACCATGTTCCGTCATCAGAAACGAGCGTCTCCCCGACGTGATCGGTCGGGCCCCACGAGGTCGGACTAATGGAGTAGAGCAGGTTCACCGGGTCAAGGGGGCGGCCCACGATTTCCATGACTGCGAGTGCGAAGTCCTGTCCGGAGTTTTTCGCGGCCACGAACATTCCCGGCCGCGTCTTGCGATCCGGGACCCCGAAGTCGAGCGTGCGATCACTCCAGTGCGCGAGATCCCGAGTCACGCGGTGCACGATCGCCTGCAGGATGCCATCCGGTTTGTATCGCTCGTCCGAGTAGAAGCAAACGAGTTCGTCGCCGATTAGCTCAAGCTCCGGCTCCCAGATTGTTGTTGTCGTCGACTCCGAGGAAGGGTCGTAGACAATCGGTCCCCCGGTGTCCACGTGACTGACCGGGCGCCACGTGATTCCCCGGTCGTTGCTCGCAAAGATCACGATGTTCGACGTCTGCTCGTCGGGCGAGGTCGCCTGTCCCGACAAGAGCAGCGTGCCTTTCGATAGGCCGGCAAATTCCGCTGGCAGCTCGTAGAGGCTCGGCTGCATTCGAAAGCCGCCCGCACCTACTCCTCCGGTGGCAAAACCGGCGAACGACCAATCCTGGCCGGCGTTCTCGCCCAGCCCAGTGGCGCGATGCACCGGAAATCCTTCCGGCCAGCCTGCGTCCCAGCTGAGGAACAAATCACCGCCGTTCGGGCCGTCCGGGTCAGTTGAGATCATCCGGGTATACCCGGCCGGCCGTTCATTGGCGACTCCGCGGCGTATGAGCGCCAGAGTCGTGTTGCCGTTCGGCCGAGGCTTGGACACGCGGTCGGTTGTCATTTGAGTCCCGTCGAGGAGAGGCTCTCGATGAATTTTCGCTGGGCGAACATGAAAGCGATGAACAAGGGGAGGAGTGAAACGAGGGCACCCGCCATCATCACGCCCTGCGGGATGATGCCGCCGGGGCCAGTGAGCAGGGTCAGACCGGAGGTAACCGTCCCCATATTTGGGTCGTTCGTGAACACGAGCGGCCAGAGCAGGTCATTCCAGTTGTTCACGAAGGTGAAGATTGCCAAGGTCAGGAGCGCTGGCCGCGCGTTGGGGATCACGACCTGGAGGAAAATCCGCCACTCGGATGCCCCATCGATGCGAGCCGCATTGTCGATGTCCTGAGGCAGCGAGACAAAGAACTGCCGTAGGAGGAAGATTCCGAACGCGTCAGCGGCCCGAGGCGCGATAAGCGCAGCGAAAGTATTGACCCAGCCGAGTCCGCTGACGATCTGGTAAAGCGGAACCAGAGTCGCCTGGAAGGGGATCATCAGAGTCGCAACGATGCAGATGAGCAGCACTCGTCGACCGGTGAAGTCGATTCGCGCGAGAGCATAGGCGGCCATCGCGTCAAAGACGATCGCGCATACCGTCACACCACCAGCGAAAACGAAACTGTTTCCGATCAGGCGTGCGAACGGGAGAGCCTTGAAGATCGTCGTGAAATTCGCGAGCGTCCACTGGTTAGGCAGCAATGTTGGCGGGAACGCGTTGATCTCCGAGGCCGGCTTGAATGCCGTGAAGACGATCACGAAGAGAGGCAGCAACAGGAAAAGGGTGACGATCGCGATGAGGACCGTGAGAAGCGCAGAGCGAAACACTCGTGACGGCGATGGACGTCTGGATATTGAGCGCAGTGGACGCGGAGCAGGAGCGATGGCCATCAGTTCAGCTCGCTCTCGCGGCGACCGAAGAAGAAGAATTGGCCGAGACTGAGGATCAGCGTTGCCGCCAAGAGCACGTATGACAGAGCTGATGCGAAACCGAGGTGCAACTGCTGGAAGCCCTGCTCGTAGATCTCGTAGACCACCGTCTGCGTCGCGCCGTACGGCCCACCGGAGGTCAGGATGTAGATCTGGTCGAAAGCCTGGAGGGCTGCGATCAATGCGAAGATCAGGACAAAGCCAAAGGTGTTGGAGAGCATGGGGATTGTGACATTTGTCATCCGTCGCCACGGGCCGGCGCCGTCCATCTTGGCGGCTTCGTAAAGGCTCGGTGGCACATCCTGTAGTCCGGCAAGAAAAATGACCATATAGAAACCGAAGTTCTTCCACACCGCGATGAGAACAACGGTCGGCATCGCGAGCACAGGGTTCTCGATCGGATTACCGAGATGGATGCCAATGAGATCGAGCCAGTAGCTGAGCAGGCCGATCTGCGGGTTCAGCAGGTATGACCACGCGAACGCTGCGACAGCTAACGAGACAATGAACGGCAGGAAAAGGGCCGACCGAAAAAGGCCACGGAGGCGCAACCCGGGGTTATTGAGTGCAACCGCCAGCGCAAGCGCCACGATCACGGCCACAGGAGTGAACATCACCGCGTACAGCAACGTGTTCAGCATCGAATTTAGGATGCTCGGGTCACTGAAGATCCGCTCGTAGTTGGCGATCCCGACCCAGTTTTCGATTCCGAATCCGTTGGAGTCGGTGAATGAAAGCCGCAGTGCTGACAGCATTGGAGCGACGGTGAAGACCGCAAGGATGACGAGTGCCGGGGCCAGAAACACCAGAGCTCTCAGGACACGCCGCCGTCGTTCAATTGGCTTGCGCCGGGCGCGTCCCGGGCCGGTCGCACTGCGGCCGCCCAGGGGAGTTGGCGGCCGGTAGGGCCGAACCATTCTGCGGGATTTAATGAGCGTCATCGAAGGTTTCTGATCGTCATGGTAACGGCTGCCCCCGAAGCCTCAGGGGCAGCCGTCACGATCGGTTGGGCTACTTGGCTACTGCGGTCTTCATCGACGCCTCTGCCTGTGAGAGCAATGACGGAATGTCACCGCCCGCGAAGGCCTTCTGGGTGAGGGTGTCGAGCGCCGTGATGACGTCGACCTGGTTGACCACCCCCGGGAGCAGCGGCCTGGTGTACTTGCTCTGTTCCGTGAGCTCCTGCACCTCGCTGTTAGCCGACACCTCGCTCGCCGATACCGTTGTGTTGAGTGGCGGCCAGCCGGAGCCCAGAGCCCATGCCACCGACTGGTTGTGCTTGAAGAACCAGGCGAAGAATGTCTCCGCGGCCGCCTTCTTGGCCGGACTGGCCTGGCTGGTGACACCGGCGGTAACACCGATGCCCGACTCCGCGACGCCCGAGGGTCCCGCCGGAATTGGCGCAATACCGCAGTCGATCTTGGAAGCGGTGCAGCTCCCCGCGAGCCATGGGCCACCGGCTTCCATCGCAGCCTTGCCCGCGGTGAAGAGATTGTCGGCGTCAATACCGCTCAATCCGATCGGCGAGATGTGATCCTGCGTTACCGCGTTGGTGAAGAAGGAAAGCGTTGCCTTGTTCGCGGCCGAGTTGATGACAACATCGTTCCCATTCTTGATGACATCGCCTCCCCCGCTTTCGAACAACGAGGTCCAGACCCCATTACCCACCGTCTGGTGGTCCGGGAGGGCCAGGCCATACTGCGAGGGGGTTCCTGTGCCCGTCTGGATCGTGAGCTTCTTGGCGTCAGCGATCCACTCATCCCAGGTCTTCGGAAATGTCGTTATGCCTGCCGTAGCGAACTCAGCCTTGTTGTAGAACATGGTGAGCGGAACGAACCCGAGCGGCACGGCATAGTTAGTCCCCTTGAGCTCGCTCATCTGAAGGGCGCTCTGGTTGATCGAAGCGGTGTCGTTACTGGACTTGGAGTAAAAGTCGGTGAGCGGCTGCAACACGCCCTGGCTAGCGTAGACAGTCATCACATCCGGGGGGGATGCGAGGATGTCCGGCCCGTTTTTCGCGGCGAGCGCGGGAAGAACCGTGCTGCCGATCACTGCCCAGGTCTTCGTGTGCATCGTGATCTGGATCTGCTTCTGCGATGCGTTGAACTGCTTGACGAGCTTCTGGAGTTCGACGCCGTCGCTCGCCGTGTAGCCCTCCCAGAAGGAGAGCTTGATGGTTCCGGTGCTGGCAGTGCTAGTCGCGCCGCTCGAGGAGCACCCGGCGAGCGCGATGGTCGTTCCGATGACGGCTAGGGCCGCCATCCACTTCTTGGTCTTCATTGACCCTTCCATTCGATGCTTGTGTGAAAAATTGACGCAGGTTGTGTGATGGGCTGCTCAATCGCACGTCTTGGCGTCATCTCCTTCCGGATCTCGGCGTCGAAGCGACCTCGCTTCGGGCAAAACAGGTTCGTTGATTGCATAATGTTATCGTTCACATAAGGGGACTTGTCAAGCGTCAAAGACAAGTGCCAGATGTCACTTTGGCGCGCTTGTCGATTCGCGCAATACCAGCGTGGGTTCGACTACGACCTCGGCGTTGGGATAGGTCGGCTCAATCTGGGCAAGCAGCAGCTCGACACTGTCCTCACCAAGTCGCTCGTGATCCTGCCTCACGGTGGTCAGTGGCGTCGGAAAATACTGCGCCTCAGGCATGTCGTCGAATCCGACGATGCTCAGGTCTTGGGGCACGCGGATCGACTCGAGCTTTGCCGCATGCATCACGCCGAGAGCCGTCTGGTCATTCGCGCAGAACACTGCAGTGGCTCCGCTGTCAAAGAGCTGCCGGCCCAATTCGCTTCCGCTCCGAGCGGACCAGTCACCCTCCCAAACACGGGATGCATCCAGGCTGTTTCGTCGCATGGTCTCGCGCCAGCCCGCCAGTCTTTCCATCGCATCGAACCGTCGTAACGGGCCGGCAATGTGGCCGATCCGCAGGTGACCGAGGTCGATGAGGTGCTGTGTCGCCAACACTGCGCCCCTCGTTTGGTCAAGACTGACGCTATTTTCCGGGAAAACCGAACCCCCGCCAAGCGTCACGAAAGGGAGTGCGGGGCGCGCACGTTTGAGGGCGTTGAGCACTTCCATCGTCGGCGTCAGCACGACGACGCCCTCGAACCGCTGTTGCAGGAAGTAACCAAGAGACGTCCTCAGGCCTTGCGGGTCGGTGTCCGTAACGTGCGTCGCGCTCACGTAATACCCTCGCTGCCGCGCTCGACCGGTGAACCCCTCGGCGAAGCCCGAAGTGGAACTTATCGGACCCGTGTCGGCGGAGCCGACGGTGATCAGGCCCAGCATGTGGCTCCGTCCTGTCACCAGGGATCGGGCAGACAGGTTCGGCGTGTAACCCAGCTGCTCCACGGCCGCCATCACGCGCTCGCGAGTGCTCTCCTTCACGTTGGAGTGGCCCTGAATAACTCTGAACACCGTCTGGTGCGACACTCCGGCGAGCGCCCCGACCTCATGCATGCTCGGGCCCGAGAGGCGGTCGGGGTTGACGGGCATTACTCTTCCTTTGCACCATTTCGGCTCGTCCAAATGTGAACGTTATACAGGGTACCCTCCTGGCTGACCGGCGAGTAGACCCAGTCACTGGTCAACAGGCCCGAATAACTGAGGTGCCAATCGCACCGCGGAACCCCTACGACGCGGGTCGATGACTTCTGGCTACGAACACAGCCCAAGGATCCTCGACGCGATCCGGGTATCGGGCATGCCCTGCTGTATGGCTTCACGCGTCATCATCTGGAGGGAAGCTGTACGGCGAACAACCCGCGAAAGTGCTCAGCGGGCCATTCAGATCCGAGAGCCGGGACGTCGTTGGTCGCAGTAGCGCGAACAATCGAGTGCGCGGTATCAAAATAGCGATGTGCGAGCTGGTCCCGCATACGCGAGATTTCTGTCCAAGGGATGGATCGCTCGCTCTCCAGCAGCTTCGGATCGATGTCTTTCACCGCTTCGCCGATCTCAATGAGTCGCACGCGAATGGCGTCGAAGACGATGTCGTCGTCAGCGCCGTCGCGTGCGAGGTAGTCGGCGATGGCAACGCAGGCCGCCTGGACGTCACCTAGCCGCTCTCGTGCTGGGCGAATCATAATGCGATCGCTTCCGCCAGCACGCGGTCCGCCACGTCGGGCTTGAGGCTGTTCGCCGGCACGATGTCCACGCTGCTGCCCAGGATGCGCTCGGCTTCGCTGCGCATCCTTCCGAGTGCGAACAGGCCCACCTCTGGCGCGATGTCGACGAGCAGGTCGATGTCGCTATTCGGCCCGTCGTCGCCACGGGCGACACTGCCAAACAACCGCACGTTGCTCGCACCAAGAGCGCGGAAAGCGCGCACCAGTCGCCTCGAGTTGTTGTCGACGGACATCCTTCTCACCGATTTGTGGGCAGACGGAACGAGCTGGACTTCGAGATCGAACCCCGCTGCCGCGACCAGCTTTCTCAATGTCTCGAGGCTCGGCTCACGGCTTGACGACTCGTAAGCGCTCACCACGCTTTGTGCGACGTTCGCGTTCGAGGCCAACTGCACCTGCGTGAGTCCCGCCCGAAGACGAGCGGCGCGAATCGTTGAAGCTGCCGTCTCGGTCACAATGGGATTATAGCGAATTGTAGATATCGTCCGACCTGACGAGATGATCTAACGAATATCCAGCAGGGTGGGCGGTCTACGTGCGCGATTCGGGTGAACGTCTTCTGGCCGCGCAGGGCGCTTCTTCCCGAATCGGCGATTTGGCGAGAAAAATGGCGGAACCGGTGGTCTTGCGGCGTGTCTCCGCTTCGCTGCGCCACGCACGCGCTTGTCGTGACCAATCTTCTAGTAACGTTCGAAGCCGTCGCTCTTCGCTCAGCTACCATCGGTTCCGCCAACAAAAAAGGGCACCCTTTGAGGGGCGCCTTTTTTTTGGCGGAACCGGTGGGATTTGAACCCTCTGGCAGTGGTTTACTCCGACTTATTAGAGCGCCATACAGTTGATTTTCCGCGGTTTTTGATCATGTAGAACTGATTGGGTCATCGTAGAGTCAACACGTTTGTTGACTTTTTGTTGACCGCTGCCCCGTTGAATCCCGAAGCTATTGCG
>Ga0302187_10003539_pt1 | contig 12621 bp, 8 predicted proteins | sample II_Bog_E1_3_FD_202120 | JGI IMG/M metagenome (GOLD analysis project Ga0302187, IMG submission 202120) | Peat permafrost microbial communities from Stordalen Mire near Abisko, Sweden - II_Bog_E1_3 | ecosystem: Environmental > Terrestrial > Soil > Wetlands > Peat | place: Sweden: Abisko, Stordalen...
CCGCCGCGCGCCTTCCTGCACCGCGAAGTCGCGGGCGGTTACGTGCACGCGCCCGCCCAGCGCATCGACGGGCACCGTGGTCACCCGTGTCGATCCGCTGCCATCGGCGGCCTCGACCCGCAGCGACCAGCCGCTGGCGGGTTGCCCGTTGGCAAACCAGCGCCGCGCATCGCCGGTGGGGGCAACGCCCGGATCTTCGGACAGGGGTGTCCAGTCGCGCGTGCGGTCATGCCAGGTCAGGCCATAGCCGAACGGAAACAGCACGCCATCGGCGGCGCGCGCGGTGCGCGGCCAGGCGGTCGGCAACCGGCCGGTCATCGCAAAGCGCGGATGGCCCCCGGCATCGCCGACCAGCACATCGGCCAGCCCCTCGCCTTCGCTGCCGGGCAGCCAGGCGACCACAAAGGCATTGGCGGCATTGAGCGCGGGGTTGACGAACAGGGGCCGCCCGGTGAGCATCACCGCCACCACTGGAATATGCTGGGCACGCAGGCGCCGCATTGTTTCCCACGGCGCGGTCAGATCGGGCGTCAATTGCAACGATTTGAGATCGCCCTGGAATTCGGCGTAGGGCCGTTCGCCGAACACCACCACCGCGGCATCGGGGCGCTGGGTATAGTGCCCGTCCGGAGCCAGTTCGGCCTGCCCGCCAGCGGCCTCGACGGCGGATTTCAGCCCCTGCCACAGCGAGGTCGCGCCCGGAAAGTCGGCCCGGGTCAGCCCGGTGCCCTGCCAACTGATCGTCCAGCCTCCGGCGGCGCGGGCAATGTCGTCGGCCCCGTCGCCCGCCACCAGCAGGCGCGCCTTGCCATGCAGCGGCAGCACGCCATCGTTCTTGAGCAGGACCAGCGATTTGCGCACCGCCTCGCGCGCCACCGCGCGGTGGGCGGGCGATCCTAGCAACGCCCATTGCCCGGCCAGGGGCCGGGTCGAGGGTGCGCCTGCGTCAAACAGGCCCAGCCGCGCCTTGACCCGCAGGATGCGGGTCACCGCCTCATCGATGCGCGCCATCGGGATTACCCCGGCGCGCACTTGCTCGATCAGGCTGGTGACCATGTCTTTCCAACTGTCGGGCGCCATCACCATGTCGACGCCGGCCAGCACCGTTTCGGGGCACGAGGCATTGGTGCAATGTTCGACCTGGCCATGCGCATTCCAGTCGGACACCACGAACCCGCCGAAGTTCATGCGGTCTTTCAGCACGCCGGTCAGCAGCGAGTGGTTGCCCGCCATCTTGACGCCCTGCCAGCTTGAAAAGCTGGCCATGATGGTGGCTACGCCGCCTTCGATCGCGGGGCCATAGGGCGCGCCGTGAATGTCGCGCAGCGCGGTTTCGGGGATTGCCGCATCGCCCTGGTCGACCCCGTTGGTGGTCGCGCCATCGCCGATGAAATGCTTGGTGGAGGCGATCACTTTGCCCGAGGCGATCAGGTTGTGCCCATCGGGCGGGCCTTGCAACCCGCGCAGCATCGCCCCGACAAATTGCGATACCAGCGCCGGGTCCGACGAATAGCCTTCATAGGCGCGGCCCCAGCGGTAATCCTGTGGCACGGTCACCGTGGGCGCAAAGGTCCATTCGATCCCGGTGGCGCGGATTTCCTCGGCAGTGGCGGCGCCGATGCGTTCGATCAGCGCCGGATCGTGCGTCGCGCCCAGCCCGATATTGTGCGGAAACAGCGTTGCGCCGATGATGTTGGAATGGCCATGCACGGCATCGGTGCCCCAGATCACCGGGATACCGACGCCACCTTGCGAACGGTCGGTCGAGGCAGCCCAATAGGCATCGGCGAGCTTCAGCCACTCGGGCGCCAGCGCCTTGTCGTTGTTGCCGGGGCCGCTGTTGCCGCCGTTGAGCACCGCGCCAAGGTGGTATCGGCGCAGATCCTCGGGCGTGGTGCTGTTGATATCGCCCTGGACCATCTGACCGACCTTTTCCTCCAGCGTCATGCGCCGCAACAAGTCGGCGATGCGCGCTTCGGTCGCGGCGTCGGTGGTGGGCGGATAGTGGTATTGCGGCCAGATCGCCGGATGCGCGGTGCCCGGCGGATCGGCCAGCGCGGGTTGGGCCACGGACAGGCAAAGCAGCAGGCACGCGCGCGCGACAGCGCGGGACGGGGTACGGACACACATCATGCGACGATAGCAACTCTGGTCTGAGAAGGGGGAAACAGGTCGGCGTGGGGAACGGCCATACGCGCACCGGCCAACGCATCGCGCCCGATCTGGCCGAGCATCTGCGCCAGTCGGACGGGTTCGACGACGGCCAGCAACGGGTCGGTGCGGCGCGGGGTCAGGCCCATGCCGTCGAACACGTAGAACCAGCTTGGTTCGGTGAACAAGTCGCGCGGACGCGGCCGCACGATCCCCGCATCGGCATAGAGCGCGATCCGCGCGGCCAGGCTGTCGGGCAGGGGGGCAGCGGCCATATCACGCCAGAATGGGGTGTCGCGGCGCTGTGTGAGCGCATAGTGCAGGATCAGGAAATCGCGCACATGATCCATTTCCGCCGCCAGTTCGGCGTTGTAGCTGGCCGCCAGCGCGGGGTCGCAGGCGCGCCCCGGAAAGTGATCGAGCAAATTGAGCACGCCCGCGCAGGCGAGATGGATGCTGGTCGATTCAAGCGGTTCCAGAAAGCCCGAGGCAAGCCCGATCGCCACGCAATTGCCGACCCAGGCGCGCGCGCGGCGCCCCGGCACAAACCGCAACTGGCGCGGGGCGGGATTGCCGGGCGCCGCCAGCGCGGCCAGCAATTCGTCGGCGGCGGCATCGTCGGCGCAATGGGTCGAGGCATAGACATAGCCGTTGCCGGTGCGGTGCTTCAACGGGATCTGCCAGCGCCAGCCAGACGGCATTGCCGCCGACAGCGTATAGGGCGGCAGGCGTGATCCGCGATCGGTGGGCAGGGCCAGTGCGCGATCGCAGGGCAGATGCGCGCGCCAGTCGATATAAGGTTCGGCCAGTTCGCGATCGATCAGCACGCCGTGAAAACCGCTGGCATCGATGAACAAGTCGGCGGCGATGGCGCCCCCGTCGGCCAGGTGTACCGCGCCGATCATGCCTCGCGCATCGCGAGTGGAGCCTGCCACGGTGCCCTCGATGCGGGTCACCCCCAGGCTTTGCGCATAGTGCGCGAAATAACGCGCGACCAGCACCGCATCGAGGTGGAGGGCGAACCGCGCGCCGGGCGGCACCGGGCCCTGCGGTGCAAAGCCCAGATCGCGTTCGGCCAGCGCCGCGCACAGGCTGAAATCGCTCACCCGCGCGGTTGCGCCCGCCGCGCGTGCGCGCAGCACCGCGTGGTGGAACGGTCGGCGTGCGACAGTGGTGCCGAACGTGCCGAACGGGTGCCAATAAGATGAACCGTCGCCGTTCCACCCGTCGAAACGGATGCCCAGTTTTTGCGTGGCGCCGGTATGGTGGATGAAATCGGGCAGTTTGATGCCCAGAAACTGCAACAGATCGACAAACGGCGGGATGGTTGCCTCGCCCACGCCGATCACCCCGATCGCGGCGCTTTCGACCAGCGTGATGCGCGTGCGCGTGCCGGTCAGCGCGCGAGCCAGGATGGCCGCCGCCGTCCACCCGGCGGTGCCGCCGCCGACGATCAGGATCGAACGGATCGCGCCGTCCGGATCGTCGGTGGGGGTGGCATGCGCGCGGGTCATCGGATCAGGGCCCCTGAAAAAAGTGCGGCCGCCGCATGAGGAACGGCGGCCGCGAGGGAGGACGTCAGTATTTGAACTTGGCGCCAAAGAAGAACCGGTGACCCGAATTGAAATAGGTGAACGGTTCGTTGGGCCATTGCAGATAAGTATGCTGGGCCGTCTTGGTCAGGTTCTGTGCCGAGAACACCAGCCCGAAATTGCGGTTCACGTCATAGCCGATCTGCCCGTCGAGCTGACCATAGGGGGCCGAAAAGACCTCATAAGTCTGCGAAACGCCGATCTGGTTGTTGAATGCGAACGTCGCACCCGCGGCTGAATCGTTGATCGACTTGTCGCGCCACGAATAGGACAGGCGGGCCGAGAAGCCGTGCGATTCATAAAAACCGTTGAGTGTGAAGGCGTTCTTGGCAACCCCAGGGATCGGGGCATTTGTGGTGAACGACGTTGGCAGGCTGGCGCTCGATTCCGACCGGGTATAGTTTCCGGCCAGGCCAAAGCCCTGCAGGATGCCGTCGCGGGCCTGCCATTGGGCGCTCAGTTCAAGGCCGTAGATATAACCCGATCCGGCGTTTTCCGGCTTGGTCACATCGGCCACGGTGCCACCGAAATCGTCGTTGACCAATGTCGGGACATTGAGCGTTTCGACGAAATTGAGCACTTTCTTGTAAAACGCCGCGACGCTGATCATCGAACCGGGCGCAAAGTAGTTTTCGTAGTCGGCGACCCCCTGCCACGCGCGATAGGGATCGAGTTGGGTGTTGCCCGACGACCCGCCGGCAAAGGCAAACCCGTCGGCGACGCCGGTGTTGACATTTGTCCGCGAGCCGACCTGGCGCGTGAAGTTGAAAGTATTGCCCAGACCCAGCGAGAACAGATCCTGCGGCGACATCACCTTGGCCGCGCCCAGACGGATGATCTGGTGATCGCCAAGCTTGTATTCAAAGTTCAGCGACGGCAGCACGTCGTTGTACTGGCGGTCGGTGGTCACCGGAACGTTGTTGTTGTTCACCCCGTTCCACGACGCCGTGCCATAGAAGGTCGGCACGGGAGCGGTCTGGGCATTGTTGATATCGAGCCAGGTCGAAACGAACCGCACACCGACGTTGAGGTGATAGGCCGACGATTTTTCGCCAATGTCGGTCATCAGATAGGCCGCGGTGGTCTTGCTGTTGACTTCGAACGAGCTGAGCGTGTCTTCAAAGAACTTTTCGGTGGTGTTGGTGCCGCCACCGCCGCCCGACCACACGGTTTCGAGGTAAGTCGATGGGTTGGTCATGCCCCCGGTATAGGGGTTTTTCACCGTGATCGAGCCGGCCCCGAAATTGTTGACGTTCATCGCCAGATTGGGATTCGACAGCGCGGTCGAATAGGGCAGCCCGGCATAGCCCGGATCGAGGTAATAGACATAGTTGCCGCCGCCGGTGGCAATGCTGGTGTTGATTGGCGACCCGTCGGGCGAGGTGATCAGGTAACGGCCAAAGATCTGTTGCACGTCGCGGCCCGCGCCGCGCGCACCGGCCTCGATGGTGATGCCCGGCCGGACATCCCAGGCTGCGTCGAAGTGCACGTCCCATGCCGACTGGTCGGTCTTGTTGGCCCAGGCCCAGTTGGATTTGAACAGGGTATAGTTGGGATTGTTGAGCACGTTCGAATTGTACGACACCGACGGCAGGCCCGAAGTACCACCGTTGGCCCAGTTGAACGAATAACCCGGCGTGCCCCCGGTCGCGCACGTGGAGGCGCCGGTGTTGCACCCCGGAGCCGACGTGGTCGGCAGCCCGGTTGCATAGCTGTTGTACTGACCGTGTTCGACGTCGGCCTGGTCTGCCTCCAGATCGGAGGCTGCCTTGGAATAGGCGCCGCCAAAGTTGAGCCGCAGACCTTCCTTGTTGTCGAATTTCAGCTTGGCCTGGTAGTTGTCGGCATGCGCGGTGGTGTTCTGGTACAGCGTCGCGGTTTCCGCACCGTTGGCGTAGAACGAGCCCGACTGGACAACCCCGTTGCTGTCGATCGACGACGGGCTGGTGGTGAGCAGCGCGGGCAACGCGGTGCCCGGTGACGACGGCGTTCCCGCGGACGCGCCCTGGCCGTTGAACCAGACTTTGTCCGAATACTGGATGTCGGTGTCGTCTTCGTGGCTGTGGAACCACACAAAGCTGAGCGACAGGTCATCGCTCAATTTTGCATTGAAGCCCGCCGAGGCGCCGAAGATCTTGCGATCATCGTTGTCGTTGGTGAAATAGGCAAGCTGCGGGATGAGGTAGTTCTTTGATCCCGGCGCAAAGCTCGCGGCGGTCAGCCCGCCGCCGTTGGGACCGAATTGCGGCGTGGTGACATAGTCGGTGATCAGCCACTGGTTGCGATTGGCGTCCTGGAACGTGTCGGTCAGGGCCTTTTCGTGGTCGTATGACACGGCCGCGAACGCCGCGAAATTGTCGCTGACTTTGTACGACACGAACAGAGTGCCGTCGGGCGTTACCTTCTTGGCGCCCGAGGACACCGTGCCGCGCAAGTTGCCCGCGATGGTCAGGCCCTGCTTTTGCGCCAGCGGGTCGATGCCCTTGAGGTTGATGGTACCGCCGATGCCGCCTTCGACGGTCGAGGCCTGCGGGTTCTTGTAGACGTCGATGCCGCCGATTTCCTCGCTCGGCACGCCTTCGAGCGAGGCGTACTGGCTGTTGGCGCCAGCGCCGCCGCCCGATGCTTCGCCCGAGACGTAGAATTCGCGACCGGTCAGGAACACTTCGCCATTGAGCAGCGTGGCGTTCTGGCGCAAGCCATCGATCAGCACCGATGTGCCCTGGCCGTTGGAACGGTCGATCTGCACGCCGGGCAGGCGCTGCAGCGATTCAGCCACGTTCTGGTCGGGGAACTTGCCGATATCTTCAGGCGCGATCGATTCCAGCAGCAGATCGGAATTGCGCTTGGTGTTGATCGCGCTGCGCAAGCTGGCGCGATAGCCGCTGACGATGATCGCGTTGGTGACATCTTCGGCGGGTTTGGTGGCGGGCGCTGCGCTGGCAGGTGCCGCGCCGGTAGCTGCGGGCGCCGGTTGCGCGGCCGACTGGGCCAGCAGCGGATTGCCGGCGAGACCGGCGACAATCATTGCGGACGCAGAAGCAGAGCGCGCAAAGACGCGCGCCAGATATTGGCATTTCATGAGATTCCCCTCCTGTTCGGACTGCGCCTTGTTGTTGGGTCCGATTCGCACAGAAATTCGCGACCGAAAGCGCAGCCTTCGCGCTCTGGATATGTCCGTCTGACATCGATGTCAATCGTTAATCGGACAGAGCTTCGCGGGGCGCGCCGAGATGCCCGGACGTGCGACAATGAGGCAGATGGAGCCGGTTTTCCGCGATTTCCAAGGCACTTTTGGCATGACACGGTATGACCCGTGGGATAAGCAACCGCCACGGCCTTTCAGGCGGATGGGCCCCGTTTTATGCAATTTCCGGGAAAGAATTTACCTGCGTGACACAGATTGTACCTGTCATCTTGTGTGGGGGCAGCGGCACCCGGCTCTGGCCGCGTTCGCGCAAGGCCATGCCCAAGCCGTTTCTGCCGCTGATGGGCGAAACCACGCTGTTTGCGGCAACGGTGCTGCGCTGCAGCCCCGATGCGGGGTTTGCAGATCCGGTGGTGGTGGCGGGTTCCGCACACGTGCTGCTGGTCGAAAGCCAGTTGCCCGATGCGCAACGCGGCAGCATCATTGTCGAGCCCGAGGGCAGGAACACCGCCGCCGCGATCGCACTGGCCGCGGTGCGTCTGCCGGCCGAGGCGATCATGCTGGTGTGCCCCAGCGACCATCACATTGGTGACTGGGCTGCGTTCCAGGCCGCGGCCCATGCGGCGGCGGCGCTGGCCGCAGACGACTGGCTGGTGTCATTCGGCATAGCGCCCACTTCGCCCGAAACGGGCTTTGGCTATCTCAAGCGGGGCGAGGCGATCGCCGGTTCATCGGGCTATCGGGTCGAACGCTTTGTCGAAAAACCCGATCTGGACCGCGCCAGGGCGTTTCTGGCCGATGGCGGCTATTCGTGGAATGGCGGCATCTTTGCCTTTCGCGCCGGGGCATTCCTGGCCGAGCTGACGCACCATCGCCCCGATATTGCCGAAGCCGTGCGCGCGGCGGTGGCTGCCGGGCGCGAAGAGGGCGACAGGTTTTACCCCGACGCGGCAATCTTTGCCACGATCCGCGGCGATTCGGTCGATTATGCGGTGATGGAAAAGACCAGTCGCGCAGCGATGGTGCCGGTGTCGATGGATTGGTCTGATATCGGCAACTGGCAGGCGCTGCACGATGCCTTGCCCCGCGATGATCTGGGCAATGCGGTGCGCGGTCCCGCCGAACTGAAGAATTGCCGCAATGTGATGGTCGAAAGCGACGGTCCACGCGTGTCGGTGGTCGGGGTCGAAAACCTGATCATCGTGGTCGATGGCAACGAAGTGATGATCACCACGCCGGGCGGCGCGCAACTGGTGGGCAAGTTGCAGGGGGCGGTCAACCAGTGACCGGCCTGCCCGTCAAACTGGTCGACAAACCGTGGGGCATGGATGTGCTGCCGGCACCGTTCGCCCCCGCGCCGGGGCGCCGGGTTGGTGAAATCTGGTTCGAGCCGCCGCCCGAAGTTCCCTCGATCCTGATCAAGTACATCTTCACCAGTGAAAAGCTGTCGGTGCAGGTCCACCCCAACGATGCGCAGGCGCTGGCGGCGGGTGGCAAGACCACCGGCAAGGACGAATGCTGGCTGGTGATCCATGCCGAACCGGGCGCCACGCTCGGCGTGGGCTTCAACCAGCCGATCGATCACGACGCCATGCGTGCCGCCGCGCTCGATGGCAGCATCGAGCACTTGTTGACCTGGTATCCGGTGCGGCCGGGCGATTTCTTCTATATTCCGGCGGGCACGGTGCATGCCATCGGCGCCGGGGTGGGGGTGATCGAGATTCAGCAGAACGCCGACATCACCTATCGGCTGTACGATTATGGGCGTCCGCGCGAATTGCATCTTCATGACGGGATCGCGGTCGCGCGGGGTGAACCCTATGCCCCCGCGCTGCATCGCCATATCCCCGACGCCGGCACGGTCGAACTGGCCGACGGGCGCTATTTTCAGGCCCATCGCATCGATGGCGTGCCCGATGCGGCGCTATGCGCGGCCTACCGGTGCCCGGTGCTGCTGCTTCCGCGCGAGGGCACCTTGCGGATTGGCGAAACGGTCATACATCCGGGTGAATGTGCCACGAGCGAAAGTCTTGACGCGGCGGTGTTTGACGAGGGCGGACAAGCCATCGTCGTTCGTGCCAAGCTCTGACCGGCGCTGTCGCAAAAGGATGAAATGCCATGGCTGATCCGCAAGTGACGGAGCATGCGCCGTTAGATATTTCGCGCGTTGTCACCCGATTGCGCGAGGTGCGTGAAAGCTGGCGCGATGCGCAGGGCCACGCGGGCGAGTTCGGTGCCCACGGATTCCCCTCGCGCCACGCGCTGGGGCAGATCATCGATGTGCTGGCCGCTGCGCTGTTCCCGTTGCGGCTGGGGCCACCGGGGCTGAAGGCGTGCGACGAAAATGTATTCGTTCGCAACAGTCTGCAATCCGCGCTGCCGATGCTGGCAGAGCAAGTGCGGATGGAACTGTACTATGTGCGCCCGACGCGCGGATCGGAAGCGATCGAGCGCGCGGTGACCGCGATTGTCGAGGAACTGGCTACGCGCCTTCCGGCGATCCGCGCGCTGCTCGACACCGATCTTGAGGCGGCGTTTCGCGGCGATCCGGCGGCGCGCAGCGTTGATGAAGTGCTGCTGTGCTATCCCGGCACGATTGCGCTGATCCACCATCGCATTGCGCACGAACTCTATCTGCTGGGTGCCCCGCTGGTGGCGCGGATCATCGCGGAAAACGCGCATTCGCGCACCGGCATCGATATCCACCCCGGGGCATCGATCGGCGAGAGCTTTTTCATCGATCATGGCACCGGTGTGGTGATCGGCCAGACCGCCGTGATCGGCAAGGGCGTGCGGTTGTACCAGGCAGTGACGCTGGGCGCGCGCAGCTTTGCCACCGATGACGAAGGTCGCCTGCTGAACACCCCGCGCCACCCGATCATCGAGGATGACGTGACGATCTATGCCGGCGCCACCGTGCTGGGACGCATCACCATCGGCAAGGGATCGGTGATCGGCGGCAATGTCTGGCTGACCCGATCGGTCCCGTGCGGCAGCCGCGTCCGCCAGACCCAGCCCAGCATCAACATCGAAACGACCGACCCGTGCGATCCCAACGAGTGGTCGGGTCTGTAGCGATCAGCGTGCCGCGCCCCTGGCAAACTGGCGCGGTGAATAGCCGATCACGCGTTTGAAGGCCGCGCCGAACGCGCTTTCGGATTCGTAGCCCACGGTGGGGGCAACAACCGCGATCGACATACCGGCATTGGTCAGGCGGTCGGCGGCCAGCATCATGCGCCAGCGCGTGAGATAATCCATCGCCGGCTCGCCCACGCGCTGTTTGAACCGCGCGGCAAAGCTTGATCGCGACATGCCCGCGATCCTGGCCAGGCTTTCCAGCGTCCACTTGCGGCCCGGTTCGCCATGCATCGCGGTCATGACTGCCAGCATCTGCCGGTCGCCCAGCGCAAACAGCCAGCCGCTGTGTTCGGCAGAGTGCTCGGTCAGATGGAGCCGCAGGGCCTCGATCAGCAACGCCTGGGTCAGATGTTCGGCCAGCAGGGTGCCCCCGGGCCGGGGCGCGCGCAATTCGCGCATCAGTCGCTCGATCGACCAGCGGAGATCTTCGCGCCCCTCTGCGGCGCGAATGATGACCACTGGCGGCAGCATCCCCAGCAGCATGCCGGCGTGCATCCCGGCGAAATCGAAATAGCCACCAACGCCGGTGCAGGCGCCTCCGCCATTCAGCATGGCGATCTCGCCCGGCGGAATGGCGGGAAAGAAGGTGTAGGCGTCGATCGGGGCGACGTCGGCGGCGCTGTGCAGGCGATAGGACTTGCCCCCGGGCAACAGCGCGAAATCGCCCGCTTCGAGGCGAATGGGCGCGGCGATATCCTCTATCGCCAGCCAGCAATGCCCCTCGGTGATGGCATAGCACTTGATCGCGTCATCGGCCGCAAATGCCAGCGCCCAGTCGCCGCCGGCATCGAGCCCGCGAAAGCCATAGCTGTTGGGGCGCAGGATCGAGAGAATGTCGGACAAGGGGTCCATCGGCGTTCCTTGGACGATTGCAACGAAATGACGGACGTCTCAGCATGGTTCGTCCGATCTGGCAGGTCTATCCCGCATGGCAGGAACAGTCACCCCGTTTGCCAAGGAGAACCTCATGCCCGACAATATTGCCCTCTGGCTCAACGCCAAGCGCGCCGACTTCACCGTGGCGCCGGCACCCTGCACAGCGCCGCGCACCGGTGAGATACTGGTTCGTGTCCACGCCGTCGCGGTCAACCCGATGGACCGACTGGTGCGCGCGGTTGGCGATCTTATCACGCCATGGATCGCATATCCGTTCATCGCGGGCTCTGATGTCGCAGGCGTGGTGGTCGCGGTGGGCGAAGGGGTCACCCGGTTCCGCGTCGGTGAGCGGGTGCTGGGCTATGCCGCCGGTGCCGACAAGGGTCATCGCGCCGCCGAGGGCGCATTTCAGCACTATGCCATCCTGCCCGCGCATATGGCCTCGCCGATGCCCGACAGCCTGTCGTTTGCTCAGGCATCGGTCCTGCCGCTGGCGCTGTCGACCGCCGCAACCGGGCTGTTCGATGCCGGCTGCCTTGCGCTTGACGCGCCTTCGGCCGAACCGCAAGCCAAAGGGCAAACCCTGGTGATCTGGGGCGGTTCGACCAGTGTGGGCAGCAACGCCATCCAGTTGGCCGTTGCGGCAGGCTATGATGTTATCACCACCGCATCGCCGCGCAACTTTGACTATGTGACCAGGCTCGGCGCGCGTCTGGCGTTTGACTACGCCAGCGCGAACGTCATCCGCGATATCATTGCGGCGCTGCATGGGCGCACCCTGGCCGGTGCACTGGCGATCGGCCAGGGATCGGCGGGCGCGTGCATCGCGATCCTTGGCGCCTGCCAGGGCAACCGCTTTGTCGCCATGGCCAATCCGCCGGCCAGTTTCGACGCTGTGCCTGCGGGCAAGGGACGGCTGGCACGGCTGGTGCCCACGCTGGCGCGGGTCATGATGGGCAACCTTGCGCTGGCGATCCAGTCGCGCCGCAAGGGCGTGCGCACCAGGTTTATCTGGGGCAGCGCCTTGCTGAACACCGAGGTCGGGCCGATGATCTTCCGCGATTTCCTGCCGCGCGCGCTGGCCGAGGGTCGTTTCGTTGCCGCGCCCGAACCGATCATCGCCGGGCACGGCCTGGCCGCCATTCCCCAGGCGCTTGATCGCCAGGCGGCGGGCGTTTCGGCGCGCAAGCTCGTCGTGACGCTGTAACCGCCATGGCAATCGTCAGCATCACCCGCTTTCGCCTGCGCTCGGTCCGCTTTGTGCCGTTGTTCTATATCCACGCGCACCGGATCATCGCGCAGATCCGCAAGGCCGAAGGGCATCTTGCCGGGGCGGTCCGGCGCGAGGGCGATCTCGCCTATTGGACGGTCACCGTCTGGCGCGACGCCATTGCCATGCAGGCCTTTGCGGCCAGCGGCGCGCATCGCAGTGCCATGCCCCATCTGCAAGACTGGTGCAGCGAGGCGGGCACGGTCCGCTGGGTTCAGGAGGGCAGCGATCTGCCCGACTGGGCGCAAGCGGCGCACCGGTTGCAGCACGAGGGCCGCGCCTCGACACTGCGCCATCCCGGGCCGCGCCATGCCGGGCACACCTATCCCGCGCCGCCCGAAGGGTACGACATGCGGTTCTGACGGCAACGGGTCAGATCACCTGTTCCACTTGCGGCGTCCGCGCGCCCCGATCAGCTTGTCAAACCCGGCGAACCGCCGCATCCT
>Ga0302187_10003546_pt1 | contig 12611 bp, 13 predicted proteins | sample II_Bog_E1_3_FD_202120 | JGI IMG/M metagenome (GOLD analysis project Ga0302187, IMG submission 202120) | Peat permafrost microbial communities from Stordalen Mire near Abisko, Sweden - II_Bog_E1_3 | ecosystem: Environmental > Terrestrial > Soil > Wetlands > Peat | place: Sweden: Abisko...
TTACGCTTTCATTGCTAATGTGGCTGGTGGCTTTTCTGTCGGTGGGCGCGGAGTGGTTCCTGATGTGGCAGTCGCATACGTGGAACGGGCAGGAGGCGGCGTTCCGCATGTTTACGGTGGTGGGTGTGGTGCTGCTGGTTTTGCTGCAACCGGACACCGAGGGACAGCCGTGAAAGCGCCCGTTGCCGGTGTCGTTCTTGCGGCGGGAGCGAGTCGGCGACTGGGGCAGCCGAAGCAATTGCTGATGCATGAGGGGGAGACGCTGCTGGCGCGGAGTGTGCGGCTGGCGTGTGAGGCCGGCGTTGCGCCGGTGCTGGTTGTGGTGGGTGCAGATGCAGAGTTAATTGGCGCCGCTGTTCCGGCGGATAAAGCAGCGGTGGTGATGAATCAGGAATGGGAGCAGGGAATTGCGAGCTCCATTCATGCTGGAGTGAAGGCGCTGGATGAAGCTGCGCTCGGAGTTCTGATTCTGGCTTGCGACCAGCCGCGATTGAGTGCAGAACATTTGCGCGGATTGATTGAGACATTCGCTGCGCAGAGCGCCCCTTCCATTGTGGCTTCTACCTATGCAGGGGTGGTTGGGATCCCTGCGGTGTTCCCGCGTGAAGCGTTCGCTAACCTGCTTGTGTTGAGGGGAGACAAAGGCGCGCGAGCTCTGCTGATACAGCCACCGTGCCCGCTTGTAGCTCTTCCGTTTGAAGGCGGCGAGGTGGATATCGATCAATCTGACGACCTGGCGCGGCTCCGGTAACTCTCCAAGGAGCCTCTGCACAAGTCTCCTGAGCGCACGAGAACCCATCCCTCAGGGGCTAAAGCCTTCGATCTTATTGGCCTTTTTTTGGCACGAGTAAACTCGTGCCCCTTCAAACCTCACTCGTGCCTTTTCAAAACTCGTCTTGTGCAGACATTCGCTAACGTTCGATGGTGGCTTCGATGTAACCGTGCGGCTCGTCGATGGGCACGAAGATGTGGTTCGGATTGTCCTGGCCGAAGGGCGTCAGGTCGGCGAGCAGGTGATGCAGGTTGGGCATGGTGAGGGTGATGCTGGCGATCTCCGGAGCGGCTTCGAGCGCGGCTTTTCCCATGTCGTAGAGCGTATGCTGCACGCTCATGCTGTCGTGTGCTGCGAACTCCTTGAGCAGGGCGGTGAGGACGCGGGCGCGAACCGTGGCGTAGTCTGGCGAGCCTGTTAGGTACTCCCAGGTGACGGTGGCGCGGGTGCCGAAGATGCGATCAGTAGCGGGCTTGAGGGTGGTGAGCTTGTCTTTGATGTAGCCGGTAAATGCGGACTTGGTGGTCTTGAGAATGGTGAGGCCGTCGATCCCGGATCGGACGGACCATTCGCGTCCCTGGTCGCGAACGGCGCGGACCGTATGAACCTCGGAACCGCCGAGTTTGAAGGTTGTTGGCTCCGGCGTGCCATCGACAGCGAGGCGCTCCCAGGCCTTCTCTTCTATCTCGACCATGACTCCGCTGACTTGCGGGTTGTTGGAAAGCAGATAGTCGCCGAGCTCCGTTGCGAACTCCTCGATGGTTGCGGCTTTTGATCCGCGGGCCACAAAGTAGACCGTGTTCTTCATGGTGTCCGTGGGCAGGATCTTGCTGTTGTCCGCCTCAGTAAAGCTGGTCTCGAAGTCGCCTTCGAGCAAGACGCGCACGGTCCACTCCTGGAACTCGTGATGATCTCCGTTGCGCGTGATCCGCGAAAGGCGCACGCGGGATTTTCCGTAGCGGTTTGCTCCCAGTCTTGCCATGCCGTCAGCTTCCTCGATAGGTTGTGTAGCAGTTGTCGCTCAACAGGAGCGGCAGGTGATAATGCGCCACTCCGTCGCAGGTGAAAGTGATGGATATCTCAGGAAAGACGCTGGTCCGGCCCATGCCGGCAAGGTAACCGCGTGTATTGAAAGTGAGCCGGTAAAAGCCGACTTCAGCTTCCGGCAGAAGATCGGAGCAGCGCCCATCCGCATCGGTCGTACCCTCGCGGATATGGAACCATACCTTTTCAACCATTTTATCGAGCCGCACGCTCATGCCGGCGGCGGGCTTGCCGAGGACGGCGTCGAGGACATGCGTTGTGATTCGATTCATTCAATGAGCCACTTTCCCAGACGAATCTGCGTGATCTGCCTTTGCTGCTCGGCGGCCTCGCACAACTCGGTAGCGCGGTCGCTGGCCAGGCGGCGATTGAGGATGGCAAGCATTTCGACGGCGCTTTTCCCGGTGGCGCAGACGATGTAGGTGAAGCCGAAGCGCTGTTCGTACAGTGCATTGCCCTGTGCGAGTTCCGCAAGCACTTTTTCCGCTGCCTCGTTGGTTGACGATTGTTCCTGCGTGGACCAAGCCGCGGATTTCCGGGTTGCATGCGCGGGCTTGCGGTCGCCGATGCGGGGATGGGCAGCGAAGGCTTCCATCCAGTCGGGCTCCTCCATGGTGCTCCAGAGGCGGTCGGCGCCTTCGCTCAGTTCCAAAACGCCGGCGATGGGGCGAAGCGCAACCATGGCGGCGGCCCATCGGCGCGCCGCGCAGCAGGCGATCATGGAGTCGAGCGCAGCGGCACGGTCGGCTGCGTTCCAGGCTTGCAGGGTGGCGTTCACGCGACACACTCCGGCGATTGCATTTCTTTCAGGAATTCTTCCAGAAGGTTGGCAGCAACGCGGACACGGTACTCGGCTGAGGAGCGGATGTCGTCAATGGGTGTTACTTCGCCGAGCAATGCAGTGCGCGCGGGTTGGAAGACATTTGTGTCGACGCGTTGTCCGAGCAGTGCTGATTCTGTCCGATAGAGGCGTGTGGGGAAGGCTGCGAGGCTTGCGGCGGCGAGGCGAATCTCGCGGATGAATCCGTCTTCAAGGAGAGCGGTTGCGGCCAGTGCAACTTTGGAGATGGCCATGGCGCGGCGCGTGCCGACCTTGCGCAAGTACTGGCGGTGGTGGGCGAATCGGAGTGGGAGATGGATGGCGTAGAGCAGTTCATCCGGCGCCATGATGTTGCGCTTGTAGTTGGTGTGGAACTGCGCATAGGGAATGCGGCGAGTGCCGCGAACGGAGACGAGTTCAATCTCGGCGTCGTACACAAGCAGGGCAGGCGAAGAGTCGGCGGCGGGCGATCCATTGACGAGATTGCCGCCGATGGTGGCGCGGCTCTGGTTGGCGATGGAGCCGATCCAGCTTGCGGATTTTGCCAGAAGCGGCAAGTGCGTTGCTATGCCGGAGTGTGCGCGCAGATCGCGAAAGGTTGTGGCTGCGCCGACGACGATGGTGTCTGGATTGAGGGTGATGAAGCGCAGGTCGGGGATTCCCCAGAGGCTGATGAGTTTGCGCGAGGCCAGCCTGCCGGCTGCATGAGCCACCATGAGCTCAGTGCCGCCGGCAATGGGCGTCCACTCACTGGGTGCTGCGGCCATCAGTTCGAGCACCGCGGAGAGGCTACCGGGGGCGATGAGCTGGTGCGCGTGCGGGTTACCTCGCATGGTCGGCCTGGGCTTGAAGGTTGCTGGTGTCAGCGGAGGCAGCGGAGACTACGGACTCGAAGATGCGGGTGAAGCCGGTGCATCGGCAGAGATTTCCGGCGAGGCCTTCACGGATTTCCGGCATGGAGGGGTGCGGATTGATAGCAAGAAGTTGGGTTGCGGCCATCAGCATGCCCGGCGTACAAATGCCGCATTGCGCGCCGCCACATTGAAGGAAGGCTTTCTGCAGCGGATGCAGCTCGCCATTGATTGCGAGACCTTCAACCGTCTGGATGGCCGCGCCTTCTGCTTGCAACACGGGGATGAGGCAACTGTTCACCAGTTCGCCATTCATGCGCACGGAGCAGGAGCCGCACTCGCCTTCGCCGCAACCCTCCTTGGTGCCGGTGAGGTGTAGATCTTCGCGCAGCACGTCGAGAAGACGCTTCATCGGCAGGGTTTCGACAGCAACATCCTGGCCGTTCACGGTGAAGCGAATAGTGGGACAACCATCACTCATACGGGCGCTGTCTCCACCTGCGGTTCACGCATGGATAGTTCGAGGAAGAGATCTTCGGGCAGAAGCGGAATGGTGTTGAAGCCGACACCGGTTGCATCGCGAATAGCGTTGAGGATTGCAGGGGCGGGGCCGTCATGAGGCAACTCGCCGATGCCCTTGGCGCCGAAGCCGCCATAGCGGAAAGGAATCTGCTCAAAATAGACGTGGATGGGAGGCACGTCTTCGGCAGTGGGCATAATGTAATTGGTCATCTGGTTGTTTGCCATGTGGCCGTTTTGGAGGAGCACTTTCTCGTAAAGCGCATAGCCGATGGCCTGTGCAATGCCACCCTCGATCTGGCCTCCGGCGAGAATGGGATTGAGGACGCGGCCGACTTCCTGAACGGACCAGAAGTCCTCAACCTCGGCAGAGTAGGTGACAGTGTCGACGGCGACCTGTGCGACTTGCACGGACCATACATACGCTGGGTAAGCTTCGCCGTGATAGGTCTTGTCGTCCCAGAAAATGCCGGGGGGCGCCTCATAGCGGCAGAGGGACTCGACTTTGCCGTGGCTGGAGCGATAGCGTTCGCAGGCGGCGAAGAATTCTTTAGGCGTGAAGTGGGCGCCGAGACCGGCATGCTCGCGGAGCATGGTTAGAAGTTGCGCGCCGGCACGCTCGATGAGATGACCAACGACCATGGTGGTGCGCGAGGCAACCGTTGGGCCGCTGTTGGGCACGACGGAGGTGTCGGGCTGGGCTACGATTATGTCGTCGTAGCCGATGTTGAGGGCTTCTGCGGCAATTTGCGAGAGGACGGTGTTGGTGCCCTGGCCGAATTCCGTATTGGCTACAAGGATTCGTACTTTGCCCTCGGGGATTACATCGATACCGGCAAGTGAGTTGAGATAGCGCTCGCCGGAGCCGGTGAATCCGGAGCCGTGAAAGAAGGCGGCAATGCCGAGGCCGCGCTTAATGGGGTTGGATTGATTCTGTTGCGCGAACTTTTTGTGCCGGTCGTAGTAGTCGCTTTCGGCGAGGGCGCGATCGAGGAGCTTGTCGAGGATCACGGGGTCGCGCATTACCTGTTCGGTAGCGGTGGTATCGCCGTCATGGAGGAAGTTTCTGCGGCGCAGCTCGACGGGGTCGAGGCCGATGACGGCGGCGATCTCATCCATGTGGCGCTCAATGGCGAAGATGGACTGGGGCGCGCCGAAGCCGCGGAACGCGCCGTAGGGAACGGTGTTGGTGGCCCACGCGTGGGCGCGCACGCGAACGTTGGGGCAGACGTAAGGGCCGGGTGAGTGAAGCGTGGCGCGCGAGAGTACGGTGGAAGAAAGAGTAGTGTACGCGCCGCCATCCGTGGCGACTTCAATGTCCATGGCAAGGAGCTTGCCGTTGCTCGCGAGCGCGGTGCGATGGCGAACGCGGGATGGATGGCGCTTGGTGGTGGCGGCCAGGTCTTCCATGCGGTCGTAGACCATCTTGACGATGTGACCGGATTTGAAGGCGAGCAACGCGGCGTGGGAGGCAAGCGTGGACGGATAATCTTCCTTGCCGCCGAACGCGCCGCCGGTCTCTGTCTGGATGACGCGGACCTTGTCTTCCGGCAGATCGAAGACCGCAAGGAGTGATTTATGCACGTAGTAGGGGCATTGCAGCGAACCCCAGACGGTGATGCCGGTCTCGGGGTTCCACTCGGCGATCATGCCGTTGTTTTCAATGTAGAGATGCTCCTGGGCGCCAGTGCGATATTCGCCTTCAACGATGTGCGCTGCGTTGGACCAGGCTGAATCCACATCGCCTTTTTCAAGCAGGAAGCTCTTGATGAGATTGTCCGCGCCCCAGACGATGGTTTCCTGGCGCTCGCTTTCGTCGATGGTGAAGACGGGCGGGAGGGGATCGTACTCTATGTGCACCGCGGAGGCGGCTTCGCGGAGTTTGTGCTTGTCAGGGTGAGCGAGTAGCAGGATGGCCTCATCGCAATGATTGACCATGCCATCGGCGAGGACCGGCTGGTCGGCGATGATGAGGTGGATGTGGTTCTTGCCGGGAATGTCGGCGGCGGTGACTACGGTGAACTGGCTCCAGTCGATGCGGCGATCGAAGCCGATGGAGCGAATGAAGCCACGCGGAATGGTACTGCGGACGGTGAGGCCGAACCACATGCCTTCGCGCTCAATGTCGTCGACATAGCGGGCGCGGCCCAGCAGTTTGTCCACGCCTTCCTTGCGGAGGACAGGAGCGCCAACGATGCGAGTTTTCTCGATCGGGTCCATGGTTGGGGAAGCTGAATTCGTCGTACGGGTTGAGGCTTAGCATACAACGGAGCGGGCAAGATTCAAAGCCAGCCGGTCAACTTGCCAGCCGGGCGAGGGTGCGGGCCAGCACTTCCAGGCCGCCGGCGATCCACTCCGGAGAGGCGAATTCGTCGGGGCGGTGACTGACTCCGCCGCGGCATGGAATGAATAACATGGCGACGGGAGCGATGCAGGCCATGAAGGAAGAATCGTGGTAGGCGCGGGCCACCATGCGCCTATATGTGCGTCCGGCTTCGATGGCGGAGGCCTCCATGGCGTCGAGGATTACTGGATCGCAAGTGGTGGGCGGATCGGCGTTCACCATTTCGGTGTGGATGACCACGCCCCGCTTTAAAGCAATTTCCGCGCAGGCTACCTTGATGGCGGTGATTACGCTGTCGCGGCGCGGGCCGTCGATGTCGCGGATGTCGGTTTCTAATTTCACGCGGGAGGGGATGCTGTTGACGGCGCCGGGAAAAACGTCACAAACGCCGACCGTTGCAACGGTGGAGACGTCGCCTGTGGATTTTGCGGCCGCTTCGATGGCTAGAATCAACTCGGCCGCAGCCACGAGCGCATCTTTGCGGCCGGGCATGAGCTTGCCGCCGGCGTGACCGCCCTCGCCTTCGATGAGAACGCGCATGCTGGCAGGGGCGGCGATGTGGGTGACGAGGCCGACATCGATTCCTTCCTGCTCAAGCAATGGACCCTGCTCTATGTGCAACTCGACGAACTGGTGGAATCGGCCAACGGGTAGTTCGATGGACTCAAGCAGGCCAGTGAATCCGGCCTCTTTGCGCAAGTGATCCAGGCTTTGGTCCTGCTTGTCGCGGAGCGCCCTTGCGGCATCGGGTGAGAGCACGTGGCCCATCATGCGGCTACCGAGGCAGCCAATGCCGAAGCGGGTGGGCTCCTCCGCTGTGAAGATGATGAGCTCGATGGAGCGGCGGGGATGGAAGCCGGCGCGCTGCAGGGAGCGAATGGCTTCAAGTCCGCCGAGAACGCCGACGGTTCCGTCGTAGGAGCCGGCGTTGGGAATGGCGTCGATGTGGGAGCCGGTGGCGATGGGCGCGAGGTCCGGCTCGGAGCCATGCCAGCGAGCGAAGGTGTTGCCGATGGCGTCTTCGGTGATGGTGAGCCAGGCTTCTTCGCAAAGGTTCTTGACGTATTCGCGGGCGCGCAGGTCGGCCTGATTGAAGACCACGCGCGTGACGACAGGCGGCTCGTGCTCCGAGATGAGCGCAAGCGCGGCGAGTTCATTGCATAGGGTGTCGATTTCGACTTTTGGTGCGATAGGGGATTCGGGGTCCATGGGGTGCGTCATCCTCCGAGCGGGTGCCTGCGCCAGTCTTTGTAAATGAGGTATTTTGCGGGACGCTTGCCGAGCGCGCCGAACCACTGCGGGCAATATGGTCCCATCCAGATAAAGTCGCCGGCCTCGACCGGATACCAGAAGTCGCCGAGCCGGTAGATGCCGCAGCCTTCCAGCATCAGCAGGCCGTGCTCCATGACGTGAATCTCAACCATGCTGAGGGCCGCGCCGGGATCGTAGGTCATGGTGTTGACGGCAAAGTCGTATGCGGGTCCGTCGGGCATCAGCGAGCGCACGCGGAGTGCGTCGTCTCCCATGAGCGGGACGGACGTGATGGAACCCTCGTTGCCGATGCGGACTTCGGGCGTGTGTGTTTCATCGCCGGGAAAGGGCTCATAGACTTTTTCGATGAGCGCGGCACGGGCAGCGGAGAGAGCGCGGACAGTGTGCCGCGCGCAGGAGGGGATATAGGCAAAACCGCCGGGACTGAGAAGGTGGGTCTGGCCGTCGACGGTGAGCTCGACTTCACCGTCGAGGAGGTAAAGGAAACGCTGCGCCGGGGTGGGGCCAAGCTCGCCTCCGGCGATGAACTCCGCGGTCATTTGCGTGAAACGCGCGCCGAGGCGCGGGCCAACGTGGATGACGAACTCCACGCCGGCTGCGCCGGGCAGGGGGGTGCGGACAAAGGTGTTAGGTGTTTGCAGCAGGTGATCGTGCTTGAGGCTGCTTCGCGTTAATCCCAGGTGATGCAATTTTGACCTCGTTTCGGCATTCTAACCAATATCGCGGGCAAGGCGTTGGAGAAAGTGGCCGGCGACCATGAGCGATGCTTCCACGTCTTGCTCGAGTACGGCTTCATCGGGGTGGTGGCTGATGCCGCCGGGGCTGCGGAGGAAGAGCATTGCAGTGGGCAGGCGGCCGGCCATCACAATGGCATCGTGGCCCGCGCCGCTGGGCATGGTCTTTACGGGGAAGCCAGCGGACTCGATGGCATCGGTGAGGAATGAGGTGAGGCGCTCGTCCATGGGTACGGCGGGCTGTTCGAGCTGGCCTGTGCGCGTAAGGGTGAGGCCGCGTTTTGCGGCGATGCTGTCGGCCTTGGCGAGGAGCTCCTCGACGGCCGCATTCCGGACGGAGTCGCGAGCGTGGCGGACGTCGAGGCTTACGCGTGCGACGCCGGGAACCACGTTGCCCACGTTAGGCTCTACGCTAATGCGGCCCACCGTGGCGGCGAGACCCTCGGTACGCTGGGCCAGAGCCTCGACGCCGGAGATCCACTGGGCGGCTGCGGCAAGCGCGTCGCGGCGCAGATGCATGGGAGCTGTTCCGGCATGGTTGGCATGGCCGGTAAAGGTGAGGGTGAGCCGGGTTTGGCCAACGATGGTGGTGACGGCGGCTACGCTGAGGTTTTCAGCTTCGAGGAGCGGGCCTTGCTCAATGTGGACCTCAACAAAGCAAGCGGCATTGGAGTCGAGTACGGCATCGCCGATGCGGTCGGGATCGAGGCCGAAGGAGCGGAGGGCGGCCTCGACTGCGACGCCTTCTGTATCGATGAGGGTGAGGAGCTTGGGGTCGAAGCGTCCCGCGACGGCGCGGCTACCGAGATAGGGCAGGCCGTAGCGCACTCCTTCTTCCTCAGAGAAAGCGATGACCTCAATGGCAAGGGCAAGGGGAGGGGCGAGTTGCTGCGCGAGGGCAACCCATTCCAGAGCGATAGTCACACCGAGAACACCGTCAAATGCCCCGGCGTCGGGGACGGTATCAATGTGCGAGCCAAGAACGAGACGCCGCGGGCCTGCGCCGGGGGGCATCCAGAGGCCGCGCAGGTTGCCGGCTGCGTCCACATGGACGGACATGCCGAGGGCCTCCATGCGGGCGCGCAGGTGAGCGTGGACGGCGTGCATGGGCGGGGTGAGGAAGCGGCGGGTGATACGGCCAGGCTCCTCGGTCATGGTGGCGATAAGGCGGCACTCGGCGATGGCGCGGGCGGCGCGGTCTGTCATGGGCGGGCCGGCTTTCTCGTGAGTTCTTTGCCGCGCGGGGTGCCGATGAATCCGGTGCCCCTTCCGTTCGCATTGAAGATTTGTTCGCCGCGTAGCCAGGTTTCCTCGACTCTGCCCTGGAGATCGGCGTCCAGATAGGGCGAGAGCTTGTGGCGGAAGCGGAGATGTTTGGGGGTGACGGTCCAGGCGATGAGGGGGTCAAAGACGACGAAGTCCGCGTCGGCGCCGGGGATGAGTGCGCCTTTACGCCCGGTGAGGCCGGCAAGGCGCGCGGGACCGGATGCCATCCATGCGGCTACACGCTCCGCCCTCACGTTCAAATTGCATCCGCGCCAGTTGAGAGCGGTCCACATCACCGGCAACGCAAGTCCCAGGCTTGCGATGCCGCCCCACGCTTGATTCCAGAGGCCCTCGTCGCGGCGCTTCATTGAGGGCGGGCAGGGCGAGTGGTCGGTGGCGACCATGTCGATCAGGCCGTCTTCAAGGGCTGTCCATAGTGCGTCGCGATTGGCTCTGTTGCGAATGGGAGGGGCGCATTTGTACTCGGTGGCGCCATCGAGGATGTTTTCGGCGGCGAGCCAGAGATACTGCACGCAGGTTTCGACGGTGATGGGCACACCACGTTGGCGTGCGTCGGCCAGCCGAGGGACAGCCTGCGCGGTTGCGAGATGGACGATGTGGATAGGCGTTTGAAACTCTTCGGCAAGGCGTATGAGCAGCGCAATCGCATCGACCTCGGCTGCATCGGGTCGCGAGGCAAGGTAGGTGGAATACTTGCGCCAGTCCGCGCCAGCTGCGTTGAGTGCCTCCGTTGCCGCATCGACGGGGCCGGCTACCTCGGCGTGGGCGAGCAGCGGAAGCCCGGTGCCCTTCAACTTCGCAAGGGCCAGTCGCAGGTCGGCTTCATTCACGGCCTGAAAGCCCTCGATGCCGGAATGAATGAGGAAGCATTTGAAGCCCGGAACGCCAGCGTGGGCGAGCGGAAGCAGGGAATCGGCATTGCCGGGGACCACACCGCCCCACGCGGCCCAATCGACCCAGGCGTGGCCGCTGGCGGCTGCACGCTTGGCTTCCAGGGCTTCGAGGTTCGTGGTTTCCGGGATGCAGTTCAGCGGCATGTCGACGAGCGTGGTGACACCGCCTGCGGCAGCGGCCTGCGTGGCAGTTGAGAAGCCTTCCCAGTCGCGGCCGGGGTCGTTGATGTGAACATGGGAGTCGACGAGGCCGGGGAGCACGACGAGATCGCCGAAGTCGCGCAGCGGAATGTCGGCCGGGATATCGTCCCAATCGCGCACTTCGGCGATGCGCTCTCCCTCGATAAGCAGCGTCGCTGGTCTCAGGCCGTCGTCAGTCAGCACGTTCGTCGATCGGAAGGCTTGTGACATACTGTGTTTACTTTCGCCCTTTAGGGAGGCTCAGAGCAAGTTGGCGATTTTCATCAAACCAAATCCGGAGTTTTTGCGCCGCGCCATTGAGTTGGCGATCGAGAACGTCAACACGGGCGGAGGCGGCCCGTTTGCGGCTGTGATTGTGCGCGATGGCCAGATTGTTGGCGAAGGCGCGAATTCGGTGACGACAACCTACGACCCGACGGCGCATGGCGAGGTGAACGCCATTCGTGCGGCTTGCAAGGCATTGGGTACGTTTACGCTGGCCGGGTGCGAGCTTTATACCAGCTGCGAGCCATGCCCCATGTGCCTGGCCGCCAGCTACTGGTCGCGGCTTGACGCGATTTATTACGGCGCAAGTGCTGCCGATGCGGCACGGGCTGGATTTGACGACGCGTTTCTCTACGAGGAGTTTCGCAAGGAGCAGCCGGCGCGTTCGCTTCCGGCTACCCAACTGCTGAGCGATGAAGCATGGGGCTGTTTTGCGGCGTGGATTGCTTCACCGGTGAAGACGGAATACTGACAATTGAGAAGCGGATGCCTTTCATCCGAGCCGCTCAATATGGAATTCACTAATTCGCCGAAGGCGCTTCCACATGGTCGATAACGATGGTATTCATCGGTTCCTTGGCCGGTTCTAGCTTTAACCCCAGTTGTTCCTGAACAGCCGTAAAGAAGGATGGGCCGGAATCCAAGGAAGTTCCGGAGGTCTGCGATGTTCCGCCTGCGTCTTCCGGGGTCCAGTGAAGATCCATGTCATAACCGCCCGTCAGGCCGGTTTTGTCCACTACCGTCCGTCCTGACCAAGCTGAAAGGTACAACAACAGTGCCTCGATGGAAATTCCGCGCGCCGTAATTTGACCGCGCGCTGCATTCACCCCGCGCTTTTCGTCGGCTAAGGTCTTTTGCATCTTCAAGCCGCCCTTGGCAATCACCAGCCGGTAGACCGGCAATTCCCTCGTTTCATGATGGACTTTGAGCCCAAAACGGTCGGCGAGCAACGCCTGAAGCATCAGCCAGCGTTGTTTGGTTTGCTCGTCCTGAGGCAGCTTGGCGAGCAACGCAGCGGTATCCGGATCCATCTTCGCTTCAACATCAAACTGTGCGTTGACAGTCCATCCCGGAAGGCCGGACATCTGGTCTTCCGTCTGAATGGAATAGGCGGCCATGATCAGAGCCTTCAGGCTCATGCCCATCGAAATGCCGTTCGCCGTCGTTCGGTGCCAGCGATTCGATTCGCCTGGTTGGCTGGGCCTTATAGAGACGACATCATATGCAGGCTGCCTGGGAATTGCGTTGCTCTGGCCGCCGGTTCCTGCCTGTGCTCCGGCACCCGTTGAAGCGAGCAGGAGAAACGTCATACTCATACCAAACGCAAAGGTACACATGCTTCGTATCAAATCAAACCCTTCGTTTCCTGCTCATGAAACACTCGTTATTCCACCAATGCATCCGCGATGGCGAGGTGCTCGTCGAGGGCGGCGATGCCCAGGTCGAGCTCTTCTTTGGTCACGATGAGCGGCGGCGCAATCACGAAGTGGCTCACCCAGGCCTGGATCGATACGCCCTGCGCCATCATTTTCGCTGCGATCTGATCCACTACCAGCGGCTTGCCTTCCACCTTGTCGCGCATGGTGTTGAAGGGCTGCTTCGTGGTGCGG
>Ga0302187_10003556_pt1 | contig 12591 bp, 10 predicted proteins | sample II_Bog_E1_3_FD_202120 | JGI IMG/M metagenome (GOLD analysis project Ga0302187, IMG submission 202120) | Peat permafrost microbial communities from Stordalen Mire near Abisko, Sweden - II_Bog_E1_3 | ecosystem: Environmental > Terrestrial > Soil > Wetlands > Peat | place: Sweden: Abisko...
GCCCTTCTCAAGCTGACGCAGTTCTTCATGTCCGGCGGGGCGTATGAAGAGGCCGATAAGCGCCTTGCCATCGTCTTGGAGGATGAACCCGGGAGCGTGGATGGCATCGCACTGAAAGCCGCTTTGCTGTTGCGTCGGGAGGATTATGTCGCGACCGAGATCGAAGCGCGCAGGGCCTTGCAGCTGGATCCGCAAAATATTGCCGCCATCTCGGTTCTTTGCGGCATGTACATAGCCCTGAACCAGGGCGAGAAGGCCGAAGAGGTCGTCAATGGCGGTCTGGCCCTGTCCCATGACAACTTGGCCCTGTTGCGCCTTAAAATCGCTATGTACAAAAAGCTGCAGAATGATGCCAAGGTCGAGGCGACCTATAAGCATGTCCTGGCGCTTCGTCCGGGCGATCGCACCTCCCGCCTGGAACTGATCCAGCTTTATCAAGGTCAGAACCGTATCGACGATGCTGAAGCCGTTCTGCGCGATGGTGTTGCGGTGGCACCCCTTGATTGGGACATGAAGAAGGTCTTGGTGGCCTTCTTGAACGAATATCGTGGGTTGGAGGTGGCCGAGACTGAAGTGCGTGGTTATATGGCGAAATCGCCAGATAAGCCGGATTTGGTTTTTTGGCTCGTCGAGCTTTACATCAAGACCAATGCCGTTGATCGAGCGGTGGCCTTGTTGCAGCAGGTCATTGCTAAAGATGGCGACGGCCCGGTCGGTCTTCAGGCGCGGAATGCTTTGGCCGGTATCAGTCTTCATCAGGGCCAGCGCCCCTTGGCGGAACGTCTGATCGGCGAGGTGCTTGAAAAAAGCCCTGGAAATCGTCCGGCGCTCTACATGCGGGCCAGCTTCAGCTTCGAGGACGGGCATTACCAAGGCGCAGTGACCGACCTGCGGGCCATTCTTGGCGAAAGTGCCAGGGATGTGAACGCTCTACGGCTTTTGGCCGAGGCTCTTTTGCGGCAGAACTATCTGGATCTTGCCATCGATGCGGGAAATCAGCTTGTCGAGGCCGATCCCGCCGATATCGCCGCCCGCGTTCGCTTGGCCCAGATGTACCAGATGAGCGGCAGTCCCCAACGCGCCTTGGATATCTTGGCCTCGGCGGTGAAGGTCAGTCCGAATGATCCGGCCATCTGGGACACAGAGGCGCAGATTCAGATCAGCACCAACGATAACAAAGGCGCCGAGGCGAGCATTATTACTCTGCAGGCCCTGCCGGGGCAGCAGCTTGCCGCCGCTTTCCTGAGTGGGCAGCTTCTGAGCCAGAGCGGGCAGAGCGAAAGCGCCATAAAACAATATTCCATCGTGGTGCTGGCTGACCCGAAGGCTCCGCTAGGCGAACATGCTCTGGCGGCTTTGGTCGATGTGGATGGCAGGCTCCATAAATTGGACGATGCCGCGCTGCTCATCGAAGGTCTGAAAGACCAGACACCCTTCATCGCGACAACGCTGGGAGAGGTCTATTGGGGGCTGGGCAAGCAAGATGCCGCCGCATCTCAGTTCGATAAGGCCATCGCCATGGATGCGCCGCCTCGGCCCCAGCCATATCTGGATCGGGCCCGGCTCTATCTTTCCCAGCAAAAGCCGGAACAGGCGGCCGAGGTGCTGTCCCGAGGGATGGCGGCTTTGCCCCGAGACATTGATATTCCCAACATGTTGGCGGAAGTGGATGAAACCCTGGGACATTATCCGCAGGCCGTCTCTCTCTACGAGGCCTTGCTGGACAGTCATCCCGGCCTGGACGTGGTGGCCAACAATATGGCCCAGCTGATCGCCGACTATCAGAACAACGACCTGCAAGCCCGTGATCGCGCCCTAAAGGTGGCCGAGCGGTTTCAAGGGGCGACAAATCCCTTGCTGCTCGACACTTTGAGTTGGGTCTATTTCCGCCAGGAAAAATTGCCACAGGCTTTGGTTCTGGCCGAGCGGGTGCTGACTTATCCGAACCTGCCGGCCCAGGTGCATTATCACCTGGGGGCCATTCTTTTATCCGCCAACCGCAAAGACGAGGCCCGTGGCCAATTGGAGTTGGCCGTGGCCGATGGCGGAAGCTATGCGGGAAGTGACGAGGCCAAGCGCCTTCTGAAGTCCATACCTCTTTGAACCAAAAGGCCTTGGATGGAGCATGATCCAAGATATCTGGATCATGCTCCATTTGCTTTATTGAGCGGCCTTTTGCTCCAGGCAGCCATACTGCGTATTGTGCCAGCGCCAGGCCGAGCCGATCACCTCGTCTAGGCTGGCCTGCTTGGGGAGCCAGCCTAGAATATCCCGGGCCTTGGCCGAATCGGCGACCAGGATCGGCGGATCGCCAATTCTGCGCGGTCCCATGGTGTGGGGCACCGAAAGCCCCGACACCCTTTGGACTGTATCGATGACTTCCCGGACCGAATAGCCGGCGCCATTGCCAAGATTGAAGGTGTTGAAGCCGGGGTGGTCGACCAGCCAGGCCAGGGCGAGAACATGTGCATCGGCAAGATCATCCACATGGACATAATCGCGGATACAGGTTCCATCCGGGGTCGGGTAGTCGTCGCCGAAAATCTTGAGGGGAGGGCGCTGTCCACGGGCGGCGCCAATGGCCAGGGGGATCAGGTGGCTTTCTGGCTCGTGGGCTTCGCCGATGCGGGCGGCGGGATCGGAGCCCGAGGCGTTGAAATAGCGTAGCGCCGTTGATCTCATGCCATAGGCCGTGCCGAAATCCTGGAGTATTTGCTCGACCATGGCCTTGGACGAGCCATAGGGATTGATGGGATGTTGGGGAAGATCTTCCGACAGCGGCACGGTTTCAGGTAGTCCGAAGATGGCGCAGGTGCTGGAGAAAACGATTTGCTCCAGCCCCTTTGCCCGCATGGCCGCCAGCAGCGATAGGGTGCCACCCACATTGTGCTGGTAATAGATTTCTGGGTTTACGACGGATTCGCCCACCTGGATCAAACCGGCGAAATGGATCACGGCGGTGACGTTCCATCGGTCGATGACCTGTTCGACGAATCCTTGATCGCGGATGTCGCCTCGCTCCATCGGGCCCCATTGCACAGCCCATTCGTGGCCATAAGACATGTTGTCGAGAACAATGGGGCGATAGCCGGCGGCGGAAACAGCCTTGCAGGCATGGCTACCGATATATCCGGCACCTCCGGTAATCAGGATGCTTTTCATCTTGGGGGATCACTTTCAGTTGCTGCATTGAATTCGACAGAACGAAAGCTGCCATCCAGCTTGGGTGCATTGACGGGTGCAGAGGTAGTCCAGGAACGGCCCCGGAGGCGTGTTCGATCCCAACGCCTTGGCCTTCTTGAGGGGGGGGAGGCCGGCCGTGGCGGTGATGGATGTCGGTGGCTTGAGCATGATTAGGTTGGGAGCGACGGGCTGAGGCGCCGTGAATTGGCGAGGCGTGGATTGCAGTTCTGACAGTTTCAAAACGGCGTCCAAGGTCGAGGGCGGAGGCTGCTGGATCACCGTTTGCCCGGTAATCAAAGGCACTTTTGCCAAAGCCGATTGCGGCGGATAGGTGCAGCCTTGCAGACAGCCATAATTTGACGAAAGGCTGCCAGAGATACATGCTTTCAGACACATGTAATCTGTATCTGCCCGAACATCGCCTATAGCCATAAAGCATAGAACGAAGGATAGGATAATTTTCGCATTGATCGACGTGTTCCGGATCATTTCGATGACCTTTTGTATCCTATTTCTGTTTTTAATTATCTCATTTATGGTTTGCGTTAGATAATGTTCTTTCAGTGCTATGGAATTTAGCTTACCTTGTAGTGAAATGTTGACTGTGTAGCGTTCATGAATTCTGCGGAATTTTTCTGCTAGTGCTCTTGAATCTGCTGCATTTTTTAATTTTTTTGATTTGCCCTGGGGGTGCTTATGGCGCGACTATATATTTCGGCTATTAAAGGCCGGCTACGCTGCCGAAAGGCCATGGGCCTTCTGGCCATTTTGTTGCCGGTGATGCTGGCGGGCCTTCTGGGAACCTCTGCTCCGGCGATGGCCGAGGGTTATCGAATCAACGCCGGCGACGTCTTGCAGATCACCGTCTGGAAAGAAGAGGGCCTGGACCGCGAGGTGCTGGTTGTCCCCGATGGCTCCATCACCTTCCCGCTGGTTGGCGAAATCATGGCTCAGGGCAAGACGTCCGAGCAGCTGCGCCTGGACCTGGAAAAGGCCATTTCCCCCATGATCCGCGATTCGCGCATCACGGTTTCGGTGAAGGCCGCCTTGGGCAATACGGTTTCCGTCATCGGTCAGGTGCTTAAGCCCGGCGATGTGATCCTCGGGCATTCGGCGACGGTGATGCAGGCCTTGAGCATGGCGGGCGGTTTGAGCCCCTATGCCAGCGAAGGCAGGATTATCATCCTGAGGCAAGAGGGCGATAAATCCATTTCCATTCCTTTTCCCTACGCCGATGTTGCCAAAGGTGAATCTCTGGCGAGTAATATCGTCCTTCACCCCGGGGACGTGATCGTCGTTCCCACGGCTACTCTCTTCTAGGGTTCGATCATGTTGCCGATACGTGCAGACTGGATCAGTGCGCCAAATCCGAGGATTGGCCTGTGGTCCTTACAGACCGTTGTCCGGACCGGAGGCCTGGGCCTCTTGTTGCTGGGTCCTATCACCGCCATGGCCGCACCTGTTTCCCCGCTGTCCCCGCTTGCCCCTCCCATACCGGTTGTTGTTGACAGTGTGACCGGGACGGCAAAGGTGAGCGAAACCCTGGAGACGGATTCCAACCCGCTTCTTCAGTCGGGGCCGCACCAGTCCATGACGGGGTCGGTAACCAGTCCGGAGCTGTTGATAAACGGCAATACGCCGGCTTTCCACACCGACCTGGATACTCGAATCGACGTTAATCGCTATGATCTGACGAATTATAATTCGGTGGATGGTCACGGTATTTATAATGGTCTTTATAGCGGGGATCGTTGGACCTTGGGGTTGGGTGGCACCTTCGATTACGATACGACCCGTACCAGCGAAGTCACCGGATCGGGCGTTAATGTCGCCGGCATTCGCCATCGTGGACTCAGTCTGACGCCGAACACTTCGGTGAATCTGACCCCCGTGGATCAGCTTAAGCTTTCCGCGGGTGTTCAGGATTCAAGCTATTCCAACAGCCAGATTTATACGCCCTATCGGGTCTACAGCACCGACGTCATTTACCAGCGGGCGGTCACCTCTGTGGATGCCGCCATGGCGACGCTTCAGGGCAGCCGCTATCAGACTGAGAGCGGGCCGAGCGTCACAATCGATACCTGGTCTCCCCAGGTCGGTTGGGCCACCAGTGTGGCAAATACTCTGACCTTGACCGTCTTGGGTGGATTGCAGTTCTCCAATACGGATAACTCACTCAAAGGCGGCAGTACGACGGATCAAGACTACGCCTTCTCGGTTTCGGCCAACTACAAGTTGCTGCAGAACACCCTGGACCTGAGCCTGTCACGCGCCCCTAATCCTCAAAGTGACGGCTCGCAGACCCAGTCCAATACTTTGGCTTTGACGGATACCTACGTTATCCAGCCTCGCCTGACGGCTAGCCTCTATGCCTATTATCAGGTTTCCGACTATAACGGGGCGGCGAATAGTGGAAGTACGGTCTATGCCGTTCTGTCCCCGAAGCTGTCATATAGTTTGTATCGCGGCGTCGATCTTAGCCTGAGCGATAAATATAGTCAGAGAAAAGACACGACAGATCGCTATGCCACATCCAATGCGGTTTTGCTTGGCGTCAATCTTGGGTACGATAGTTTCGATTTCTAGGAAACTGGCTTTTGCTTCCGGGGGTTTATGCCCCTGGAGGCAAATGGGTCGTTGATTGCCAGAATTTGTTTCAATTGAAAAATTCGGTTCTATATATTTATTGTATAAATACGTGTATTCCATATGTATTAGCTCTGTATTTTTTGGGTATTTTCCGAGCCTGATGTGCATTTGCAATAAACAATAGTGTTCAGTTCCTCATTGAGTTCGCTAAAAACTCATGATGATGGTCATGACCACTCATTATTGCAGGTGAAACATGAAGACTTCTCCTAAGATCGTATCGGCTCTTGTGGCTGGCCTTGGCTACTTGGCCATTGCGTCCGCTGCCCAGGCGCAGCCTATCATTCCGTCGTCTAATAACTATCTTACTTATAACCTCGGCGTGGTGACGCCCGGTGTTGGCTGGGTCTCTGAAAAGGTTGGGGATGGAGCCTTTTCCAACATCTTTGACTTCACCACCGCCATCGATTCCTCCCTTGGCGCTCAGGTGGATAATCTGCCGCTATCCCTGACCTTCAATGGCATTCTGACCGATCAGCTGGACATCACGGGTCTCACCGTGACCTTGGAGGACAGCCTGGGGAATCTGTTGGTCGCTGCTGATTCCACCAACAGCCTGTTTTTTGGCAATCTGCTTTCGGGCCAAGGCTATACCCTGGTTGTGTCGGGGACGGCGACGGGTGCGGACGGCGGCATCTATGGCCTGGACTATAATGTCTCGAACCCTTCGGCAGTGCCGATTCCGGCGGCTCTGCCTTTGTTCGGTGCCGGCCTGCTGGCTCTGGGTGCGATGGCCTGGGGTAAGAAGCGTCGGGAGCAGGGCTCGCGTATTAGCCATTCCTTGGTCTAATCCGTCCGCCTAATCTACCATGAGAACGCCGCCTCTGGTTCCAGAGGCGGCGTTTTTATCTTATGGATTGCTTGAGGAAGCCGACGGCCCAGCTCAGATGCATGATCATGGCGGCAATGCCCATTCCGGCCAGATCATGCTCGCCCGATCGCCCGGCCCGCCAAAGCCCCCATCCCAGGCAAAGCACAAGGTAGGCCAGGGGTGGAAGTAAAAAGATTGGCCATGCCAGCGACAGCAGGCCGCAGCCGATTATGCCAAGCAGGATCACCAGCGGCGCCATTTGTCGCAATTTCAGGGGCGGTCGATGCAGCCAGAAGGTTCGGGCCCGTCCGGCGCCATGATTGAAATATTGCTGTGCCAGCTCAGTGACGGTGGAGCGGGGGTAATAGGTGACGGGAACGCTGGTGTCGAGCCAGATCCGTCCGCCCTGACGGGTGATGCGGAAATCCAGTTCGGCATCTTCGTTATGAGAAAAGCTTTCGTCATATCCGCCGATGGAGACAAAAAACGCCCGATCAAAGGCGGCGTGATGTCCATGTTCGACCTGGCGCGAAGGACCAAGCCGTCGATGGGCCGATCCGCCATTGCCCAACAGACTATTTTGCGCCGAAGCAATGGCCTTTTGGAAGCCTGACAGTCCTTTGGTGATCATCGGAACCACCACGGAAAGGCTATCGGTATTGCGCAGGCTGCGGGTGACCTGGCCGACGAAACCCGGCGGATAGGCTGCATGGCAGTCGGCGCGAACGATCACTCTGGCTTTTGGATTGGCCATCTTGGCGGCAAGATTGACGGCGGCGGATTGCAGGCGTTTTGGGTTGTCGATCAGCTTTACCCGAGGATTGGTGGTGCCATAATCCGCCACCAGCTGCCGAGTGTGATCTGTACTGCCGCCATCCATCACCAGGATCTCGTAATCGAGGCTGCCATCCATGTCGGTGATCGAATCCAGGGCCGAGAGGATATGGTCCTCCTCGTTCAAGGTGGGCATGACGATAGAGACGAATTCATCCGGCTTGCTGTCGTGAGTCATCCTCGGGCCTCTTTCGGCTGGGTTATGTTGGCTTGGCGCAGATAGCTCCAGGCCAGGCAGAACAAGATGGTGCCCAGATCAAACTGGAAGGTTAGGTCGACCTCAAGGGGCGAGCGGGCCAGTAAGAAGACGAAGCAGCCGAGGGCAAAGAAGCTTTTGTCGTTGATGCTGGTCATCACCAATTTCACCGACCAATAGGCAAGCCTGAGCAGCAGCGCGATCAGAAGCAAGAGACCGACAAGGCCCAGATCGACCAGGGTGTGGTAATAAAGATTGTGAAAATGGAACCCGGCCCGGATGGGGATATGCATCATGGTCCAAAGCGCTTCCGCCGGCGGAAAGCCTTTCTGCCAGAAGGCCTGATAGCCTATCCCAAGGATGGGGTGCTGGGCGATCTGGTGAGAGGCCGCTTCCCAAAGAATGGTCCGGCCGGTCAGCGTCGGGTCTTTGCCCACAGCCCGCAAGATGTCACCAATTCCCACGGTCCCGATCAAGCCGATGGCTAGGAGGATGCCGAGCACAAGGACACCGATCAGCAGCTTGCGCAGGCCGATACGGCGAGTCGTCAGGTATCTGGTCAGAACGATGAACAGAAATGATCCCAGGGCAATCACTGCGGCGCCGATGGATTTGGCCAGATAGAGCAGCACAAAGGAAAACAGCGCCGTCAGGATCGAGGCGAAGCGAAGATAGGGTGGATTTTCCTTCTGCATCAGGCAGATGGCCGAGACCAAGGTCAGGACGGCGGCGGAAAGGGCGAAGGCGTTCTTGCTGCCATAAAGGCCGACCAGAGCGATTTCGCCGGTCAGACCGACCTGATTGACGCTTCCGTCAAGATAGCTGGCGACGCCCATGATGGTCAGGACGCACAAAAGGGCGGACAGCAGGGTCCGGTAGGGCACGCAATTGGCCAGGGTCAGCCCGATGATAGTGGTGCCAAGAAACTCGGTCCCGGCCCAGGCCGTCCAATCAGGCGCCCGTGACCACAGGGTCGAGAGCAATGCCAGCATGGGTAGGAGCAACATCGGCGCATCCTGGCCCAGGCCCCTGATCATGGCCTGCGGACGCATCACGGCGATGGGGGCCCAGCCGCAAAGGAAGATGATGATGGCGGTGGTGCCGAGTTGTTCGTTCAGCATCAATCCGCACAGACAAATGACCGTGAAGACCCATCCCAAAACCCAGCTGGATTGGTCCAGGGAGATTCGGGCTGCCTTCGCTTGCGGCGATGGCAGGGGGCTAAGGCTGCGCAGGGGCGTGCTAATACTCATATGCGGCGACCCAACCGACCGGGAAGACGGCCTTGTCCGGTGAGGTGGCGTCGGACGACTGACCGACGGCAAGATTGAGCAGCATATACATGCTCTCGGTTAGGCCGGGTGGAGTTTGGATCTGAACGATGGGCTGGCGGTTCAGGTAATAGGTGATGTTGTCCTTATTCCATAAGACGCCATATAAATTAAAATCGGTCGTCGAGTTTTTGACCTCGTAGCTGCAATAAGACATCACATGGCTTTTATCGGATGGGTTCTTCCAATGGGTTGTCGTTGTTATTTTATGGGCTTCATTACCGTCAAAGACCTCTAGGACATCAATTTCCGGCGGCCAGTCGTTTTTGGTGTTCAAAAGCCAGAATGCCGGCCACATGGCCTTGCCGGTGGGGATTTTGGCCTTTACCTCGAAATAGCCAAACTTCTGCGTATGCAGATAGCGGCTTAGCAGCAGGCCCGAGGTGTAATCGAAGTTATAAAGTGCAGCCTTATTCTGTGGCGCAACCCGGCTGGCCGTGATCTCCAATCCATTCTCGGTCGTCTGGAACGGATCGAGGCCCAGTGGGTCCTTCTGTGCCCCCGAATAGCTTGGGTAGACGTAAAGCTCTTTTTCTTTGTTCCCCGACAAAGTATGGGAATCCATATTCCTGCGGTCGCTGTGCATGTAATAGCCGCGCCAGCCTGTCCCCACATCGGTGCCCAGAACGTTGCGATCCAGCTGATGGAAATCGTCAGCAAAGCTTTTGTGCAAGGTGACGGAGCGCATCACCGCTTTCGCTGGATCAACCGGCTTGCAGGTGGGTGAGGATATGCTGCTTGGCTCTGGCAGGGTCAGGCTATCGTCAAGACCAAAGGCCTGGGCTCCATGGGCGGAGGCCAGCCAGAGCCCAACCATGATGGGGAGTCTCTTCATTGACATAGAAAGCCCTCCGGAGAAATTGTAAATATAGATATATGAAATGAAGGATTCTGGCGGAGCTGTGATTTTATATTGGTGAGTGTATTTTTCATAATTTAAATTTATCCGTAAATATACGTATGTATTATTTGTGGACAAACTTAATTTCATAACGTCTTATTTATATCTATTTTATCAATTAAGGTTCAGTTGATGGTGATTGCCTATTTTGTCCATGATTTATCGGACCCGGCGGTTGCGCGGCGGATTGCGATGTTTCAAAGGGGCGGCGCGTCCGTGCGGGCTTTTGGCTTTCGCCGTGATGATCGTCAGGTCTCCGAAGCCTTTGGCGCGACGGTCTGCGACTTAGGCCGGACGGCGGATGGGCGTTTGCTCAGCCGCATCGGCAGTCTTTTTCTGGCGGCTCTCAGGCTGCTCGGCTTGGGGCGAGAGTTTGAGGGGACCCAGCATCTGGTGGCGCGAAATCTGGAATCTTTGCTGCTGGCCCGCTTGGCGCATCGACTTTTTGCGCCTTCGGCCTCAGTCACCTACGAGCTTTTGGATATCCATTCCCTGATGGTGGGGAAGGGGGCGGTCGCAAAGCTGCTGCGGGGGCTTGAAGGCCTTCTAATGCGTGACTGCAACGGTATCATTATCAGCTCGCCGGCTTTTTCCGATCAGTATCTGGACCGCTATCACCCGGAGCATCCGCCCGTCATCCTGGTGGAAAACAAAGTGCTGCTATCGTCAGGCACTGTGCCTCCGCAGGTCACGATCCGGAACGGCCCGCCCTGGCGGATCGGTTGGTTTGGCAATCTGCGTTGCCGTCGCAGTCTGGATTGCCTGCTGGCCATCGCCCGGCGCTTTCCCCATGAGGTCGAGATCGAGATTCGCGGAAAACTGGCCCATCCGGCCTTGATGGGGCTATCCCAGGAAATTATCGCCCTGCCCAACATTCGTTTCCATGGCCCCTATGGCCAAGGCGAGCTTGAGGCCATTTATGGTGCTGTCCATTTCACCTGGGCGATTGATTTCTACGAGGCCGGATATAATTCAAAGTGGCTTTTGCCCAATCGGCTTTACGAGGGCTGCCTGTATGGCTCTGTCCCCATCGCCCTTACCGGTGTGCAAACCGGGTGGTGGTTGGCCGAGCGGGAGATCGGACTTTTGCTGGACGAGCCGATCGAGGAGTCTCTGACGCGCCATCTTTCCGGCATGACCCCAGAAGCCTATGGCTTGCTGGCCGAGCCTGTGGCGACGGCGGATCGTTCCTTGTTCCTTTGCGACGATAGCGCTTGCCGCGCCCTGGTCGATGCCTTGGCGTCACGGCGATGATTTCTCCCGGGCCGCTGCTGACCTCTTTGACCGTCGCCATCTGCACCTTTCGTCGTCCCTCCATCGTCGTTGCCTTGCGCTCTTTGGCCCGGCAAAGCCTGGTGGGCGTGGCCGTGACCGTGCTGGTGGTCGATAACGACGACAGCCCTTCCGCCGGAGGAATGGTCGCCGAGGCGGCCCGGCTGTTTGGCCTGACTTGCCGTTATCTGCATGTGCCGGGGCGCAATATCTCGATCGCCCGCAATGCCTGTCTGGAGGCCTGTCACGATGACTGGCTGGCTTTCCTGGACGACGACGAAATCGCCTCCTCCAATTGGTTGAAGGCTTTGCTGGCGCGGGTCACTCCCATGGTCGCGGCGGTCTTTGGGCCTGTGCGGGCGACATATCTTCCCGGGCAGCCGGACTGGATGGTTCAGGGCGACTTCCATTCCTTCAATGTGGTTCGTGTCCATGGCCGGATTTTAACCGGCTATACCAGCAATGTGCTGATCAACATGGCCCATCCTGCCATCCGAGGCCGTCGCTTCGATCTGGCCCTGGGGCGCTCGGGCGGTGAGGATACGCAGTTTTTCAAAGCGGTCCACGACGTCGGCGGCCAGTTGGAGACCAGTCCTGACGCCGTGGTCGAGGAAATCGTGGTGCCAGAGCGCGCCAGCTTCGTCTGGCTGCTGCGTCGCCGCTTTCGCAGTGGTCAAACCCATGGGGCAATGATTGCGCGGCAAGGTTCATCCAGGCTTCGGGTGCGGGGGATTTTGTCGGCGACGGCCAAAGCCTTCGTCTGCTTGGCGGGGGCCATCGTGACCTTTCCGTCTCCGGCAGGCTGGCGTGGCTGGATCCTGCGGGGTGGGCTTCATGCCGGCGTCATTGCCCGCCTGCTGGGGCGTCGCGAGATCGAGCTTTACGGGGCCGGGACATGAACAGGAGAAACCACGGGCTGATCCTGGTCGGGGTCGCATCGCTGTTCGCCCTTTATTGGGCCTCTTTCCGCGAGCTTTTAGGCTTCTGGGGGCAGGAGGAATATAGCCACGGCCCGTTGATCCCAGTGATCGCCCTGCTTCTTGCCGCCCATCGTCTGCGCGAGGCGCGGCCTGTCTTGCGCTCGTCCTGGTGGGGGATTGCCCCGCTGGCGGTGGCGATGCTGTTCCTCTTGATCGGAACATTTTCCACCTTCAACATCATCTCCCTCTACGGGTTTATCCTGGCCGTGGCCGGCTTGATCCTGATCTTTTGGGGCAAGGCTGCCCTTGAGGCCTGCTGGCCCAGTCTGGTTTACCTGCTGTTTGCTATTCCCTTGCCCAATATCGTCTATGCCGGTCTGTCCTCGGACCTCCAGCTGCTCTCTTCGACGCTGGGAGTGTCGGTTCTCGATCTGATGGGGCTACCGGTCTATCAAGAGGGCAATGTCATCGACCTGGGCGGCTTCAAGCTGCAG
>Ga0302187_10003571_pt1 | contig 12572 bp, 10 predicted proteins | sample II_Bog_E1_3_FD_202120 | JGI IMG/M metagenome (GOLD analysis project Ga0302187, IMG submission 202120) | Peat permafrost microbial communities from Stordalen Mire near Abisko, Sweden - II_Bog_E1_3 | ecosystem: Environmental > Terrestrial > Soil > Wetlands > Peat | place: Sweden: Abisko...
CATATCGAAAGCGTTGATCGGATCGTTACCGCAAAATCCATAAAGTTTCGCTCCGTCACTAAGGACACGAGCCGTTTCTCTGGACAGCAACTCGAAACCTAATTCGCCAACTGGATCACGCGAGAGCCAACGGCCTGTTGAGGGACTGTACGGCCGATGCGGATACATGATGATGTCGCTTTCATCATCGTAATACTCCGTTGAAAATCTGAACGGGTTCGCTTTCGCCATCGGGCCAGTAGCCCTAATGACTTCACCGAAGGGGCCTAAGGTGGTAGTGCGCGGGTTTCCCCGAAGTGGCGTGTTTCCAGACAGATGCGCCCGTTTTTTTGAAAAGCACGTTTTTCGGAAAGCCCTGCGGGAAGGGTGTCGGCCTGGCCGGGCGCAAACGGGGGATTCCTGCCGTCGTTCCTGGCGGCGGGCGGAACAGCTAAATGATGAAGCTGGCACGGTCCCTTGCATGGGGCCAATGGTGCGCCTGGGGGCGGCGCGGGGCAACCCCTTTTTTCACGATTTTTCCCTCGGATGGAACTTGCGGTGGGCCTCTTTCAGATCGGTGATGGTCAGGCTCAGGTAACGCTCGGTCGTGTGGAGCGAGCGATGCCCCAGGATGTCCTGCACATGGCGCAGATTGGCCTCGTTCTTGACCAGGTGCGTGGCGCAGGTGTGCCGCCAGACGTGCGGTGTGACGTGTTTCTTCACGCTGGCCAGCCGGGCGTATTTCTTCACCACGTCGCCCACGGTGTGCCCGTCAATGGGATTGCCCCGGAAGGAGACGAACAGTTTGTCGGTCGCCTTCGCGCCCACAAGCTGAGGCCGGATGCCCTTGAGATAGGTTTCCAAAAACTTGCAGGCCACCCGGCTCAAAGGCACGACCCGGTCATGCCCGCCTTTGCCGCCATTCACGCGCAACAGTTCCTCCTCCAGGTTGGCGTCGGCCACGGTGAGGTTGCGCAGTTCCTGGTTGCGAACGCCCGTCGCGTAAAACACCTCCAAAATCGTGCGGTCGCGGTAGCCCAGCGCCGTCGTGGTGTCAATCGAGTCAATGATGCGGTTGGCCTCCTTTGGCGTCAGGACGTTCCGGGGCAGGCTGCGCGGCTCGCGGGCATACTCGACCGCCTCCGCCGGGTTGCCGTGGATAAAACCCTCGTTTTTGAGGAAGCGAAAGAAGCTTTTGACGGTCGCCAGCACCAGGTTCTGGTTGACCACGCCGCGAGCCTGGCCGCGTTTGGTCGGCTGGTAATAGAACCAGCGTTGGAAGTCGGTCAGCGTGGCCGTGGTGATGCCCTGCACGTCGGTGACGGCCTTCTGTTCGAGGAACCGGAAGAACGAACCGAGATTATAGCCGTAGTCGCTCACCGTGCGCGGCGAGTAGTTGCGGATTTGCAGCCAGCCCAGGAACTTGGTCAACAGTTCGTCGAAGTTCATTTCGCCTGCCTCCGGTACAGGGCGAGCTTGCTGGTATCGTCACGCGAAGGGACGGGCAGCGGCGCGGCCTTGGCTTTACGGTCGTTGGCGGGATGCGCCCGGCGGTGGGTCTGCTTCAACTCCGGGACGGCCACGCGCGCGTAAATCTGCGTGGTGCGCAGCGAGCGATGACCGAGCAGCCGCTGCACGTAAACGACGTTCGCGCCGTCGGCGACCAGGTGTGTGGCGCACGAGTGCCGCCAGACGTGGGGCGTCACTTTCTTTTCGAGGCCGGCGCGACGGGCGTAATGCTTGACCATCACTTCGATGAGTTGGGATTTGAGCGGGCCGTGCGGCCGCATCGAGGACAACCATAAAGCGCGTTCGTCCACGGCCTGCTCGTGGCCCGTTTTGCTCGCGGTCTTCACCCATTCCAGCCGTACCTTGTCCAGATATTCACGGACGTAATCGCACGCCTTGCGGCCCAGCGGCACCACGCGGTCCTTGGCGAACTTGCCCTTGTTCACGCGCACGAAGCCGTTGCGGTGGTCAACGTCATGCACAGTCAGCCCGGTCATTTCTTCCAGCCGGATTCCGGTCGAGTAAAACATTTCGAGGATGGCCTTGTCCCGGATGCCGATTTTGGTCTGCGTGTTGGGCGCGTTGAGCAGCGCCCTGGCTTCCTCCGGCGTGAGCACGTTTCGCGGCAAACGCTTTTCGATTTTGGGCAGCAGCATTCCGGCGCAGGGATTGACCAGCAGCACGTCGGTTTTTTCCAAGTGCTCGAAGAACCGGCGCACGGCTTGGAGTCGCGCCACGCGCGTCCAGTCGGTGTACGGCTTGCCCGCCAGCCAAAGCTGATAGTCGGCGATGGTCTGGCGGCTGATCTCTCGCGCGTCGTCAATGCCGGTGCTGCGCACGTAACCAAAGAACACGGCCAGCGAACCCTGATAGCTGGCCAGCGTGGATTTGGAAAAGCGGCGGACTTTCATCGCCTCCACAAAGGCGGCGGCGCACACGTCCAGCGCGCACGCGATGGTTTCGGCGCTCATTGAACACCTCCGGTTGTTACGAGTATGTGCAGGTCGTTCGGAACGCCGTTGCGCTGCATCGCCGGTACAGGCTTCCCGGCAAAACCCTCCAACTTTGGCCCAAAAGCCGTTTCCAGCCTTTGTTTGCAAGCCTTTGCTCCATTCTGAGCCAACCCAACTTGAACCCCACTTGACCCCTCCAACTTTATTTTTTGGCCTACTACTTCGGTTTTTGGCCCTACTTGTTCGCTGGAAAGCCCTACTACTTTGGCCTTTTGCCGCAGTTCCTCCACCGAGGTCAGCCCCAAAACGAACCGTTCGCCATCCAGTCCCTCGCCATCCCAGGCCAGCCGATACGAGAAGCATTGTCCCCGTCGGCCACTGAGCGGCAGGAGGTATTCCAGGTCTTCCAGTTGTTTGACATGGATTTTGATTTGGTAATCGCTCCACCCGGTAAACTCCCGGACCTGGCGGCGGCTGAAAGCGGCAGCGCCGCTGGCCATCGTTTGGCCGTCGCCATTGCCAGGCTTCCGTTCCATTTCCTCGACCATGCGGCGGATGAGCTTCAACAGTTCCCGGCTGGGCCGGGACAGTTCGCCCAGGGATTGCCCAAACAGGTCGGTCGCCAGTTCGTTGGCGATGGCGATGTCGTCCAGCGTGGTTTCGATGTAATCCCCGGCGTCGGCGTCGTGCTTGACGGGCCGTTGCAACTGATACAGGAACGTGACGGCTAAAATGAGATGCAGGTATTTCGGGTTGTCGCGGCGGACCAGCAAACGGTTCTCGGCGTAGGTCAGCAACGGCTCATACGGATTGACCACGGTGACGGGTTTCAAGAGACGTTGGAAGGCGTGGTGCCGCTGCTCCACCTGCTCACGCTGCTTCTTGCGGCGGATGCCATCGAGCGTGTGATTATGGCGCTGCGCCTCCAGGATCGCCCGCGTCTGCTCCGGCGATTCGTCAATGCTGGTGATGATGAACCGACTCTTGGTTTCCGCGTCCATCTCCGGCTGCGTCGTGGTCTTGAACACGGCGCATGGCCCGTCCACCACGTTGCGCATGGTCGTCAACCGGCCTGTCATCGGGTCTTTGATGGTCGCCTCCTTCACCAGCTTCTTGGCGCTGATGAGATTGCGGATGGCGTAGTCGGCCTCCGCAGCCCCGGCGTGTTCCTCCAGCGCCAGCACCTTGTGTTTGAGCGCGTCCTGGCCCATGTAAAACAACGCCTCACCCGTCAGCGACGTGAGTTTCACCAAGTCTTCGTCCGGGCAGAGTTTCAGAAGCGTGTCCTGCAAGAGCGATTTGCCAGCCCCGCTGCCGGAGAGGATGAGCAGCGAGAGCGGATCGTCCATCTTCCGGCTGGTCATGGCCACGTAGCCGATGGTTTTGTTGGTCAACTCGCCGACGAGGCCGAAGCGTTCCAGGTCGCGGAGGATTTCACCGACGAGATCGGGATGACGGCCGAGTTTCAACGCCTCGGCTTTGTCCGTGTCCGAAACGAGCGTCACCTGGCTCTGAGCGCCCTTGCCCTCGCGCTCCTTCGCGTAGGTTTCCAACTGCGTAATCAGCCGGTTCACGTCGCCCTCGATCACGTCCACCGTGTCCCGAAAAAGCCGGGCGGCTTCGCTGATGAACGTCCGGCGCGAACGGCTCAGGTAAAAATCCACCGTGTCAATGTGGAACCGGCCCGCGTTGGCCGCGTCACTGCTGACGGCCTTGACGGTCGCCCGCAATCGCGCCGCATTGGGATGCTCCACGGCACGTACCTCGTAACGGCGGCTGCCGTAGCCCGCCATAAAACCATCCGGCGTCATTTCGATTTTTTCTTCACCGGCTTTGGCCGTCACTTCGCTTTGCTGCGGGCAGGCGGGGCCTGCACCCGATTTCGGATTGGCGGCGGACAGCAACGCCTCAAAGTCCTTCGGAGCACGGCTAAGGAAAAAATCTCCGGCGTCCTTCACGCCTTCCGGCCATTGGATGACGTGAACGTGCTTCACCAGCGCCGGAAGGATTTTCTCTTTTAGCTGTTCGGTCGTGGCCCGGCCCGCGTCGTCGTTGTCCAGGCACAGGTAAACGTCGGTCGTGCCGTGCTCGCGCAAAAGTTTCTCATGGTCTGGTGTCCAGCCTCCCGTTCCATAGAGCGCGATCACGTTCTTGAACCCGGCCTGCCACAGCGCCATCGCGTCGAAAATGCTCTCGGTGATGAACAGCGTCTGGCTGGTCCGGGCGGCGATGCCGTTGAACACGCCCCGATGCGGGCCGGGAAGATACAGGTGGCGCTCGTGCGCTTCACAGGGCCGGACGTTCCGGCCATAGATACCGCTGACCTTTCCGGTCTCATCGAAGATTGGAACGGTGACAAAGCCGTGAAAGTGCTCCCGATTGCCCGCCTTCAAAATGCCCAAAGTTTTCAGACATTCCACCACTTCGCCGGATTTGGCCACGGCGTTGGGCAATGTGCCGTTGCAATAACCCACCTGGAACACGTCGAGCATGGCCGCGTCCACCAGGTTGCGGCTTTTCAGGTATTCAAACCCGGCCCGGTCCTTGTGCAGCGTCTTGGCGTAGAACGTCACCACCCGCTGCAACAACGCCTCCTGCTCTCCCGCCTTCAGTGCTGGCGCGGCTTTGGCCGGTGGCGCTGTCACCTGGCTGGCCCGCCTCACGCCCGGCGTGGCCGTCAACAGTTTGAGCGCGGCCTGGCGCTCGCCGATGCCCTCCTTCTTCGCCACGAACTGAATGACGTTGCCGGTGGCCTGGCAGCTTGGACAGCGGAACAGACCTTTGGCCGGCGTCACGCGCAACGAGGGATGGTGGTCGTCATGGAACGGACAGAGGCCGACGTAATCGCGGCCCGATTTCTTGAGCGCGATGCCGTAGCCCTCGATGACGCGCACGATGTCGGTCGTCCGCTTGATCTGGTCGAAGTCCACTTTCATAACCAGGACACCCATTGGCCGGTTTTTTCGTTGTAATCCCCGCGATAGCCGTCCGTGTCGAGCAACCGCTGCCAGCGTTTCTCGGCGGTCCCGGGTGAACGGAGCGCCAGCCGTATCATGCGTTTGCCCTGGTCATACCAACCGCAGAGTGATTTGAGGCGGTCGTCCCAGCCGTGCTGATACGCCTCGCGCACGGTCAACCGGCCCAGGCCCGCCAAGTCCTTCGGCACACCCGCCGCCAGCGCGTCCCGTTCCCAATCGTCCCAGGGATACTGGCCGTAAACGCAGTCCAGCACTTCGGAGTCGAAGATGTCCAGCGGACGGCGGAACTTTCTCATCGCGGGCGTTTTTTCGGCGGAGGCCGTCAAGCCGGAACTTGAAGATTTTGACATGCGCGCAAAATAGAACTATAACGGCTAAGTATGCAAGCAATATCTCTAACTTTTCGGGAGGCGGATTATGTTTGCGGCATGAAGACTGGCAGACCGCCCAAGCAGCAACGCCCGGCCTTCGGCCAGCGCCTGAACGAACTGCGCGAAGCAACGGGACTGACACAGGCGCAAGTTGCCGAAAAGCTCGGCATGTCGCAGCGTGCGTATTCCCATTGGGAACGCCGCCCGGTCGCCCTGCGCCCGGAACAACTGCAAAGCCTGGCGACGGCGTTGAACATTCCCGTCGGAACGCTGCTCGCCAACGGTGAGACCAAACGGCGTGGCTCCGGCCCGGCCGGAAAGATGCGGCAACTGTTCGAGGCCGCGTCAAAACTCCCGCGCAGCAAGCAGGAAAAGATTCTGGACATCCTCCAGCCGTTTGTCCGCGAGCACGCCAACGGCGCGAACGGCAACTCCTGATTTTTAGCTGTACTCCCGACGGACCACGCGACGGCTAAGGAGAGGAACAGGCAACGACCGCCGCGCTTTTGCCCGTCGTTCCACCAAGCGAATGCGCCCGCGTTCGTGCCACTGCACGCACTTGGATTTTTCCAGAGCCGGAAGGCTTCAAAGATTCGCTTCGTGTTTCCTAAGCGCCGCAGTTTCCGGCGACGCGAGCATTGTCAAGGTGGAGGCAGCGGGGGACGGGGGCACTACCTTGACAAGCGCAGCGGAGCCACACACTCGCCAGCGGCAAACACGAAGCGGTCACGGCATTGCGAGCGTTCTGCTCGCCAGCGGATTTTTCCCGCAACTGCGCTTCGCAGTTCAACCCCTGAGTGGGCACACGAAAAAGGGCGCGACTGCGCCCCGTGTTCAATACAGGATTTCGTCGGTCGAGTCGTTGTATGGCTGGAAGCTCCTGCAGTTTTCCCGCCAGCTTTTGCGGATGAGTGTTTCGGTGACTACCGTATTCGGCGCGTAGCGCACCGCATAGGCGTACCCATCGGAGTAAACGATTGCGGTCAGGCCCAGGTGATGCCGCCGGATGTTGATCGAGTCTATCTTGGATGATTTTTTCATACGCTTCCTTTTTGGTCGGGCGACGATCCGAGAAGCGCAGTTGTCAAGGTGGAGATGACGCTGGCGGGTGGGGCAGAAGGGGCCAGCGGCATACTACCTTGATAACGAGCATCGCAGGATACAATGGAGCCAGCCAGGAAGCGGATGGCAGGCGGTGCCTGCACCAATGGCGCTTTGCGCCTGTAGCCGTCCGCAAGCACCTGTCGGTGCCAAGTCCGCGAGCGTCCGGGGGCGACGACACCCTGACTGATTTGGTTTCGTCGTCGCCCCGGAGAGCGAGACGGACGCGGGCACGGACAGGCAGGCGATGCCCTCACCCCGTCACGCAGCAGGCGCGTGACTGGCGGGACGCTGGCTTTCGTGCGCTCGCCAGCGGCATGACAGGAACGGGCCTGCAAGTGCTCCGGCGTTTAGCCGGTCACACAGTGAGATTAAAACGGTGCGTCCGGGCGGGCGTCGCCGGTTTGGTTTCGGCGCTCGCCGCTGCCGCTGCGGGCCTGCCGTCGCCGTTGCCGGTTTTCGGCGCAACCTTTTTGCGTGGCTTGGTCGCCACGCCCTGCGCCCGAATGTATTTCCGCAGCGTCGGCTCGCTCACCGGGATTCCGGCGCTGGTCAACTCCTTGGCCAGCACTTGATAGCTCACGTTGCGCGTGCGCCGGGCGGCAAGGATTTGCTCCCGCACCTTGTCCAGCAGGGTGAACACGGTTTTGCGCTGCGGATTGTCCTGCTCGGTCAACTGGCCGATGCGGCCCGCCAGGGCCGTGAAGTCCACGCGCTTTTCCAGTTCCGCATAATTTGGTTTCTCTTTCATGGTCGTTTTTCTCTTTCGCGTCCGGCGCGCCGTCTGGCGCTCCGCCGGGATCGCGCCCGTTTCATTGCCGCGAACACTCCGGTTTCCTCCTGGCGACGCATTCGCCGGAGGGGTAAGTGTCATGGCAAAAACTCACACTTCCAGGAGTTCACTTCGGGTCATCAAACCAAACACTACGGGTGTCCAGTTCTCGCCATTGGTGGGGTCATCACGCCGGTCACTTTCGCAACCAAACGCTCGCCAAGTGGGGCCTCAAAACGAGGGAGATAAACAGGCAAAGTTGCCTGACCCATGATGGGATAAAACGGAGAACCCGGAACGTTTCCGTCCTGTCTCCTGTCTAACCTTAGCACAACCGCCGCCAGTGTGCCATTGGTTGGATGCGGATTTTTACAGACGCCATGTTTTCAGGGATTCCACAGAAGAACCGGGGGGTTGCCGAGTCGTATTTCGATGAGCACCTTTCCCACAACGATTATTACACCCAGGGCGTGTCTCAGGCCGGTCATTGGATTGGCACCGGCGCTCAACAGTTGGGATTAAAACCGGGTGAGGTCGTCACCCGTGAAGCGTTCCTCCGGCTCTGTGATAACCAGCACCCGGACACCGGCCAGCAACTCACCCCGCAACAGTTTCGGGAGCGCCGGATTTACTTCGACTTCGTGTGCTCGCCGCCCAAATCGGTGTCCATTCTGGCCGTTACCATGAACGACCAACGTATCATCGAGGCCCACAAGGAAGCCTCCACAATGGCGCTCCGGGAACTGGAACAGTTCGCCGCCACAAGGATTCGCAAAGGCGGCATTCAGGAACAGGATCGCGTCACCGGCAACCTGGTCGGCGCTGCCTTCGTGCATACCACGTCCCGCGCTCTTGACCCGCAACTGCACACGCATTTCGTCCTGTTCAACGCCACTTGGGACAGTAAAGAGAACCGATGGAAGGCACTCCAGACCGGCGATATGTTCGGCGCGCTCAACTACGGCACGGAAGTCTATCGCAACGAACTGGCCAAGCGTCTGCACCAGCTTGGCTACTCCACCCGGCGCACGGGCACAGCGTTCGAGATTGAGGGTGTCGAGGCCAAGTTCATTGAACGGTTCTCGAAGCGGTCGCAGCAACGGGACATGGCCGTCAAACGTCAGGAGCAAAAGCTCGGTCGCAAGCTCTCCAAACAGGAAGTGTCCCACGCCGTCCACCAGTCCCGGCCCAAAAAACTCAAGGGCGCTTCCGATGAACAGGTGCGCGAACAACAGCTTGGCGAGATCGGCTTTTTTGAACGCCGCTCCTTACGGAGTGTCACCAGCGCCGCCGATGGCGTCGCCAAGCCGTTCGCGCAACACGTCGGCACGGATGAGGCCGTCGCGCATGGCTTGCAACACGTCTTTGAACGCCACTCGGTCGCGCCACAGCACAGGATTCTGGAAGCCGCCCTGGTCAAAGGTCGCGGCCAACTGGACTTGAAACAGCTAAAGGAAGAACTCAATGGGAGGACGAACCTCGTCCGCGTGGAAGGAGAGTTTTCAACGCGGGAGATTCTCGCCAAAGAGCTTTACCTGATTCGCACGGTCAACGCCGGCATCGAGGCGCTCAACCCCATTGCCAGCGATTACCAACCGCCCTCCCGCCTCGGCCCGGACCAGCGCAAGGCCCTGGCGCACGTCCTCACCAGCCCGGACCAGTTCACCGGCTTCCGCGGCCTGGCCGGTTCGGGCAAAAGCACCGCCCTGGCTGAACTGGACAGCGCCCTCGCCCGCCGGGGCTGGGACGCCATTTTCTGCGCCCCCACCGCCGCCGCCGCCGACACGCTCCGCAAAGATGTCTGCCTGGGCAAGACCATGACGCTGCAAAAGTTTCTGGCCGATGCCGACCAGCGTTTCCGCCTTTCACGCGGCTCGGTGATGGTGCTGGATGAAGCCGGGGCCGTGGGTCTGGATGACATGGCCAAGCTCTTTGAACTGGCCCGGCTCAAGGGTTGCCGGGTGATTCTGTCCGGCGACACCGGCCAGCACGCCAGTGTCACCCGTGGCGACGCGCTGAGGATTCTGGAGCAGTATTCAGGCTACCGTTTCGAGGAACTGACCACCATCCGCCGCCAGAAGCCCGCCGCCTTCCGGGAGATTGTCGAGCTGGCCGCCGCCAAGCAAACTGACAAAGCCTTCGCCAAACTGCTCGAACTCGGGGCCGTCACGGAAGCATTGACCGATGACGGCCAGCTTTATCAGCGTGCCGCTGATGCGTATTTGTCGGCCACGAAGCAGGGCAAGTCGGCGCTGCTCGTCTCGCCAACGTGGTTGGAGATTGACGCGGTGACAGAGAAGGTGCGTGACACCCTGAAAGCTGACGGTGTGATTGGCCAGCAGGACGAACCCGTCATGGTCTTTGATTCGCTCTCGTGGACGGAAGCCCAAAAGAAAAACGCCAGCCAGTTTGAACCCGGCCAGCGCCTGCGCTTTGTCCGGCAGACCAAAAAGTTTGACCGGGACGAGACCGTGGAAGTGGTCGCCACAGTGGAAAACGGTTTGCGCGTGCGCCGTGCCGATGGCAGGGAAGTGGATTTCATCCCCAGCGGTTCCGCCGCCTCCTTCGACGTGGGCGAGGCCCGCGAGTTGAAAGTGGCCGCTGGTGACTGGCTGCTCTTGCAGGCCAACCACGGCAAGGACTTCATCAACGGCGAACGGGTGCAAGTCCGGGAGATCCAAAACGGCCGCATTGCCCTGGCCGACGGCCGCTCGCTCCCGGCCGGGTTCAACACCTTCACCCACGGCTACGCCGTCACGTCGCATTCGTCACAGAGCAAAACCGTGGATGACGTGCTGCTCGTGGCATCCTCAAAATCGTTCGCCGCCGTCAACCGCGAGCAGTTTTACGTTTCGATTTCCCGTGGCCGCGAACGCTGCCACGTCTTCACCGATGACGCCGATCTGCTCGCCCGCCGCGTCACCGACTCGCACACGCGCAAGGCCGCTGTCGAGTTGCAGGCCCTCCGCGACGGCCTGGCCAAATTTGGTTTCATCCCCAAAGAACGGCTGGAAGAAAAGGCCGTGTCGTCGGTGACGGCGAACGTGAGGCAGGATTTCCGCACGGTGCGTCCCATGCGTCAGACTCGTGCCACGCGATTGACTCGCCTGGCTCCGGTGCAACGCCTGGCTCAAGTCGTCGAGGACGTGCGCCGCTGGCTCGGTAAAGTCCTTGCGGACGGCCAAGCAGTCACGGAAAAGGCCGCCGAGGCCGTCAAACCAACCGAGCCGGTCAAGCAGGCCGAAAAGATTGCGCCCGCCGTCAAGGAAACGCCCGGTCAAAAGCTGCGCCGGGAGATCGCACAGCGTCAACAGCAGCAGCCTCAACAACGCCGCTCCGGCGGCATGCACGTTTAACGCCTATGCCACACTTCAAAGATGATTCCTGCTACGCCGCCTCCGGCAAGTATTGCGCCTGCATCGAGTTCCACCTGTCCGAAGACAAGCGCCGTGGTTTTCACACCAGCCAGTTGATTGATTACACGCTGGAGCCAAACCCGGATGGGGTGCATCTTGACACTGTCCTTAGTTTTGGTGCCAAAGTTCATCCCAGTGGCGGTTACGGCGAGCTTCGTCCAGCGCACAAAGGTTACGCAGGCCTGCTTTTGACCAGAACTGTCCGCAGCGTTTGAATCGGCATTGCTTCTGGCGGCAAGCTGATTCGACCGCCCCAGAGCCGATGGGCCACCCTCGTTTTGCGATGGCTTGGTAGTTCATCCGGTGGGCATGCGTTGCGAAGTAATTCTGTTCCCGCCGAATCACCTTGCCCGTGGCCCCGCGGCGGGGCTTGAGCTGTGCAATCTGGAGTAGGGCGCGTTGTTCCTGGCCGTGTCGCACTTGGTGCCGCAAGGGGGCAACCCACTGGGAGAGCGCCGGTTCCTTTTCCCCGTGGAGCGCGCGTCCCAATCCCCATAAATGTTCGCTGCCATGATAAAAATCCAGCAGTCCCACCGCCCCCTTCCAGCGATCGCGCTTCAGGTTCCAAACCCATTCGGCACCATCGCCCAAGAAGAGCGTCTCCTGGGCACGCCCCAACCCTTCACGCAAGGCTTCCCAGTTGAGCCGCCGCCCCAATTCCCCGGACTGGTCCTGCCAGTTGACCACGAGCTTGTCGATCAGCAGGCCGCGTCCCGTTTCTGTGTGGGCCGACGACTCCTGGCGATAGAACACACCCAGCTTCAATTCGTGCCATTCCACGCGGTCCTTCTGGGTTTTCCGTTTGCCCCACCCCGGACCCCGATAACGCAACTGACAACCATCGACCATCAACACCCCCAACGCGCTGGGACCTCGCTGGGGCAAGCGTTCCACGGGTGGTTGCTCATACCGGCTCTGGGCCTGCGCCTCGGCGCGCGCGCCCATCCGTTGCACCAAGGCATGGAGCGTGGCGTCATCGATGGTTTGGGCCCAGCGGCTGGCCACCTGCGCCGCCTCCTCATAAGAACCGGTCGCCGTCGCGGTAAAGCAGAGTTTCTCGGCAAACCCAGGCGTCAGTTTCTGATGCGGACCCAACTGCCACGCCGCCCGCAGCGGACAACCCCATTGACCCGTGTCGGGAGCTTGTCCGTAATCAACGACGAGCTTTACCTCGCCCAGTTCGCTGCGCAGCGTCAGCACTCGCCGCCGCCGTTGCTTTAGGGGGAAAAACCTCGCCATGTTCCTCGGCAAGTTTCTGCAGGCGTTCGGCCAGTCGCTGGCGTCCCCATTCGCGGCTTTCAGCCACAACTTCACGTTCGATGTCCGCCAGCGACGGCAAGGGTTTGGGAATTGGTTTCGTTGGTTTCATGAGATGACACGGCTTGCATGGTTGATGTTTCGCCGGGTCGAGGAACCGTTACGCTCCCAATTCTCTGAAATTTAAGGACAGTGTCAAGATGCACCCGGCCTGGAACCGCCTCCGCCGATTAGCT
>Ga0302187_10003577_pt1 | contig 12566 bp, 7 predicted proteins | sample II_Bog_E1_3_FD_202120 | JGI IMG/M metagenome (GOLD analysis project Ga0302187, IMG submission 202120) | Peat permafrost microbial communities from Stordalen Mire near Abisko, Sweden - II_Bog_E1_3 | ecosystem: Environmental > Terrestrial > Soil > Wetlands > Peat | place: Sweden: Abisko, Stordalen...
GCGTGGAGCGCGCCCGCAGGCACATGCAGCTTCACCTCGCTGGCCTTGCCCGCGTACTCGTACATGCGGAAGATCAACGCGTCGGAATCTTCGGCCTTCTTCACGGCGGTCAGCACCACGTTCGGGTTGTCCAGACTCACCATCGAAGCCGATGCGGGCATCGAGCCGGCATGCGCGATCACCTGCGTCGCGGTCATCGGGTCGTCGAACTCATAGCCCAGCTGCACCGTGTGCGCCTCCTTCCACGTGCCTTCGTGCGGATAGATCGCGTACGCGAAGTGCTGCTCGCCACGATCGGCATCGGCATCCGGCCACGTCGGCGAACGCAGCAGCGTGATGCGCAGCTGATTGCCGACCGCATCGTAGCCATACTTCGCATCGTTGATCAGCGACACGCCGTGCTTGCCATCGCCGAGATCGCCCCAACGCATCGCAGGCACCTCAAACTGAGCCTTCTCGAACGAGTTGCTACGCGCCGTGGGCCGCTCGATGGAACCATACGGAATCTCGAACGTCGCCTTCGGCCCGGTTGCCGCCAACGGCAGCGAAGCCTTCAGCAGCACGTGAGTCTCATGCCAGTCCACATTGCCATCGACCCGCACGAACGGTGCCTCGGCATCGAGTGAAAGCTCCTCCACGAAGCTCGACTTCTGCCAGTGACGTGTGATGCGGACGGTCTTGCGCAGCGGGCCATCCGTGACAAGGGCGATCGAGTCCACCGCGGAGATCGGCGTCATCGGCTTATCCAGCGTGCCCGGATCGACGTTCCACGCATCGTAGTTCTTCGGCGTATCCGCCCACGTCTGCAGCTGGTTGCCGCAGGAGTTGGCTGCAAAGAACTCCGTGCCACCCGAGCGCAGGCTGGTGATGCAACCCGTCTTCCTGTCGATGGCCGCCGACACGTGCGCGTTCTCCAGCGTGATGCTGGCGGCGTTCTGCGTAGCCTTCAGAGTGCTGCTGGCTTCGCCCGCACCACTCTCCGCACGCACCACGGCATAGCCCAGCGCTGGAACATCATGCGCTGCGACCAGCATGTGCACCAGGCCGTCATTCTTTGCACCCGCCACGGGCTGTGCCAGCATCGGTTTCCCTGCTGCATCGATAAAGTGCACGGCCTTCGCCGCATCAGGGGTCGCGACCGCGACCTCCACCGTGCCCGAGCTCGGCCACGCCTGGGCGTTCACCAGCATGACCGGAACGCCCGAGCTCACTCGCGTGTCCGCATGCAGCGCAAGCGCTTGCGTGGACGCTTCGCTGATCAGCTTGTCGGAGTGAAAGACCTCCGTGTACTCCTGCTGCGCATCGCGATAGATGACGCCGATGCCCGAGCCCGCAGCAAGGTCATGGAACTGGTTGAACGTGATCTTCTTCCAGCTATCGGTCAGCTCATCGCCGGGATACGCTGCGCCATCGAGCCACGCGAACGATGCGAGCTTCTCTGCATCCAGCGTTGCGATCTCGCTGTGCCGGTTGTTCCACTTGTGCTTCGCCTGCGTCGTGTAGATACCGCGGTGATACTCGAAGTAGAGATCATCCTTCCACGTAGGAATCCCCATCATGCCCGGCTTGCCTGCCGCAGGAGCCGTCCACCCCTTCGCCAGCGAGTCGTAGTTCCACGACGGCGAATCGGGGTTGAGCTTCTTCTGCACATCGTCGAAGTAGCTCTGCGCTGTGCCATATCGTAGCGTCGGCACAGCAGCATCGCCCTGCTTGCCGGTTGCGATCCAGTGATCCGCTTCGTCCAGCATCACGCGCGTAGGACCACCGCCATGATCACCGACGCCGTAGAGATCAAGCATCTCGCTGGTGCCGGGGTTGCGCTCTGCCGACTCCGCAAAGTCCGCAGAGATGCGCGACGGGCTCACGTTGGTGTGCACATAGTCCGTCGGGAAATAGGTCAGCACCTTCGAGCCATCGGGCGACTCCCACCAGAACAGCCGGAACGGAAGTTGGTTCGTGTCATTCCAGTGCATTTTCTGCGTCACGAAGTAATCCAGCCCCGAGCGCTTGTAGATCTGCGGCAGCTGCCAGTTGTAGCCAAAAGAATCCGGGTTCCAGCCGATGCGCGCCGTCACACCATAGAGGTCCTTGAACGTGCGCTGGCCCACGAGCAGCTGGCGCACCAGGCTCTCGCCATCGGGGATGTTCAGGTCCGGCTCAACCCACATGCCGCCCACGATCTCCCAGCGCCCTTCCTTCACGCGCTGCTTGATCTGTGCATTCATCTCCGGATACTTGTCGGCCATCCACTGGCTATACTGCGCTGCGGATTGCGAGAAGGTATAGTCCGGGTACTCGTTCATCAGCTGCAGCGCGCTCGAGAACGTGCGCTTCACCACGTCGACCGTCTCGGTCTTCGGCCACAGCCATGCCGCATCGATGTGCGCGTTGCCAGCCTCGATCACATGCGCCTTCGCCATCTCCGGGTGCAGCGTCGCGAGGAGAGCTTGCGACTTGCGCAGCGAAGCATCGAACGCTCCCTGATCGCCAGCAGCCAGCGCCTTCATATCGATCGCCGCAATCGCTTCTTCCAGCTTCGGCAGCAGGTCGCGGCGAGAGGGAGTCAGTGCAGGAAGAATGCTCTGCGCGGCCAGGGCTTCGGTGCGGATGTCATCGGGATTGGGGCGCGTCGAGCTTCCATCCGCGTTCGGCTCAATCCTGAGACGAACTGTGCGGAAGCGCTTCGTGTCGACCGTTGCCAGCAACTTCACCGCGACCAGGATCTTGTCACCAGGCTTCGCCGGTTCGAACATCACGATCGGCTCGAGGTCCTCACCCAGCGCGACGCGGCGGCCGTTGAAGTAGATGATCTCCGGCATGGGTCCGTTGGCATCCGCCTGGAACTGGAACCACACTCGCGCACCGCTGATGTCATAGCCATTCAGCGTCTTCGGGATCGTGATCTCACGACGAAACCACACAGCTTCCTTCGCCGCGGTATACGGAGCCTTAACGGTCTCCCACTTCGAGTCATCCAGCGTCACGGACTCGCCATGCGGCACATCGCCGGCATGGAACTTCCAGTCTGCGGCCGGCAGCGCATCCAGAGACGCCAGCGTGTTCAGCGTGTCCTTGGCCGGCTGCGAGAGGTTCTTGACCTCTCGAACGGGTGTAAACGATTGCGCGGAGGCGGAGGCGACGACGAGGGCGAGAGCGGCAGCGGTAACGAAGGAGCGCACGGACGAAATACTAGCATCCCATCAGTTCACGTTTGCGAGCCGCCGCCAGCGAAACACCCCCGAGTATTGCCGCACCAACAAGAAAGACAGCCGAATCAGGCTGTCTCTTGTCGCTGCTGAGCGGTTGCCCGCCCGGTTGACCTGCTACTTCGTAGCCGCGAAAACGTCCGCCTCATCGTTCAATTCACCCGGCTTCGCCCCGTGCGAGAAGATCACAACCCGATAGCGAAAGGTCGCGCTCTTCCCCCTGGCCAGCGAGAACTTGAAGGCCGGTTGCTTCGTATCGAAGATGCTGACGCCCAGCGGATTCGCCGCGAACAGACCGTACCCGCGCGCATGCCAATAGGTCGGATACCCCGGGTTCCCCGGATGATCCACGATAGCGATCGTCTCTGTCTTGCCGTCGGTGTGCCCGGTAAGCAGACACCAACGTCCCCGCGTACCCCACACCTTCGGTCCCTGCACGCCTTCGCTGGTCAGGTAGACGCCGGTGGCCATGGAATTGTCCACCGCGGCCACCTGCGTCGGGCGCCCGGTCGCGTCGGTGAACATGCCACCTTTTTCCTCCGGCGACTCCAGCCAGCGCGCCACGCGAATGCCGAGCAGGCCTTCCTTGTCGTCGTTGAAGGTCACATCCTCCGTCGCATGCAGGGTCACAGTCAGGTCGATGCCGCGTTCGCCCTTCTTCTCCCAGAAGGTATAGGTCGAGGTCTGGTCAAGCAGCTTGCCGCCGTCGCCAGCGATCCACTCCGAGTCGGCTACGATCTCGCCCGAGTTCGGGCCGTTCTTCGTCCGCGTCACCCGGCCCGGATGAATGGTGCCCATCTTCGGCTTCTGCGTCTCGGGAATGGCGTTCGAGTTGTTCCAGAAGTCGAAACCATTCACGTTGCCGTAGTTGAACCACATGCCGGCGTGGTGAGGATGATCGACACGCTCGCCATCGCGTGGCTCCAGCGGAAAGCCACGCGTCACCGTCGTGCCGTCGTCCGATACCAGCGGGAACAGCACCGGCTTCATCAGCGTGGTGGGCCAACGGTACGAGGTGAAGAGCTGGCCGTCCATCAGGACATCGATGCGGCGCTGGTCGTCGTGCTTCACAATCCGCACGCCAACCTCCTTCTTCTCGGCCGGTTCGCCCTTTTTCTTGATGATGGGAAACGCAGCGTAAGCCGCCCCCACATTGGTTGCGACCAGCGCACACCCCAGTGCGCCGGCCACCCAGAACTTACGCATACACCTTGCCTCCCGCCATCACCTGCTGCGTCTTCTCATCGAACGTGACCTTCTGCCCAGTCTGAATCGCCGCTACATTCATGCACAGTGCGATGGAGTGACTATAACCCGCTTCGATGCTGGCGTTCGGCGTCTTGCGGCTCCGCACGCACTCCATCCAGTTCCGCATGTTGGCGTTCGTCTGTGGATCGCCCTTCGCCGCCGCCCCGGTGGCATCCGTCTCCACCTTGTCGCCCGCACCCAGCGACATAGCCGTCAGCAGGTTCGGCTCCATGTGCATCTCGTCCGCGAACTTCTTCGTCAGCCCGCCGGTCGGCGTCACCGTCTGCTTGTCCATGTCGATCATGCCGGCGTTGGAGTAATACAGCTCCTTCACGCCACCCGCCGAGTTCGTAAACCGAGACGTGTACTGCACCTGAAAGCCCTTGGTCAGATCATCCAGCGGGCCATAATCGAACACCGCCGTCATCGTGTCCCAGTTCGTCCGCCCATCTTTCCAGTGGTAGATGCCGCCATTCGCCACCACGCTGCGTGGGTGCGGCAAGCCCGTAAACCAGTGCACCGTATCAATCTGGTGAACCAGCCACTGGTCCGGAATCCCGGAGCTGTAGGGCCAGAATAGCCGGAACTCCAGGTACTTGCGGGCGTCAAACTTGTCTTTGATCCGGCCCATGCAGTACCGGGTCCAGTCCGTGTCTTCTTCCTTCAATAGCGGCACCACATCCGGCCTCCGCCAGCGTCCGGGCTGGTTTACATTCCAGCTCATCTCCACCATCACGATGTCGCCGAACTTCCCGCTCTGGATGTACTCTGCCGCCTTCATGTAGCTTGGCGTCGAGCGCCGCTGCGTGCCCACCTGCACGATCTTGCCGCTCTCGTGGACCGCCTTGCGGAAGTCCCGGGCATCGTCCATAAAATGCGCCGTGGGCTTCTCCACGTAGGCGTCCCGTCCCGCCTTCACCGCTTCAATGCCGTGCCGGGCGTGCTGGAAGTCCGCGGTCGCGATCAGCACCGCATCCACGTCTTTGCGCGCATACAACTCGTCGTTGTTCCGTACGATGTCGACCTTGCTGCCGGCCACCTTGTCGATGTAGGCCGCGCCCTCTTCGCGAGCATGCTTCCAGATGTCCGACACCGCCACCAGTTCGAAGTTCATCGCTTTCTGGCTGGCTACGAACGCAGGGATGTCCCCGCCTCGCATGCGATCTCCGCAGCCGACCACTCCGGTGCGCACCCGGTCATTCGCGCCGCGCACCGCAGCGTAACTTCTTGCACTCATACCCGTAGCGGTGACGGCCACAGCCGCGCCCCCCGCCTTCAGAAAATCCCTGCGATTGGTCTCGCTCATAGCTCTCCTCACGTCACTGCATCTGGTTGTCCGCCCCTGACAGAGGTCTCTCGCAACAGGTCAGACAGGCGATTCAAAAGCGCAAGCAGTATTGCATGAGTGAAACCTTCCCGTCGTCCCCCGGGCGAACTTGCCCCGGAAGCGCCGATTTGGGAGCCCTAGGGGTATCTGCATGTACATTAACGCTCCCCTCGGCTCCCGAAAACCTGCTAGGCTGCCGGTTCTAGACTGGAGGGGAGCATGATGGCCCCGGAAATCGTTGCCGCACCAAGTGCCAGAAAGCCGAAGATGATCCTATTGGTGGAAGACAGCCCGGACATCCGCGAACTTGCGACCTCCACGCTGCGCGGCGCCGATTTTGAAGTGGTGGAGGCTGCCAATGCGGAGCAGGCCCTGCAGATCCTCGCAGAACTACCCTTCGCTCCGGATCTCCTGATCACAGACCTCATGCTTCCCGGACTGAGCGGCAACGAGCTCGCCCGGCGCGTCTGGGCGCAGCACCCCGCAGTCCGAGTGCTCTACACCACAGGCTACGGCGCGGAGGCGCTGGAATGCGCCAACCTCGCCAGCGGTCAGTCCTCGCATCTACAGAAGCCGTTCGCCCTCCGAGCCCTGCGCCAGCGCGTGCGCGAGATGCTGGAAATCTCCCCATCAGCCTGAGTCCCGCATACCGCAGGAGCAAGCCTGGCCGAAGTCGCGACGATCGAATGCGAAATCGTTCCGTGGACGGACGCTGGACGGGAGGTAGGCGCCGTAATTCAGCGTCCCTTAGCAGATGCCACCCCGGACCGCGACGGTGACTCCGCAGACTTAGCATATCGATGCATTCATTCCCAAAAGCATCCCAACGCGGCAAAGGAATCTGGTCCCTTCCGAGCCGCGCCCTCAGAGTACGAGAGGCCAGGACCACGAGTCCGATCTCGACATATCACAAAACGCGGGTGATTCGTAATGACCTGCCCCGCAAGAGTCCTCCATTCATCTGTCCCACCCTCCTCCATAGAGCAGCTTCATGAAAGCAGTCCATATAATTGCAGTAGGAAGGCTGTAGCTCAAACCACCGTCTGAAGGTCGCCCCACGCTGCGTCCCGTGTCGCAATCAACATATGGATCCCAAGATCAGGAGCGATGAGCACCGGGGATCGTTGTAAGGAGCAAGGTTGAAAATCGCATACGATCTTCGTCGGATCATGAACGTTGGGATCGGACGTTACATGGAAACGCTCGTCACCTCTGTCGTAGAAGCCGCCCCTCAGCATGACTACCTTCTCATCCTGCCTCGTGGCTCGAAGCACCTCGCCCACCTTCCAGCGAGGGTACAACGCGTCTATGCCCGCAGTGACTATTACTCCATCTCAGAGCAGTTTGAGCTTCCGTCGATATTGAAGAAGCACGAAGTTGACTTGCTACATGCTCCACACTTTGTCGTGCCCTTGAGAAAGACCTGTGCGACGGTCTCCACCATTCACGATGTAATTCACCTCGTCTATCCTCAGGACATTAAATCGCCCCTCGGGCGGATCTACGCTCGCTTGATGATGCAGGCCGCCCTGCGCGTCTCCGACAAGGTCGTCACAGTATCTGAGTACTCGAAGCAGGACATCGTGCGTCGAGCAGGTGGCGACGCCAAGAAAATTGACGTCATCTTCCCGTTTCTTGCTGCGGGACTCACCAAAGTCACTGACCTCGCCGCTCTTCAGGCCGTCCGAGACCATTACGGCATCCGGAGGAATTACATCCTGTACATGGGAATCCTGCGTGAGCGCAAGAATCATGCGGGTCTTCTGCGGGCCTTTGCAAAGCTGATTGAACGTGGATATGACTTGGATGTTGTGATCTCTGGGCCCATTGCTCCCACCGAGAGCAGTCTGGACGGCCTGGTGAAGGAGTTGGCACTGGAGGGCCGGGTGATCATTGCGGGCTTTGTCCCCGAAGAGGAAATCGCCGCGCTCTACAGTGGCGCTTCGATCTATGCCTGTCCCTCACTGTACGAGGGATTCGGCTACACCCCGCTCGAAGCGATGGCCTGCGGGACACCAGTCGTATGTCACGAGGGGACCTCGCTACCTGAGGTTTGCGGAGATGCTGCCCTCTATTGCGACGCACGCAATCCAGATGAGTTTGCGACGACGTTGGCTCAGGTTCTGGACAATGCCGATCTTCGCAACAGTCTCATCGAACGCGGGCTCAATAACATCCAGCGCTATTCCGCTCAAGATTCAAGCAGTGCAATTCTCCAGTTGTATTCATCTCTGTAACTGTCATTCAAGCCTAGGTTTCGCGCGAGGCTTTCAGGCCACTCCACCGCTGACCCAATGGTGGATCCTTATTCACCTCCGGATACGATGGATGCTGCATCCTCGTTTATCGGAACGCTTCAAGGGGAGATTCTTCGTTGTCGATGTACGCTAAAACGACTTTTGATGTGTCCGTCGCGATTCCTGCTTATAGCCGGAGCATAGAGCTCGTCGAGCTTCTGCAGTCTATCTACGATCAGTCCGTGTTGCCCGCAGAAGTTGTCATCTGCGAAGACATGTCGCCCCAACGTGACGCAATCCGTTCCATTGCAGCCGCGTGGCGCGAGCCCTTTGCCGCCCAGGGCTGCGCACTCAACTATCACGAAAATGAGCGCAATCTTGGCTATGACGGAAACGTGCGACGGATCATTCAGGCAGCAAAAAGCACCTGGGTGCTCCTGATTGGCAACGACGACTTGCTACTGCCGGGATGCATCGAGGCGGTCGCAGCTTATACCGCAGCCTATCCCGAACACCGCATGATCAGCCGTTCCTTCTTGATGTTCAAGGGGTCGCTCAAGCACGAACTCGGGTTCTCCCAGTTATCCCCGGAAGATCATCTCTTCACAACACAGAACAGTGAGTCCGGCATCATCATGCGTGCGTTCGGTTTTGTCGGCGGTATCGTGCTTCATAAGGAATGGGCAGATGCCATCGCAACGGACCGATATGATGGATCCCTCTATTACCAGATCTATCTGGGTGCCGTCGCATATTGCGAGGTGGGCATTGGTTATATCAGCCGCCTGATCGTGGGCAGCCGCGCTGGAAATCCTCCGCTCTTCGGTTCCGCTTCTTCTGAGAAAGGCGTGCATGTCCCGGGAGCCTACACACCAAAAGGCCGATCAAAGATGTGGGCCGACCTGATTCGGATTTGCGATGACGTTGGCAACCAATATGGTCTCCTCCTTGCCGCCGAGATCAAGAAGGAACTCGAAGTCAGGCAATCCTTTCACATCTTTGAGATGATGGCGGGCTCCAGCCCCAGGCTGATGCGTGAACTCAAGCACGAGTTCCTCAAGTTGGACCTCTTTGGTCACCCGTTGCCGCGTGCGCTTTACATGGTTAACGTCACTCTGCGCGGCTATTCGCCGATCTTCTATAAGGGCGTCCGGAAGCTGCGAAACAGGCTGTATGCATTGCGGTACGGTCATGCAACTCATTAGCGCCGGAACACCCTGTTGGGGCTATCGGGCAGGCTGCACGTACGGTATCGCCGGAGCCAGCCGACGCTTCCGATTCGTCATTTCCGTGACAAGTAGGCCTGCTGGAAACCAAATCCAGCAGGCCAACGGAAAAACATCGTGCAGCGTCACGGTGGTCAACTCAACACTGAAGCCTGCAAGAATTCCGAAAACAGCATATCCAAGCTTGTTCTTTGCTCGCACACCCAAGCGAAGTAACTCCGCGATAAAAGCGAGCAAGCCCAGGACCATGGGAATGCCGTAGCCGCCGGCGAGTGTGAGATAGGCATTTTCGAAATAAGTGGCGTTATCGTTGGTTTTCAGCGCCTGTCGGCCGACATTGTCCGACCCTGCCCCCAGCGGATGTTCCATCACAAACAGCAGACCCTGCTGGACCGAATTCTTGTGCTGATCGGCCGAAACGTCTGATTTGTCTCGATTTTTCGATATGTAATCGCCAATTCCGATGAAAGGAATTGCAGCGACTAAAAGAGCCAGAGCGATTGCACCATAAAGAGCAAGCTTCCGAAGCTGGCGCATCATAATGGCCAACAGCAAAATCGCGACCAAAGTTCCCACCCAAGCTGACCGTGTGAGAGAACAGACGAGACCTGCAAGAATCATGGCGCCCGGTAGGGGTTTGCGAGAATAGACCCACCATAGAATCAACGCGACCATGCAAAGTGGGCCGAACTGGAGCGGACCGAGCATCGTGCCCGACTCTCGCAAGCCCGAGAAGCCCGATGCACGGAACGAGGCGTTTAGCGCCACGCCGTTGTCCGTAGAACCTTCGGCCACTCGCAGATAGAGAATCGTGCGAGGCCCCGCACCGAGGGCAAATACCTCAAACAGACCGGCCACGGCGATAATCGCGACAATCCAGACAGCGATCCTGGCCCAACGCTCCTGTTGCTCCTCCGTGAGTCTCGTGAGGCGCCCAGCGAAATAGACGACCATGAAACCGAAGTCTGCGACGAGCGCCAACGCCGAGCCATCGAGAGCCAGGCGCACCAGACAGAAGAAAAAGCAAGCCAGGACAAGAAAGTCTGCCGTCACCAGACGCAAGCTGTTACGCACAGCAAGGAAGACCGTCAAGATGAGCAGAACACCGCGCTCGCTGCCCTCAAGTTTCCCGATATAACTGGGGCCGAAAAACTTGGCCAGCAGAAACATCAGCGTAAACATCGGCATGATGAAGAGAAACACACCCAGGCAATACGTCGTGTTCTGGTACGCCAGCGCAATCGTGAGTGCTCCAATCGAGAGCAGTACGAGAGGGATCGGGGAAATTCCTATTGCGTACAGAAGCCCTGCCAGCAGGCATAACGAAGCAAGCGCACATACGCTTATGGCAACGCGCTGAAATGAACTGAATCGGGATGCGATTGGCACTTTGGGTGAAATCAGATTCCTACCATTGCAGCTCTTGAATTTCCTGACCGCGGATCCCTTCTCTACAACGAGGATTGCGGCAAGTTGGTCTGAAACTTCTTCGTGAAACGGTCGCCCATCAGGCACCATCCACCTGAGAGAAAGAGCCCCATCAACCAGGCAAGAACCACGGCCAGGGTCCGATGCGGACCAGACTTCGAGTCAGGAGGCGTCGCTGCTTCGATGACCTGCATTCCAGCACCCTGTCGAGCTTCGTCCTGCTTTGCAATCTCGAATTGCTTGGCGATCAGATCCGAAATCGTCTCGTAATACTTCACATCTCGAAGTTTATTGAGATACTCCATCGTCGCTTCCGGGACCTTATCGTTTGGTGTGAGAAGCGCCGGATTCTGGCTCGAGCCGCCCACGCGCGTCAGTTGAGCCTGAAGCGCATGCAGTTCCTGGCTGTTCAGGATATATTCCGGATTATCCGCCGTCATATAGGTGCTCAAACGTTGCAACTGTACTTCCTTGGCAGCGATCTGGGCGCGCAGTTCCGCAGCGGATTCTATGATGGCCCGGGTCTGGGCCTCTACCTGCAACACGCCCCCGGCTTTTTCGACATCCTTGAAACTGACTTCGGCACGCGCCAGGTCGGTCTTTGCGTCAAAGAGTTGCTTCTCGTAAAAAATCCTGCGCCGCGTGGCCTCGTTGAACGCCACCCGCGATGCGAGCTCCTGATAGGCCGCCAGGTAACCGTTGGCGATCTCAGCCGCCATCTTAGGATCCCGATCCGTCACTTCGATTGTGACGAGGCCATCTTTCGACCCAAGCGACACAGAGGAGTACGATTGAAATTTCTTGCGCGCGTCGGAGATCTTTTTCTGGTGATAACGCGCCTTCAGATCGAATTGCTGAATGACGCGGTCCTCTACGGTTTGCGTCCGCAGCATCGATAACATCACGTCCCCCTGCGTTTTCACACCGAGGCTCGATCCAACAAGTCCACCAGCACCACCAAGCTGGCCAAGAAACGCTGCTGCTGATGATCCGTTTTCGGACGGGGGCATCGCAATGGCAGTAGCAGTAAATTCGTCCCTGAGGATAAAGACGATGACCAGCGTCAGAAGAGCCAGGCCAAAAGAAAAAGACAGAATGAACTTCTTGCGCTGCAAGAGAAGCTGCAACCCATCTTCCCACTGCTGTCGCTCTGAAAGCTCGACATCTGGATTCTGCTGTACAGTGACGTTCTCCTGCATCTCCCCCCCTTCATTACTTTGATTGCAATTTCATTTTGATTCCGCGACTGGAACGTCGAGAACATTTGTTGTGACGGACATGTCCTTCCCGGCTCTATACACCCTTAGCATCCGGGGACTCATCCAGATAACGGATCACACGCGCGGGAACACCAGCGATCAGCGCCGGCCGGTCCTCCGAAAGGAGCACTACGCTGTTTGCGCCAATCACGGATCCATCCGCGATATGTGCTCCAGCAAGAATCACCGCTCCATCTCCAATCCAGACATTCTTGCCGATGATGACCTCAGCGGCATCGCCCAGAGGGCGCTTCGCAGGCGGAATATCCTTCAGCCGATGATACTCCCGCATACTGCCGTGCCCATGGTCGCCTATATAGATCTTGCTGCCCAGCAGCGACCCCGAGCCTATTGAGATCTGTTTCACACATGAAATGTGCGTCAGGTCGCTGATCGCCACGTCATCGCCAATAGACAGGACCGGATCATACTTGACGCCACCATAACTCACCACAGCTTGAATCCAGCAAAAATCACCCAACGATACTCCGCTACCAAACCTGATCCTGTGCGCACCAAGGACCTTCACATGCACACCCGCCTGCTTCACGCGAGCTCCCCGGCGGATATAAAGAGCCAAAGCCCTCAACCGCTGGCCAAGCCGCGCCCACAGATCAAAGCACCACGCAATTCCA
>Ga0302187_10003578_pt1 | contig 12564 bp, 10 predicted proteins | sample II_Bog_E1_3_FD_202120 | JGI IMG/M metagenome (GOLD analysis project Ga0302187, IMG submission 202120) | Peat permafrost microbial communities from Stordalen Mire near Abisko, Sweden - II_Bog_E1_3 | ecosystem: Environmental > Terrestrial > Soil > Wetlands > Peat | place: Sweden: Abisko...
GGCGTCGCGCAGACCATTGATGGACAACAGCTCCGGATAGATATCGCCGTCGCGGCGCTTGTTCCAGATTTCGCCGCGCCATTCGCCGTTGCTCACCAACTGGCGCCACATCTCGGCATAAAAGGCGTCGTCATGGCGTCCCGACTTCAGAATGGCGTGGGTCTTGCCCAACACCTCGGCCAGGGGAAAGCCGGTGATGCGGCTGAAGGCTTCGTTGGCGGTGACGATCAGGCCGTCGGCGTCGGTGACCACAATGCCCTCACTGCTGGTCTCGAAGACTTTGGAGACCAACAGGCGGCTTTGCTCGTTCTGGCGCAGGAACACCCGCAGGAAGGCCAGCAGCGACAGGGCCAGCCCCAGATAGCCAACGCCATAGAGCCAAGCCTTGCGCCGCCATCCCTGCAGGAATTCATCGGGCGAACGGCCGATCAACACCACATAGGGCAGACCGTCCAGCTTGCGGTAGACGAACAGCCGGCGCACCCCATCCACCGGCGAGAGCCGCTCGAAGGAACCACTTACGAAACCGCCCGCCAAACCTTCACGTATATTTGTATTATTAAATTCTCGGCCAAGCTGATCCGGCAAAGCTGGCAGCCGCGACAACAGCCGCATGTCCGCGTCGAACAGCGAAACATTGCCCCCGCCGCCCACATCCAGGCCTTCGAACAGGGACTGAAAATATTCGGTACGCAGGGCCGTCTGCACCACTCCGCCGAAGCTGCCATCAGGCTTGGTCATGCGGCGCGACAGGGTGATCAGCCATTTGCCGGTAAAGCGCGACAGCAAGGGCTCGGACAGCACCAGACCGGCCATGGGATCATCGCGCTGATGCTGGAAATAGACCCGGTCGGCCACCCCCACATCGGGCAGAGCCTCGGACGTCCCCGCGTTATAGACCACTCGCCCGGCGGGATTGACCACCCGCAGACTTTCCTTCTGCGCCTCGGGGATAAACCCCATCCAGCGCTGAAGATCGAGATTGGCCTCCAGCAGTTTGCGGGGCGGGCCGCCATTGACCGCCGGGCCGAAGTCGTGGGCGGTCTCCGAGAGCACCACGTCCATCTTATCGACGACGGCGGAGATTTCATGCTCCAGCACCTGGCAGAGATTCTCGGAATCCCGGCGCACTGCGGCATATTCCTGATCCCGCGAGGCCAGAAGATCGCCCACCAGCAAGAAAGCAAAGCCGGTCAGCATAAAGGCCACCAGCGCCAAAGTGACGCGACGGGTCAGAAAATGCGCCGAGAATTGCTGGATGCTGGAGAGCGTGGTTTTCACCTGGGACCTCTTCGCTGCGTTGGCCGGAGTCAAAGCCGCCGCACCCACTCCGCCAAGACGGAGGCCCCTACGGGACAAGGCTCAACTTTCAGATGCAGGAAGCGTCACCTATCGCTTGGCCGAAATCAACGGAAAAGAGGCGCCGCCAAAGCGAATTCTATGACCAATGGCCCATCTTGGGACGGGCCGCATCTTTAAGCCCGGATGTCGAAATCCGCATAAGATTCAGTCAGCTCCAGCAAGCGGCGCACGGCCTCCTGAGGGGCCTTCAAGCCCAAGGGATGATCGGGCAGAGACAGCTCTTCCTTGGCCACATAAAGGAAGCCAAGCCCAACAGAATCAATATGATGGATATGTTCAAGGTCGAAGACGATCCTGCGCCCCTTATAAGCGGCCAACTCGCCCATCAGCGTCTTGAATTCGCCGCTGCAGGCATAGTTCACTTGGCCGTCCAGACCGACAACCACCTCGGGGCCCTGATCGATGATAGAATATTGCATCGCGGCCAATCCCACCTGAAAGTCATAACAACATATTATACCCATAGGCGTGCAGGTCAAAAGGACTCTTACAGAATCCAGCTAAATGCCGCGATTCCAGAAAAGCTGGACGTCTTTGAATTCAGATGGTAATGATTCTCACCATGACCAGTCGTACTCACATGCAGGCTCTCCTGCGGCTGCTAACCCTAACCTCCCTAGAGGTTCGGGTTTTTGCCGTTGGTATGTCTTCTGATGAGTTCGCAGGTCATGTCTCCCAAAGCTGATAAATCTTTCCAGTCCCGCGAACACCCCTTCAGCCGCGCTGTCCGGCTGATGGTTTTGCGCACGCGCCATTTGGCACGACTGTGACGCTTCTCCGCCTTTCAGCTCCCCCTTTGCTTATCAGAATTCTCCCGGAGAAGTGTGACCATGGAAAAGATGCCTTTCGGAAAATACCGTCCCGCCACCCCCGTGGCTTTGCCCGACCGCCAATGGCCCGGCAAGGTCATCGATAAGGCCCCCTTGTGGTGCAGCGTCGATTTGCGCGACGGTAATCAGGCCCTGGTCGAGCCCATGAGCCCGGCCAAGAAGCGCCGCATGTTCGATCTGTTGCTGGAGATGGGCTTCAAAGAGATCGAGGTGGGATTTCCCGCCGCCTCCCAGACCGATTTCGATTTTCTGCGCATGTTGATCGAAGAGAATTTGATCCCCGACGGTGTGACCATCCAGGTCTTGACCCAATCGCGGGAACATTTGATCCGCCGCACCTTCGAGGCCATCAAGGGTGCCAAGTCGGCAATCGTGCATCTGTACAATTCGACGTCCGAGTTGCAGCGCCGCGTCGTCTTCGGCGCCGATAAGTCGGCCATCACCAAGATCGCCGTCACCGGCACCAAGCTGATCAAGCAATTGGCTGCCGAAATGCCCGAAACCGACATTACTTTCGAGTACACCCCGGAAAGCTTCACCGGCACCGAACTGGATTACGCCGTCGAAATCACCGAGGCGGTGATATCCACTTGGCAACCGACTCCGGCCAAGCGGATGATCGTCAATCTGCCCTCCACGGTAGAGATGGCTGCTCCCAACCATTATGCCGATCAGATCGAATGGTTCTGTCGCCATGTGAAGAACCGCGAGTCCATCATCGTCTCGATCCATCCCCACAATGATCGCGGCACCGCCGTCGCCGCCGCCGAGATGGCCATCCTGGCCGGTGGCGAGCGGATCGAGGGCACCTTGTTCGGCAATGGCGAACGCACCGGCAATGTGGATGTCATCACCCTGGCCATGAACATGATGACCCAGGGCGTTGATCCGGTGCTGAAGATGTCCGACATCAGCAAGGTCATGGAAGTATCCGAGGACTGCACCCAGATCCCCGTGCCCGTCCGTCACCCCTATGCCGGAGAACTGGTCTTCACCGCCTTCTCGGGCTCGCACCAGGACGCCATCAAGAAGGGCCTGGCCGCCTTGCGCCAGTCCGGCTCCAACATGTGGGAAGTGCCCTATCTGCCGGTGGACCCGGCTGACTTGGGCCGCTCCTACGAGGCGGTCATCCGCATCAACAGCCAGTCGGGCAAAGGCGGCGTGGCCTATGTTCTGGAGCAGGAATTCGGCATGAACCTGCCCCGGGCCATGCAGGTCGAGCTGTCCCAGTCGGTGCAGAAGACCGCCGAAGCCACCGGCAAGGAACTGAGCAGCGCCCTGATCTGGCAGCATTTCGAACGGGATTACCTGTTGGTCCGCTCGCCCTATGATCTGGTCAGCCACAGCTTCGACCATGCCGGATCGGCTGGCCAAATCCGCGTGACCTTGCGCACCAATAAGGGCGAGCAATCGATTCGTGGTCGCGGCAACGGTCCCATCGACGCCTTCATCGACGCCCTGAAGACCATCGGCGAAGAGGTTCAGCTGGCCGACTATCAGGAACATGCGGTGGGTCGCGGCGCCAACGCCAAAGCCGCCGCCTATGTGGAGATTGCCGGTCCCGACGGCAGCGGCTGCGGCTGCGGCATGGACGAAGACATCGCCGTCGCCGCCCTGCGGGCAGTGCTGTCGGCAGTCAATCGCCGGGCGGGGAAGTAAATCCGCAAGGCCGTCTCGAAGGCCGACCCGGAACGTCGCCCCATAAAAAAACGCCACCCCAGGAAATCCCGGGGTGGCGTCTTCATTTTGGACCCAGTCCTTTAGGCCACCTTCTCCAACATGCTCGCCAAACGCTTGGCGAAAGCCACCGGATCGGGAAGGCTCTCACCCTCGACGATGCGGGCCTGATCCAGCAGCAGCGAGGCGGTATCAGCCAGCTTGTCGGCGGCTCCCGGCTGCAGGGCCTCAGCAGCCAGACGGCGGATCAGGCCGTGGGTCGGGTTCAGCTCCAGGATGCGCGGCGGACGGGTGCCGGCCTGCTGGTGCTGACGCATCAGCCGTTCCAGATGCAACCCCATGTCGCCTTCGTCAGCCACAAGGCAGACTGCGCTTTCGGTCAGGCGATCCGAGGAGCGGACATCCTTGATCTGCTCGCCCAAGGCCAGCTTGAAGGCGGCGATCAAGGCGGCCATGGCGTCCGAGGCAGCGGCTTCGGCCTTGGGCTTATCCTCGGCGGTCTCGTCACCCTTGATGGCCGACAGATCCGCGGCACCCTGGGAGACCGAACGGAAGGGCCTTTCCTGATAGCTGCCCACCGCCGACGGCCAGAATTCGTCGATGGGGTCGGTCAGCAGCAGCACCTCGATGCCCTTGGCCCGGAAGCCTTCCAGCTGAGGCGACTTCTTCACCGCCTCGGCATCGTCGCCGGTGATGATATAGACGGCCTCCTGACCCTCCTTCATCCGCGACAGATAAGTGGCCAAGGAAATCGGCTCGTCCGACGTGGTGGTGCGGAAGCGGCAGAGGTCGAGGATATCCGAGCGACGCTCGAAGTCCTCATACAGGCCTTCCTTCAACACGGCTCCGAAGCTATCCCAGAAGGTCAGGAAATCAGCGTCTTCCGACCTCTTCTTCAACTCGCCCAGGACCTTTTTCACCAGGCCGGTGCGGATCTTCGACAGCACCGGATTGTGCTGCAGCATCTCGCGGCTGATGTTCAGGGGCAGATCCTGGCTGTCCACCACGCCGCGCAGGAAGCGCAGGTAAGAGGGCAGCAGCTCGTTGCAATCGTCGGTGATGAAGACCCGCTTCACATAGAGCTTCAGATGCTGCTTGCGGTCGGGATGGAAGATGTCGAAGGGCTTCTGGCTGGGGATATAGAGCAACCCGGTATATTCAATGGCCCCTTCGGCCTTGTAATGCATGGTCGCCCAAGGATCATCAAAGGCATGGGCGACGTGGTGATAGAATTCCTTGTACTGCTCGTCGGTGATCTCGGACTTGGGGCGGGTCCACAGGGCCGAGGCCGAATTGGCGGTCTCTTCGGTCTCGCCGTCCACCACGACGATGGGCAGGGCGATATGGTCGGAATAAGTCTTGATGATGCGCTTTAAGCGCAGGGGCTCAAGATATTCATCCTCGCCGTCGCGCAGGAACAGGGTGATGGTGGCACCACGCGCAGCCTCGGCCACTTCCGAAACGACGAATTCGCCCTTGCCGTCGGAGACCCAGCGCCAGCCGTGCACATCGCCGGCCTTGCGGGTGATCACTTCGACCTTCTCGGCCACCATGAAGGCGGAATAAAAGCCGACGCCGAACTGGCCGATCAGCGACATATCTTTTTTAGCGTCGCCCGACATCTGCGACATAAAGGCCGCCGTGCCGGACCGGGCGATGGTGCCCAGGTTCTCGACCAGATCCTGACGGTTCATGCCGATGCCGTTATCGACGATGGTAAGGGTGCGCTTTTCCTTGTCCGCCGTGATGCGGATACCGAAATCGCCCGAGCCTTCCAGCAGCTCGGCCTGGGTCAGAGCGGCGTAACGCAGCTTGTCGCAGGCGTCCGAGGCGTTGGAGACCAGCTCCCGCAGGAAGATTTCCTTGTTGGAGTAGAGCGAGTGCACGACGAGATCCAGCAGTTTGCTGACCTCGGCCTGAAAACTTAGCTTTTCTTCGGCCATGAGAGGAGTAACCTTATGAGTCGATCCAGTGGGTTAATCGTTCGCCCGCAGGATATGAGGGAAAGCAGCCGCCGGCGCAAGTCTCTGTCCGGTTTGGTTCTTAAGAGGTCTCGACGGCCCCGTTGCTCTTCCCCCGTCGAATGGGTATGTATATCGCCCCCTCACGCGCCGGGGCCGGCTTCGAAGAACGATGAAGCCGGAACCGCCTTCGGCTCCCAGCCGAGCGCGATCAAAAAATGGGGCGAAGGTATTTGACGGAGATGTTCATGCAGATTCCCTTGCAGATCACGTTCCACGGCATCGACCACTCTGACGCCGTCGAAGAACGTATTCGTGAAAAAATGGCCAAGCTGGAGCAGCTTTGTGACCGCATCACCGCCGCTCGCGTGGTGATCGAGGCGCATCATCGCAACAACAGCAACCTGCATCTGAAAGGGCAGCCCTTCCATATCACGCTCAATGTGTCCGTTCCCGGCACCGAGCTGGTGGTGAAGCGCGACCCCAAGGATGCCCACATTAATGAGGACATCTTCGTGGCCCTGCGCGACGCGTTCGACTCAATGTCGCGTCAGCTGAAGGATTACGCCTCCCGCTCTCGTGGCGAGGTCAAGGCCCGCGCGGCCCAGTAAAATCTGATCGAATCTGAAAAACGGGCCGGGCGGTTTTCCGTCCGGCCTGTTTTTTTTGCGCATTCCCCCTCGCACGCAGGCGGGAGAGGGCGGGGGGGGGGTGAAGGAGCCATGCCGTCCAAGAGTGATCGCAAGCAGACTTTCCATCTCTGCCCCCTTGCAAATCGCCCCGCGCCCCCCGATCCTTCAAGCCATGTCGCAGTCCTCTTCCCGCGTCATCGCCGTTCTCGGCCCAACCAATACCGGCAAGACCCATCTGGCCTTGGAACGGATGCTCGGCCATGCCTCGGGCATGATCGGTTTTCCCCTGCGGCTGCTGGCCCGCGAGAACTACGACCGTATCGTCAAGATCAAGGGAGCCGCCTCGGTCGCCCTGCTGACCGGCGAAGAAAAGATCATCCCGCCCCATCCGAAGTGGTTCGTCTGCACGGTGGAAAGCATGCCGCTCGACCGGCGGGTGGATTTCCTGGCTATCGACGAGATCCAGCTTTGCGCCGATCCTGATCGCGGTCATGTCTTCACCGACCGCCTGCTCCATGCCCGAGGACAAAGCGAGACCATGTTCCTGGGGGCCGAGACCATCAAGCCGCTGATCCGCCGGCTGGTCCCCGGCGTCGAATTCATCGCCCGCCCGCGCTTCTCCCAGCTCAGTTACACCGGTCCCCGCAAGCTGACCCGCCTGCCGGCCCGCTCGGCCATCGTCGCTTTTTCGGCCCAAGAGGTCTATGCCATCGCCGAGCTGGTGCGCCGCCAGCGGGGCGGAGCCGCCGTGGTGCTGGGAGCCCTCAGCCCCCGCACCCGCAATGCTCAAGTCGGGCTCTATCAGGCCGGAGAAGTGGATTATCTGGTGGCCACTGACGCCATCGGCATGGGGCTGAACATGGACGTGGACCATGTAGCCTTTGCCGCCATGCGCAAGTTCGACGGCCGCTCGCCCCGCCCCCTCGACGCCTCGGAAGTGGCGCAGATCGCCGGGCGGGCCGGACGCCATATGAACGACGGCACCTTTGGCACCACCGGAGATATCGGCGGTATCGACGAAGACATCGTCGCCGCTGTCGAGGGCCATAGCTTCCCGGCCCTGAAGCGTCTGCAATGGCGCAATTCGGAGCTGCGCTTCACCTCGGTGGAGGCGCTGCTGGGATCGCTCAACCGCCTGCCCGACGATCCCGGCCTGATGCGGTCCCGCGAAGCCGACGACCAGCTGGTGCTGCAAGCCCTGCACAAAGACCCCGAACTGATGGGCCGGGCCAAGCACCCCGGACGGGTGAAACTGCTGTGGGACGTCTGCCAGGTACCCGACTTCCGCAAGAGCCTGGCCGAGCAGCATAGCCGCCTGCTGGGGGCCATCTTCCGCCATCTGACCGACCCTAAGGAGACCCTGCCAGCCGACTGGCTGGATGCCCAGGTCAAACGCCTGGACCGCACTGACGGCGACATGGATACCCTGATCGCCCGTATCGCCAATGTCCGCACCTGGACCTATATCAGCCATCGCGGCGACTGGATCGACGACGCCAAGGGCTGGCAGGAGCGCACCCGCGCCCTGGAGGACCGACTGTCCGATGCCCTGCACGAACGCCTGACCCAACGCTTCGTCGATCGCCGCACCGCCGTCCTGACCCGCCGCCTGAAAGACAATGACGAACTGCTCTCCGCCGTAGCCAGCGATGGCGAGGTGCTGGTGGAAGGTCATTTTGTCGGACGGCTGGACGGCTTTCGCTTCCAGGCCGATGCCGCCGAAAGCGGACAGGCCACCCGCGCCGTCGCCACCGCCGCCCAACGGGCCCTGCGTGGCGAGATCGCCAACCGGGTGGCGCAAGTCTCCGCCGAGCCGGACGAGGCCTTCGCCCTCGACGGCCAGGGCTTCATCCTGTGGCGGGACGCCGCCGTCGCCAAGCTTGCCCCCGGCCTCGAGCCTTTGCGCCCGGCCCTGACCTTGCTGCCCTCGGACCTGATCGAGAGTGCCGCCCGCGAGGCCTTGCAAAAACGTCTGACCCTGTGGCTGGCCGGCTTCATCGCCCGCGCCGCCCGCCCCCTGATGAAGGCGCGTGAGGCCGATCTGTCCGGCCCGGCCCGGGGGTTGGTCTATCAATTGGCCGAACATCTGGGCTCCATGCCGCGCGAAGGGGCTCTGGCCCTGGTCCGAGCCCTGTCCGACGCCGACCGCAAGACCCTGGCCCGGCTGGGAATTCGCTTAGGCGTCGAAAGCCTGTTCCTGCCCGACATGCTCAAGCCCGCCGCTCAAAGCTTGCGGGCCCTGCTGTGGTGCACCAGCCGCCAGCGCCCGCCCTTGGCCGCGCCGCCGCCGGGCCGGGCGACAGTGGCCCTGGCCGAAGGCGTGCCTCATGCCTTTTACGAGGCCATCGGCTTTCGGGTTATCGGCAAGGCCGCCGTGCGGGCTGACATGCTGGAACGCTTCGCCGCCGAGCTTCGCCAACTGGCCCATCACAGCCCCTTTGCCCTGCCCGCCACCCTTACCTCGCCCCTGGGCCTGCCGGCAGGGGCCCTGCCCGAGCTGTTAACCGCCTTGGGCTATCGCCAAACGCCCGAGGGAACCTACACCCCGGCCAAGACGGGCAAAGCCGCTCGTCGCCAGCCCCAGGACCGCAAGCCCAAATCGGGCTCAGAAAACTCCCCCTTCGCCGTCCTCCGCCATCTGGCGAAAGGATGAGCCGGTGGAGAGCCTTCGATTGGATAAATGGCTGTGGTTCGCCCGCTTCCTGAAATCGCGCAGCATGGCCCAGGGCCTGATCGAGGAAGGCGGCGTGCAGATCAACGGCCAGACCGTGATCAAAACCGCCACCTGCATCAAGCCAGGGAACAAGGTCCTCTTCCCCCAGGGCAAGCGCTGGCGGCTGGTGCGAGTCGTCGCCTTGGGCGAGCGGCGCGGTCCGGCCCCAGAGGCGCAAAGCCTCTATGAGGAGCTTCCACCCCCTCCCCTGGCGCCCTTCGAATAACCATATCCCTTACCGGCTAGGGGTTGTTCGGCTTCTCCGCCTGTGCTAGGCAGAGCGCGAATTCGGGCCGCCCTGGATAAGAGCGCGCCGTCCAATGGGAGATCGTCATGGCTTACGTCGTCACCGAAAACTGCATCAAGTGCAAATTCACCGATTGCGTCGAGGTTTGCCCCGTCGACTGCTTCTATGAGGGCGAAAACTTCCTGGTGATCAACCCGGACGAATGCATCGATTGCGGCGTCTGCGAGCCGGAATGCCCTGCCGAAGCCATCTTCCCGGACACCGAGGCCAAGGCCGCCGATTGGGCCGAAGTCAACCGCAAGCATGCCGGCGAATGGCCCAATATCACCAAGAAGATCGAGCCGCTGGACGGCGCCGAAGCCGCCAAGGGCGAAGCCGGCAAGGCCTCGCAGCTCAGCCCCAACCCGGCAAAGCGCTGATTCCAAAAAGCTTCTTGGCAAAAGGCCCGTCTTCCCGCGAAGACGGGCCTTTTCCATTTGGGAATAGGGGACATTTGATTCGGTTTTGTTCTGTTCGTCACATGGCCATTGTGCTATAAGAAGCACTCCGCCGATCTATGTCTGCGGATGACGGGCCGCCCTAGCGGCTGGCCGATGGGCCTTACGAGGCCCCAAAAGGCAATTGGTATACATAAGTTCCCATTCGACCGCCAATGGCGGCCGGTGCGCGGCTATTTTGCCGTCTGCGCCGTGGGGACTTCGTTTGTGAGGGATGCAGAGATTATGCAGATCAGCAACTCGTTCAACGAAGGCGACTACGTGGTCTACCCGACCCACGGTGTGGGGAAGGTTTCAGCCATCGAAAAGCAAAAGATCGCCGGGCATGAATTGGAGCTGTTCGTCATCACCTTCGACCGTGACCGCATGACTTTGCGGGTTCCGGTTCCGAAGGCGAAGAACTCCGGCCTGCGCAAGCTCTCGACGCCGGTGGTGATGGATGCCGCCTTGAACACCCTGGCCACCCGGGGCAAGATCAAGCGCGCCATGTGGAGCCGCCGCGCCCAGGAATATGAAGCCAAGATCAATTCCGGCGATCCCATGGCCATTGCCGAGGTCGTCCGCGACCTGCACCGCAACGCCAACCAGCCCGACCAGTCCTACTCCGAGCGCCAGATTTACGAGGCTGCCCTGGAGCGTCTGGCCAGCGAACTGGCCGCCGTCGAACGCATTGAGCCCGAGCAGGCCACGCAAAAGCTGGAAAAGCTGCTCGAGGCCGCCTAAGGTAGGGAACGGCGGGTCTTGAGCTGGGGAGCACCAAGACCCGCCACCTGATCCTTTGGGGGAGATTTGCGAGCGCATGTCGGAACAGGATCTCTTCGCGACTCTGCGAGCCGATGCGCGCATCTGGGCTATTCCCGCCATCCATGGCGAAATAGAACGGCTGTCCGAACTTCATCGCCAGCTCTTCTTGCTGTTCCAGCCCGGCGATCAAATCGTCTATCTGGGCAATTATTCCGGCCATGGCGTCCATGTGCGGGAAACCATTGACGAACTTCTGCTATTCCGCCGCGCTTTGCTCGCCCGCCCCAATGTGGAGTGTGACGACATCGTCTTCCTGCGCGGTGGCCAAGAGGAAATGTGGCAGAAGCTGCAGCAGCTGCAATTCGCCCCCAGCCCGCCCCAGGTCCTGCAATGGATGGTGTCCCAAGGCATCGAACCGACCATCAAGGCCTATGGTGCGCGCGTCGATGACGCCTTATTGGCCGCCCGCGACGGCATCTTGTCCCTGACCAAATGGACCAGCCAGCTACGCCAGCATATCCGCAACTTCGACGGCCATATCGCCTTGATGAGCGTGCTGCGCCACGCGGCCTTCACCGAAGATCAGTCTTTGCTCTTCGTCCATTCCGGCCTCGACCCCCAGCGGCCGCTGCTGGCGCAAAGCGACAGCTTTTGGTGGGGTGGCGCCGGCTTCCCGGCCATCGATGCCCCCTACGAAAGCTATAAGCGCATCGTCCGCGGCTATGACCGCCGCCATGGCGGAGTGCAGGAAACTCCCTTCACCATGACCCTGGACGCTGGCTGCGGCTTCGGCGGCCCCTTGCTGGCCGCCTGCTTCGCCCCCGGCGGCGATTTGATCAACACCATCAGCGTTTAACGGTCAGGCCAGGGCCTTCCCTATACAGGCGACTTAATTCTACTTGCTCCAGCTGGCATTAGAATATAATTTGCACATTCAGTAAGGCGTATTTGTGGAGTATCCCCGTGAGCATCGTCGGACGCCGGGTCCTTCTCGTCATTTCGGGGGGCGTGGCCGCCTATAAATCCCTGGAGCTGATCCGCCGTCTGCAAGATAAGGGGGCGAAGGTCTCCTGCGTGCTGACCAGGGGCGGCGCTCAGTTCGTCACCCCCATGGCGGTCGCAGCCCTGTCGGGGGAGAAAGTCCACGATGATCTGTTCTCCCTGACCGACGACAGCGGCATGGCCCATATCCAGCTGACCCGACAGGCCGATCTGGTGGTGGTGGCTCCGGCCAGCGCCGACCTGCTGGCCAAGATGGCGGTAGGTCTGGCCAATGATCTGGCCTCGACCCTGCTGCTGGCCTCGGACAAGCCGATTTTAATCGCCCCCACCATGAATCTTCTCATGTGGCAGCATCCGGCGACCCAGACCAACATCGCCACCTTACGCTCGCGCGGCGTGCTGCAGGTCGGCCCTGGCAGCGGCGATCTGGCCTGTGGCGAAGTGGGCGACGGCCGCATGGCCGAAGTGCCTGAAATCATCGCCGCCATCGAAGAGGCCCTGGCCCCCGCCAACGGCCCGCTTAAGGGCAAGCACGCCATCGTCACCAGCGGCCCGACCCATGAACCCATCGACCCGGTCCGCTTCATCGCCAACCGTTCGTCTGGCAAACAAGGCCATGCCATCGCCGCCGCCCTGGCCGCCTTGGGGGCCGAGGTCACCCTGGTCAGCGGCCCGGTGACCATTCCCGATCCTGCCGGAGTCACCGTCGTCAAGGTCGAGACCGCCCTCGAAATGCTGGAGGCCTGTACCAAGGCATTGCCCGCCCATATCGCCGTCTGTGCCGCCGCCGTGGCCGACTGGCGGGTGGTCAATACCACGGACGAGAAGCGCAAGAAGGTGCCGGGCGCTCCGCCGCCTTCCATCGAACTGACCCCCAATCCCGACATCCTGGCCACTCT
>Ga0302187_10003582_pt1 | contig 12551 bp, 10 predicted proteins | sample II_Bog_E1_3_FD_202120 | JGI IMG/M metagenome (GOLD analysis project Ga0302187, IMG submission 202120) | Peat permafrost microbial communities from Stordalen Mire near Abisko, Sweden - II_Bog_E1_3 | ecosystem: Environmental > Terrestrial > Soil > Wetlands > Peat | place: Sweden: Abisko...
AGTTTGAGCATTCGTTGGGTGTGAGGGCATTAAGCAGCTTTCCAATCTCGTTCCAGAGCGCGTCGATGGTTCGTTTCGCAGCTTTGCGCAGTAGCGCTTTGAGTTTGGAGAAGAGCTTCTCGATGGGATTGTAAATAGTTAACTTAGAACTGCTCTAAGGAGGGTTCCGCTTGTAGCTTTTATGCTACACTAGCCCGTGATCGAACCAATCTAATACCCGGATGAAAACGGGCGTCCCCCTTCGTCGAGTGGACCACGGCGCTTACGGACAAAATGGCGAAATCCCGGATCGCAACACGGCTGCGTCAGATCGAATCCGGCAACTTCGGCGACGCGAAACCAGTAGGCGAGGGCGTAACGGAGTTGCGAATTCATGTGGGCGCTGGGTACCGGGTGTATTGCGGACGGCACGGCCAGCATTGCGTCATTCTTCTCTGCGGCGGGGATAAGAGCCGTCAGACCAAAGACATCTCCACAGCCAAGACGCTCTGGACAGAGTGGAAAGGGAGGCAGCCATGAGGAAGTTTGTCGGAGTTGGTTCTTATCACGAATGGGAAGTTGAGGAGCTTCGTAAGAACCGGGAATTTGCTGTCGAATATCTGAAAGCGGCCATGGAAGCCCTCGACAATCCCGAGGAGCGCGCCGGCGGGTTAATTGCGATGCGAGCCATGGCCGAGGCCTATGGCGGATTGGGAGCGGTTGCGGCGGCGGCGGGCATCAGCCGCGAATCGCTCTATCGCGCCCTGTCGCCCAAGGGCAATCCGACGCTCAAAACGTTGATTGCCATCTTGAAGACCGTGGGATTGCGGCTCACCGTCACCGAGGAGCAGAAGGTTGAAGCCGCGCAAGCGAAAGACCGCAACGATTATGCCCCGGCCTGATCGCACGGGAAGCGATTGGTCGTGGAAACCTGCAACTTGAAAACCAGAACTTCAATCTTCATACTCTTCACACTGCTCTCCGCCCTTGCGGCAGCAGCGCAAAGCGGCGCATTCCACATCAATGGAACGGTCTTCGACCCAACCGGGAGGCCGGTAGCTGGCGCGCAAGTCGAGTTCGCTTCGCCCCCCCACACACGGCTCGCGGTCACAACCCAAAGCGACGGCGGATTTACCGTTGTCCTGCCCGCTTGGGGCGCCTACACGGTGAGCGTTGAAGCCGCCGGCTTTGTGCCGCTAACGCAAACGCTGGATTTGAATGCAGCCAATTCAAACGTGCATTTGCGCTTCGAGCAAGTGTCCGCAATCTCCCAGCAGGTCATAGTCACCGCCGATGTGAGCGAGGGTTCCCTGACCGCCCCCGACCCTTCCCAAAAAGTAATGGTGCGCGAAGAACTGCTTGACGGCAATCCCGGACGGCCGGGCGCGCCCGTCTCTATACCCGGCCTGCCCATCGAGACCGCGTCCGGCGGTATCAAGGCGCCGCAATACTTTGCTCCCGGTGTGATGGCCGACCACGGCGAGCCCATCGCGCAGTACATCGCGGTCGGCGGCTATCTGGTAACCAACAACCTCTCCGCCAACGCGCACGGCAATGGCTACGCCGACCCCAACATCTACGTCGCGGGCGCGCTTGCCGGCGTAACCACCGACGGCGGCTCCTTCAACGTGCTCGAAGGCAATCACGCTCTCAACCTCGCGGCCACTTACATGCCTCGGCAGCAGTTGACGAGCTTTGTCACCCTCACCGGCGACTATCGCGACATGGACATGACAGCCGGATTCGCACCCAGGAATTCGGCTAAGCGGGAGTGGGTGGCCCTCGAAGCCAACTACGGCAACGGTCTGCTGAAGGATATGGAACACCGGCAGATGTATAAGCTGAACGCGCAGCGCGTCTTCGACCTTGGCCGGCACGAGATTACGCTCTTCGGCATCGCATATTATGGCTCCTCGCATGAGGGCAACCTGGTTCCCATTGGATTTGGTCAGGATGTGGACGACACGCTTGACCCACGGCAAAAGGACCAAACGCACACGGCGCTGCTGGCCGCCGACGACCGCTGGAAGATCGGAACCAAAGACGAGGTGGCCTTTTCGGGATTTGCCCGCACCTACAACCTTGCTCTGTTTTCCAACTTCGGAGAGGGGCTGATCCGGCAGAGCGAGTTCCGCACCGTGGAGGGCGCGCAACTGCGCGAAACGCACGCGTTTGCGGCATGGCTGCAAGGCATGACTGGCCTCGACTACCACGAGGACGACATCCGCAACGACGATCTGGACCACTATCCGCTGGCCGATCCAAAGATCTATGGCTCTTTCGTCAAAGTTTTGTCCAGCAACATTACCATCCGAGACCTGACCCCGTACGCGGCCGTGCATGGAGACCTTGGCAAGCACGTCCGGTTCTACGGCGGCCTGCGGCCAGACACCATCGAGTTGAAAAACGATAACAAGATGGCATCCGCCGACTCGTTCGATATCTGGAGCACTTTTCTGGCCCCCAAAGCCACCCTGGCATGGACACCGGGAACCGGCTTTGCCCACTGGCTACCCTCGGCTGCATTCAGCTTAGGGCAGGCATTCTTTACGCAGGATCCGCGCATCGGTGTGCAAGCCTCGCTCAAAAGCCCTGCCGGAGCAGCGGCATTGCTTTCTCCCATCGAGCGCAGCCACTCCATGCAGTTGGTGCTGGAAAAAGAGTTCCCGGCCACTGACCTGCGCGTGACCATAGCCCGGACCACGACCACCGAGACCCTGGGCAAAATCGACCCCGACAACGGCACGCCCGTTGACCTGGGACCGGGCAACCTCAAGTTCCTCACCGCTAACCTGCGCCATCAATTCAGCAGCTTCGGAACTGTACAAGCGGTTTTCTCCAAAGCCGATGCGCAGGTGCTGAACGAGTTTGGCTCCGATCCCGGATGGACTGTCAACTCCGGATGGAACCCCACGGTGGAAGCGCCGCGTACCATCTTCGACGGCCTCATCACACTGGACAAGCTCCCTCTGGGCCTGCACGCGCGCGGCGAGTACGAGTATGTCGGCCACAAAATACTCGACGCGGGAAACAGCCAGAACGGCTGGAAACAACTCGAGGCCATTCCCGTGGGCGAGACAAGGTTGGCGCTGGTTCGCACGTTCCTCGACGGCCGTCTCGAAGTAGGCTCGAACGCAATGCTGGCCCGCGGCTACACCGGCCAGACCACCGAAACCATTGCGCCGCTGGCCTCAGGCGCGCCGTGGCAGGTTGGAGATGGCATTCCAAACTGCCCTGTGGGGTCAGGTCCGAGCGGCGCTCAGAACGACTTTGACTGCGGGGCGGTATCGGGGACCGAGTGGCCCGTCGGCATCCGCATGGCCTCGTTCGCGGGCGGCTCCATCTCCTGGCATCTTACGGCGCGGAAGTAACGTCTATTCCCTATTCCCCGTATCACGCCTTTTTGCCAGCCGCGCCAGCACAGCCAGCTCGCGCAGAACCTGCTTCAGCGGACGCGCCGGCGTGCCCCACAGCACAGTCCCCGGTTTCAGGCCATCGTTGGTAACGGTCTTGCCGCTCAGCACCCCCGCCTGCCCGCCCAGAATCACCCCCGGCCCAATGGTTGCGTGGTCGCCAACGCCCACCTGTCCGGCGATCACTGCTCCATTTCCCACCGTGCACGAGCCGGAGATCCCGGTCAGCGCCACGATAATCACGTCTTCGCCAATGTCGCAGTTATGGCCGATGTGGACCAGGTTGTCGATCTTCGTTCCGCGGCGAATTCGCGTCTCGGCGAGCGCCCCGCGATCAATGGTCGAGTTGGCGCCTATCTCCACGTCGTCCTCGATCACCAGCGTTCCCTGCTGCGGAAATTGGGTATATGCGCCGGTAGTCGAGTCGCGGACGTAGCCGAAGCCATCCGCCCCAAGAACCGCCCCAGCGTGGACGACGACGCGGTTGCCGAGCGTGGTGCCGCCGTAGAGAACGGCTCGCGGATAAATGCGGCATTCTTCCCCTATGGAAACTGCGGTGCGGAGAATGGCTCCGGGCCCGATCCGACTACCCGACCCAATCCCGACATCCTCTCCTATTACCGCATTGGCGCCGATCTTGACGTTTTCTCCCAGCACCGCTGTGCGCGACACTACAGCAGTTGGGTCTATCTTATTAACCGGCAGACCTGCGTTCAGCAGCTGAGCCGCCTTCGCAAACCATAGCCGCGGCTGCTCGGCTTCGACGATGCATTTGCCCTCCGGATAAACGTCCACGAGTTTGGCTTGCAACACAACTGTTCCAGCCTCACTATTGAATGCCTTGGGAGCCGCGGCTGAGCTATCGGCAAAGACCAGGCTGTCTGGGTCAGCTTGTTCGTAGGAACTCACGTATTCGAGCTCAAGGTCCGGCGATCCCTGAATTAGCTTGCCGCCCAGCTTCTCAACCAGTTCGCCCAGCTTCATGCGTCTCTCCCCCGAAATCAACCTGGTAGTGGTCATTTCCCTCAGGTGCTAAAGCCCAGGGTCATATTCGATCATTTCCGGCACGACTGAAGTCGTGCCCTTTCAAAACTCACCTTGCAAAAAGGACTCCTCAATACAGCCCCGGCTCCCCCGCCGGTCTCGTCTTCCACCGCCGGTGAATCCACAGCCATTGGTCAGGATAGCGCCGAATCCAGCTCTCGATCGCCTGCGTGCATAGCTCGGTCCCCGCCAGGATGTCCGCCTGCGCATCCTCAGTGTGCGGAATCTCGATCTCCGGCCCAAAATGCAGCACGTATTTCCGCTCCGCAGGCTCCCAAAGCATGAACCCCGGCAGCACCGCCGCGCCCGTCTTCCGCGCCACGTGCGCCAGTCCCGTAGCCGTGCAGGCATCGCGGCCAAAGAACTTCACAAACGCGCCCTGCGGCGGAGTCATGTTCGTATCCATCAGAATGCCAACCGTCTGGCCAGCCCGCATCGCCATCAGCAGCCCACGCCCAAAGTCGTCTTTATGCAGCACCCGGTTGCCGTGCAGGCAGCGAATAGCGTTGACATACTCATCCAGCCGCCGATTGTCGAGCCGCCGAATGACCATCCCCATTGGGTGGCCCATCAACGAGTGATAGAAGCTCGATAGCTCCCAGGCGCCCAGATGTCCGGTTACGATCAGGACCCCTTTGCCTCGCGCCTGCGCGGCCAGATAGTGCTCCAGGCCCTCGGTGCGAATCCAGTCGCGGGTATTCTCCGCAGTGTAGCGAGTCATGCGGCAAAACTCGACCAGTTGCCAGCCGAGATAGGTATAAACGCCGCGCAGAATTCTCTTTTTGGCTTCAAACGGAAGTTCAGGAAAAGCAAGTTCCAGATTGCGCACCCCTACTCGTCGCAGCCGCCCAAAGCCCCAGTGAACGCCGAAAGCGAGCATCCCGGCAAGCAGGCGCGCCAATCCGCGCGGCAGCCGCCCCAGAAAGCGCGCCACGGCCACCACCAGCCAATACTCCAGATTTTCCCGCATCGAAGGCAAAGATTAGTTTAGCGTCTCACCCAACCTCAGGGTTCGCATCTACTGGCGTTTCTTTGACTCGATAAAGTAGTGCGCAACACCGCGCACAAACGGCACAGCACCGTCAGGAACCGCGACACTGCCTTTGAGAATGGATTCGAACTGATGCGGCGCGCCAAAGTAGAGCTCCGTATCTTCTGAGTTCTGGCTCACGCTGGTGCCGTCCAGGTCGATCCCGGCAAACAGGCCTTTGCTGCGCGAGTAAGTCAGCAACTCGGCGCTCATCTTCCAATCGGTTGCGGCCTGGGTGTTGCGTCCCACCGGCCCGGCAGAGGCAGCCGCATCGCCGCCAATTTTGAACTTGTCTTTCAGCAGGTCCTGGAAGCCGCGCTCGTTTACCGCAACCAGCACCAGGTCGGTGGATTGGCCGCCTATCTGAAACCCGAAGGACCCGCCAGCCATGCGGATAAACACCGGCGCGCTCCAGCCCTTGCCGGTGCGGCAGGTCACGACTCCCTGGCCATACTGCGCGCCAAAAACAAACGCGCCCTTGATCAGGCCGGGCACCACGCCAACGCAGGTAGCCTGCTGAAGAATATTCATGGGGATGCCGCTATCCTGGGCAGCCATAATCTGGTCCAGAACCAGCTTGGCCGCATCAACGCGGGCTTGCAAATCCTCGCGCGTCGAGCCGGCGAACGCAGCGGAGGGGACCGTGAGGCATATCGAGAGCAGGGCGCAGATTAACGCAACCGTCTTCTTCATATTCAAATCCTTTCCTGTCCGCGGCCATTCGCGGCGCGGAGGATTCCTGAAACAGTCTACAGAATTCACCTGCGAAAATTCGTCATGATCCATGCGTCAGCCCGCTCGCGACGGCCATAACAGAAAATGCGAGCTGGTTTGCCGCGCAGCCGCACGGCATTCGCACATAGCAAATGCGGCTTGGATCGCCCCTGAGATTTAGATGCATGGATTTGCGTGAGGGAGGGCTGGACGGCCACATCACAGAGTGGGTTCGCCTATCGGGTCACGGAAAACAAAAAAAGAGGAGTTCCCAGGCTTCATGGAAAACATGCTGCCTGGGAACTCCTTTCCCCAGATCTGCGTTGTTTCTGTAATTGAGTCTGTGGGAAACAAGAGAATTGCGCAACGTTACAAAGGGAGTGTAGACCAAAGTAACATGATTTATTTACTTAAGAGTAAATAGTTCCCGCAGTCAGGATTCCCCCGTGAAATCGTCCGTGCTGTGTTGGGCCTGGCGGCGGTCGCCTACTCCGAGACTCGCGGAAATCGAAGGATTCAGCGCGCGAATGGAAAGCTCAATCCGGTTTTCCGCGCCAGTCTTGCGCATCAGGCGGCCCACATAAGCCTTTACGGTTCGCTCTTCAATTCCCATTTGGCGCGCAACCTCCCGATTGGAATGGGCCCGCAGAATCAACTCCAGCACCTGGCGCTCTCGACCCGTCAGGTGAGGATCGTTGGTCAGGCTTGAATTGGAAGCCCTCAGCAGACGATCGATCAGTTTCGATAACAATCGCTGCGGTGCCCAGATGGAACCGCCGGTGACCGCTTCAATGGCCAAACGCACTGTTTCCGGCCCGGCGGTTGGGGCAAGATATGCCCTGGCGCCGGCAATAATCGCCTCAAGAACCAGGTTGTCGTCCCCTTCAGGGCCAACCACGATCAAACGGATAGCGGGACGCGCGCGCCGAATCACGCTGAGAGTGGGCAATGAGTTGGACGAAGAAATAAGGTCGACGACAAGATACTCGACATTGGCCTCGGTGAGCAGAAACTCCATGCTCCCGGTTACGGGAACAAGCTGGGCATGTCCCTTTTCGGCGGGTTGATCGAAGATGCTTACCAGCCCTTCAAGGCGCATCGGTTCATCGGTAATCAAACCGATCCTGATCTGGCCAGGTTTGCGAATCGCGCACATGGTGCTCCCCGTCTGGAGGCAGGAAGACTGGGCCCGTCGCGGAGGATAGGGCGCAACACTCCTAAATCCCCCGCGAAACCTGCTAACTGCTCAACCGATTCGACGATTCCCCCGAAAGTTCAACCCTGAAACTTGTGAAGAACGATCCCCTGCTGTTTCCCGCATTTCCCCTGGCGATCGATGATTCTGTTGTTCACAATAGTAAAAATCCTCAATCCGTATGAAACCCCGCGGTCGGATCCACAGGAAGATAGGCATTAGGAGAATACGCACTCGCGAACGAGCTTTCTCGCTGCAAGGCTCAATCGCTCGGTACTCGATAGCCTGCTCCCCCGTCCTGCGATCCCTCAGACTCGACGTGTCTCTCCCGAACCGTACCCCAACCCCAGAGGCTCCGGCACTACCCGCGCTGACTCAGATTGCCCTTGAATGTTTCATGTTACGAAAAAATCCAGGCAAATAACAATAGCGCACTTGGGTCAGCATCTACCCTGAAAGTGGTGCCGAAAGCCTCGCCGCCCCGGATTTCCTCAGGGAAAACAGCGGATTGGCCGCGCCATTGTTACAAACTCAGTAAAACGTGTAGCATCAAAGCCGCAGGTCGTAGTACATTCATTCAAGTCGGGCCAAAGAGGTCACTCCATTGATTAAGCAGGACATCGTCCATCATGTAATCGAGCGTACAGGCCTGCCGCGAACCAAGGCGGAAGCCGCGGTGGATACGGTATTCGAGGGTCTCAAGGAGGCTCTCGCCACCGGAGAGCGCATAGAACTGCGCGGATTCGGAGTTTTCAGCGTCCGCGCCCGCAAAACAGGCATTGGCCGCAATCCCCGCACGGGCACCGAGGTCAGCATTGCCCCCGGGAAGGCGGTCCGCTTCAAACCGGGTAAGGAACTCCACACTTTGGAATCGGACGGCGCGCCGAAAGCTTGAGGCCGCATCCGCTCCGGCTTGGCTTCCGTTGGCCGCACAGCGGCGGAGCAGCAGGACCCACCTCAGCAGCACCGTGCCCCACCTTTGCGCCTTTTTCCTGGCGCAAAGTTGGAATCGCACCCAGGTTTGCGGTTCGCTTTAATCTCCGTTTCTTTGTAGGCGCCACGCCCTCGGCGGCACGGAAGCGAAGGAGCCCAGGTGCGTTCTAGTCTCAGGAAGTATGGCGTGCCGCTGTTGCTGCTGCTCGCCAGCCTGGCTACCACCACCGCCAACGGCGCCCGGTTCATGCAGAATTTTCTTCACGGCCTGCCGCCGGTAGCGCGAGATAGCGACCTGTGGCCATGGGGCTGGCTCGCCTGCCATCCGGAGCTCTTCAAAACAGGCTGGGCGTTCTCGGCCTCGCTGCTGGGCATTCTTCTCATTCACGAATTCGGCCATTACCTTGCCTGCCGCTGGCACGGCATCCGTTCCACGCTGCCCTGGTTGCTGCCGGCCCCAACGCTCAGCGGCACCGCTGGCGCGATTATTCAGATCCGTTCGCAAATTCCCAACCGCGACGCTCTCATGGATGTGGGAATCTATGGCCCGCTGGCCGGTTATTTGGCATCGACAGCCGCAGTTGCGGTTGGATTTGCACTCAGCATTCCGGCTGCTGCCAACGCGCCGGCCGCCCTGGTCCGCTTTAGCGGTTCGCCGCTCACCATCCGCCTGGCGCATGCGCTGCTGACGCGCTGGCGCCCCTCCCTCCCATCCTTCGAACACCTTACCCCGCATCCCGTTCTCGTGGCCGGCTGGATCGGCCTCTTCATTACCTCCCTGAACCTCATCCCCGGCGGTCAGCTCGACGGCGGACACATTTTGTATGCGGTCTCGCCGCGCCTGCACAAGGTGTTTACCAACTGCCTGCCCGTTGTGTTGTTCCTCGCCGGAACCATTTTCTGGGCCGGCTGGATTCTCTGGGGCCTCGTTCTATTCGTTCCCGCCATGCGCCACCCCAGGGTCGCGCGGCAAACCGAATTGCACCGTGGACGGCTTGTTCTGGGCGCAATCGGCCTGGCAATCTTTCTGCTCACGTTCACCACCACACCGTTTTACGACAACTCTCTGCTGGATATCTTTCACGTCGAACTGTTCCACCGGGCGTGGTAACCGTGGGGCAGTTCGGGATCCGAAAGGGATGCCTTGAGATACGCTCGATCTGCCCCACAACAGCGTATTTCCTTCCAGAGATACCCCTTATCGTGCTATAGCTTGCGAAGGCATCCCCGATTCATCACGACCGCATGAAAAACATCCCAATCCTGCCTATGCTGTTCCTGTTGTGCGCCGGCGTCGCGTTGCGCGCCCAACCAGCCGCCGCGCCCTCCGACGACTCCACAGGTTACACCCTCATCGACCGTGCGCACGCAGGGGATTGGATCACCGATGTCAGCAGAGGCTGGGCGGTTCACGAAGGGGACGACCCGGCGTGGGCCAGCCCCAATTTCGACGACTCTGCATGGGAAACGGTGCGGCTCGATGACCTTGGGCCCTCGCGGGCGGGCTGGCGCTGGTATCGGCTACACGTCACGCTGCATGAAAACCATCCCGATCTCTTGTTGCTGATCATGGGCGGCGATGGAACATATGCGCTCTATGTGAACGGCGTCGCGGTCTCCGGACCAGAAATACGATCGAGCCTTCGTGTGAGCCGTCCCACCGAACGTACCGTACCGTTGAATGTGCCGGGAACCGACCTGGTGATTGCGTTGCGCACGCATACGCCGCCGAGCTACGCCAACTGGCATCTGCCCCAATTCATGACTGTATCCATCGGCACTCCGGATGCGGTCGAAAGCCAGCGCCAGGGAATGCAAAGCGGAAGGCTCTATGCCGCATTTCCGGTGATCGCTATCAACCTGCTGATGATGCTTGCCGGCATCGGCGCTTTCGCGCTGCATCGCAGCCAGCCGAATCAGTCCGAATACCTGTGGTTGGGCCTGTATCTCTTCCTGCTGGGAGCGTCGAACTTGCTGTGGGGCTGCCAGCTCAACGGATTGTTGCCGCTCTCGCTTAACTTTCTGGTCGGCGATCCGCTCATCTACGCCTTCACCATTGCGCAAATCGAGTTCACCTACAGCTTTGGCGGCCGGCGGGTCAGCCTGCCGTGGCGCTTCTATCAGGCGCTGCTGCTTGTGCCTCTCATCCTCGTCTGGATGCAATGGGAGGGGCGGCTGCCGGGAACCATTTACCTCCTCATCGAAGCATCCGTCATCCTGCCGGCGGCGCTGCTCCTGCCGATTCTGCTCTTCCTCTGGTACTGGCGCGGAAATCGCGAAGCGGCATGGCTGATTCTGCCCAGCCTTTTGCCAGCCGCCAACATAGCGCTCGGCGACCTCGGGTCAATCTCCATTTTTCTTGGATGGCATCGCCTCGATTTCCTGGATGAAACAATTCAAATCGGCGCCGCTCAGGTGCAGGCAAGCGACCTGGGTTGTTTGCTTTTCCTGCTGGCGATTGCCGTAGTCATGTTCTTTCGCTTCACCCGCGTTAGCCGGGAACAGGCCCGTTCGGCGGCGGAATTGGGAGCGGCGCGCGAAATTCAGCAGCGGCTGGTGCCCGCTTCGCTGCCCACGCTTGCTGGATTCGAGCTGGAGGCCGCTTATCTTCCCGCGCAAGAGGTCGGCGGAGATTTCTACCAGGTGCTTCAGCAGCGGGATGGCTTCGCGCTGATTGTTGTGGGCGACGTGAGCGGCAAAGGCCTGAAGGCCGCAATGACCGGCGCGCTGGCGATTGGCGCGCTACGGACACTTGCCGCAGAGAATCTCAGTCCCGCGGCGCTGCTGCTGCGCCTGAACAGGCAGATGCTCACCACGCAGGAGAGCGGCTTTATCACCTGCCTCTGCGTCCGATTGTCTCCCCAAGGTGCTGTAATCATGGCCAATGCCGGCCACCTGTCCCCCTATCGGCGCGGGGAAGAGATTCCGATTGAATCAGGCTTGCCGCTAGGCCTCGCCGCCGACGCTGAATATGCCGAAACCACTCTCCAGCTCGTGCCCGGCGACATGCTCACCCTGCTCTCCGACGGCGTGGTCGAAGCCATGAACGAGCAGCATCAGCTCTTTGGTTTCGAGCGTACATGCGCCATCAGCGCGCAGTCCGCGCACCACATCGCCGAAGCCGCCCAGCGATGGGGCCAGGAAGACGACATCACCGTGCTCACCGTCAGGAGCGTCTCCGCATGACCCCCGCTTTCCTCGTAATTTCTGGCGTCCCGCTATTGCAGCGGCTGTTTCCGCCCATGCCATTGGCCGAGCAGATGCAGTTCACGCCGTTCCTGATCCTGGGCGTGCTGATGTGCTGCCTGGCGGCGGCCTTTCTGGCGCTGTGGCGGGCAGCGCAGGATTATCGCGTCTTCCGGACTCTGGGCGTATATTACCTCCTTGTTGGAAGCGAGCTGTTCCTGCGGTACTTTGGCGGGGAGCTCCCTTACTGGTCTTTGAGGGCCATAGCATCGGGTCTACTGGTTGCGGTCGCGGGCGAGGCAATGCAGGTTCCGCGCCGCCGCTGGACATTGCTTTTCTGGCCGATATGTCTGTTCTTTTCAATCGCAGTATGGTTTCCGCCCCTGGCTTTCACCCACGATTGGCCGGTGATCGTATCTGAGTTCCCACTCGCGATTCTTACCATCCAGAGCCTCAGGCGCGGAAATGCACGGGACAAGATCATCGCTGCCTCATTCTTGTTCTTTTTGGCGGTGCGTCTCACGCTCTTCGACTTCATCCAGAGACTGACAGGAATAAGGAACTACGCCAAAATCGGTGGTTGGCTATGGCCGTACACAAGCTGCACGCTAACCGCTCTGGGTGCTGTGACGCTTGTCATTCTGGTGCGCGACCTGATCCATGACCGTAGCGAAAAGCAGCGCCTGGCCGCGGAGTTGGCCGCAAGCCGCGCCGTGCAGCAGATACTCATCCCAGAACAGACTCCGGAGATACCGGGATTCACGATTGATGCTGTGTATGAGCCGTATGGCGAAGTGGGTGGGGACTTCTACCAGATACTGCCGCTGGTCGATGGTGGGGCACTGATTGCGATTGGGGATGTGAGCGGAAAAGGGATGCCGGCGGCGATGATGGTGAGCCTGCTGGCTGGGACACTGCATGCGCTGGTGGAAACCACCACCAGCCCCGGCCAGCTTCTCGCCGGACTGAACCGGCTTGTCCAGGGCCGCAGCCACGGCGGATTTACCACCTGCCTGATTCTGCGCATAGCGCCCGATGGTGCGGTAACCTTCGCCAA
>Ga0302187_10003585_pt1 | contig 12548 bp, 10 predicted proteins | sample II_Bog_E1_3_FD_202120 | JGI IMG/M metagenome (GOLD analysis project Ga0302187, IMG submission 202120) | Peat permafrost microbial communities from Stordalen Mire near Abisko, Sweden - II_Bog_E1_3 | ecosystem: Environmental > Terrestrial > Soil > Wetlands > Peat | place: Sweden: Abisko...
AGCTGGCAGCGGATCGCACGCCGCATCCGCGTCCCCCTGGGGTTCGTGCTGGCAGTGGCGCTCATCCTGCTGGCACAGCCCAGTTGGAAGTCGCTGTTGCTGAGCCTTCCGTTTTCGGCGGCAGGGCTTTGGCTGCGAGGTTATGCTGCGGGCTATGTAAAGAAGAATGCGGAGCTTACGCGTACCGGACCCTATGCGCACACCCGCAATCCGCTGTACCTTGGCTCGATTTTGATCGCGGCCGGATTTGCCGTCGCCGCAGGCCGCTGGTGGATGGTCGTCCTGCTCGTCCTGATGTTCGTCGCGATCTACTGGCCGACGATCCTGAGCGAAGAGACCTTCCTGCGGGCGACCTTCCCGGGTTTTGACGATTACGCCCGTCAGGTGCCGCGTCTCGGCTGGCGGCTCACCCAGCCGCACTTTCCCGACGTCCAACCCCATAGCGGTGGCTTCGACCCTGGGCGCTACCGTCACCACCGTGAGTACAATGCCCTGATAGGTGCGGCTGCCCTGTACGCTGTGCTTGCAATAAGAATGTGGGTCGGCAGCAGCGCCCACTGGCGAGTCTGAGCAAGGCCTTCCGGAGCACTGCCGTCCAGGCAATGCGTTCAAGCAAACAGGAGACCATTACGTTGAAGGCCAGCAAGGTTCAACTCGCCAAGGCAGGGCTGTGCGTCGCCGCCGGAATGGCGCTCGCGCTCGCAGCCCCGGCCGGAGCGCAGTTCCTGGGCGCGCCGAAGGCTCCCGCCCCACAGAAGCCAATTCCCCCTCTGACCGCTCCAGATCCTGCCTTCACCTATCCGCAGCATGAGACCCTCAGCTTCACCGTGGACTGGCGCGTCTTTACTGCCGGGGTGGCGGTCTTCAAGCTTGACCAGGTGGGCAGCGACCTCAGAATCTCGACCACGGCCGACACCGTTGGTGCCGTGAACATGCTGTTCCCGGTGGTGGACAGGTTTCAGTCGGGCTTCGACCTCAAGACGGGCTGCTCCACGGGTTTCCATAAGCAAATCCAGGAGAACCGGCGCAAGATCGCGACCGACCTGACCTTCGACTTCGCGCATGGCAAGCAGCTGCAGGACGAGCGCAACCTGGTGAAGGGCACCGCGACCCACAAGGAAGCCAACATCCCCGCCTGCGTCACGGACGATATGTCGGCGATCTTTTATACCCAGTCCCAGACGCTCACTCCCGGGCAGACTGTCTCCTTCCCTCTCGCCGACTCCATGCGCACCATCACCGTCGGCATGAAGGTCGAGGCCAAGGAAGAGATCAAGACCCCGGCAGGCGTCTTCCAGACGGTTCGCGTGCAGGCCACCGCCGACGAGGGGGTGGTGAAGAACCGGGGTTCCATCTGGATCTGGTACACGGACGATGCGCGGCACATACCGGTGCAGATGCAGGCCAGGCTGTTCTTCGGGACGATCACCTTCCACCTGCAGTCGATCGATATCAAGTAAGAGGTCGGGCTCAGGCAGGTGATCAAACGCAGATTGCATCTTCCTCCGGCCACCCCTTCCCTGTCCGAGTCATCCAAGCTTGAAGAACCCTTCAAGGATCCAGGAGCACGCGATGAGCCTCACCCCTGAAACATCCGCCGATGAGCAACTTGTAACCGTAGGAACCTTCGCCGACCTTGCAAGCGCCGGACTGGCAAAGTCTGCTTTGGAGTCCGCCGGGATTCCTGCCCTGCTCCGCAGTGCGAACGCTAACAATCTGATTCCCTTCGCCTTCGAGAGCCAGGTGCAGGTGCGGGTTTCGGATGAATCTGCAGCCCGTGAGCTGCTGGAATCTGCGGAGGACACTCCCCCCAGCGAGGCCGAGGTGACCGCCGCCGAGGAGACGCAGCAAACACTTCCCGAGGAAGTCCCCGAGGATTGATTCGGGGCATTTCCCGACCGAACGCGAGCACCGCCCGTGCGGAGTTCGCGCACCGGCCGGTCCGAAGGTTGAATTGGGCGCGTCGTTCCATGTAACTTGATCGTGCTGCTCACACGTTGCGATTTTGCGGCGTGGTGGGCCGGGTCCGCCTGCTGCAAGCATTCCAGGCCATCATCCGGGCAGGACAGATGCTGCTCCCGGCCGGCTCCAGGCCACACATTGAAACCCGGGCCGCCCCAGGCGCCCGCAAGAGAATCACCACGCGAGGAAGGTTCACCGACCATGAAGACTCTGAAGGGCAATCTCTGGACCGCGGCTGCTGGCGCCGTTCTGTTCAGCTCGACTCTGTTTGCACAGGCCCCCACCACCACTGCGCACGGCCACGTCCAGAATCAGGCCGGCCAGAACGTCCCTAGCGCCATCGTCGAGTTCACCAAGGACAAGACGGTCGCTTACAAGGACGCAAAGATGGTCGTCAAGGTGACCGCCGACGCGAATGGCAACTACACCGCTCCCGGCCTGACGCCCGGCGACTATTTTGTGTACGTCTCCCTGGGTGACAAGCACCTCGACCAGCTCGAGGTGACCATCAAGCCCAATACACCCGACATGGTCGTCGACGACGACATGAGTCGCGCCGAGTTCATTGCCAAGCTGACTCCCGAGGAGAAAAAGCAGCTCGAGGAGTTCAAGAAGAAGAACGCCGACATCGTGAAGTCGAATTCGGTGATCGCGAACCTGAACAACACGCTGAAGCAGGTCCGCGCGGACCTCGCCGCTGCGGCCCCGACAAAAGGTGATGTCAGCAAGGACGTCGCCGATATGAAGCAGGCGACCGACCAGAAGCCCGAGGAGCCGCTTCTCTGGCTGAACTACGGCGATGCTGCCGCAGCCCAGGGCGATCACCTCGCCGCTGCTGACAAGGCCAATGGCAAGCTGGCAACCAGCGATCCTGACACCATGGCGATGTATGACACAGCCGTGACCGCCTACAAGACCGGCATTGATAAAGACGCCGCCAGCAAGAAGCCGTTGCCCGTGCAGGAAGCCGTCGGTTATGGCCAGATGGGCAATACGCTGGCCAAGGAAAACAAGATCCCCGAGGCCACTGCGGCTTACGAGAGCGCAGCCAAGGCTGATCCGACCAAGGGTGGTCTCTACTACAACAACGAAGCAGCCGTGATGCTCAATGCCTCGCAGTCGGAAGCAGCCCTGGCTGCAGCCGACAAGGCTATCGCAGCTGACCCGAACCGCGCCGATGCCTACTACATCAAGGGTCAGGTCCTGGTGCAGAAGGCTACGCTCGACCCGAAGACGCAGAAGCTCGTAGCGCCTCCGGGCTGCATCGAAGCCTATTCGAAGTACCTTGAGCTGGAGCCGAACGGCAAGTTCGCTCCCAGCATCAAGGAGGTTCTCGCGGCCTTCGACCAGGCCCAGGTGACCAAGTTCGGCGGCAGCAAGAAGAAGTAACCTCGGCTCGGACTACGGCAGGCCCCGATCAGCATCCGCTGATCGGGGTTTTGCTCTTAAGCTGAACGAGCGTACCCGCCCGCTGCGGAAGGAGAACGATCATCGAACGCATCCTGAGCTTTCCCGAAGCGCTGGCCGAGGTGCTGCAGCACACCCGCACTGCCGTCGCGCCTGTCGAGCACGAGTCTGTGGCTCTGCGCGATGCCAACGGCCGCGTCCTCGCGAGGCCGATTCTCGCCGACCGCGACCAGCCGCCGTTCGACCGCTCTACCCGCGATGGCTATGCTGTGCTGGCTGCCGAACTGACGAGTGGCGCAGCGCTTCGCGTCATCGGGACTCTGCGAGCGGGTGAGGAGTGGGGCGGACCTGCGATTCAGTCCGGGGAGGCACTGGAGATTATGACCGGTGCGCCTGTTCCGGCTGGGGCCGACTGCGTGGCGATGCTTGAGCACGTCGTTCGAGACCGGGACAGCCTGTCTGCGCAGCCGGATCGCACCTGGAAGACCGGCGAGAACTTCGTCCCGCGCGGAGCCGAGTCTCATGCGGGCGACGTGGTGCTGCCTCGGGGCCGCGTCATCGGGCCGGCTGAGGTCGCGGTTGCAGCCACCTCGGGCTGCGCAGAGCTGCATGTCTTCGCCAAGCCGAAGGTCGCCATCATTGCGACGGGCGATGAGTTGGTTGGCATCGATCAGCAGCCCAAGGCCTGGCAGATTCGCAACTCCAACAGCTGGTCTCTGGCGGCGCTTGTCAATGCTGCAGGTGGCTCTCCGGGGCGCCTCGCCATCGCGAGGGACAACCTGGACGACCTGCGCGAGCGCGTCGCTCAGGGAGCGATGTGGGACCTGCTGGTGCTCTCCGGCGGCGTGTCGATGGGTAAGCATGATCTCGTGGAGCAGGTGCTGAGCGAGTGCGGTGCGGAGTTCTTCTTCACCGGCGTGTGGATCCAGCCGGGCAAGCCGGTGGTCTTTGGCCGGATCCCGAAAAGTGGCATCGTCTACCATCCCAGCCGTCCGCAAGAGCACGCAAATTGGCAGGGCGAGTGGACGTACTTTTTCGGCCTGCCCGGGAATCCGGTCTCGACTGAGGTCTGCTTCCATCTCTTCGTTGCGCCGCTGCTGCGGGCTCTGGTCGGCCGCGCAGATGTCTCCCCATCGTTTGTGGAGGCTCGGCTGGCCGAGGACGTGAAGGGTGCGGGAGGCCGCACACGCTTCCTGCCCGCGCAGCTTACCAGTGCGTGGGACGGCGTCAGCGTGAAGCTGGTGCCGTGGCAGGGATCAGGAGATGTTGCCGCCAATGCGCGGGCTGGTTGCTTTTGCGTGCTGCCTGCCGGAGTGGAGACCTTCCGCGCGGGCGACACGGTGCGGGTGCTGCTGCGGTAGCATTCAGTGCATGGCGAAGCGAGGTAGAGGCAAGGCGTTCTTCGGCGGGATTCTGACGGGTATTGGCCTCAGCGCCTATGTCTTCGGGTTCTTTGCGGTCGCGATGCTGCAGCACGTGGTGACGGCCGGAGTTTCCACGCTGCTGATGGTGATTGCGTGCCTGCTGCCGCTGTTCCTCATCGGGCCGGGCCTATGGATGGCGCGCGGCCGGTCCGAGAAGAGCGGGGCGGAGAAGGAATGAGCGAGATACCTGAGAGGCTGTCCCACTACGACGAGGCTGGCCAGGCTCATATGGTCGATGTGAGTGCGAAGTCGGCGACGCGGCGTGAGGCCGTGGCGCGGGCGTTCGTGGAGCTGAACGAGTCGGTGCTGGCGGCGCTGCCCGAGAACCCGAAGGGCAATCCGCTGGAGGTGGCTCGCTTTGCGGGAATCATGGCCGCGAAGAAGACCGCCGACCTGATCCCGATGTGCCATCCGCTGCCGTTGAGTTTTGTGGATGTGCAGGCGACGGTGGTGGCCGGGGGAGTTGAGATCCGGGCTACCGCAGCGACGGTCGCGGGGACGGGCGTCGAGATGGAAGCGATGACGGCGGCTGCCGTCGCGGCGCTAACGGTCTATGACATGACCAAGGCGCTGGATAAGGGCATCCGCATCCGGGAGATCGTGCTGCTCTCGAAGACGGGCGGCAAAAGCGGGAACTACAGCAGAACAGCGGAGTAGCAGAACAGCGGAGTAGCAGAACAGTATCCCCCGCCTCGATGCCATCGACTTCTCGGGAAGCGAAGGCCTATTCCACCCTAGCGAGGGTGACGGCGAACCAGTGCTGGGGATCGCTCCACGAGCGGGAGATGGTGAAGCCCGCCTCCTGGAAGAGGGCCTGCAGGGAGTCCGCGGAGAACTTGTGGCTGTTCTCGGTGTGGATGGTTTCTCCGGCGGCGAAGCGGATGGTCTGGCCTGCAATGTGGACGGTCTGTTCGCAGAGACTTTCGAGGTGCATCTCGATGCGGCTTGCGGCTTCATTCCAGCGCGCCACGTGGGAGAAGGAATCGAGGTGGAAGTTGGCATCCAGCTCGCGGTTGAGGCGAACGAGGACGTTGCGATTGAACTCCGCCGTCACCCCTTCCGCATCGTCGTAGGCTGCCTCCAGCTGTGCGATGGTCTTGCCGAAGCCGGGGCGGAGGTCGGTTCCGAGCAGGAGGCCATCGCCGGGCTGGAGCTGCGAGCGGAGGTTGCTTAGGATCTCGATGGCCTCATGCGGAGCGAAGTTGCCGATGCTGGAGCCAATGTAGAGCGCCATGACTCGACAGGCTTCTCCCTGCGTGAGGTCGCGCTCGATGGTGTAGCCGTCGGTGATGTAGTTGGCGACGAGGGGCTTGACGCGGACGGTTGGGACCTTCTCGCGGAGGCTGACGGAAGCTTCGTCGAGCGCGGAGGAGCTGACGTCGATGGGCTGGTAGAGGACGCCCTGCTGCTGGTGCGAGGCTGCGCAGAGCAGCAGGCCGGTCTTGGTGCTGGTGCCAGCGCCGAGTTCGACGAAGCTGACGGGGCCGCCGAGCGAGGCGACGATCTGCTTCGCGTTGACGGCGAAGATCTCGCGTTCGGTGCGGGTGAGGTAGTACTCGTCGAGGCGGGTGATGTCCTCGAAGAGCTGGGAACCGCGTTCATCGTAGAAGAGCCAGGGGGAGAGCGTCTTCTGCTGGCCCGGGGCGACGAGAAGACCTTTGAGGGCCTCGTTACGAACGGCTTCCTGCAGGGAGTCGGTGATCTGGATCATGATTCGTCCGCGCCTCTTCGCGCTGGTGGTGCCTTCGGGTTTACGGGCTGGCTTTGGGCTTGGATGCGAGCGGGCGGGCGAAAAGAGCAGTTGTTGCGTGAAAAGGCTGAAAGCACACCTTCCGGGGGTTCCATGCGTAGCCAAAGGGCCTGATCTGCGGAGTCACACTGGGACCGCCCATCGCAGAAGACTGATCCAGTTTCGAGTTGCCAGTTGCGAGTTGCTGGCCTGCGATCCGGGGAAGCAGGTGCTCTCCGAGGATGAAACAAGAAAGGCAGAAGCAATTAGCCTGGACCTTCCTTTGCGAGGCGGAGGCCGCTGAACTGCCACCGCGTCGCAGGCTGGAAGAAGTTCCGGTAGGTGGCGCGGATGTGGGTCTGGGGTGTCGCGCAGGAGCCTCCGCGAAGGATCATCTGCGAGCTCATGAACTTGCCGTTGTATTCGCCGAGAGCGCCGGGGAGGGGCTTGTAGCCGGGGTAGCCGGTGTAGGGCGAAGCGGTCCACTCCCAGACGTCGCCGAAGAGCTGCTGGGGGATTCCTGGGGCTTGATTGGGCGCGGTGGAGGGGTGGAGGCGGCCTGACTCGAGGAGGTTGCCCGTGGGATTACATCGGGCGGCGGCGTACTCCCATTCGAATTCGGTGGGCAGGCGATGGCCGGACCAGCGGGCGAAGGCGTCGGCCTCGAAGAAGGAGAGATGGCAGACAGGGGTTTCGCTGAGCTCGGCAAGATCGCGGAAGCCGTTGAGGGTGAAGACGCACCAACCGGACTTCGTGGCCGTGTCGCGCTTCCAGTAGAGGGGCGCGGTCCATCCCTGGTCGCGCATGGTGTCCCAACCTTCGGAGAGCCAAAGCTCGGGACGCTCGTAGCCGCCCTCTTCCATGAAGGCGAGGTACTCGGCGCAGGTGACGAGGCGGGAGGCGAGGCGGAAGGGCGGGAGGTAGACCTTGTGGCGCGGGGTCTCGTTGTCGAAGGCGAAGCTGGTCAGGGCTGCGGGATCGGGGGAGACGCCGATCTCGACGATGCCGGGAGATTCGGGGGTGTAGGCGATCCAGTCGAGGGGTGGGGCGATGGCGTAGCCGGGATCGGGGTTCTGGAGTTCCAGTTGTCCAGATGCCAGAGTGTCGCCTGCGTGCAGCGGGGCATACGGGGGATGCAGCGGATTGGTGAAGAAGGCGTGCTTGATGTCGGTGACGGCGAGTTCGAGGTGCTGGTACTCGTGCTCGAGGCCGAGAACGATGCGGCGCATGGCCTCGTCCTCCGGGGTCTGCTCGAGGAGCTGGGCGATGCCGGCGTCGACGTGAGCGCGGTAGGCGAGGATCTCGTCCAACGGGGGCCGTGAGAAGGAGGCACGGAGCTTCTTCTCGGGCATTTCGCCGAGGGCCTTGTAGTAGCTGTTGAAGAGCCAGCGAAACTCGGGGTTGAAGGGCTTGTACTGGGCGACGAAGTCGGAGAGAACGAAGGTCTCAAAGAACCAGGAGGTGTGGGCGAGGTGCCATTTGACGGGCGAAGCCTCGGCGCAGGACTGCACCATCATGTCCTCGGGCGTGAGGCGCGAGGCGAAGTCCATGGTGGCCTGGCGAACGGAGCGAAAACGCTCAAGGAGCGAAGCGGCGACCGGCTGCTGAGTCAGCATGCGAAAAATCTCCAATCGGCGGTGGGATGCTCCGCTGGCACGGGCTGTTGCTCTTGCTCGTGGCCACGATGCGTTGTCCCTGTTGCTGTGGTTTGGATGCCGCGTTTGCTTCACGGTTACGAGGAATTAGACAACGCCCGGATGTCTGCTGACACAGGAAAGCGTAGTTCCTGACACCTTGGTATCGGTCAACGCCGCCGCCACGGCCCGTGGAGCGGGCCGCAGCGGCGTGATGCGCCGTGCCATTATGCTCCGTGGCTGTTGAGGAGTCGTGCCAGGACGAAGGCCACCGAGGCAGCGAGGCCGCCGATCAGCACCGTCTGCACCGCGCTGCGCAGGATGTGCGAACCCAGCAGGCGACCCTTGAGGCCGCCGAAGATCGCCAGGGCGATCAGGGTGATGACCACGGAGGTCTGGAGGGCGGTGGTCATGCTGCCGAGCAGCAGATAGGGCGCGAGGGGGATCGCGCCGCCTGCGATGTAGCTCGCCGCGATGGTCGCGGCGGAGCGCCAGGCGCGGCCCTTCTCCTGCTCGTCGAGGCCGAGCTCGAAGCGCATCATGAAGTCGACGTAGGCGGCGGGGTTGGCTTCGAGGGAGCGGAGGACAGGGGTGGCTGCGTCGCGGGAGACGCCGTACTTCTCGAAGATCTCGTAGATCTCGGCTGCCTCGTCTTCGGGCCGCTCGACGACCTCGCGCTGCTCGCGGCGAAGCTCGGAGGCGTAGTGCTCGGCGTCGCCACGGGCGGCGAGGAAGCCTCCCAGCCCCATGGCGATGGAGCCGGCGGCGATCTCGGCGAGACCGGCGACGACGACCAGGCGCGGGGAAGAAACTGCGCCCGCCAGCCCGGCAGCCAATGCGAACGGCACAGTCAGGCCGTCCGCCAAGCCGATGACGATGTCGCGCACCATGTCCGAGGACTGGAAGTGATGCTCGTTATGCTGGCTGGGGGAGATGGCGTTGGCGAGGGATTCGGACATGCCCCGAGTGTAGGAGCGAAGCGGGTGCGGCGGCCAGCCTGTGGGCGGGAAATCACAGGGGCCGGTGGCGCGCTCCCGGAGTGGCGTTTGGCCGTCGAAAGACAATAGCCGCTTTACAAATTGTTACCCTCTGCCCGCGTCTTCCGGCTGACAATGGCGTCTACCCGTGCAGAAGGTCACTCTCATGAAGCTCTTTTCCTATTCCCGTTTGCATCGCGCCGGACGCGGACTCGCTGTCGTTGTGCTTGGCTGCGGCCTGATGACTGCTGCACTTCCCTCTCGCGCTCAGGACGCCACGCCGCAGGGTGCTCAGGGTGGCGGACGACGAGGACAGGGCGGCGGACAGTTTGCCGGGATGCAGCGAGTTGCGGGCGAGGTGCTGTCGGTCGCAGGCGCCAACGTTACCGTGAAGGCCGAAGACGGCAGCACCATGACGATCGTGACGACGGACAACACGCGCATGATGAAGGGGCGCGGCGGGTTTGGTGGCGGCCAGCGCGGCGGGGGGCAGAACGAGGGTGGCAGCGGGCCGGTAAGCATCAAGCTGACGGACTTGAAGCCGGGTGACGGCATCATGGCGATGGGAAATCTCGATGCTCCGAACAAGACGCTGCACGCGGCGATTCTCGCGGAGGTTGCGGACGCGGCGCAGTTGAAGACGATGCGCGACAACCTGGGCAAGACGTACATCTCGGGCAAGGTGACGGCGATCGACCTGGACAACGCGAAGATGACGGTGGAGCGGCCGGACAAGGTGTCGCAGACGATCGGCTTCGATGAGACGACGAGCTTTCATCGCGGCGGCCGGTTCAACATGGGGAACGGGATGGGCGGCGGAATGAGCGTTGGGGGCAGTGCTGGATCGGGTGCTGGTCCAACTGCCGCAGGGAATCAGGGTGAGAGCATCACGCTCGCGGATGTGAAGGTTGGCGACCAGATTATGGGCCAGGGAGAAGTGAAGGGTGGGTCCTTTGTCCCGAAGGAACTGAACGTGATGACGCCGGGTCAGGGTGGACGGCGGCGTCCCGGCGGCGCGGGTGCTCCGGATGGAGCTGCGCCGGTTCCTCCGCCGCCAGGTCTGTAGTTCTGTAGGCCCCAGGTTTCGTCTCCTGGAATCCTCCGGCAGGTTGGGCCCGGGGTTCTGAAGTACCACTGCCGCACGTGTAACAACTCGGCTCCAAACGCCGGCCTTTGAGGTCGCGACGGGAGAGGTGTCCTTGCCAAGTACGATCCAATTCGCTCGCGCTGGAGCTCTTGTGCTGATGGCCAGCGGTCTCGCTACGGCCCACGCCCAGGATGCTGCTCCTGCTGCTCCTGCTGCTCCTGCTGCCACTCCTGCTTCCCCGCAGTCTGCTGCGACGACGGCTGGCACCACTCCGGCGGCGGCGCCGGCGCAAGGCGGGACGATTCGCGGCAAGGTGATCTCCGGCACGCCGGGCAAGCCCGGGGGTGTTCCGCTCCCTGGCGTGAGTGTGACCGCGACGAACACGCTGACGGGACGGAAGTACACCTCGGCGACTGACGTTGACGGCAACTACGAGATGAAGATCCCGAAGAACGGGCGCTACGTGGTGAAGGCGGAGCTTACGGGCTTCACTACCCCTACGTCGGAGGTTTTGCTGACGGGGGCGGAGGTGCAGGCGGCGGCACAGGGCATCACGATTGCAACCAAGCCCACGGACTTCGGGCTGGAGCTGGCGAGCCGGGCAGCAGCCGCAGAGGCTGCGCAGACGGCACGGACGACGGCGCGTGCGGGCAATGGAACGCAGTCTCTTGCGCTGGCGCAAGGCGATACCGATGTGACCGATGCGAGTTCGGGTGCGGGCAACACGGGCACCGCGCTTCCTTCGCTCTCAGGGTTGGGCGATAGCGGTGGGGGCGGAGCGGCAGCCGACGATGCGATCGCCGTCACGGGGCAGGCCGGACAGACCAACGCGCTGGCGGGTGTGAGCGAAGACGATATGCGCGACCGCATCCAGAACGCGATGGACAATGCGCGCCAGAACGGGATGCTGCCTCCGGGTGTGGACACCAACCAGATCGTCGCCGGAGTAATGGGAATGATGGGCGGTGGTGGAGGTTTTGGCGGGCCGGGTGGTGGCGGACCCGGCGGTGGTGGAGGACGCGGTGGGCGTGGAGGCGGTGGTGGAGGCGGTGGGAACTTCCGCAACTTCAACCCTTCGCAGCCGCATGGCAGCCTCTTCTACCAGGGAGCGAACTCCGCGCTGAACTCGGCACCGTGGTCGCCGACGCTGCTGCCGCAGCCGAATCCTTCGGCCTTTCAGAATCGCTATGGGATTACGCTGGCGGCCTCGCCGTACATTCCGGGGCTGACGAAGCCGAACACGAAGCAGTTCCTGTTCGTGAACTTTACCGGGCAGAAGAACCTGACGCAGTTCACGGCGGTGGGGCGTGTGCCGACAACCCAAGAGCGGGCGGGCGATTTCTCACAGTCGATCCTTGGGAACGGCAGCACGCCGAACGTGACGCTGTACGATCCGAAGACGGGGAACCCCATTCCAGGGAACAACCTCGCGAACTCTACCGTACCGGTCTCTGGGGTGGCGCAACAGCTGCTGAACAGCTACTATCCGTTGCCCAACACCGCGAGAAACTCGCTTGGCGATAACTACCAGACGGTCGCAAACGGCGGCAATAACAACGTGGCGATCAACACACGCTATGTGCGCACGCTCGGGCAAGCTACGAATACACCGTTTGGGCGCTTTGGCGGTGGTGGTGGTGGTGGCCGCGGCAATGGCGGAGGACGCAACGGGCAGCAGCCGAACCAGAAGCCGACGCTGCGGCAAAACATCAACATCGCGTACAACTACTCGCACTCGGCCGCGGACAACCGCAACATCTTCCTGCCGCTGGGCGGAGCGAACGAGAGCGACGGCAACGGGCTGAACGTGGGGTACACGATCAGCTACGGCAGGCTCTCAAACAACGCGTCGATCAACTGGAACCGTCTGCATGCGGAGACGCGGAACTACTTTACGGACACGAGCAACAATCCCAGCGCAACGGTGGGCGTCGTGGTGCCGAACAATGCGAGCACGATCGCCGATCCGCGCTTCTACAACGGCTTGCCGACGATCTCGCTTTCGGGCTTTCAATCGCTATCGAACACGAGCCCGACGGAGAGTGTGAACCAGACGATTGCCTTCTCGGACTTTGTGGCGTGGCGGCATGGCAAGCACAACCTGCGCTTCGGGCTGGATGTGCGTCGCGTGCACAACGACAGCATTGGCGGGAACAACCCACTGGGCAGGCTGACGTTTACGGGCTATGCCACAGCCAGCCCGACCGATCAGAGCTCCAGTGCGGCGACGATCGGGCAGGCCGGCGGCGATGGTGATGCGTTCGCCGACTTCCTGCTGGGTCTGCCGCAGACGACGGCAATCCAGGCCAACAGCTACAAGACGTACCT